>Ga0209056_10005722_pt1 | contig 12921 bp, 13 predicted proteins | sample GraSoiAngelo_114_FD_185876 | JGI IMG/M metagenome (GOLD analysis project Ga0209056, IMG submission 185876) | Grasslands soil microbial communities from the Angelo Coastal Reserve, California, USA - 14_0903_13_40cm (SPAdes) (version 2) | ecosystem: Environmental > Terrestrial > Soil > Grasslands... | reverse complement strand
TCGGCGGTACGCGATCGTCGCCTTACGAGAATTCGTCGAGCGGCTGCGCGCCGGGCGCTCGCTGCGCGGCGTCGCGGCGCTCACGTTCGACGACGGGTACGATGGCGTCTTCCAACACGCGTGGCCGCTCCTCTCCAAGGTCGGCCTGCCGGCGACGGTGTTCGTCGTCGCCGAGCGGCCGGAGCGCCGGGATGCCTTCTGGTGGGATCACCCCGACCTGGCAGACAACGCTCCACCCGCCGGTCGCGAGCGCTGGCTCACTGAGCTGAAGGGAGATGCGGAGCGGATCGTGTCTACGCTCTCTCCGACGTCGTCAGTGCGGCTCCCCGCCTCGCACCGGCCAGCCGGTTGGGACGCGATCGCGGCGGCTGCCGCCGCCGGTCTCGAGGTCGGGGTGCATTCCGGCACGCACCGCACCCTCACCGAGCTGGACGACACCGAGCTGGAGCGCGAGATCGTCGCGAGCCGGGAGGTGATTCGCGCGCGCGCCGGCGTCTCCCCCACGTTCTTCGCCTATCCCTACGGCGTGTGGAACGCCCGCGTGCGTGCTGCGGTCCGCGCGGCGGGCTACCGTGGTGCGGTGACGCTGGACTACGGACTGGTCGGCCCGCAAGCCGACCCGTGGGCCTTGCACCGGGTGAACGTGCCGGCCTCGATCCCGGCGCCGGCGTTCCAGGTCTGGGTCGCGGGGCTGCATCCGCGCCGGGGCCGGGCGCGTTGAGCCGGGCTGACGGCCTGCCGATTCGCGGCGTACGGATCGCGCATCTCATTGAATCGGACGGGCCGGGGGGCGCGGAGCGGATGGTCGCGCAACTCGCGGGCGAACTCGAGGGGGCCGGCTGCCCGTGCGTCGCGTTCGTGCCGGCGCGCGGCGAAGGCTGGCTCGGCCGGGAGCTGGCGGCGGCGGGCGTGACCGTCGAAACCTTCGAGCTCGCACGCCCTTTCTCACCGAAGCTGTCCCGGGACCTGGTCACGGCATTCCGGCGGCACCGGATCGATCTCGCGCACGGTCACGATTTTTCCATGGCGTTTTATGGCGCGTGGGCGGCGCGCCGCGCCGGCGTCCCCCATGTCATCACCATGCACGGCGGTCGCTACTACGCGGACCGGCTGCGCCGTCGCCTGGTGATGCGCGCGGCGGTCACGGCCAGCGGTGCTCTCGTGGCGGTCTCCCAAGGCCTCTCGGCACACCTCGCGCACGATCTGTGGCTTCGGGCGAACCGAATCATCACCATCCCCAACGGCGTCCGCTTCAAGCCCGCCGCCGCCGAGTCCACGCTGCGCGCCGAGCTGGGGCTCGCGCCCGACGACCGTCTGGTCGTCGCCGTCGGCAACCTGTATCCGGTCAAAGGGCACCGCTACTTGCTCGATGCCGTGGCCCGACTCGCGGGTGAGCACCCGAACCTGCATGTCGCCATCGCAGGGCGCGGCGAGCTCGCGACCACGCTCCAGGAGCAAGCGGCGGCGCTGGGCATCGGGGAGAGGTTCCACGTGCTCGGCCTGCGCCCCGACGTCGCCAATGTGCTCGCCGCGGCGGATCTGTTCGCGTTGCCTTCCCTGTCCGAAGGTCTGCCGCTTGCGCTGCTCGAGGCGATGTTCGCGGCTCGCCCGATCGTCGCCAGTGCCGTCGGGGACGTACCCGTGGCGCTGGCCAGCGGCGCTGTCGGCCTATTGGTTCCGCCTGGCGATTCCGCGGCGCTCGCCGGCGCTCTCCAACGCCTGCTCGTCCAGCCGTTTGAGGCCCAGCGGCTCGGCCACTCCGCGCAGGCGCGTGCGGCAGCGGAGTATGGCATCGGCCGCATGGTGCAGCGGTACGCCGAGCTGTACGGGCGGCTGCTGGCGCGGCGGCCGGAATCAGAATCGGCGGCGGATCCGAATACATCCTGAGTCGAGGCCCGTGCGGCACGGGCTGTCGCGCGCACGCAACAATGCGACCCTCCCCGACGAGTGCCGGGCACCAGGGTGCCTGCAAGTCTCAGCGCGTGGTACGGCACCCAGTATGCAAGCTGGGGCGACGCTATGATCGGCCGTGGCAAGCGCGTACTCTTTCCGACCATCCTGGTCGCATTGGCTCTCGCCACAACGGAAGGCGTGTCCCACCTGGTGATCAGGCTGTCGCGGCCGCTCTTCGCGGAAGAGATCCGCACGACTCGCGCCATCTTCCGCGAGCAATCTGACCGGATCCGGCGTCTGATCGCTCCGGATGCATCCCGTATGCTTAGTGTCGACTCCGTGCTAGGATGGCGCTACAGCGCCGGCCACCACGACGCCGCGAACACGATCAGCTCCCAGGGCCTCCGGGGAGCTCGGCAGTACTCCGCGCACCCGCGCCCGGGGGTAGCTCGGGTTGCGGCGTTCGGTGACTCATTCGTATACGGGAGCGAGGTGGCCGACTCCGCCGCCTGGTCGGCCATCATGGAGCGGCTGTTCCCTCAGCTCGAAGTTCTGAACTACGGCGTCGGAGGATACGGGGTGGATCAGGCGTACCTCCGGTTCCGCGCGGAGGGTAGAGCGCTGGCGCCGCAGCTCGTGATCATCGGATTTACGACGGATGACTTGCGCCGCGTGGTCAACGTGTACCGTCGGTTCATCTCGAATCGCGAGCTGCCCCTCGTCAAACCGCGGTTCACGCTCGACACCCTTGGGCGGCTGGTGCTCTTGCCCGAGCCACTGACGCACGCCTCGGATTACGCACGATACCTGCGCGCTCCCCGCGACATCATCGAGCTGGGAACGAACGACTACTGGTACCAACCGGCGATCTATCGCGATCCGCTATACGACCACTCGGCGACCGTGCGGCTGCTCACACACCTGTGGCTCGGGATCCATCGCCGGTATTTCGCGGGGGACCGGCTGATCCGACACGGTGAGTTCGCCCCCACCTCCGCCGCGTTCCAAATCCAGATCGCCCTTTTTGAGCACTTTGCGGCGGCGGTGCGTTCGATCGGCGCTCGGCCCGTCGTAGTGATCTTCCCCGATCGCGAATCGGTCGCGGAGGCACGCGAGGGCAGGCGCACCGTTCTGGCACCCGTGATCCAGGCCGTTGCGGCCCGGGGGCTCGAGTACATCGATCTCACGCGGGCGTTCCTCGACCGCGAGGCGCCCGGCGACGTCACCGGCTGGTTCATGAGCGGAGGTCACTACTCTCTGAGTGGCAACCGCGTCGTGGCGGAGTGGCTGGGCCGGGAAATGGTCATGCGAGCGCTGTCGGGCCCGGGCCACCAGGTGTTGCGCGGCGGCCACGCAACGGGGATCGGCGGGACGCCGGAAACCGCTGCCACGGCCGGCTCGACCACGAATTCCGGGCCGTCCTCCGGCGCCCCGCCCCGGTAGCCCAACACTTGCGAGGGAGTGTCAGCACTGTGAGTTCCCGAACCCTGACGCACGACTACGTGCTCGGCATCTCGGCCTTCTATCACGACAGCGCGGCCTGCCTGGTGCGTGACGGCGAGATCGTGGCCGCGGCCCAGGAGGAGCGCTTCACCCGCAAGAAGGGCGACGCGTCGTTCCCCACGCAGGCCGTGCAATACTGTCTGGGTGTGGCGGGCATCCGGATCTCCGACCTCGCGTACGTCGGGTTCTACGACAAGCCGCTTCTCAAGTTCGAGCGCATTCTCGAGACGTATCTGGGCGTCGCCCCGAGAGGCTTCGGATCGTTCCGGATGGCCGGGCCTCTCTGGGTCAAGGAAAAGCTGTTCATGGACCGCGACATCCGAACCGCGTTGGGTGGATACGAGGGCGACCTGTTGTACGCGGAGCATCACGAGTCGCACGCCGCGAGCGCGTTCTTCCCGTCGCCATTCAGGGAGGCGGCGATTCTCACGGTGGACGGCGTAGGCGAGTGGGCGACGGCGTCCTTCGGTGTCGGGCGCGGCAACGAGATCGAGCTGCTCTCGGAGCTGCACTGGCCCGATTCGCTTGGCCTGCTCTATTCCGCCTTTACCTATTACACCGGCTTCAAGGTGAACTCCGGTGAGTACAAGGTCATGGGCCTCGCGCCGTACGGCGAGCCCAAGTACGTGGACGTGATCTACCGCGAGCTGATCGACCTGCGCGACGACGGCTCGTTCACGCTCAACCAGAAGTATTTCAATTATCTCACCGGCCTCACGATGACGAACGGCGCCTTCGATGAGCTGTTCGAAGGCCCGCCGCGGGTACCCGAGTCCAAGCTGACGCAACGTGAAATGGATCTGGCCCGCTCGGTCCAGGTGGTGTGCGAGGAAATCATGCTCCGCATGGCACGGACGGCGCACCGGGAGACGCAGATGGAAAGCCTGTGTCTCGCGGGTGGGGTTGCGCTGAACTGCGTGGCCAATGGGCGGATCCTGCGCGAGGGGCCATTCAAGCATCTCTGGATCCAGCCCGCGGCCGGGGATGCGGGGGGCGCCCTGGGCGTGGCACAGCTGATCTGGCACCGGCATTGCCGGCGCCCCCGGCACGTGGTGCCCGGCAGGGACGGCATGCGGGGGTCGTATCTCGGACCGGAGTACTCGGCGGAGGACATCGAGGCGTACCTGACATCGCAAGGCGCGTCGTACCAGCGCCTGGAGCGCCCGGCCCTGCTACGGCGGGTCGCCGAATTGCTCGCCGATGATAAGGTGGTGGGTTGGTTCGACGGACGGATGGAGTTCGGCCCTCGCGCGCTTGGCGCGCGCAGCATTCTGGGCGACCCGCGAAGCCCGCGCATGCAAGCGCAGATGAACCTCAAGATCAAGTTCCGCGAAGGCTTTCGCCCATTTGCACCGAGCGTGCTCCGCGAGCGCGTCCGCGACTACTTCGAGCTCGATGCCGACTCGCCGTACATGCTGCTCGTCGCCCCCGTGCGGCGCGAGCGCCAGATCCCCATGACCGCCGACCAACACCGCCTCTGGGGCATCGATCAGCTCAACGTCGTACGCTCCGACATCCCCGCCGTGACGCACATCGACTACTCGGCGCGCGTCCAGACCGTCACCCGCGAAACGAACCCCAACTACTACGACCTGATCAAGGAGTTCGAGGGGCTCACGGGCTGCGGCGTTCTCGTGAACACGTCCTTCAACGTGCGCGGCGAGCCGATCGTGTGCACGCCGGCGGATGCCTATCGCTGCTTCATGCGTACCCACATCGATTGCCTTGTCCTCGGTCCGTTCCTGGTGGACAAGTCGCGGCAGCCCGAATGGAAGGAGAGCGAGGATTGGAAGCACGAGTTCCAGCTCGATTGAGTCCCGCTGAAGGACGCCGGTTTGGCCTCACGGTCGGCGCGGCGTTTGTCGTGCTGGGCGGCGTGCTCGCGTGGCGCGGGCGCGCGATCGCGGCGGTCATGGCCCTCAGCTTGGGGGGCACGCTCTTGGCGGCCGGTCTGCTGGCCCCGGGTCGCCTCGGGCCGGTACAGCGGGCGTGGCTGAGCCTCGGGGCCGCCCTGTCCCGCGTCACGACGCCGATCTTCCTGGGTTTGGTCTACTTCGTTGCAATCACGCCGATCGGTTTGGGACTGCGCGTCGCGCGCCGCAACCCCCTGACGCGTAACCGCTCACGGGGCACGCTCTGGGTCCGCCGCCCAGCCGCGGCGCGGGCCCGGGGCGACATGCAGCGTCTATTCTGAGAGGAGAGAGTCCGATGAGCCGCGCAAGTCTCGTCTACGAGTTCTGGTCCTTCATGCGCATCCGCAAGAAGTGGTGGCTCCTGCCCATTGTCGTCATCCTGGTAGCGGTGGGTGCACTGCTCGTGTTCGCGCACGGGTCAGTACTGGCACCCTTCATCTATACGATCTTCTAGGTCCTGCATCCGACCGTCTGGGTCGTCGGTGGTGCGAGCCTTCCTGGCGCTGCGTGTGGGACGGCTGCTCGGGTTGACGTTGTTCGTCGGCGCGTTGCTCTGCTATCGCTCGGACGAGCACCGGCAAGTATTCGGGCGGTGGTCGTACACCTACTGTGCGGTGATCCTTGCCGCCGCCGTCGCGTGGCTCGGAGCGATCCTTGGCACCCGACGCCGGGCCCGGCGCCGCGACCCACCGCCTCCGCCCGTGGAGGCAGCCGTCGGCCTCCTCGACCTCGCAGTCCTGGCGACAGGGATCGCGTACTGGTTGAGCGCTCAGGACGCGCGAGCTAATGCGGCTCGAATCGTCGACCTCAACTTGTTCGGATCCGTCCTCCCGGCGGCGTCGCTCCTGGAGTGGCTCGCGCTGCTGGCGCTCTTCGTCGCGGGCGGCATCATCCTCGCTCCCGCGCTCGGTGCTCGCTGGGTAAACCCCGCCGTGGGACTCGCCGCGCTATGTGCCCTCGCGCTGCTCGGCGAGGGCGTGGCCCGAGCCGCCGCCATCCTCTCGCCCGCGATCCAGGGCTTCCCCACCTACGCCCGGGAGCTGTGGGCTCGCCGGTACGTCCACCTCAACCACCTGGGATTCCGCGACGTAGAGCACGCGGTGCGCCCTACGCCCGGGACACGGCGGCTGCTCGTGATCGGGGACTCGTTCGCCGAGGGGGCGGGAATCCCCCGCCTCGAGGACCGGTTCGGCGAGCAGCTTGGAGGGAGGCTCGCCCACGCCACCGGAGAACGCTGGGAAGTGATCACGGCGAGCCATCCGGACCACAACACCCTACAGGAGCTGGCGATCCTCCAGTCGGTACCGCCGTATCGGCCGGACGTGGTCGTGCTCGTCTACGTTTTCAACGACATCGACTACATACACCCCGTGACGCCACGCTCCGTGTTAGCCGAAGCACCGCGCAACATCCTGCAGCGGCTGCACCCAGTGCGCGTGCTGTTCAAGAACTCCTACCTGTTCCAGGCCGCATACGTTCGCGCCCGCCTCGTCTCCCTGTCGGACGCGGCAGCGGAGGACCCCTACGGGGACACGGTGGCTGTGCGCCGGCATCTCGCCGATCTGGCGCGATTTGTCGTCCTGGCCAAACGGACGGGGGGCGTCGTCGGGATCGTTCCCTTCGATCACACCGTCGCGGCGGACACCGCCAATCGCCATCGGTATGAGCGCTTCGCCGGGCGAGCCCTGGCTGCCGGTCTGCCCGTGTGGCCCATCGGGCAAGCATTCGAGGGCTGGCGACTATCCCAGCTGATCGTCAACGCGCTGGACGCGCACCCGAATGAACTGGCGAACCGCCTTGCCGCCGAGGCGGCGCAGCCGCAGGTGTTGGCCGCGCTCCGAGCCGGGCCCGCACGATCACACTCGTCGCGTGCCCGCTCCAGTCGAGCCCGAGGTCCCGCCTGAGGAGTTCCTCGGCCCCGTGGAACCCCGCTCGCTGCAGCGCTGCGGCGAACGGGGGTATGGTAGGGCTCGAAACGCTGTCCGAGCGACGATCGAGCTCCAGGAGATAGACCTCTCCCTCAGGGTGCAGCACGCGCTGCATCTCCGCCAACACGCCGCTCAGGTCGCTGGCACGACCTAACGCGAAGGTCGAGAAGACCCGATGGAATGAGCGATCCGCGTAGGGGAGCCGGCTACCGTCCCACGTGGTGAAGTCGAGCCGCCCCGGGACGCCGCGCAGCTCCGTGGCCCGTGCGACGAGCGCGGCGGACAGGTCGACACCGCAGGCGTAGCCCCGCAGCACGCGACGCCAGGCTTCCTCCGCGATCCACCCGTCGCCGCAGCCGACAAACAGCAATCGCTCCCACGCCTGGAGCTTCGCCACGTCGAGGACGCAGAGATCCAGGTCGCGCCGCAGCGCGCTGTCCGTGTCGATCGCCGCAAGGGGTGCCGTCATCTGAGACCCTAGGCCGCGCGCTCCAAGAGGCGGAGCAGGCTCTCTCGATCCGCCGCGCTCACTAATGAATGGGTGGGGAGCGTGACGAGCTGCCGCACCAGCTCCTCGGCGCCGGGCCAGCGGCCCGCGTGCACCAACCGCTGTCGCACCTGCGGCAGCGCGGCCAGGGTGCTCGGGTACCCCGCCGCCACGCCGACCCGACGCGCCAGAGCGTGGTCGGCGAGCGCGTCGAGCCCGCGCAGGAGTCGGAGGGGCAGCCGCAGGAATCCGGGCGTGCCACCCGCGGGCGGCGTGATCGGGCGGGCACCGGAACGCGAGCCCAGGCGGCCGAGCAGCGCGGCAGCGTTGGCCCGTCGGGCCTCCGCCTCACGCGTCGCGAGCGGGAGCGTGCGCTCGAGCAGCGCCGCGGCCGTCCGACTCATCGCGTGTGGCTCCTCGGGCTCGCGGTAGCGGGTCTCGCCGAGATGCAGCCACGGAATGGCTGCGGGCAGCCCGTACGTTTCCGGCCGGCCGAGCGCCGATTGGGCGAGCGCCGTCAGCGCGACCGTCATCTCAGCCATGCTTCCGCACTCGGGCGGCGTGCCGTCCACCACGGGCACGTCGCCGCGCACGAGCAGCGCTCCCCCCCGCCCCGCGGTCCACCCTTTCCCCCGGCTGAAACTCAGCACGCTCAGGCGGGCCAGACTCCCGAGCGAACGGCCACGCCAGAATGTGCCGTGCCCCTGGGCGGCGTCTTCGATGGCCACCGCGCCGAACGCCGCCACGCATTGCTCGATCGCATCCCAGTCCACCGGCAGGCCGTAGAGCGGCGCGACGACGACGATCCGTGCGCCTTCCGCCAGCGTCGTCGTCAGCGACGCCAGGTCGGGCGTCAGCGTGGCGGGGTCCACGTCGTACAGGGCGATGCGCGCGTTGATCGCCACCGCCGCCGTCGCGACGTCGTAACAGGTGTAGGCCGGGAGGGCGACCACTTGCGGCCCCCCGAGTGTCGTAGCGGCCGCACGCAGCGCGAGCGTCAGCGCCTGGGTGCCACTCCCGACGAGCACGGCATCGTCCGCCTGGTACAGTACCCGGACGAGCGCCCGCACCCGAGGCCGGGAATCCTCGCCGGCGCCGAGGCCAAGTCGCGCACTGCGCCACGCCGCCCCGAGCGCCACGGGCGAGTGGACCGGCAGCTGGTGCCAGGGCCACGCGCGGGACGCCCTGCCGAGTGCCGCCGGCGTCTCTTGTACGGGGCAAACGGTCATGGCAGCTGTCGGGCGAGGAGCGGGCCGATGCGGTTCGTCACGGCGAGCGGCAGGTGCCGCCACACCGCGGAGGCGACTCTGAACGCCGGCCGGTCGGGCGACGGGGTCGCGGCGACGTTGCGCGACGACCATTGCAACCAGGAAAGCGGGACGTCCGCCGCGCCCCACTGCTGCTTGAAGCGGTGCGTGCCGCCGCCGGGCGTGCAGCGGCCGAAGTCGAACACCCGTACGTCACGGCCGATGACGTGCTCCAGGAACGACCAGTACAGCAGCATGTTGGGCGCGAGTCGACTGTACTCACGCAGCGACGACGCCCACGTCATCTCGAACTCTTCGCGCCACGCGAAGCCGCATCCCGCGGCGAGCGGCTGGGCGGCGCGATACACGGCCCCGAACACGACGACCTGCGGGAACCGCTCCGCGATCCGCTCGAAGAAGCGGCGGGGCAGCACCGGCGTCCCGAGGGCGCGCATGTTGATGGCGAAGACCTCGTAGAACGGGTCGAGTTGATCAGGGCCAAAGCGGGCCTCGAGCCCTTCTTTCTGTGGGCGGCGGATCTGACTGCGGAGTTTCGGGTCGAACCGCTCCCACAGGGCGCCGGCCGAGTCGGGGAGATCGAGGCGCAACGTGATCTTGCGCGACGACACACGCAGCGGCGCCGGCAGAAACTGGCGCGTGCGCAGGTCGACGGGCAGGGACTGGCGCGCGCGGAGCTCGAGGAGATCGACACCGAGCCGGCGGGCGAGCGTTGCCGCGTGCTCCACCAGCGCCGCGACGCCGTCGGGGGCGCCGACCGGTCCGCCCGCATTGAGGAACGGCATCGACACCAGGTAGTCACCGAACAACGGGCTGCGCACCCGCACCAGCGGGAGCACGGCGCGGCAAACCCCGTCCTCGTCGCTCGCCGACAGGTAGTGGCAGGCGTGGCCGAGGACGTCGGTCATGACGCGGCGCCATCCCGAGAGATGGCAGAACGTGCTGTCGGCGGTGCACGCCGCGAACGCGTCCCATGCCGACTCGCGCCCGTTGAGCAGAGCGACCGATATCACAGGCGGGCCACCGTATCGGCGACGGCCGTGAACGGAAACTCGTCGAGCAGGCGCGCGAGCCGCGGGAGCGTCCGGCCCAGGCCGCCGTAGTGCCGGAGGCGCGTGAGCCACGGCACGTCGAGTCGTGGCTGCTCGGGATCGAGCTCCCACGGATGGATGTAGAACGTGCCGGGCACGCCGCGACGCTCGCAGTCCCGCAGCGCCGCACGTACAACGCCGTACGGCAGCAGCCGGAAGTACGCGCCGCCGCCGGCAGGCACCTGAGCGCCCCAGCGCCGCAGTGTAGCCGGCGGCACCTCAGCGAGCCGTCCGGTGGGACGGCGCAGCCAGTGCGGGTCGCGGTGGCCGTTGGCGTAGCCGTACCCGTTGCGGCGCACCGGGAACAGGCTCGAATCGTAGCGGTACCCTTCCTCGATCAGCAGGTCCAGGGCCCATTCGTGGCCCGGCACGATCGAGAAGCTCGGCGCCCGGAATCCGACGACGGGCGTCGCGGCGAGATCCTCCAGGAAGATCTTCGACCGGCGAATCGAGTCGCGGAACGCGAGGGGCGACTGCTCGGTCACCCGCGCGTGATCCCAGCCGTGCGACGCGATCTCGTGCCCCGCCGTCGCGACGCGACGCACCAACCCGGGGTGCCGCTCCGCGACCCAGCCGAGCACGAAGAACGTCGCGCGCGCTTGCGATCGGGCGAGCAGGTCGAGCAGCCGGTCAACGCTCCCGCTCACGCGGGACTCGAAGCTGTCCCAATCCGCGTAGCGCACGTGTCGCTCGAACGCCGAGACTTGGAAGTACTCTTCCACGTCGACGGTAAAGTGGTGGCTCGTCACGCCACTCTCGTAGTGCAACGCGTGTGCCCGTCACCGGGAGAGCGACTCGGCTGGCGGTGTCGCGTGGCTGCAGTAGCGCGGCCGCAACGGGTGGGCACGGCAACACCCCTCCCCGTGGCACCGGGTATGCCATGAACCTAGCGATCCCATGCGCTTCGCGATCGTCTCCGACATCCATGCGAACGTCGCCGCCCTGGCGGCCGTGCTCGCCGACATCGATACCTGCGGCGTCGACGAAATCGTCCACCTGGGCGACCTGGTCGGCTACAACAGCTTCCCCAGCGAGACCCTGGCGTTGGTGCAAGCCCGCAGCATCCGTGGCGTCCACGGGAACCACGACCTGATGACCTGCGGTGTGCTGTCCCTCGGTCATTGCGGGCCGCTCGCCCGCCGGGCGATCGAGTGGACGAGGGACGCGCTTTCGCCCGCCGAGCTCGCCTATCTGGCGGCGCTACCGGGCGAGCTACGCCCCGCCGATGGCGTCATCTGTATGCACTCGATGCTCGGAGACCCCGTCGGCCGGGTGCGCGGCCGCGCGGGGTTTCACGAGGTGTTCCTCGAGCTGCGGCGCTTCGACCCGCACCTCGAGATCTGCTGCACCGGGCACACCCACCGACCGGGCGCCGTCGAGATCCGCCCCGACGGCGTCGTGCGACACATCGGTGCCGCGCTGCGCCTCACGGGGGACTCGTTTTGGTTCATCAATCCGGGCAGCGTCGGCCAGCCGCGGGACTCCGATCCGCGAGCGGCGTATGCGGTACTGGACCGCGAGTCGCGGGAGGTTGCGTTCCATCGGGTCGCGTACGACCACGCGCGCGTGGCGCGCGACAACGCGCGGCGGGGGCTCACGGCGGGGAAGGGTCGGCGGCGTGTGGCGGAACGCCTGGGGAGCAGCTCGCTGGCCGCGGCGCGAGCAATCGCCCGTTTCTTCGATTCCGCTCGCTGAGCGTGGATCACTTGATCGCGAGGGAACGCAGCCCCCTCACCAGCGTGCCGACGCAGCGCTCGATCCGACCGTACACGACGTCGCACACGTGCGGCCCCTGCTCCACGGGGTCCTCAATCGCCCGGGACTCGATTGGCGCCGGGTCGAAGTCGCCGAGCAGCAGCACGTCCTGCGGGGAGGCGCCGAAGCGCTCACAGACCGTGCGGCGCTGCGCCGCGTCCATGACGAGAATGACGTCGCTGGCGTGCACCAGGTCAGGCATGAGGAGCTGGGAGCGGTGCCCGCGCAGATCGATGCCGCGGCGCGCAGCAACTGCCACGGCGTCGGCCGGCGAGGGTCGGCCCGGACCGATGAACCCGGCCGAGTCCACCGCCACATCGCCCCGCCCGAGCGCGCGTTTCAGGACGGCAGCCGCAAACGGGCTGCGGAAGATGTTGCCGTTGCACACCACGAGCACCGACCGGAGCGGCCCGTGGGCGGCGAGGGCAACGAGCGCAGCGCGCCGCCGCGACGCGTGCAGCAGCCGGTCGGGCATGCGGCGGAGCCGGCTGAGGAGCTGAGAACGGTACACTCGCGGCCTCCGTAGTCAGGCGGTCTGGTGCGGCCGTACGGTGCCTCCCTTGCCGTTCCGCTTGCCGTGCACGAACCGAGCGATGGCGCCGAGCGAGCCAAGGTTTCCCTCGGTGATCTCGTCCTCCGCGATGGAGCACCCAAACTCCCGCTGCACGAACTCCACGAGCTCGATCACCCCGATCGAGTCTATCACGCCCATCCCGAGCAGCGCGTCGTTCTCCCGCAGCGGCCAGTTGGGGCGCATGTACAAGAAGTTGTCGCGCACATAGGCCCGTGTGCGCTCCACGATCGCCGCCGCAGTGAGATCTGGTGTTTCGTCGCTCATTGTCCTCACCTTCCAGTCAATACGTCACGCCGCGACGGGGGCTTCCACAGCGGCCGGCGGCACCCGGGAGATCTCTGAGGCGCTGCCTCCCACCGCGCCCCGGGCCGGTGCGCCGAGGAACTCCCGGTGCCACAACTCGGTCGACAGAATGGCCACGAGCGCCTGGCTCTCACGGAACCCCTCCGCGCGCCCGGCGCGGCAGCGCCGCACCAGTCCCGCGACGGCCTGCGGATTGAAGATGCCCGTGC
>Ga0209056_10005721_pt1 | contig 12922 bp, 10 predicted proteins | sample GraSoiAngelo_114_FD_185876 | JGI IMG/M metagenome (GOLD analysis project Ga0209056, IMG submission 185876) | Grasslands soil microbial communities from the Angelo Coastal Reserve, California, USA - 14_0903_13_40cm (SPAdes) (version 2) | ecosystem: Environmental > Terrestrial > Soil > Grasslands... | reverse complement strand
ACCGTCTTCTCCAAATCGTTCACCCGGTAGCGCGTGTGTAACAGTTTCTTAACCATCGTGTATCTTATTGCCCCGTTAACCGATTAAATTCAAACTCTTCGCCGATGAAACTTGTCATCGCCGCCACTGGCGCCAGCGGTTCGATCTACTTGCAACGACTACTAGAGCAGATCGACAGCGCCGCGCACGAGATTCATCTGGTTCTGAGCGGTCACGCGAAACAAGTCGCGAAACAAGAGCTTGGCGCTTTCAAAATTCCAAAATCGATCGCGCAACACGGCGAGAACGATCTCAATGTCCCGTTCGTCAGCGGCTCGGCCCGATTTGATGCCATGGTGATCGTCCCCTGTTCGATGGCGACGCTTGGCCGGATCGCGGCCGGCTCAAGCGACACTGCGCTTTTGCGCGCGGCCGATGTTTTTTTAAAGGAGCGCCGCAAATTGATCGTTGTGCCGCGCGAAACGCCTTGGAATTTGATCCACGCGCGCAACATCGTCACACTGCTGGAAGCAGGCGCGATCGTATTGCCGGCAATTCCGTCTTTTTACAGCCGCCCGACTTCACTTGTCGATCTGGTCGACACGGTGGTCTGGCGGATTCTGGATCAAATCGGCTTGCCGAACCCGCGCGCCTATCGTTGGGCCGATCAAACTTCGCGCCGCGGCGCCCGCAAAAATAAGCCTTGAAAATCGAAGGCTGGCGCGCGCGATGGCTGATCGCGTTTGGATTTTATTTGCTCCAGGTTTGGGCGCGCACCCTCCGTTACGAAATTGAGGACCGCGCGAATGTTTTGGGAAAACCAGTGTCGGGAAATTACATTGCCGCGCTCTGGCATAATCGCCTCCTGCTGATTTCATTTATTCTCAAGAAATTTTTCCCGGATCGACCAGGCGCCGGACTAATCAGTGCGAGCCGGGACGGAGATCTCATCGCGGACGTGACTCAACGTTTTGGATTTGATGTCGTGCGCGGGTCGAGCTCACGAATGGGTGCCGCCGCCCTCCTCGAGTTGAGCAACGTTCTTAATTCCGGACACGATGTCTTGATTACGCCCGACGGCCCGCGTGGTCCCGCTTATGAGGTCGGACCGGGCATTATCTTTCTCGCGCAAAAAACAGGAGCTCCGATCGTTCCGATCACCATGGAGTATTCGAGTTGCTGGCGGGTGAAAAGTTGGGACAGGTTCATCATTCCGCGACCATTTGCTAAAGTGCGCGTCATCATCGGCCAACCACACCGGGTAAGATCGACATCTACGCCCGAAGAATTCGAAAACGAGCGGCTGCATCTCCAAAATGCGATGATGTCGCTGGTTGAGCGCCGCTGACTCATTTAAGTTCGCCGCATGGGAAATCTGATCGACGGCCGCTCGATTGCCGAAAAGGTTTATGTCGATCTTCGGCGCGAGATTGCCGACCTGAAATCGAAAGGGGTCACACCGGGGCTTGCCGTCGTTCTTGTCGGCGATAATCCAGCGTCGCGGACCTACGTTCGCTCAAAAGACAAAATGAGTCGCGAGCTTGGCTTGCATTCGGTCAAGCTCGAGCTCCCGGCTTCGACGACGCAGAGCGAGTTACTCGCGCGGGTGGAAGAATTGAATTGCGATCCCAAGGTCCATGGAATTCTTGTTCAATCGCCGCCGCCGAAACAGATCGATGAAGGCGCGATCGTGCGCGCGCTCGATCCGCGCAAAGACGTGGACGGTTTTCATCCACTCAATGTGGCCAAGCTGGCGATGGGCGATCCGACTGGCTTCGTGCCGTGCACGCCGCTTGGGGTGCAACGCCTCCTGATCGAAAGCAAGATCGACATCGCCGGCGCGCACGTGGTGGTTCTCGGGAGAAGCATGATCGTTGGGAAACCCGTCGCGCTTTTGCTCATGCAAAAAGCAAAAGGCGGCGATGCGACCGTGACGGTGGCACATTCGCGGAGCAAAAATCTCGAAGAGATTACGCGCTCGGCTGACATTTTGATCGCAGCCATCGGACGCGCGCACTTCGTCAAAGCCGATCACGTTCGCGACGGTGCAGTTGTTATCGATGTTGGAATCAATCGCATGGACGACAAAACCAACGAACGCGGCTATCGGCTCGTGGGCGATGTTGCCTTCGATGAAGTTGCGCCCAAAGCGAAAGCGATCACGCCAGTGCCAGGCGGAGTGGGGCCGATGACAATCGCAATGTTGATGTCGAACACGGTCAAGGCGGCGCGGATGTTTAGTTCGGCCTGACGATCTTTGTCGTTAGCAGTCGCATGATCGTCGGGCTGAATCGCGCGACCTGGACAAAACGTGAGGCCGTTTTTGGTGACAATACCGCCGTCCGGGCGAGTCGATTGACCCAAAGTCGCCCGCGATACATCGCGCGATGGGCGCGAACAAATTGGCGGAGCGCCGATTGTTCGCCACGGAGGATTTTCACGATTGCATTCGCGGCGAGCTGGCCTGAGCGCACCGCGTAATAAATTCCTTCGCCGGTAAATGGTTCGACCACGCGCGCCGCATCTCCAATGAAGAACAAATTTTCGTGCGCGACTGAAACTGGCGCGCGTGTCAGCGGAGTGATCGTGCGCCACGTCTGATCGGCCGGGAGCTTGAATTCCTGTTCGGCCCACGCCCGCAGTGACGAAATCGTTGGTGGCGCGCCAACCAGGCACAAATTCAGTTCGCGATCGTTTACCGGCGCCTGGCCGGAATATCCTTCGGGCAGAAACTGCAGCACAATGCGATTTCCGAAGTCGCGCGGGAGCGGAATGTGCGCTTGCAATGCAACGCGCTCGCGCTCGGGGCGCGGCAGGAGGTTGCGCAACCGAGCCACGGTGGAATTGCGTCCGTCCGCTCCGACTACCACACGCGCGGCGAACGTCTCCCTCACGATGTCGATCCTCCAATTTTTGGCGGCGGTCCGGTCGAGCGCGATCAGCGTTGTTTCCTCGCGAATTTCGGCCCCGAGTGTGCGCGCCCGATTAAGAAGAAGATGGTCGAAAAGACTCCGCTTGATCGCGATCTCGCTGTTATCGCCGCGCGGAAGATCGATGCGCAGCTTTTGGCCGCCGATGGCAATAAATTCCACTGCGTCGAGGGAAGCGTGCGGACAGTTCCGAATTTCCTCCTCGAGTTCGAGTCGCTGCAGCACGGGCCAGCCGGCCGGATTGATACAATCGCCACAGACTTTTTCGCGAGGAAATTTTTCCCGCTCCAGGACTAACGTTCGCAATCCGGCGGCCGCGCAAAAAGCCGCGCAGGTCGAACCGGCCGGCCCGCCGCCGACAATCGCCACATCGACAACCTCCATTTCGTTTCAGTCTGAATTGTCATCGGAGCGTCTTCAACATCGCTAGCGCGCGATTTAAAACGGGGCGAGATTCAAGTTATGAGCTGGTCCATTCCGATTCTTCGCATCGCCGGCATTCAGTTACGCATTCATATTACCTTTCTTTTGCTGATTGGCTGGCTCGCCCTTGGTTCCGCCGGTGCCGTGGTTTTTGTGCTGCTCTTGTTCTTGTGCGTAGTGCTGCACGAATTCGGGCATGCTCTCGCGGCGAAAGGTTATGGGATCAACACGCCCGACATCACGCTCCTACCAATCGGCGGTGTCGCGCGGCTGGAGCGAATACCCGAAGAACCAAAACAAGAGCTGGTCATTGCTGCGGCTGGACCAGCGGTGACCGCTATTATCGCGCTCTCTCTCTTCGTCGTCATCGCATCGCGAGGCGGAACCGACTTCGGTGTTTCCCTCCAAAGCGGCGATTTGGTCGTGAATCTCTTCAAGATCAACGTCTGGCTGCTTTTGTTTAATTTGATTCCGGCCTTTCCGATGGATGGCGGCCGGGTCTTGCGTGCGTTGCTCGCGACGCGCTTGAGCTATGCGCGAGCAACCCAAGTCGCAGCGACAGTTGGGCAGGCGTTCGCTTTCTTTTTTGGAATTATCGGCCTCTTCGGCGTGCCTGGAATATACAATCCGAATCCATTCTTAATTTTTATCGCTTTCTTCGTTTACATCGGCGCTTCGCAGGAGGCGGCGCTCGCGCAAATGCGCGATGTGTCGCGGCGGTTTCCGGTTTCGAGCGCAATGGTGCGCGAATTTCGCTCGCTTCCGGAGAGCGCGACGTTGGAGGAGGCAGTCGACGCATTGCTCGCCACGTCGCAACACGATTTTCCGGTGCTCGATGAAGCCGGGAAGGTGGCGGGAATCCTGACGCGTCACGATTTGATCGCCGCTTTGCGCAAGAATGATCCAGCCATTCGGGTGGGCGATGTCATGCGCCGCGACATTCCGACGGTGACGACAGGGACGCGGTTCGAAGAAGCGTTTCGGATCATGCAGGAATGCAATTGTCCGGCAGTGCCGGTGCTCGACAGCATGAAACGATTGGTCGGTCTGCTCACCCCGGAAAACGTGAGCGAGCTCATGATGGTCCAGTCCGCAGTACCGCGGCGTCGACCCGCGTAAGTCTGCGTCTTTTGTAGGGCAGGCGCATCGCCTGCCATTTTGAGAGCGGCAAGCGGTGCGCTTGCCCTACAATTCTCAAAGCGCGATTGTCGATCTTCGATGGCGGTCTCAACTAAGGAAAAACCGGATCTGCAAAAGAAGGTGCACGAAGTGCCGCATAAGCCGGGTGTGTACCTGATGCGCGACCGGTTCAATCGCGTCATCTACGTCGGCAAAGCGCGCGATCTGCGGAAGCGGGTCAGCTCTTATTTTCTGCCATCAAAGCTGGCGCAGGCCGATTTGAAAACGCGCGCGATGCTGGAGGCGACATGGGATTTCGAAACGCACGTCGTCCGGAGCGAAGCGGAATCCGTGTTACTCGAGGGCAAACTGATCAAAGAATACCGCCCGCGTTACAACATCTCGTTTCGCGACGACAAACGGTTTTTGCTGGTGAAGATCGACGTGTCGGAAGAATGGCCGCGTTTTCGACTGACCCGTCTCAAGAAAAACGATAATGCGCGCTACTTCGGCCCTTACGCGGATGCCGGCGCGTTACGCCAGACTCTGAACTTGATGCGGAAGAAATTTGGCGTGCTCACGTTTGGCCGGGGAGCACCGACCGAACGCGAACTGAAATCTTCGACTTATCAGGTGCCGGTGCGCTTGAGCGAAATTACGGCGGAGCAATATCGCGAACGTGCCGCGCGAGCCTGCGAATTTCTGGAGGGTCATTCGCGCGAAATGATCGACGCCTTGGATGAGCAGATGCGCAAAGCGGCTGAGAAAATGGAATTCGAAAAAGCGGCCGAGCTTCGCAACATGATTGACGACGTGCGCCAAACGACCAAACAGGTGCGGCGCTTCACCCGCGGAACACTTCCGAGCGCGATCGATCCGCTGGCCGATGTTCAGGCGCTCGGCGATGCGTTGCAGCTTCCGCGATTGCCGCGGGTAATGGAGTGTTTCGACATCTCTAACATTTCCACCACCCACGTGGTCGCCTCGATGGTGTGTTTCCGCGATGGCGTGCCGGATAAGGACTGTTACCGCCGATATCGAGTGCGGACCGTCCAAGGCCAGGACGATTTCGCCAGCATGGCCGAAGTCGTCAGGCGGCGTTATTCGCGCGTGCTTCTCGAAGCGCGCGAAAGAAATCCGGACGTTGCGGAGTTTTCACAAGAGAATCCGGCAGACGCAATAGATCGCGTGTCGGATAAAAACGAGCGCGAGTTCGTGGCCGTTCGTTTGCCGGACTTAATCATCGTCGATGGTGGCAAAGGACAACTCTCGTCGGCGTGTCGCGAGTTGCAGAGATTGGGCCTGCATGATTTGCCAATCATCGGTTTGGCGAAAGAGCATGAGGAGATTTACCGGCCTGGCCGGGCAATGCCGTTGCAACTGCCGGTGGATTCAGGAGCACTCCACCTGCTTCAGCGAATCCGCGACGAAGCGCATCGCTTCGCGAATGCTTATCACCAACTGCTGCTCAAGAAGCGGATCGACGAAAGTATTCTCGATGATTGTCCGGGCGTGAGTCAGAACCGGAAAAGCCTGCTACTGCGAAAATTCGGTTCGGTCAATCGCTTGCGCAAAGCAAGCGTCGAGCAAATTGCGGCGACCGAGGGGATCGGGCCGAAACTGGCTGAAGAAGTGCATCGCTTTCTGCAACGGCATTGACGCAGGCGTGTCGCAACGGAAGATGTCGATCTCGCCATGAAGCCAGCGCGCGCACTTGTCATTTCCGTGTTGCTGCCGGCTTCGGTTTTTGCCCAGGGCTTGCCGCCGGCTGCGTCGCCGAGCCCGCCGCCAACGAGTGATGAGGAAACAATTATTCCGACGTTTGAGACCCAGAAGCTTGCGCGGACCTACATTCTGGATATTCCGGCGCCGCGCGGCCAAATCACGGACCGGACCGGGTTACCCCTTGCCCAGAACAAAGTCAGCTACAATCTGGCGATCAGTTTTCCGACGCCGCTCGATTTTACGGACACGAAAGCGGTCGCCTTTGCCCGGGAAAAGATCGACAAGGCGGCGAAGTTAATCGGCCGCTCGATCAAGATTTCCGACGACGCGATTCTGCGGCATTATCACAATCGTGGAATCCTACCGTTGGAGATCGCGCAGAACCTGAGCAAGTCCGAGTACGAGGCGGTCAAGGATCAAGCGAAGGATTTTCTAGTGGTGCGTCCGATTTACGTGCGGACTTATCCGAACGGAAAAGTAGCGGGCCAAATCATTGGTTACACCGGAAAGACCGGCCGCAATCTCGACGGCATCATCGACAACCATGAAACGCTTTGGCCGGAAACGGAAGGCCGCGACGGACTCGAACAAACATTCAACGAAATGCTCACCGGCAAGCACGGCGAATACAAAATCACGTTCGACAAGGACGGCCGCAAAACTTCCGAGAAGCTGATCAAATCGGCGGTGCCCGGAAACAACATCATCACGACGTTGGATTTGCGATTGCAGCAACTCGCTGAAAAAGCGCTCGAGTCGAAAGCCAAACGCGGCGCCATCGTGATTGTCGATCCAACCGACGGCGACATTCTGGCGATGGCTTCCTGGCCGACTTACGATCCGAATCTTTTTGTTCCTTCCATCTCTGCTGAAAAGTTCAAGCAGTTGCAGGACGATCCCGATATTCCACTTCTCGCGCGTGCGTTTCGTTCGGCGTATCCGCCGGGTTCGACCTTCAAAGTCGCGGTTGGAATCGCTGCCCTCGAGACCGGCGCGGTTCACGCGGACGATCTCTATCAATGCGTGCCGGGAATCCAGATTGGCAACCTCACCTTTCACAATTGGAAAAAGGGCGATCAAGGCGCGCTCAATTTTGTCCAGGCGTTGACGGAATCGTGCGACACGTGGTTCTATCAGGTCGGCATCAAGACGGGTGCCGAGCCAATCATCGAATGGGCGCTTAAGCTCGGTTTCGGCGCGAAGTGCGGGATCCCGTTGCGCGGCGAAGCGGAAGGACGCGTGCCGAACGACGAATACATGAAAGCAACTCATGGCCGGAAATTGCTCAACGGCGACATTGCGAACTTGTCGATCGGTCAGGGCGACACGCAGGTGACGCCGCTGCAAATGGCGCAAGCCATGGCCATCGTCGCCAACGGCGGCAGGTTTTATCAAACGCGACTCGTCCGCCAGGTGCAGTCGGTCGATCACGAAATTGTCACTGCCTACCAGTTGCGCGAGAAACGTTCGCTCGATGTCTCCGCCGCAACGATGGAAGAAGTTCGCGCGGGAATGATCGAAGTCGTCAACGGTGCGAACGGGACCGGACATGAAGCGCAGTTGGACGGCGTCGAAGTTGCGGGAAAGACCGGGACCGCGCAGTGGGGTCCGAAAAACAAAGAACGCACTGCCGCCTGGTTCGCCGGATTCCTACCCGCGGAGGAACCGAAGTACGCGTTCGCCGCGGTTTACGAAGGCGACGTCGGCAGCAAGGTCCACGGCGGCACGACTGCGGCCCCGATGATTGCCGACATTTTCCAGGAAATTTACAAAGGCTCGGTTTCGAGTAGGCGCAGCACGCGCGAATCAACTCAACAGGTTCGCCGCGCCCAGCCGGTTGAAGAAGACGCGTCGGATTAAGCCGCCGCCGTTTCTTTCGACAGCTCCATCGTTCCCTTGAATTTCGGCGGTTCTTCTTCGACGCCGAAATTTTCGGACTGGAGATTGTCGATTTTCGCGAGCTCGTCTGCAGTCAGCGGCGGACAGTCGGGCGCTTTCGCGAATTCAACGAGCTGTTCTTCGTTGTAAATGTTCGGAAGCGTCGAAGCCACGCGATCGTCGGCCAGCAACCAAAGCAACGCTGCCTGGCCGAGCGTGCGTTTCGAGTTCTCGAGAAACCGCAACTTGTCGATCTTCTTGATCCCGTTAAGTAGCCAACTGCGCGGACGATGGCTCCGATGATCAGTTGGAGGGAACGTCGTATCCGCGGTGTATTTTCCTTCCAGCATTCCGGACGAATGCGTCACGCGAATCAGGAACATCGTATCTTTGCCTGATTCGGTCGCCGCGTCGTGCATTGCGCGACCGGGATGTTGTTCGAGCATGTTGTAAATATGTTGCAGGCTCGTGATGTCGCGCTCGCGAATGCAGTTCGCGCCCTCGTAAAGCCAGCCGATCGCGGGGCCGAGGGCCATGCCGTAGTAACGAACTTTTCCAGACGATTGTAACTTCTCGAGCGTCTTCCAGAGCGCGTCGTCGTAAACCTGTTCCATCCGGATGTTGTGCAGCTGGAGAAGATCGACATGATCGGTCTTCAACCGTTTCAACGCCGCGTCCGTCGCCCGATTGATTGCTTCCGGCGAAAAATCCTGCGGGATTTCGCGCTGACCGCGACCCCGCGCTTCGCCATGGTGGACGAAATCGTAACCAACTTTTGTTGCGATTGTGATTTGGTCACGCTGTTTCGGAAACGCTTTCGCGATAAGCTCCTCGCTCAAGCCGTTTCCATAGGTATCAGCCGCATCAAAAAGAGTAATGCCGAGATCGAACGCCTTGTGCATGAGCGCGATCGCTTCGCCCTCGGTAAAATTTCCCCACCAACCGGTGGAAACCGTCCAGAGGCCGAAGCCGACCTCGCTCACAGTAAGATCGGTATTTTTGTAAGTGCGAAAGCGCATGCCTCGTCAATTTAACGAACCGAGAACCAAACGTCCAATTCTCAACACCGCGACCTCTCTAACATTTAGGCCTTGTCATTTCGAGCGGCGCCGCCTGCCGCGCCGTAGCTATGGCGAAGGCGGGAGGAATCTCTTATTTTTTAACTGCGGATTACCCGGATTTCACGGATTTTCGTTGGCAAACAAAAAGCCGCCACGCGGTGAAGCGTGACGGCTGATTGTGAAATACTGCTGCGTGCAGAATCCTATAATTACTGGTAAATAACCCCCGTCATCGCTTCGACAAGAGGCGGCGGCATCGTGAGTGACCCGTGCCCGTTAAGGTTCGCATAAGCACCTGTGCCACCTACAATCTCCCACCTTCCCTTAGGTGGGGAAGTGGCAAATTGGCATTCTTGATCAATAATAATACTATTACCAGGTGATGGCATCAAGATAACCACGCAATGAGCTCTTATACCGTTAAGGGGATTAAGACCGTTAAAGGGATTAAGGTCAACGTGCATCGTAGCAGGCCCTGAAATTGTAAGGGCCCCGGTTGTGGTAAAGGTTCCCGTTACATCGGGAAAATTCGCAAAATCAAATGTAGCAGTAATGGTAACCGGTATGGCCGTGGCAGCCGACGCGGAAGGCACCGAGCCCGTCGTGAAGAAGGCAATCACGCACAGCGCGATTGCCGCAGAAATGAATTTATTGTGTCGCATAATTAGTATCCTTTTTTTATGGTGAATTGTTGGGTTGAAGTGATGACTGCTTTCCCTTTACAAAGGGATCGCGGAGGCGGTGCTGCACGAAATCGTAAGTTTTTCGCGGCTTGTGTTTTCCGAGCAATTTTGCTATTCGGAGGAGGTGCAGCCGCTCTCGGAGCCTCTCCCCGCTGGGTTGAGCGACCCTTTCGCTCCGACGCATTGGAGCGTGATTATCGCGGCCGGGGAAAGCCAGGCTGCTCCGGAAATCGCGCGCGGGGCGCTGGCTCAACTTTGCCAGACCTATTGGGCCCCACTTTACAGCTTCGTGCGCAGCCGCGGGTATTCCTTGCACGATGCGCAGGACCTGACGCAGAGCTTTTTCGCTTATCTGATTGAAAAGAAAATCTACACGCGGGTAGATCGACAAAAAGGCAAGTTCCGATCGTTTTTGCTTGCCTCGCTCAAGAATTTCCTCGCCAATACCTACGACCACGCACATGCGCTCAAACGCGGGGGCGGACAGGAACTTCTGCCATTAGACGAGGAGCAGGTCGCGGAGGCGGAGTCGCTTTACCGAACGCAAGTGGACGCTGGCCATGTGGCTGGCGAAGATCGGGTTTTCGAGCGGACTTGGGCGGAGACCCTCGTTAGGGACAGCCTCGAACAACTCTCGAGCTATTACAAAACTGAGGGCAAAGAAAAACTCTTTGAGGAATTGAGGATCTTCCTCACCGGCAGCGCCGACCCGCTGCCGTCTTATGCCGATCTTGCCCGCCGGCTGGGGACGCAAGCCTCGACCCTACGCAGCCACATCACGAGATTGCGGGCGCGGTACCGGGAAGCGTTACGTGCCGAAGTTCGACGCACGGTGGAGACCGATGCGGAAGTCGAAGGCGAGCTACGCGAACTGTTGCGAGTGCTGACAACAAGTTGAGGAAGAGGCGGAATGGAAACACTAACAACGTCCATCGCGATTTGTTCGACCTGCAATCATTCATTGAACCTGAAAGGCGAATGCCTGGCCTGTCTCTTGCGCGGCGGATTAAATGGGTCGGTCGAAGAATCCGCGGCCGAGCGCGGCTCGTTAGTCTTCAGTGATTTCGAGATCGCGCGGCGCGAAGATGGTTCTTTCTGGGAACTGGGTTCGGGTGCGATGGGCGTGACTTATCGCGCGACGGATAAAGTGCTGCATCGCATCGTGGCGTTGAAAGTAATCGAGACCCCGGCCGCGGCTGGCGACTCGCAGGCGGTACGGGAACGTTTCTTGCGCGAGGCGCGGGCGGCGGCGGCATTGAAGCATCCGAATGTGGCCGGTATATTTCAGTTCGGCGCTTCGCCGGAAATCGATCGCTGCTACTACGCGATGGAACTGGTCGAGGGCGAAACCTTGGAAGCCCTCGTTAGGCGAGAGGGTCCACTCAAGGCGGAACACGCTCTCGAAATCGCGATCCAAGTGACGCGGGCGCTGGTTGCGGCGGCGGCCCAAGGTTTGATCCACCGCGATTTGAAGCCGGGCAATATCATGATCACTCGGGCCAATGGTGAGACAATAAAGTTGGAAGTTAAAGTCATCGATTTTGGTCTCGCCAAAGTCACCAATGCTACAGGCGAAGCCGATCTCACTCATGGAGGGTTCGTCGGAACGCCCTCTTTCGCTAGCCCCGAACAATTCGGCGGAGCGCCCGCCGATGCGCGGTCGGATATTTATTCGTTAGGCGTCACGCTTTGGTATTCCCTGACTGGTCAAGTGCCATATCCCGGCAGAACGATCGAAGAGATTCGCGATCGTCAGACCCGCGACGATCTGCCGGTTGAGCAGTTGGTCGCGAGAAAAGTTCCCGCTCCGCTAATCAGGCTGCTGCGCCGCACCCTTGCGGTCGAGCCCGCCCAGCGGCCGGCGTCGGCTCGGGAATTGATGGAAGCCCTGGAATCCTGCCGCCGGAAAGTCGCCCATCGCATCGGCGTTTTCTACAAACTGATCGCGTTAATCGGGGTCGTGGCCATTGCCGCCGCGGCAACGCTCTTCCTGCTCCGACTAAATCGTCAAAAAATAACATCCGCTTCTGCGAACAACATCGCACCATCAGCACTGACGCCGTTGCCGGAAAAATCGATTGCCGTGTTGCCGTTCGAAAACTTGAGCGCGGACAAGGACAACGCCTATTTCGCCGGGGGCGTGCAAGATGAGATTTTGTCTGACCTCGCCAAGATCGCTGACTTGAAAGTGATTAGTCGCACATCTGTGTTGCAGTACCAGAGCGGCGCTCCACGTAACCTTAGCGAAATCGGCAAGGCACTCGGCGTGGCTCATGTCTTGGAAGGGAGTGTTCAACGTGTCGCAAACCGTGTGCGGGTCAATGCTCAGCTGGTCGACACCCGCACCGATGCGCATCTTTGGGCCGAGACTTATGATCGCGATCTGGCGGATGTGTTTGCCATTCAAAGTGAGATCGCACAAAAAATCGCAGACCAGCTTCAGGCGAAAATCTCACGTAATGAAAAAGCGGCCATTGAACAGCGACCGACCAATGACCTTGTTGCCTACGATCTTTATGTTCAAGCGACGTCTTTGATCGACAAGGCCGCGTATGAATCAGGTAAAGAGCAAGAGAAGGAGTATTTCCGAGCCATAGAGTTGCTCAATCAGGCGATAGCGCGCGATTCCGCTTTTCTTCTCGCATATTGCAGGCTGGCTGAGGCGCACGATGAGCTCTACTTTGATAAGTTCGATTCCACGCCGAGTCGCCTGGAGTTCGCGAAATCTGCAATCAATTCCGCTTTTCGACTGAAGCCCGACTCGGGCGAGGCGCACCTTGCCCTGGCTGCGCATCTTTACCACGGCTACTTTGATTACGACCGCGCCCGCGACGAGCTAGCCATCGCCGTTCGTACCTTGCCCAACAACGCTCGAATTTTTGAATGGAGTGGATACATCGACCGCCGTCAGAGCCGTTGGCATGATGCCGTGCGCGACTTCGAGCGTGCAATGGAGCTGGATCCGCGAAACGTAAAGATCCTCACTAGTGCCGCAACGACCTATGGATTGTTGCGCGAGTACAAACAAGGCAGAGAAGTGTTTGATCGCGTCGTCGCCCTCGAACCAAACAACATTGGCCACCGGCTGGTACGTGCTTGGATCGACGTAAAGGAGCGAGCCAAT
>Ga0209056_10005718_pt1 | contig 12923 bp, 8 predicted proteins | sample GraSoiAngelo_114_FD_185876 | JGI IMG/M metagenome (GOLD analysis project Ga0209056, IMG submission 185876) | Grasslands soil microbial communities from the Angelo Coastal Reserve, California, USA - 14_0903_13_40cm (SPAdes) (version 2) | ecosystem: Environmental > Terrestrial > Soil > Grasslands ... | reverse complement strand
GCGGCGGGAATCATCGTGGTGCACAATCATCCCAGCGGTGACCCCACGCCCTCGGCCGACGATCGAGCGGTGACGCGACAGCTGGTCGATGCCGGCCGGGTGCTAGATGTTCCGGTGTACGACCATGTCGTGATAGGAGGAGGAGAGCGGTACGTGAGTTTCGCGGAGGCAGGCCTGTTGTGAGTTGTCCCTGTCCGGTGGTCTGTCATTCGCCCATGTTATAGGCGGTCGATCAGCCCCCGATCACCCGAGAATCATCTGGGAATTCATCTGGGAATTCATCTGGATGGAGCAGCTTCGTCTCCTGACGTTTGGCGGCTTGAACCTTCTGGTGGGTGGCCAAGCGACGACTGGCTCGGCAACCCGACGCCGTCGGCTGGCCCTCCTTGCGCTGCTTGCCCTCGCGCGTGACCGGGGGTTGAACCGCGACAAAGTCCAAGCCTATCTCTGGCCCGAGAGCGACACTGCGCAGGCGCGTCACGGGTTGAACCAGCTGGTCTATTTTCAGCGACGTCACCTCGACAGCGAGGACCTGTTCCTCGGCAAGAAGACGCTCCGTCTCAATCAGGCACTCATTACGGCCGATGTGTGGGATTTTGAGGACGCCATCGACGCGGGCGCCCACGAAGTCGCCGTACGGTTGTATACGGGCTCGTTTCTCGACGGCTTCTTTCTGCGCGGGGCCCCTGGCTTCGAGCGCTGGGCTGACGAGCAGCGCAAGCGCCTGGCGGAACGCTGTGCTCGGGCCTTCGGATTGCTCGCGGCGGCTGCCGTGACCAGGGGCGACCGCCACCAGGCGGTCGAATGGTGGCGCCGCGCCAGCGAGTTGAATCCCTATGATACGGACACCGTGTTGCGGCTGGCGGAGGCGTGGGTGGCAATCGGTGATCGGGCGGCCGCGGTTCGGTGCGCCCAGCAGCATGCAGATCTGCTTCGGAGCGAGCTCGATCTTCCTCCGGACGCCAAGGTGATGAGAGTGATTGAGCAGCTGCGAGACGGCTCTGGCACCGGTTGACGAGTCGCCAGACGCGGGGCCCGCGGTCTTGTGCCGCCGGGCCCCGGGTTGCGGAACGTCACATCAGGGACCTGAGTCACATCCACCAATGCAGTTCCTCACTTCGAACCGTCGAACCCTGATTTCACTGCCGGACGTGACCGTCAACGTCAACACGATGTCTCCGTCAGAGTGTGCGACGAAGAGTGACAGGTCTCGCTCCGTAGTCGTTGAGGGGATCTGCTGCCCCGCGAGGCGCGTCACCTCCCACCGGTATTGGTAGGCACCGGAACCACCGAAGGCGAATGCTTCCCAGCTGAAGGACCCGCTGGCATCGATCTGGAACGGACCGGCAATCTCAAATGAGAGAGACTGCACTGGCGGCGGTGGCTGCGGTTGCAGCCGTTGCGGAGTGGGTTCGACCGCGGACTGGCAGCCGGCCAACAGCACGGCGCATGTGCAGGCGCGAAGCGCGTGAAGCGGAAAGCGAAGCATAGATCCTCCCCTGGGTGAACGACCGGCCTTGTGGCTCTGGTCGAAGTACAGGTTAGGAAGGACCGGTCAGTCCGCAGTCACTCGAGAGTCAGCGAGGAATCATCAGCGGAAATGACCGGCGACTGACTTTTGACTTTTAGGCTAGGGAATGCTGGCGTGACCGTCATTTGGTTGCGGATGGGTGGACGCAGACCTACCTTGCAAGGCTGGACGCGAAGAAGTTCGACACCTGAGGAGGCAGATATGCGGCGCAGTTCCCGAGCTGTTTTGGTGCTTGGCGCAGTGTTGGGCCTCCTTGTGGTTCCGCGGGTGTCGTATGGTCAGGGTTGCATGCCCCTTCGCTTCACGTCACCCAATTTCGGTGGCCAGCAGTCGCCATACTTCCAGGCGCGTGAGTGGCAGGTCGGGATCGCTGTCCGCCGGGTCGCAACCAACCGCTTCTTCGTCGGAACTCAGGAGAACGAAACCAAAGCACCCTTCGGCCAGCCGCTCCACCTGCGGCTGAACTCGGCTGATGTGAGTTTCACCTACGCGACGAGCGCGCGCCTCAGCCTCACACTGGTCGTCCCAATGTCTTACAGCACCGGCGACAACGTCTATCCCGATCTCCAGCGGCACCAGGTTTCGAGTACGGGGATCGGTGACATCAATCTCATAGGGAACCTCTGGCTCGGGGCTCCGGTCTCGCATCTCAAAGGCAATGTCCTGGTGGGTTTCGGCATCAAGGCTCCGACCGGTCGCAATGACGTGCTGGGGAAGACCTACGACGCGCAGGGCAACGTCACGCAAGTGCCGCTCGTGCAGACCCTGCAGCTCGGTGATGGAGGATGGGCGGTGCTGCTCCAGAGCCAGGCCTTCCGACAGGTCCTGCCTCGGGGTTCGGTGTATTTCTCCGGCTTCTACTCGGTCAGTTTAACGCAACACACCGACGTGCTGTTTCCAGCGGAGAACAGGTTATGGGCCGCGCCCGACGTGTATTCACTGCGCACAGGTTTTTCCTACGGTATCAAGGCCGAGCCGGGCATTTCGACGAGTCTTGGTTGGCGGATGGACGGCACGATGGTCCGCGACCTCGTTGGCGGACGAACCGACTACTTTCGTAAACCGGGCTACACGATGTACCTCGACCCAGGGGTTGCGCTCCAAAGCGGACCGAATCAGTTCACGCTCAACGTCCCGGTGCGCGTCCGTCATGACTATATGAATATGCTGATCAACAACGCTCAAACCGCTCGCCTCGGAATGGGGGGCGTGTCCGACTATGTCATCTACGCTGGTTTTTCCCGGCGATTCTGAACCGCCTCTAGGGCGCTGACAGAATCTCTTTGAGATGCGTCTCGAACGCCCGTGGGGTGAATGGCCCGATGATGAGGCCGCGCACCAACCCATCCGCCCCAATGAAGACCGATGTCGGGAGGCCACGCAGTCTGTAGCGTTTCCGCACGTCCCCGTGCTCGTCCAGGAGGACCGGGAAAGGCATCTGGAACTCGGCGACGAATCTCCGTACGGCCCGCGTCGACGTCTCTTGATCCCTGCCGTTGACCGCCAAGATGATCAGTCCGGAGTCCTTGTGAGCGCGGTAGGCTGCGACCATCACCGGCATTTCGTCGCGGCAGGGCGGGCACCAGGACGCCCAGAAGTTGATCACGATCGGGTGCCCCTTGAAGTCGGAGAGGCTGACCGAGTTCCCGTCCAACGTTTTCAGGGTGAACGCGGGGGCGGTGTCGCCGACGGTCTGGGCAGCGAGCGGGGCGGACACGAAGAACATGGTGGCCGCGATAAGGCGATGAAGAGTCACATGACCGCCTGTCGTGATCAACCCGCGAAGATGTAGGCGCAGCCTCGGGACGCCGCGCCGTTGCACGCTACCACGCCGGACGGTACGACCTGTATTCCGGCGAACACCGCGTCGATCCAGTCACGATTCACGTCATCGTGCTTCAGGCCCATCTTCTGGGCGACCGTACCGCTGGAGATGGTGATGGCCAGATTGCACACGGCAACCTTCACGCCCCGAGCGATCAACTTCTGGAGAGCAGCCTCCGGAACGGCGAAGGCGCCTGGCATGTGGTAGAACGGGTTGCGCACAGCGGGCGCGTGTGTGTCGGGATCCTCGATCTTGAACACCTCACCCAACTTGTACTTGGTCCATGCCGAGTCGGTCAACGCCAGAGGAATCGCGTTATGACGCAGCACGATCACAACGCCGAGGTCCTTTTCGGGGAGTCCGTACGCGGGCGCGCCGGTCGTCAAGAAGGCCCACGACCAGACGAGCCCGATACCCTGGTTGACCTCGGGCATATCGTAGAGCTGTTTGTGACTGCCGGGAATGCTGTCGAGCCAGCGCGTGAACTCAGTGCTCTGGTCCTGCGACGCCGGGATGTGGCGCGCGAGGGGTACGCCGGCGCCGAAGCCTACCGCAGCGCTTGCCGCCAGACTCAAGAAATCGCGGCGGCCGGCATGAAATCCTGCGTCATCCATTCTCGGTCTCCTGGGGATTCAAGGTAAACCCACGCGTTTCAGCAGACGTTCGAACCGCGGATCGGCGCGCAGTCCGTCGAACGTAGGGTCAACTCTCAGCGTGAACATTGTCCAGGGGCGCTCCACATAGGCGCTGTCGAGCTCCGCGAGCGCCCGCTCGTTGTCGCCCAGGCCGACGTGAATCATGGCGAGTGCGTAGTGCGACACGTAGCGACCTTCCCTTGCTACAGCGCCGAGCCGGTCCAGCTCCGCCAACGCCTGCGCCCGGCGCCCGCACTTCGCGTAGGCGTAGCCGAGGAAACCTCCCCACGCGATGGTGGAAAACACGGGCTTGCCTTCGAGCTCGGCTAACGACTCGGCGCACCGACCCAGCCATAGGTACGCTCGGGCAAGTTCCGCGCGTGTCGCCGGCCCTTGAAACAGGGAGTCCAGCTCGAGGACCCGACGGGACTGGACAAGCGCTGCATCGTAGCGACGCGCCAGGAATAACATCGAAGCCAGGCGGGCGTTATTGACGGAAGAGAAGGGATCTAGGGTAACGGCGTTCTGGACCTCGCGTATGGCGTCGTCCATTCGGTTGGTTGCCACGAAGTACCACCCATGGAACAGGTGCGCATCGGGATACCCGGGGTCGAGGGCCAGCGCCCGATCGAATTCGCGCCCTGCCGCTGCCCAATCCCAGTCGTAAAACAGCGCCATGAATCCCAAGGAGGTGTGCGCCTCCGCGAGCGTGCCGTCGAGCGCGAGCGCCCGCAGGGCGGCCGCCTTGGCCCTGGCATACACGACGCGCGGTGGAACGTAGCCAAAAACCGCAAGGTGACTATACGCGTCACTCAGCCCCGCCCACGCCAGCGCGTAGGATGAGTCCTTCTGAATCGCCTGACCAAAATAGTCCCGGGCCTTCGCGAGGCTGGCAGAGTCACGCCGCGCGAAGAAGTAGCGACCCTGGAGATATAGGTCGTGGGCCTCGGGGCTCCCCGTGGAGCGCTTCGCCAACGCAGCGCTCGCTGGGCCCGAAAGGTGCACGCGCAGCGCCGCGACGATGGCGCGTGTGATCTCGTCTTGAACGGCGAACACATCTCGGTCCCGTGCGTCTCGATCGAATTCCGCGGACCAAAGCTCGCTTCCCTTCGCCACGTCGATGAGCTGCGCACTGACTCGTCGTCGCTTGCCCCCCATCCGGACCCCGCCGTCCAGCACGTAGAGGACATGGAGCTCTCTCCCGATCTCCTGAGGGGAGGCATTGCTTGTCTTGAGACTGAACGCCGCCGATCGCGCCGCGACGCGGAGTCCTTCGACTTTTCCCAGTGCCGTGGTGAGCTCGTCCGACATGCCAGAGCTGAAGGGCTCGTTGTTCGGATCGCCACCGATGTTCTTGAACGGGAGGACGGCGATGGATTGACCCGGCCCGTCGGATGTGCCGGGCAGGCGCGTCACGACGGCATATCCGGCCACGAGCGCGGCGACACCGGCCGCGACGAACAGGGCCGGACGAGCGGTCTTCCTCGCAAATGATGGTGGAGCCCCCGCCTGCGTCAGCGCGTCGCTGAAAGCCGCCGCGGTCGCAAATCGGTCCGCCGGTAACTTCGCCAGTGCCTTGAGCACGGCGTGCTCCAATGCAGGAGGCACCTCGCGGCGGATCGTGCGGAGCGGCGGCACTGGATCGAGCGTGTGTCGCGCAAGCACTTCCTGCGCCGTCGTGCCCAGGAACGGCGGATGCCCCGCCAACATCTCGTACAGAACGCAGCCTAGGGCGTAGGTGTCCGCCCGCCCGTCGATCTGCACGTGAGCCGTCGCTTGCTCCGGGCTCATATACCCGGGCGTGCCCACCGCGAGTCCGGTGTCCGTCAGCTTCTCCGGGCCCGCCGCGACGATCGCGCGCGCGATGCCGAAATCCGCGACGACCGCCTCCCCTCCGGATACCAGTATATTCTCTGGCTTGATGTCCCGATGCACCACATCGTGGCTGTGCGCGTAGCTCAACGCGCTCGCCACCTCCCTGGCAATCCTCACAGCTTCGTTGACAGGCAGCTGCTGTTCGCGGTTGAGTCTGTCACGCAGTGATTCACCCTCCAGGTATGGCATCACATAATAGAGGAACCCGTTTGCCTCGCCGGAGTCGTGCAAGGGGAGGATATGGGGATGGGTGAGGCGGGCCGCGATCTCGATTTCACGGAGGAAGCGCTCGGCACCGAGAGCCGCCGCCAGCTCGGGACGGAGCACCTTGATGGCGACGGAGCGGTCGTGTTTCACGTCCCGAGCCAGAAAAACTGTTGCCATGCCGCCGCGCCCCAGCTCCCGGTCGATTGCGTAGCGATCGGCGAGTGCGGCGCGCAAGCGGGCAACCAGCTCAGCCATGGGATTCCACGATGCTCAGGAGACCAGACCCACCTTCTTGAGGAGGCGGCCGAACCGCGGATCGGCACGCAAGCCGTCGAACGTGGGGTCCACTGTCAGGAGAAGCATGGCCCACGTTCGCTCTGCATAGGCGCTATCGAGCTCTGCGAACGCCCGGTCGGTGTCGCCTAGGCCGGCGTAAATCATCGCGCAATCGTAATGCGACACCACCTGACCCTGCTTCCGCTCGGTTTCGAGATGACTCAGCTGGGCCAACGCCTGCGCCCGTTGCCCGCACCGCGCGTAGGCCCACCCTAAAAGGCCTCGGAACGGAGGCGCGGGCAGCTCCGGCCCTCGTTGGAACGCAGTCAGCGCTTCCACGCAATGACCCAGTTGCACGTCCGCACGGCCGAGCTCCACGCGCCCCACAACGTTTGTCGAGTCCAGCTCGATGAGGCGACGCGACTGCGCAGCTGCCTCATTGTAGCGGTGCGCATAGAACAACACCGAGGCCAGGCGCGCGTTGTTGACGACGGAGAACGGATCCAGGTCGACCGCCGACTGCAGCTCACGCACGGCGTCGTCCATCCTGTTGGTTGCCACGAAATACCAGCCGCGGAACAGATGGGTGTCCGGATAGCGGGAATCGAGGGCGAGCGCCCGATCGAACTCCCGCCCCGCCGTACGCCAATCCCACTCGTAGAACAGCACGATGAACGCCAGGGAGGTGTGGGCCTCCGCACGCATACTGTCGAGCGCGAGCGCCCGCAGCGCGGCTGCTTTGGCCTTCCCATACACAGCGCGGTATGGAACGTAGCCAAACACTCCTGTGTGACTGTACGCGTCACTCAGGCCCGACCAGGCCAGCGCGTAGGATGAGTCCATCTGAATCGCGCGCTCAAAATAGTCCCGAGCCTTTCGGAGGCTCGCGGAGTCGCGCCGGGCGAAGAAGTAGCGCCCCCGCAAGTACAGCTCGTGCGCTTCCGGACTCCCAGTCGAACGCTGCACCAACGGCGCGCCGACCGGACCCGTGAGCTTCAGTTGCAGGACACCGACCATGGCCCGCGCGATTTCATCCTGGACCGCGAAGATGTCCTTGGTGTCGCCCTCGTATTCGTCTGACCAGAGGTGGTAGCCGTTTGCCGCGTTGATGAGCTGCGCGCTCACCCGCAGCCGCGTGCCCGCCCGCTGCACGCTCCCTTCCAGCACGTAGCCGACGTTGAGCCTGCGCCCGATCTCCCGTACGTCGAGGTTCTTTCCCTTGAAGCTGAATGCCGAAGTCCGGGCGGCCACATTGAGCTTCGCTATCTTGGCCAGCGCGGTCGTCAGTTCCTCGGACATTCCGTCGCTGATCGGCTCGTCGTTCGGATCCGAACCGATGTTGACGAACGGCAGGACGGCGATCGACGGCGCAACCGTATCGGCGCCGAGCGGTCGGAGCGGCGCTGGGTGAGTCACGAGCGCATAGACCGCGGCGCTCACGGCAGCGGCTCCGGCCGCGAGCAGGCCGATTCGCGCGAGCCGCCGGCGTGCCGTCGGCACAGCAACCGTTCGTGTCAGGGCCTCCTGGAACGCCCCGACTGTGGGGAACCGATCCGCGGGGGCTTTGGCGAGGGCGCGCGACACCGTTTGCTCTACTACCGCCGGAGTCGTATCGCGGAGGGTGCGCAGCGGAGGCACCGGATCGATCGCGTGCCGGGCCAGCACAGCCTGGTGGGTTGGTCCGGTAAACGGCGGGACGCCGGCCAGCATCTCGTACAACATGCACGCGAGACTGTACTGATCGGCGCGCCCGTCGATCGGGGCCCGGCCGACCGCCTGCTCCGGGCTCATGTAAGCGGGCGTCCCGATGCTCATCCCGGTCGAGGTCAACTGGTCGGTGGACGCCGAGCTGACCGCCTGGGCGATCCCGAAATCGGCCACGAGCGCCACGCCGCCCGACAACAGAATGTTCTCGGGTTTGATGTCGCGGTGTACGACACCGTGCGCGTGGGCGTAGCTGAGGGCGCCGGTCACTTCCCGAGTGATCTGGAGCGCTTCCTCGAGCGGCAACTGCCCCTCCCGGGTCAGCCGATCCCGCAGCGATTCCCCTTCGATAAACGGCATCACGTAATACACCAGGCCGTTGGTCTGCCCAGAATCGTGCAGCGGGAGGATGTGGGGATGATTGAGCCGGGCCGCGATCTCGATCTCGCGCAGGAACCGCTCGGCGCCAAGCGCCTGGGCCAGCTCCGGACGCAGGACCTTGATCGCGACTTGGCGATGATGCTTCAGATCCTGGGCAAGAAAAACGACGGCCATCCCGCCATGGCCCAACTCCCGGTCGATCTGGTAGCGGTCAACCAGCCCAGTCCGCAGGCTCTCCTGCAGAGTGATCACGCGGTGTTCCCGGAGGCTGAGGCGGTTCCATCATACGGGGAAGCGCCGGTGGTGGCCAGCGCGTTGACGGACCGCGGGAGCCTCGCCATCCTCCATAGGTGACGAGTACGGCTCCAATTCTCGCGCCCGAACTGGCAAAGGCTGTCGCCGCGCAACGCGACCGCCTCGACCTCGAGGTGCTGTCGCGCGCCTACCGCATGAGCGCGCAGGCCCACCAGGGACAGAAGCGCATGTCGGGCGACGACTTCGTGTCTCACAGCGTCGCCGTCGCGACGATTCTCGCCGAGCAGCAGATGGACACGACGACGATCGCCGCGGCGCTGCTGCACGACGTGGTCGAAGACTCCGACGTCACGCTGGAGCTGCTCCGCAGGGACTTCGGGAACGAAGTGGCGGACCTGGTCGACGGCCTCACCAAGATCAAGGCCCTCAACTTCCGCTCCACCGCCGAAGAGCAGGCGGAGAACTACCGCAAGCTGCTGATGTCGGTGGCGCGCGATGCCCGGGTGATCATCATCAAGCTCGCCGACCGGCTGCACAACATGCGCACACTCGATCCCTTGCCGGCGGATAAGCGCAAACGGATCGCGCTGGAGACGCGCGAGCTGTACGCGCCGCTGGCGCATCGCTTCGGCATGGCGGGGGTGAAGGCGGAGCTCGAGGATCTGTCGTTCAAATACCTCGAGCCCGACGACTACAAGCAGCTGGCGAAGCAGGTGAAGGCGCGGCGCGTGGAGCGCGACCGCACCATCGAGCGGATGCGCGCGCCGCTCTCCGACGAGCTGCGCCGCGCCAGCATCGTCGGCTGGGAGATCGTGGGCCGGCCCAAGAACCTCTGGTCCATCTTCAAGAAGATGAAGAAGCGCGGCAAGCCGTTCGAGGAAATCTACGATCTCCTCGCGGTGCGCGTCCTGGTGAACAACATCACCGATTGCTACCACGTGCTCGGTATCATCCACCACACGTGGACGCCGCTGCAGGAGCGGATCAAGGACTACATCGCGAGTCCAAAATCCAACGGCTACCAGTCGCTGCACACGACTGTGTTCGGGCCCAGCGGCCAGCTGTACGAGATCCAGATCCGCACGCGCGACATGCACCGCACGGCGGAGTACGGTATCGCTGCGCACTGGCTGTACAAGGAGAACGGCAAGAGCCCCGACGAGCTCGACCACCACCTGTCGTGGTTCCGCCAGTTGATCGAGCTGCAGCAGGATGCGCATAGCCCCGAGGAATTCCTCGAGTTCCTGAAGATCGACCTCTATCAGGACGAGATCTTCGTGTTTACGCCGCGCGGCGACGTGAAGCGGCTGCCGAAGAGCGCGACGCCGATCGATTTCGCGTTCATGGTGCACACCGAGGTCGGCCAGCACTGCAACGGCGCGCGCGTGAACGGCCGGATCGCGCCGCTGCATCGGCCGCTGCGCAACGGCGACACGATCGAGGTTCTCACCAGTCCGCAGGCCAAGCCCTCACGCGACTGGCTGGCGCATGTCCAGACCGGTCGGGCCCGCCAGAAGATCCGGCAGTGGATCAAGCAGGAGGAGCAGGAGCGGAGTGTCACGCTGGGCCGCGAGATCCTCGCGCGCGAAGTCCGGCGCCGGCGGCTCAGTCCTCCGACCCCCGAGCAGCTGACGCAGGCGGCGGAGACGCTCTCGCTCGGCGTGGCCGAACAGGTCGAGGCGTCGATCGGCCGGGGCGACGTGCAGCTCGGTCAGGTCATGAAAGCGTTGTATCCCAACCTGCCGCCCGAGGACATGCAGGCGCCCAAGCCGACGGCCTTTGGACGCGTCATCGAACGCCTGCGCTTGGGCCGGGGCATCAAGATTCACGGCGTCGAGGGCCTGATGGTCCGCTACGCGCAGTGCTGCCAGCCTGTCCCCGGCGATCCCGTCGTCGGATACGTCACGCAGGGCCGCGGCATCTCGATCCACCGCAACGACTGCCCCAACCTGCTCACGCTGTCGGGCGACGAGGAGCGGCGCGTCGAGATCGACTGGCGCGAGGTGGAGGGCGAGACGTTCGTGGTCCGGCTGGCGGTCAGCGGCGAGGACCGGCGCGGCCTCTATGCCGATATCTGTGAGGCCATCAGCGGCACCGGGACGAACATCCGCAGCGCCGAGCTGGCGTCGAAGGACGGCGTGGTCTTCGGCTCGGTGCTGGTGGAGGTCGAGAATAACACCCATCTGCACAAGGTCCTGAAGGCGGTGCGCAAGGTGAAGGGTGTAACGGAGATCGCGCGACGGGACTCGAGCGGTCCCGCTGAAGTCGTCGTCGGTTAGTTTTCCCTCTTATGCCGTTTGAGCTTGGCAACGCACCGCCGCCGGCGGGTGATCAGCCACGCGCGATCAGCGAGCTGAACGCCGGCCTGCGCCGTGGCGACAAATATCAGACGCTCCTCGGCGTCACGGGGTCCGGCAAGACGATGACGATGGCGCACGTCATCAAGGATTTCGGCAAGCCGACGCTCGTGCTCTCGCACAACAAGACGCTCGCCGCGCAGCTGTACGGCGAGCTCAAGGCGTTCTTCCCGTCCAACGCCGTCGAGTTCTTCATCTCTTATTACGACTACTACCAGCCCGAGGCGTACGTGCCGTCCACCGACACGTACATCGCGAAGGACTCCTCGATCAACGACGACATCGAGCGCCTGCGGTTGCGCGCGACCTCGAGTCTGATGGAGCGCGACGACGTCATCATCGTCGCGAGCGTCTCGGCGATCTACGGCCTCGGCGACCCCGAGCTGTATCGCGAGCTGCTGGTGACGGCGCAGAAGGGCGAGGCGCGGGGCCGGGATGCGTTGCTCGCGGATCTCGTCGCCGTGCAGTACCAGCGCAACGACATCGGGTTCGAGCGCGGGACGTTCCGCGTGCGTGGCGACACGGTCGAAGTATTCCCGGCGTACGACGAGCAGGCAGTCCGGATCGAATTCTGGGGCGATGAAATCGAGCGCATCGCGAAGATCGACCCGCTGACGGGCAACGTCATCACGCAGATGGATAAGTCAGCGATCTATCCCGCCACGCACTTTGTCACGCAGCGCGCCACAATCGAGCGCGCCGTGTCGCGTATCCGGGCGGAGCTGGCCGAACGGCTGGCAGAGCTGCGGGCGCAGAACAAGCTGCTGGAGGCCCAGCGCCTGGAGTCCCGCACGCACTTCGATATCGACATGCTGATGGAAGTGGGGCGGTGTGCCGGCATCGAGAACTACTCGCGGCTGTTCAGCGATCGGCTGCCCGGGGAACGGCCCGCATGCCTGCTCGACTATTTCCCGAAGGATTGGCTGTGCATCATCGACGAATCCCACCAGACGCTGCCGCAGCTCGGGGCGATGTACGAGGGCGATCGCTCGCGGAAACAGACCCTCGTGGACTTCGGGTTCCGGCTGCCGTCGGCGCTCGACAACCGTCCGCTGCGCTATGACGAGTTCATGGGCCTCGTGCCCCGCATCATGTTCGTCTCCGCGACACCCGGCCAGGACGAGCTACGCCTGTCGCAGGGCGTCATTGTCGAACAGATCATCCGGCCGACCGGACTCGTCGATCCCGAAGTCGAGATTCGGCCGGTGGCGGGGCAGGTGGATGACCTGCTCAGCGAAATCCGCCTCCGCGAAAAGAAGAACGAGCGGGTGCTGGTTACTACGCTCACCAAGCGCATGGCGGAGGACCTGACCGACTACTTGCAGCAGCACGGCGTGCGAGTGCGGTATCTGCATTCGGAAATTGATGCGATCGAGCGGGTCGAGATCATTCGGGGTCTCCGCCTCGGCGAGTTCGACGTGCTGGTGGGCATCAACCTGCTGCGCGAAGGGTTGGATTTGCCGGAAGTCTCTCTCGTCGCGGTGCTGGATGCCGACCAGGAAGGCTTCCTGCGTTCGGACCGGTCACTGATCCAGACCGTCGGCCGAGCGGCGCGCCACCTCAGCGGCAGAGCCATCCTCTATGCCGATCACAAGACCGGCTCGATGGAGCGGGCCCTCAAGGAGATGGACCGGCGTCGCGAAACTCAGCTTGCCTACAACATCGAGCATGGCATCACGCCGCGGTCCATCGTGAAGTCGGTGCTCGATATCCGTTTCGTTACCCGCGTCGCCGACGCGCGGGTTGGGAAGCCTGGTGCCGGGGAGATCCGCCGGCCCGCCAACGCCGGCGAGCGCGATACCCTCATCCGCATGCTGGAGCAGCAGATGCAGGCCGCCGCCGAGGAGCTCGATTTCGAGCTGGCGGCGGTGCTGCGC
>Ga0209056_10005717_pt1 | contig 12924 bp, 10 predicted proteins | sample GraSoiAngelo_114_FD_185876 | JGI IMG/M metagenome (GOLD analysis project Ga0209056, IMG submission 185876) | Grasslands soil microbial communities from the Angelo Coastal Reserve, California, USA - 14_0903_13_40cm (SPAdes) (version 2) | ecosystem: Environmental > Terrestrial > Soil > Grasslands... | reverse complement strand
TCGATCTCGAGGTCGACGCCGCACATCGGCGCGCGGCTCGGCTCTATGCCCGCGAGGGTTTCCGGCCCCTGCCGCGCGCGCGATGGGTGCGGCGCTTCGGCCACGCGCGGCGGTGAGGGTTCACCTCTCGACCGCACCCATGCGGCGCAGGAACGCGGCCGTCCGCTCCCACATCGGCTCGAGCACCTCGACGAGCTCGTGGCCGGCCTCGAGGACGACCAGCTCGCGCTCCGGGCGCGCGCTCGTGAAGTGCTCCACCGCCCCGAGCGGGACGGCGTCGTCATGCCGCCCGGCGAACACGAGCGCCGGGCAACTCGGGTCGGGCTCGTCCGGATAGCGGCGCGCGTCGTCGAGGAACGCGATCGACAGGGGCTCCTCGCGGCCGCGCCCGTGCGGTGAAGCCGAAGGCCGGCGCGAACAGCACGAGCCCCCGGACGCGGTCGGGATTCCGCGCCGCGGCGAGCGCGGCCACGTAGCCCCCGAGGCTCGAGCCGAGGAGCACCGCCGGCCCGCGTGCGAGGATCCCATCGACGGCGGCCAGCTGGCCGCTCATGGTCATGTGCGTGAAGTCGGGCGCGAGGTCGGGGATCTCGAGCGTCACGCCGAGGGCGGCCAGCCCGGCGCGGAAGAACTGGGCCTTCGTGCTGGTCGGGCCGGAGGCGAAGCCGTGCAGGTAGGCAAGCGTCACGGCGCGTGGGCGTGCTCAGGAGATCACGCCGGCGTCCTTCCAGCGCGCGATCTCCTCCCATGAGCAGCCGAGCTCCTGCAGCACCTCCTCCGTGGCGGCGCCGGTCTCCTGCGCGGGCCAGCGGACGGTGGGCGGTGCGCCGCCGAACTGGACGGGGCTCGCGCACAGGCGCACGCTGCCGGCGTCGAGCAGGTAGCCGTTGGCCTGCACCTGCGGGTCGTCGGGCAGCTCGAGCGGCGTCTGCAAGGGGCCCCAGATGCAGTTCGAGGCGCGCAGCCGCGCCGACCAGTCTTCACGCGGCCGGGTGGCGAAGTGCCGCGCCAGCTCCTCGCGGATCGCGTCGCTCTGCTCGGGTGCGGGGTCGGGGAAGCGCTCGAGCAGGTCCGGACGGCCGATGGTCTCGACGAAGTGCGGCCAGAAGCGGCCCACCTGGAGCATCATGAGGACGATCGGCTTGCCGTCGGCGCAGACGTACGGACCGACGAGCGGGTTCGGCGCGCGCGGCATGTCGCCGGACGACGGCAGCATGAAGCCGTACATCAGCGCGGCCGTGATGTCGGGCGACAGCACCCACACGGCCGTGCCGAGGAGCGAGACGTCGACCTCGCAGCCTTCGCCCGTCCGCTCGCGCCGGAAGAGGGCGGCGGCGACGCCGCCGGCGATGCAGGCGCCGCCGATGAAGTCGCCGAAGGCCGGCCGCTGGGTCACGTGGGGCTGGCCCGTGGCGGAGAGCCGGTCGGCGATCCCACCGCGCGCCCAGAACGAGACGCCGTCGTAGCCGCCGCGGCGCGCGTCGGGGCCGCGCTGCCCCTGCCCGTGCCCGCGCGCATAGATGAGCCGCGGGTTCACGCGGCGGAGGTCGTCGTACGTGAGATGCAGGCGCTCGCGCGCGTCGTCGAGGAAGCTCGTCAGGAAGACGTCGACGCTCGCGACGAAGCGGTCCAGCAGCTCGCGGCCGGCGGGTTTGGCCAGGTCCAGGCCGATGCTGCGCTTGTTCCGGCCGAGCTGCTCGACGATGAAGTTCCGGCCCGACGCGCCGGGGATCAGCCCGCCGGTGATGAGGCCGCGGATCGGATCGCCGAAGCGCGGGTGCTCGACCTTGATCACCTCCGCGCCCCAGTCGCCGAGCACGGTCCCCGCCGAGGGCACGAAGCCCCACTCGGCCACCTCGAGCACGCGGATGCCGTCCAGGACGCGGGTCATGGCCCGACACTACTAGGTCGGGCCGCCCGTGGTTGACAAGACGGCGATTAGGAGCTCGGCTTGAGATGGAATCTCCGCGCGCGCCGCGCGCGCGGCCGAGCGAAGCGAGCGGGGAGTGAGGACCCGGGCTTCGCCCGCCGGGGCGAGGGGCCGGAGCCCCTCGCTGATTTAAGCCGCGCGGTCGCCGCGCAGCGGAAGCTGCACGACGAGGCTCGTCCCGGCCCGCGACGCGATCGTGACCGAGCCGCCGAGCGCCTGCACGCGCTCGCGGATGCCGATGAGGCCGGTGCCCGGGAAGCGCCCGTCGGGGGGAAGCCCGACCCCGTCGTCGTCCACCCGCAGGCGGAGCTCGCCGCGCTCGGCGGCCAGCGCGACGCGCACGTGGCGCGCGCGCGCATGGCGCGCGACGTTGGTGAGGGCCTCCTGCACGACGCGATAGATCGCGGTCTCGATCGACGCGGGCAGCCGCTCGGGGACTCCCTCGCTGGAGAGCGTCGCCGTGACGCCGTGCCGCTCCTGGAAGTCCTTCAGGCAGGTCTGCAGCGAAGGCATGAGACCGTAGTCGTCGAGCACGGACGGGCGGAGGAGCTGCGCGAGCTCGCGCAGCTGGGCAACGGTCCTGGCCGCCAGCCGGCGCGCGTCGGCCGCCCGCGCCCGCAGCTCGCCGAGCGCGGGCGGGAGCTGCTGCTCGATCGCCTGGACGTAGGCGGAGACCGCCGCCAGCGATTGACCGATGCCTTCGTGCAGGTCGCGCGACAGCCGGCGGCGCTCCTCCTCCAGCATGGACATGAGGCGCATCGACAGCTCGGCGAGCTCCGCCTGGCGCCGGGCGAGGTTCTCGCGGTAGCGGCCGAGGACGCGGCTCCCGGTGGTCGCAACGATGGCGCCGAGCACGAGCACGCCGAGGGCGTAGCCGAACGCGGGCGGCGCGTCGGGCACCGTCAGCCCCGCGAGCGCGAAGCCGCCGCACGTCACCACGCAGACGATGAGATGCCGGACGGGGCTCCACGAAAAAAACATTGCCGAGCTCATCATGAGGAGGGTGAGCACATCGGCCGCCAGGGCCGGATTGGCCGGCGTGCGGTGGAAGTACGCGTTGATGTTCGTCGCGACGCCGACGATGAGCAGCAACGTCACGCGGTCGGGCCGCCGCTTGCCGGCGCGGGTGAAGGTGGCGAGCAGCGCGGCGCCCGCCACGACGACGTGGAGTCCGTAGAAGACGAGCAGGCCCGGGAGTCGCGCGCGCTGGTAGCGGAGGTCGAGCGCCAGGAAGAGCGGCACGATGCCGAGAAGGATCAGCGTCGCCGTGCGCAGGCGGGGAATCAGGCGCAGATCAGCGAAGGTGTGTTTCTCTGCCGCCATCAAATCTATCCCAATGCCTCGGAGGCGTGGTGGACCGCAACACGCGAAGAAGGGAGAAGCGGCCCTGGAAGCCCGTGAGCGCACTCGCTGTGAGGGCTGGCGGGGCGCTGGGCGCGGGGCCCGGCCCCGTGCTATGCGCCTTGCGGCATGCCCGGCCCCCTGGCCCACCTGAGCGTCGTCGACCTGACCGACCTGCGCGGCGCGCTCGCCGGCCGGCTGCTCGCCGACCTCGGCGCCGACGTCGTCAAGGTGGAGCCCCCCGGCGGCGACCCCGACCGGCTGAGACCGCCCTTCGTGGGAGGCGTGCCGGGGAAGGACCGGTCGCTCCCCTTCCTCTACCGCAACGCCAACAAGCGCGGCGTGATGCTCGACCTGCACGACGCCGGCGGCTGGCGCCGCTTCCTTGGCCTCTGCGAGGGCGCGGACATCCTGATCGAGAACCTGGGGCCCGACGCTGCGCGCCGCCATGGCCTCGCGCCCACCGAGATCCACGAGCGCCACCCGCACCTGGTGCACCTTGCCATCGCCGATTTCGGCCTCACCGGCCCGCGCAGCGGCTGGCGGCTCGAGGCCCTCCCCGCCTTCGCCGCCGCCGGCGCGCTCCAGGCATCGGGTTTTCCCGACCGGCCGCCGTGCTGGCTGCCCGGCCACGTCGCGCACGACTGCGCGGCGGTGTTCGCGGCCATCGGCGCGCTCGCCGCGCTCCTCGACCGCGCGCACCACGGCGAGGGGCAGACGGTCGAGGTCTCCGTGCAGGAGGCGGCGCTCAACGGCCTCAACCCCTGGTCGATCCCGCTCGCCGACTACGCCCGCGTCTACCCGATGGTGAACGCGTCGCCGTCGCGCAACGCCGACGGCGCCTATCACGTGCTGCGCACCGCAGACGGCTACGTGCGCGTCCTGCCGGGCACGCCCCGGCACTGGCGGGCCTTCCTGACGCTCGTCCGTAACCCGGAGGCGCTCGCGGGCCCCGAGTGGGAGGTGCCGATCTTCCGGCTCGCCAACGGCGACGTGATCCGCCTCGTCGCCGCCGACGCGTTCGCCGATCGGTCTCGCCGCGAGGTCCTGGCCGAGGCGCGCGCCCTCGGGCTCCCCATCGCCCCGGTGAATCGGCCCGAGGACTTCGTCGCCGAGGAGCAGACGCGCACGCGTGGCTACTTCCGCGCGACGGGATTCGCTCACCTCGGCGCCGCGCCCTTCGCGCCGGCCCCGTTCAACTTCTCCCGCACCCCGGTCGCGATTTCCCGGCCCGCGCCCGGGCCCGGGGAAGATGACCGGCGCGGCTTCCCCGCGCGCGCCGCGGAGCCGCCGGCCGGCAGCGCGGCAGGGCCGCCCCTCGCGGGCATGCGGGTCATCAACCTGGGCGTCGGGGCGGTCGTGCCCGAGGTGTGCTGGCTCCTCGGCGAGCTCGGCGCCGAGGTCGTGAAGATCGAGTCGCGGGCGAACGTCGACTTCCTGCGCCGCGTGACCATCGAGCCCGACACGCCGAACCGCGCCTGGACCTTCAACGACGAGAACCGCGGGCAAGAGAGCGTCTGCCTCGATCTGGCGACGGTGCGCGGCCGCGAGCTCGCGCTCCGGCTCTGCGCGGCGGCCGATGTGGTGGCCGAGAACAACCGCGGCGGCGTCGTCGGCTGCTGGGGCCTCGACTACGAGGACGTGCGGCGCCTGCGCCCCGACGTCGTCTACCTCTGCTCGCAGGGCTACGGCCGCGGCGGTCCGCTCGGCGAGGTGCCCGCCTTCGGGCCCCTCAACTCCGCCTTCGCGGGCGCCAACTGGCTCTGGAACCATCCCGATGCGCCGTACCCCGCGGGCTCCTCGCTCAATCACCCCGATCACATCGCGAGCAAGCTCGCCGTCGTGGCCGTGCTGGCGGCGCTCGAGCACCGCCGGCGCACGGGCGAGGGGCAGCGGATCGAGATGGCGCAGACCGAGGCGGCGGCCTTTCTGCTCGGCGAGTTCTATCTCGCCGGCCCGTGCGAGGCGGGCGCTCCGCGGCCGCAGGGCAACGCCGTCGACTGGGCCGTGCCGCACGGCGTGTACCCGTCGACCGGCGACGACCGCTGGGTGGCGATCGCCGCCGTCGGCGACGCGGCCTGGGAGGCGCTCGTCCGCTGCCTCGGCTGGACGCCCGAGCCGCGCCTCGCGACCCTCGACGGCCGCCGCGCCGCCCGGGAGGAGATCGACTCCCGGCTGACCGAGTGGACGCGTGGGCGGACGGCGGAGGAGGCGGCGGCCGCGCTGCAAGCCGCCGGCGTCTCGGCGATGCCGGTGCAGAACGCGGACGACCACCGCGCCGACCCGCATCTCGCCGCGCGCCGCGCGCTGGTGACGGTCGAGCACCCGGAGATCGGACCGGAACGGCACAGCGGCAACCCGATCCGCATGAGCTGCACGGCGCTCGTCCCGGCGGGCGCGTCGCCCTGCCTCGGGGCGCATACGGAGAAGGTGCTGACGCGGGTGCTCGGCCTCACGCGCGAGGAGGTCGCACGGCTCGGCGACGCGGGCGTCTGCCGCTAGCGATCCCCTGTCCGTACCTTCCTACCTTCCCAGGGCCGCCGTCGCGAGGAGCCGTGCCGGAGCGCGGTCGTCCACGCGCTCTCACATCATCTCGGCGTTCGGCATCTCGACCTGCCGCTGACGCCTCCCTACGCCTGTCCTTCCACCGGGATGACGCGGAAGTGCCGAACTGTCTCCTCGGCGCTGGCCGCGTCGGCCGGCACCTCGTCGGGCGCACACTTCTGTAGATGCTGCCGGAGGTGGAGGATCTCGCCTGCTGACCAGGCCACTGTCATGATCGGGCGATGGCAGTGTCGGCACGACACCAGGAATCGCAGGGCCGTCTTGTTGGCCATGGGTGGCAAGGTGGTGCAACAACCGTTCCCACTGAGCCCGCGCCCACGTTGCAGCAGATGCCAGGGAACTGCCGTTCATAGGTCCTGGACCGCCAGGCCCCCGGGTTCACACCTCACGTCTGTGAACCAGCGCCTCGCGCGAATTACGGGCACGTCGAGTCGCTGTGCGGGTAGTCGGTCGACCACATGGTGGCCGCCCGCGTCCGACTCCCCTCCGGCCGCTTCTATGGAGCTCACATACGGCAACCTCATCGCACCCAGGCCGCGAACACCCGGCGAAAGGCCTCCCGCGCAGCTTCGAGGTCGCGCGCCGAGAACCGTCCGATCGTCTTGTCGATCAACTGCTCGTCGACGGTGGCGACCTTGGCGAGGCGAAGCAGACTCGGGTGAAGCAGACCTGCGGCCTTCCAGTTCGCGAGAAGGACGTCGCCCTCGAGCCTCAGCGCCTCGACCTGGCTGGTGATCATCGCCAGGGTGACCAAGCGATTCCGCGGTGATCGGGTCGTCCGCGCAAGAACGAGGGCTGGGCGCTTCTTAGTGGTGGTAATGTCGGTGAACGGGAACCGGACGAGAGCAACCTCGCCTGGCTTCACAACCGATCGTACTCCGCGTCCCGCGCGTCGTCCGACTCGTTGAAGGACGATTCCGCGAGCTTTGCGAGGGCCTTGGTCTCGAGGCGGTCCGCGAAGTAGGCCTCCAGGGCACGCGTGAGCACGTCCTTCACGCTCGTGTCGCGCTCGTTAGCCTCGGCCTTGAGGAGGCGCATCAGCCGTGGGTCTCCCAGGTCAGTGGAGAGGCGTGTAGCCATGCGTCCGCACATTACTGGGTTTCTGCTTTTACGTCAACCCGTGGCTCGGTCGATGAGGTCGACCGACCCCGCCGGGACGCGAGGGTACTGGACGCGTGTGACGAGCCGCGCGCGCGATCCGTCGGCCTCGGTCGTCTGGACGACCCGAGCACGCTCCGGCACCGTCCGCACCGTCGTTCCGCTCGGGTCGACGACAACGAGCGTGCGCTCGGACGGTGCGGCCGCGACCAGCGTCTGCACCGCCAGGAGCATCAGAAGGCAGCGAAGGAACGCCGGCAGTCGGGGGCGCACGGCCGCCTCTAGCAGCCTGCGCGGTCAGCCGTCAAAGGAGACTGCCGAATCTGAGACTGCCGAATCGGTGCACCGGGTGCACACCGGGCCCACCGCTGTGCCAAACGCTCAGCGCCGCGACGCCCTGTCCATCGGACGAAGATCGTGGCGAACGCCGGCGATCTTCAGTCGAGGTGGTAGAGCGCGGCGGCGTTCCCACCGGCGATGAGCGCCCGCTCGTCTGCCGGCACGTCTTGGAAATGCTCCGCCAGCGCCTCGCGCGAATGCGGCCACGTCGAGTCGCTGTGCGGGTAGTCGGTCGACCACATGATGTTGCGGAGCCCCGCCCTGTGCCGCGCCGCCACCCCCGCGAGGTCGCGGATGAAGGTGGCGTGCCCCTGCCGGTACCAGTACGTGCTCGGTTTCTCGGTGATGATCGACTTCGTCCAGAAGCGGTGCTTCTCGAAGGTCTGATCCATGCGCTCGACGAAGTAGGGGATCCAGCCGATGCCGCACTCGACGAGCACGAAGTGGAGCTTCGGGTGGCGCTCGAGGACGCCGGTGAAGACGAGGGTCGAGACGACCTCGCAGATCGACATCGGCGCGATGGCGATGAAGGTCTCCTTCACGCCGGGCGTCGGGTTCATGAAGGTCTCGGCGACGTTCTGCTTGCGCGGCCCGACGATGTGGAAGCTCATCGGCAGGCCCGTCTCCTCGACGAGCGACCAGAACGGCTCGTAGGCGTGGTCCCAGAAGGGCTTGCCGCCCCGCTCGTCGGGGAACGGGTCGACGTGGAAGCCGCGCAGCCCGAGCTTGGCGACGCGGGCGAGCTCGGCCATCCCGTCGTCGAGGTCGACGAGCGGGACGTGCGCGAGGCCGACGAGGCGGTTCGGGGCCGCCTGGGAGAGCTCCACCATCCAGTCGTTGTACGTGCGGACGACGTACATGCGGAGCTCGCGGTCGACGTTGATATGCGTCACCGGGCCGCCGAAGTAGAGCACCTCCGCCTCGACCCCGTCGGTGTCCATGTCGGCGAGCCGCGCCCGGGGATCGTAGGAGCCGGGTCGCATGTCCTTGTAGGTGAGGCCGAACGCCTTGAACTCCTCCGGCTTGCGGCCGGCCGACGCGTCGAGCCCGATCGCGCCCGAGATCTGGGAGTCCACGATCCAGAAGTCGCCCTGCGGCGTCGACTCGACGCGCGGCGCGCGGTCGCTCAGCTTGGCCGGGGCGTTCCGCGTCCAGAGCTCCTTCGGCGGGTTGACGTGCGAGTCGGCCGAGATCAGGCGCTCGTGGGCCATGGGTTCCTCCTCGCCGCGATGTCTTACGACATCTCGGCCGGAAGCACCACGCCCCTCTCCGCTCAGCGGGCCAGCTCGGCCTGGAGGCCCTGGACCGCCGCGCCGGCGCAGGCGAGGCGCGCGCGCAGACTGTCGGCGAGCGACGCCGAGATCTTCGGCTTGCGCCCCTTGCTGGCCTTGCCGATCGCGTTGGCGAGCCCGGTGATCGTCTTGGTCGCGGCCTTCAGCATGCGGCCCTCCCGCTTCACGGAGGAGCCGGCGACCGCCTGGGCCGCGGTCAGCTTGGCGCGGATGACGCTCGTCTTCGTCCGGACCACCTTGGCGAGCGACGGCGCCAGATCGCCCGGCGACGCGGCACCCACGGCGCCCTCGACGGCGGTGAGCTGGGTGGTGATTCCCCCGAACCCACTCGAGCCGGCGTTGACGCAGCCGGTCGCGGGGTTGCAGCTGTCCTCGGTGCAGACGTTCCCGTCGTCGCAGGTGAGCGGCGTCCCCCCGACGCACGCACCCGTGGCCGTGACGCACGTCTCCTTGCCGTTGCACGCGTTGCCGTCGTCGCAGCCGCGCGAGTCGCTGCAGCGGCAGACCGGCTGGCCCGCATCGAGCCGGCACACGGTGCCCGGCTTCGCACAGGTGAACGGCGGCACGTCCGTGCAGACACCCGCGACGCACGCCCGACCGAGGCAGCGTCCGCCGCAGTCGGCGTCCTTGGCGCAGGGCACGCAGGTCGGGCTCACCAGGTCGTACGTGCAGCCCGCGTCGCCGCAGGTGTCCCTGGTACACGCGTTCCCGTCGTCGCACTCGGCGTCGTTGTGACAGCAGGCCGGTGGGGGGACGGGCCGGTGCACGCAGTGGCCGAGCTGGGCGTCGCAGATGTCGTCGGTGCAGGAGTCCTCGTCGGTCGGGCAAGCGTCTATCGCCGGTGGGCACTGCTCCTGTGCATCGCAGCATGCGCCGCTGGCATTGCAGGTCCCGGCCTTCCGCTCGAGCTCGGGACCCTCACAGCCGCCGCCGCACGCGACGCCCGGGGTGGGCGTGTAGGCACACTCGTTGATCTGTCGGTTGCAGCTCTTCTGCATGCAGTCCTTGTCGGCGCAGTCCTGATCGACGGTGCAGCAGTCGGCCTTGTTCTCGTGCGCGCAGATGCCTTCCGGCAGGCACGTGTCGGTCGTGCACGGGTTCGCGTCGTCGCACGTGTCTCCGGGGTTGCATCTCACGCACCCCGCGATGGGATCGTTGTGACCGGTGCAGCCCGTCGTCGCATCGCACGCGCTGTCGACGGTGCACGGGTCCTGGTCGTCGCAGTCGGCGGGCAAGGGCGGGCCGGACACGCAGACGCCGCCCCGGCAGGTCTCCCGGCCGTTGCAGAGCGTGGTGTCGTCGCAGGCGCTGCCGTCGAGCGGCGTGCTCTGGCAGAGACCGCCCTCGCACACGTCGGCGGTGCACGGGTTCCCGTCGTCGCACGCCGGATTGGGGCCGTTCGGGCTGCACGGCTTCTGCACGCAATCGCCGTTCGGCGTCGTCGGGTCGCACACCTTCCCCAGGCCGCAGTCCTTCAGCGTGCCGTGCTGGCAGCCCCGACTCGCATCGCAGGTGTCGGGCCCGAGGGTGCAGGGGTTGTGGTCGTCGCAGGAGATGGCGTCGTGCGTGCAACCGGTGGCCGGCACGCACGAATCCGCGCTGCACACGTTCAGGTCGTCGCACTGGGTCGCGCCGCCGCCCTGACACGCGCCGCTCCGACAGGTATCCCCCGTCGTGCAGAGGTTGCCGTCGTCGCACGTGGTCCCCTCGGGCACCGGGTCGTTCAGGCACCCGTACACGCGGTCGCAGGTGTCCGACGTGCAGGAGTTGCCGTCCTCGCAGGTCGGGCGAGCGGGTAGACGGCAATGGGGGTCGCAGCCGTCGCAGTCGGCGGTGTTGCCGTCGTCGCATTCTTCGGGAAACTCCGGCGGGGCTCCGTTGCCGCACACGGGGCAGGGGACCAGACAGCCCTCCGGCACGAGCACGCGCGTCGTGGGGTCGCGACCCGTGCAGGGCGGGCGCACGCAGCCGGTCGTCATGCACCGGCCGTTGCCGGCGCCGCCGGCGGGGTCGCAGTCCGCATCGCGCGTGCAGCTCGTGCCGATGAGCCCCGCCGTACACATTCGGCACGGCCCGAGGGCTGGATTGATGATCCGCGCACCTGCGGTCTGGGGCGACGTGCTGGAGTAAGCTGCGTTGCTTCCGCCCGTCGCCCGCAGGGTTCCGCTGACGGTGATCGCCTTGCGCCCGATCACGAGGTTGGCGCTGGGAACGCCGAGATCCGTGCTGTCGACCGCTCCCGTGATCGTCACCTGACAGCCCTCGAGGATGATCGAGCAGCCCCCCTCATGACTGTCGTCGCAAGCGACCGTCCGCGGTGTGCTGCAGTCGTTTCCCCCGGCGCTCACCTGGCCGTCGACGGTGATGTCACCCGGCCGGTCGGGGTCGCCGAGGTCGTTGGCGCCCGCCTTCAACGTCACGGTGCCGCCGCAGGCTCCCGTCTGGACGCCGCCGTTGGCGTTCAGCGCGACGCCCTTCCCGAGTGACAAATTGCTGCCGGCAATCGCGGTGATGATGCCGCCGGGGAGGGCGCCGCTCCCCGACGTGTCGATCATGAGCCCGGCGGGGTCGGCGTCGAACCGGATGTCCCGACGCGCCGTGAGCGTGACTTCGCCGCCGGGGCCGCCGCTCCCCTCGACGCTGCCGACGGCGTTCATCTTGACGCTCGAGTTCGCCGTGAACTCGATGTCGTGGCTGCTGCCGATGCTGAGCACGCCGCCGGCGCTGGCGGAGCTGCCGTCGAGCTTGGCGTTCACGACGACGTCGACGTTCTCGTCATTCGGGTTGAGGTCGATCTCGCCGGCGTCGCCCGTGAGCGCGCTCACGTCGAGGCTGGCGTCCACCCGCAGCGTCGAGGCGGCGTCGAGGCTCACGGTGCCGCCGGAGCCCGCGTTGCTGGTGATGCCGCCCCGGGCGCTCACCGGGGCCGCGACGGTCAGGGTGCCCGAGACGGGAGAGTCGGTGGTGAGGTCGACCTCGCCGCTGTCCCCGCCGGGGGCGCCGTCCAGCTGGATGCCGAGACCGGCGCGCGGGGGCCGCATGATGGTCAGCGGACCGTGGCGCGCCTCGATGGTTATGAAGCCGCCGTCGCCGCCGATGCCGCCCGTCCCGCCCGTCCCGCCCGTCACATCGAGCACCCCCTCCGCGTCGATCGTGCCCCCGGCGATGTCGATGGAGCCGCCACTGCCCCCGGAAAGCGGGAGCCCCGTGGCCTCGAGCTTCGAGCCGAGCTGCAAGGCGACCGTCCGCCCGCCGTCGAGCTCCAGGTTGCCCGCCTCGAAGCCGGCGGCGACGGATACCGAGGTGGCCGAGGGGGTGAACGTCAGGTCCGTCGCGGCGGAGAGCCGAAGCGTGCCGCCGAGGCCCCCGTCGCCGCCTGCGAGCGACAGGGGCATCCCGATGGTGACCGACTCGCCCCGCGACGTGAGGTCGATGGTCCCGCCGGCGCCCCCGGCATCCGTCGCGTCGGCCTTGACCAGGCTCCCCTGAGCGCCGCTGAGCTCGACCGCTCCATCGGCGACGACGATCAGCGTCGCGCCGTTGGTCCCGGACAGGTCGATCCGTCCGCGGTCGGTGAGGCTCAGGCCCGGCACGCCCACGCGACCGAGGGTGCCGCCGGGCGGCGCCTGCACCCGGATGATCCCCTGGCTCCCGGTGGCGCTCAGCCGGCCCGTGATGTGCAGGCTCCCCGCCGTGATCGTGACCACGTGCGCGCCGGCATCGAGCGCGCCGCTGAGCGTGACGTCTCGGCTGCCGAAGTCGAGCGCGCACGCGGTGTCGGTCACGGTGATCGTGCCGTCGAGGGTGCAGCTCGTGGCGCCGCAGCAGGTCGCCACGAGCCTCGGGCAGCCGCCGGCCGCGCTGCACGCGGCGCGCGCCGGACGCGGCGCGCTCGTCAGCAGGAGCGCGACGGTGGCCAGCACCGCTCCCCGCAGGCGGCCGCTCATCGACAGACCGCTCCAACCCGGCACCGCGGCGCCCGGTTGCCGCCGCCGTCGCGCACGCGGGAGCCCCGGACGTCGATGCCCCCGCGGCCGTTGTCGTGGGCCTCGCTGGCCGAGATCGTGACGTCGTGCGCCGTGGCGTGCACGCCGGCGCCGCGGTTGCCGATCGCGACGGCGCCGCGGACCCGGCCGCCGGCGAGCCGGGCCCGGATGCCGCCGGCGCCGTTGGCGGTGGCGACCGGGTGCGCCACGTCGTGGTCCCGTCCCCGTACGACGAGCCCGTCGCGGTGATTGCCCGTCGCCTCGTTGCCGAGTGCGTCGCCCAGCGCCGCGTCGCGGCCGGCCAGCGAGAAGCCGTAGCGGCCGTTCTCCGTCGCCCGGTTGCCCTCGACCCGGTAGCGCAGGCCGCGGAGCG
>Ga0209056_10005715_pt1 | contig 12925 bp, 16 predicted proteins | sample GraSoiAngelo_114_FD_185876 | JGI IMG/M metagenome (GOLD analysis project Ga0209056, IMG submission 185876) | Grasslands soil microbial communities from the Angelo Coastal Reserve, California, USA - 14_0903_13_40cm (SPAdes) (version 2) | ecosystem: Environmental > Terrestrial > Soil > Grasslands... | reverse complement strand
GGCCAGTGGAAGCAGAAGCTCCTGGTGCGCGACGCGATCGCCGACATCACGCTCCAGCAGGTCCTCACCCGCCCGCGCGAGTTCGACGTCATCGCCACCCCGAACCTGAACGGCGACTACCTCTCCGACGCGCTCGCCGCGCAGGTGGGCGGCATCGGCATCGCCCCCGGCGGCAACATCAACTACGCGACCGGCCACGCCATCTTCGAGGCGACGCACGGCACGGCGCCCAAGTACGCCAACCAGGACAAGGTGAACCCGGGCTCCGTCATCCTCTCCGGCGAGTTGATGTTCCGCCACCTCGGCTGGGACGAGGCGGCCGACGCGATCGTGCGTGGCATGGAGGGCTCCATCGCCGCCAAGACCGTCACCTACGACTTCCACCGGCTCATGGAGGGCGCCACGCTGGTGAAGTGCTCCGAGTTCGGCCGCGCGATCATCGCGCACATGTAGTTCCAGGCATGCGGGCCCGTGGCATGGTCATGGGCGCACGTGTTAGGGTCTGACTCGTGGCGATCGGGAAGCGACGGGCGACCTACGAGGACCTGTGCAAGGTTCCGGATACGATGGTCGCGGAGATCATCGACGGGGAGCTGATTGTGAGCCCGCGGCCCGCCTCGCCGCACGCTCGCGTGACCTCCGTGATCGCCGGCGATCTCGGTCCGCCGTTCGACCGGCCGCCCGGCGACCCCGCCGCGCCCGGAGGGTGGTGGTTGCTCTTCGAGCCCGAGCTGCACCTGGGCTCCGACGTGATCGTCCCCGACTATGCGGGCTGGCGGCGGGCGCGTATGCCGGTCCTCCCGAACGTGGCGGCCTTCGAGGTGGCACCCGACTGGGTGTGCGAGGTCGTGTCGCCCTCGACCGGTGCCATCGATCGAGGCCGCAAGATGCGCATCTATGCCCGGGAGCAGGTCGGTCACCTCTGGCTCATCGATCCCATTGCGCGCACGCTCGAGGTCTACCGGCTGGAGGACGCGCGCTGGATCGTGGCGAACACGCACGGCGGCACGGACGCCGTCCGCGCCGAGCCCTTCGATGCGGTCGAGCTGCGGCTGGCGCGCTGGTGGCTCGAGCCCTGATCGCCCGCATGTAGCCCGGGCGGTCTCGTGTCGTCCGACGCAGACCTGCTGCACCTCTCACTCGCCCGGAGGGACTACCTCCGCCATCCCGTCCTGCTCGCCGAGATCCTCGCCCTGTACGCCCTCATGCGGCTCACGTCGGGGCCAGTGCGGCGCGTGGTTGGGCGGGCGATCGGGGAGCTGAAGGTCGCGGTGTGCGACCGGCGGGCGCGCGCGCAACGCGCGACTCACGTCGCGCGCGCGCCCCACCGGCTGAACATCGGCTGCGGCGAGAACCTGCGGCCCGGCTGGCTCAACATCGACCTCGACCCGAGAGCCGACCTGCGGCTCGACATCCGGCGGCCGCTGCCCTTCCCCGGGGGGACGTGCGCCGAGATCTACTCCGAGCACGTCCTCGAGCACCTGGCCTATCCGGGCGAGGTCGAGGAGGTCCTTCGGGACTGGTGGCGAGTCCTCGCGCCCGGCGGAACCCTCTCGGTCGGCGTTCCCGACACTGTGTACCCGCTCGCGTCCTATGTGAACCAGGTCGACGACTACTTCGCGTGGTGCCGCACGCAGCCCTGGAACCCGTCGTGGATCGAGACGCGGCTCGACCAGATCAACTTCCACTTCCGCCAGCAGGGCCTCGGCTTCGGCCAGGATCATCTCTACGCCTACGACGTGGACACGCTCGCGGCGCGGTTGACGTCCGCCGGCTTCGTGGATATTGCACAGCGCCCGTACGACCCGGCGCGCGACTCGCGCGCGTACACGTTGTACGTCGACGCGACGAAGCCGCGCGGCTGACACGGAAGGAGTCTCATGCCACGCAAGAAGATCGCGCTCATCGGCGCGGGGATGATCGGCGGCACGCTGGCGCACCTCTGCGCCTTGAAGGGCCTCGGCGACGTCGTCCTCTTCGACGTGATCGAGGGCCTGCCGCAGGGGAAGGCGCTCGACCTGCTGGAAGGCGGCCCCATCGAGGGCTTCGACGTGAGCCTGGCCGGCACCAACGACTACGCGGACATCCGCGGCGCCGACGTGTGCATCGTCACCGCCGGCGTGCCGCGCAAGCCGGGCATGAGCCGCGACGACCTCCTCGGCATCAACGCGAAGATCGTCGGCACCGTCGCCGACAACATCAAGGCGCACGCGCCGAAGGCGTTCGTCATCGTGCTCACCAACCCGCTCGACGCCATGGTCACGCTCATGAAGCAGCGCACCGGCTTCCCGAAGCAGCAGGTGGTCGGCATGGCGGGCGTCCTCGACTCCTCGCGCTACCGCTCGTTCCTCGCCGCCGAGCTCCGAGTCTCGGTCACCAACGTGCAGGCGATGGTGCTGGGCGGTCACGGCGACGACATGGTGCCCATCCGGAGCCACACGACGGTCGGCGGCATCCCGGTCGCCTCGCTCCTCTCCGCCGACCGGCTCGAGAAGATCGAGCAGCGCACGCGGCAGGCGGGCGGCGAGATCGTGGCGCTCTTGAAGACCGGCTCGGCCTTCTACTCGCCCGCCTCGGCGGCAATCCAGATGGCGGACACGTACTTGAACGATCGCAAGGTGATCCTCCCCTGCGCCGCCTGGCTCGAGGGCGAGTACGGGCTCCGCGGCCTCTACGTCGGCGTGCCGGTGCAGATCGGCGCGGGCGGTGTGGAGCGCGTGATCGAGATCACGCTCGGCGCCGAGGAGAAGAAGGCGCTCGAGACCTCGGCCGCGCACGTGCGCGAGCTGGTCGAGGCGATGGGGCGGGTGCTGGCGAAGCCGGCCTGAGCTACGGCCAGAGGGTCCTCTGCGCGAGCGCGCGGTGCAACCGGCCGACCGGCCACACCTCGATCTCGTCGCCGGTCACCAGCGGACGGGGGCCGAGGTGCACGAGCACGCGGCGGACGAGGTGGGGAAGCCCGGCGATGGCGCGCAGGCCGCGGAGCGCTTCGGGGCCGAGCTTGGTCCCGCTCTTCACCTCGATCGCGAGCCACTCGCGGCCACGCTTGAGGAGGAAGTCCACCTCGGTCCGCGCCGCCTCGGCCGGAGCCCAGTAGTACCACTCGTCGAAGAGCTCCGCGTAGTCGTTGTGGATGCGAAGGAGGTTGGCGACCCAGCCCTCGAGCAGCGCCCCGCGCTCCTCGACCGATGGGGTGCCGAGATGCCGGCGCAGCGCTCGAGCGATCCCCGCATCGACCCAATAGAGTTTCGGGTGCCGCTTCTCGCGCACTCGGAGCCGGCCCTCGTAAGCCGGGAGCCGGAAGGCGAGCAGAGTGTCCTCGATGATTTCGAGGTAGCCGGCGTCATTTTACGCCGTGAAATGACGGTTAGCCAACAGAGGGCCCGCAAGGAGCTCGGGCCCGGCCGCTCGACACCTGCCGTCACTTCGCCATCATCCGCGGCCACCTGCCGGGGTGCTTGGGTTCGAGCCGCCGCGTCGTGGGATCTGGCACGAGGTCGAGCGCCTCGAGCGCGACCAAGCCCAGCAGCGGCTCCGTGCGCGTGGGCGCGCTCACGGCGTCGAGGACGGCCACGCGCCCGTCGATCGCGATCCTGAGCGGAGCGACGACAGGCACGCGCGCTTTCCGGCCGTCGGCATACTCGACCTCCGCCTCTGCGACCTTCCGGAGACCGAGCCGGCGCACCAGGCCGCGCGGCAGGGAGACTCGAGTGGCTCCGGTGTCGACGAGCATCTCTGCAGTGGCCCGCCGGGAGGGGTCGGTGAGGTTGCTCAGCTTCACCTGCACCCGGATCTCGCCCATGAGCGCAGCGTAGCGGGCTGCCGCGCCCGTGCAAAGGCCCTGCCGATGCATAGTCCCGACTGTTGCCTCCGCGTACGTCCCACGGTAGCAAGGATGCCCCTCCCACGATGAACATCCACGAGCATCAGGCGAAGGACCTGCTGCGCCGCTACGGCGTCGCGGTCCCCGACGGCCAGGCGTGCTTCACGGTCGACGAGGCGGTCGCCGCCGCCGAGCGCCTCGGCTTCCCGTGCGTCGTGAAGGCGCAGATCCACGCCGGCGGGCGCGGCAAGGCGGGCGGCGTCAAGCTGGTGCGTGACGCGGCGGCGGCGCGCGCCGCCGCCGCGGAGCTCCTCGGGAAGACGCTGGTCACGCACCAGACCGGGCCGCAGGGCAGGGTGGTGCGCCGGCTCCTGGTCGAGCAGGGCTGCGCCATCGCGCGCGAGATGTACCTCGGCATGGTGGTCGACCGGCAGAGCGGGCGGGTGACCGTCATGGCGTCTACCGAGGGCGGCGTCGAGATCGAGGAGGTGGCGGCGCGCGCGCCGGAGAAGATCCTGCGCGAGGCGATCGACCCCGCGGTCGGGTTCGCCGCCTACCAGGGCCGCCGGCTCGCCTTCGGCCTCGGGCTCGCGAAGGAGCAGGTCGGTCCGGCGGTCGGCTTCATGTCGGCGCTCGCGCGCTGCTTCGTCGAGTCGGACTGCTCGCTCGCGGAGATCAATCCATTGGTGGTGCTGCAGTCGCAGAAGCTCCTCGCGCTCGACGCCAAGATCGGCTTCGACGACAACGCGCTCTTCCGCCACCCCGACCTCCGCGAGCTGCGCGATCCGTCGGAGGAAGACCCGCGCGAGAGCGAGGCCGCCAAGCACGACCTCTCCTACATCGCGCTCGAGGGCAACATCGGCTGCATGGTGAACGGCGCCGGCCTCGCCATGGCGACCATGGACACGGTCAAGGGCGCGGGCGGCATGCCGGCCAACTTCCTCGACGTGGGCGGCGGCGCCGACGCGAAGAAGGTGGCGGCGGCCTTCCGCATCCTCCTCTCCGATCCCGCGGTGCAGGCGATCTTCATCAACATCTTCGGCGGCATCCTGCGCTGCGACGTGCTCGCCGAGGGCGTCGTGCAGGCCGCGCGCGAGGTCGGCCTCAAGGTGCCGCTCGTGGTCCGCATGGAGGGCACGAACGTCGAGCAGGGGAAGAAGATCCTCGCCGACTCGAAGCTCGACATCATCACCGCCGCCGACATGCTCGACGGGGCGCGCAAGGCGGTCGCGGCGGCCGCGCGATGAGCGTGCTCGTCAACCGGGCGACGCGCGTCCTCACCCAGGGCATCACCGGGGCGACCGGCCAGCTCCACACCCGCCTCTGCCGCGAGTACGGCACGCAGATGGTGGCGGGCGTGACGCCCGGCCGCGGCGGCACCGACTTCGAGGGCATCCCGATCTTCGACACGGTGGCGCAGGCGGTGCGCGCGACCGGCGCCGACGCCTCGGTCATCTACGTCCCGCCCGCCGGCGCCGCCGACGCCATCCTGGAGGCGGCCGACGCGGGGCTGCCGCTCGTCGTCTGCATCACCGAGGGCGTGCCGGTGCTCGACATGGTGCGCGTGAAGCGTGTGCTCGACGGGCGGGCGACGCGACTCATCGGCCCGAACTGCCCCGGCGTCATCACGCCCGGCGAGTGCAAGATCGGCATCATGCCGGGCTACATCCACACGCCGGGGCGGGTGGCGGTCGTGTCGCGCAGCGGGACGCTCACCTACGAGGCGGTGCACCAGCTGACGCTGCTCGGCATCGGGCAGTCCACCTGTATCGGCATCGGCGGCGACCCGATCATCGGGACCGGCTTCGTCGACGCGCTCCGCCTCTTCCAGGACGATGCCGGGACCGACGCCGTCATCCTGATCGGCGAGATCGGCGGCACGGCGGAGGAGGAGGCGGCGGCCTTCGTCGCCGAGCACATGTCGAAGCCCGTGGTCGCCTTCATCGCCGGACAGACGGCGCCCAAGGGCAAGCGCATGGGCCACGCGGGCGCGATCATCGCGGGCGGGAAGGGGACGGCGGCGGAGAAGATGGAGGCGTTCCGGCGTGCGGGCGTCGCGCTCGCGCCGAGCCCCGCCGAGCTGGGCGCCACCATGCAGGCCGTCCTGAAAGGCAGGAGATGACCGAGCGCACCCTCTGCATCGTGAAGCCCGACGCCGTACGCAAGCGCGTCCTCGGCCGCATCCTCGCCATGATCGAGGAGCGCGGCCTCGTGCCCGTCGCGGGCCGCATCGTGCGGCTGGCGCCCGCCGACGCCGAGCGCTTCTACGCCGTGCACAAGGAGCGGGGGTTCTTCGCGGACCTGGTCCGCTTCATGAGCTCGGGGCCGGTCTTCGTCTGCGTGCTGGAAGGGGAGGGCGCGGTCGCGCGCTGGCGCGACCTCATGGGCCCGACCGACTCGAAGAAGGCGCCCAAGGGCACGATCCGCGGCGAGTTCGGCACCGACGTCGAGCAGAACGCCGTGCACGGCTCCGATGCGGCGGCGACGGCGCGCGCGGAGATCGCCTTCTTCTTCCCGGGCCTCGAGCTGCCGGGCGCGACGGCGGCCGCCTAGCTCGCGACCGGGCCTCGCAGGCGCTGCGATTGCTGGCTGATCGCCGGGGGCGTTATATGGAAGGTATGCATCGGCGTACCACCGTGTTCCTTCGTCCCGAGGAGGACCAGGCGCTCCGGGCCGCCAGCAGAGCCGAGGGCCGTTCGCAGTCGGAGCTGATCCGGCGCGGCATTGCGATCGTGACCGCCCCCTATCGAGGAGCCCGCAGGCCGCGTGTGGGCTGGCTCAAGCTATCCCGACGCGAGATCGCGGCGATTTTGCGGGACAGTCTGGGCGACCCGGACGCGTGAAATCCGGTCCGCTCTTGCTAGACACGGGCGGTTGGCTGCTGGCGCTCGCCGGTGTTCCGGCGCACGCTGCGGCACTTCGAACGTGCTCGCGCGCGATTGTGCCCGGTCTGGTGCTGGCCGAGGTGGACTGGCATCTCCGCTTCAAGCGGCGGCAGATGCACACGCTGCTCCGGGAGCTGTCGGCGGGTGCGTACGTCTACGAGCCGCCGACGCCTGGCGATCTCACGCGGGCTCTCGAGATCGACGCGAAGTTTCACGATCTCGGCCTCGGGCTGGTGGACGCCAGCGTCGCGGCGCTCGCGGAGCGCCTGGGCGTCTATCGCGTGCTGACGACCGATACCGACTTCGTCTCGCTGCGGGTGGGCCCTCGCTGGAAGCGTCCCTTGGAGCTGGCCGTTCCGCCGCCCGCGCGGCGCGGATAGCTCCGAGGCGACGCAGCGGCCCGCCGAGAGCCGGGTTGGGGTACGGATGTGCGGCCTAGACGCGCGCGGGCGGTGTCACCAGGCCCGGCACGTCTGCGCGCGTGAGAAAAATGGTGCCGCGGCGGTCCGCGCGCTCGCTGTTGCCGCTGGTGGTGACGTAGAGGTCGCGCCGGTCCGCGCCGCCGAAGCAGAGGCTCGCCACGAACGGCGCGGGCACCGCCAGCACGCGCTCGAGCCCGCCGTCGGGGCGGAAGCGCGCGATGCCGCCCCCCGAGCCGAGGGCGACCCACACCCCGCCCGCCTCGTCGACGGCGAGGCCGTCGGGGTTGCCGCGCGGCACGCGCGCGAAGACGCGCCGCTTGACGCCGCGCCCGTCGTCGGCGAGGTCGTGCCTCAGGACGACGCCCTCGCTGTAGCTCGAGTGGTAGATGGTCCGGCCGTCGGGTGCGAAGCCGACGCCGTTGGCGAACGCGACGTCGCGGTAGACCTCGACCGCCCGTCCCGGGCCGTCGACCCGCCAGAGCTCGCCGGGCACCCGATTCTCGCTCTGGAGCGCGGGGGAGCGCAGCGAGCCGACGAAGACATGCCCCGCCGCGTCGGTCGTGAGGTCGTTGAAGCCGAGCACGCCCTCGACGGTGAGGAGCACGCGCGTCTCGCCCTCGCGCACGTGCGACACGTCTCTGCCGGAGACCACGACGCCGCCGTCGGCGTGCAGCACGAGCCCGCCGACGCCACGCCGCTTGGGCACGACGACCGACATCGCGCCGTCGGGCGCGCGCCGGTAGACGCCGCCGTCGATCGCGTCGCTGAAGTAGAGGTTGCCGGCCCCGTCGACCCGGGGCGCCTCCACGAGGCCGTAGCCGAAGGCGAGCGTCTCCATCGCCGCCGGGTACGCCGGGCGCTCGGGCGAAGCAAGCGTGGCGCTTCCCGGAGCTGCTCGCTAAGATGCCGGCCGTGCCCCAGCGGGAGATCCAGGACCTGTCCCGCGGCGAGCTCGAGGCGTGGTGCGCGGCCGCGGGTGAGCCGCGCTATCGCGCGACGCAGATCCTCGCCTGGGTGCACCGCAAGGGCGCGGACGACTTCGCGCGCATGTCGAACCTCTCGCGCGGGCTGCGCGCCAGGCTCGACGCCGACTTCACGCTCGGCCGCCTCGCCCCCGTCTTCGTCGCGGACGCCGCCGACGGCACGCGGAAGCTCCTCTTCCACCTCGCGGGCGAGGGTGACGCGCGTCCCGCCGCGATCGAGAGCGTCCTCATCCCGCAGTTCGAGCGCGAGGCCGGCGCGCGCGACCGGCTCACGCTCTGCATCTCGAGCCAGGCCGGCTGCGGGATGGGGTGCGGCTTCTGCGCGACGGCGCGCATGGGCCTGGTGCGCAACCTCTCGCCCGCGGAGATCGTGGGCCAGGTGCGCGCCGGCCGCGCGCTCGCCGCACCGCGCCCGCTCACCAACATCGTCTTCATGGGCATGGGCGAGCCGCTCGCCAACTACGAGGCGGTGCGCACGGCGCTCGACATCCTGACCGCCGAGTGGGGCTACGCCGTCTCGCCCCGGCGCATCACGGTCTCCACCGTCGGCCTCGTTCCGGCGATCCCGCGCCTGATCGCCGACACGCGCGTCAACCTGGCCGTGTCGCTCTCCGCCACCACCGACGCGCAGCGCGCGCGCCTGATGCCCATCGACCGCCGTTACCCGCTGCGCACCCTGCTCGACGCCTGCCGCGCGCTGCCGCTCCCGCGCCGCCAGCGCATCACCTTCGAGTACGTCATGCTGGGCGGCGAGAACGACAGCGAGGCCGACGCGCGCCGCCTCGTGCGGCTCCTGCACGGCCTCCGCGCCAAGGTGAACCTGATCCCGTTCAACCCGTTCCCGGGGGCGGGCTTCGTCGCGAGCCCGCGGGAGCGGATCGTGCGCTTCCAGGCGATCCTGCGCGACCACGGCGTGCACGCGACCATCCGCGAGAGCCGGGGGCAGGACATCCAGGCCGCCTGCGGGCAGCTGGCCGCGGCGCGCGCCGCGGCCTAGCGTGCCCGGCATCGGCGTCATCATCAATCCGCACGCCCGGGCGAACCGCAACGGCGGTGCGGAGCGCGCGCGGCGCCTGGCCGAGATCGTGGGCGGGGACGGTGCCGTGCGCGTGACGGAGTCGCTCCCGGCGATCCAGGACGTGGCGCGCGAGTTCCGCGAGCAGGGCACGGAGGTGCTCGCGATCTGCGGCGGCGACGGCAGCTACCACTGCACCCTCACCGGCTTCCGCGCGGTGTACGGCGACGCGCCGCTGCCGCTCCTCCTGCCGCTGCGCGCCGGCACCATCAACTACATCTCGGACGCGATCGGCGGGCGACGTGGCCGCCCGGAGCAGGCGCTCGCCCGCGTGGTGCGCGACTACCGCCGGGGCCGCGTCTACGAGACCACCGAGCGCGACCTCCTGCGTGTCAACGGCGCCGAGAACGGCTTCGTGCTGAGCTTCGGCACGGCGGTCAACTTCCTGCGCATGTACTACGCGCGCGAGAAGCAGGGCACCTTCCAGGCGACCCTGCTGCTGACGCGCCTCATCCTCTCCGCGCTCGTCGGCACCCACAGCACCCGGGCCGTCTTCCAGGCGACGGGGGCCGACGTCGAGGTCGACGGCGCGCCCATCCCCTTCCGCCAGTTCACCTTCTTCTTCGCCGCCACCGTGGACCGCATCGCGCTCGGCTTCCGCCCGACCTATCTCGGGGCGCGCAAGCCCGGCTACTTCCACGTCCTGGGGGGGCCGATCCGCGCCATCCGCCTGATCCGCCGCGCCGTCCGCATCTACCGGGGCTTCCCGACGGGGGAGCCCGAGCTGTTCGACAACCTCGCCCGCCAGCTCACCATCCACTTCTTCAAGCCCGAGCACTACATGATCGACGGCGACATCCTGCCCCCCGTGGAGCGGCTCGAGGTGGACGTCGCCTGCCGGGTGACGCTGATCCGAGGCTAATACGCCCCGCCGAGCTTGGCGTGGTCCCAGCTCGAGACCCGCTCGGGCCGCACCCGGATCACCAGCCGCTTGCGCGCCTGCCCACGCATCGCCTCGCGTAGCCCCTCCGCCGGCCCCGGCGTGTCGTACTTGGCGTGCACACGCTCGAGCACGTCGAGCACGTGCTCGACGTCGTCATCGAGCGTCGCCCGGCCGCGGATCAAGAGCCCCTTCAGCTCGAGGTAGGTCCGCCCGCTCTCAACGAGGAGCGCGCAGCGCGGGTCGCGACTCAGGTTCAGGGCCTTCTGCGACTTGGCGAAGGTGGTCATCACCACCGTCCCGTCGCGGTCGGCCACGTACCACATGGCGACCGAGTGTGGATAGCCCCGCCGGTCGTTGCTGGTCAGGATGATGGTGTGGGACTCCTCGAGAAAGCGCCGCTGCTCCTCGGGGGTGAGGGCGATCGTCTTGCGCCGCTGCATGGTCGGTGCCCCCATAATATGGATAGCTGGCGGACGGCAACCGCCGGCGAGGGCTACTTTTCTGCTTGACGCCGCGACGCAGCCGGCGCTATCTACCCGCTAGGTCAGACGCCACAGCAGATGGGGGGCCACTATGATTAGGTATCTAGGGCTCGGGGTCTTCCTCCTCTGGTCGTTCGCATCCGGCGCGGCGCGGGCGCAGACCCCCTTCGGTGGTGACGATACCGGCTTCATCCCGCCCGACAGCGCCACCTTGAAGACCGAAGCCAAGGTCGGAAAGAACCTGGCCAAGTTCCAGAAGTGTGTCCTCAAGTGCCATGCAGGGCGCGCCGCCGGGAAGTTCCCGGACGACATGACCGAGGACGGCTGCGAGAGCATCTGCGAGCAGAAGTACGACCTGAAGGCGCCGTCACCGCTGCCGTCGTGCCTCAACACCGTCGCGCTTCGGAACCTCTGGGAATCGTTGCTCGACAGCTTCAACAGCAGCATTTACTGCGCCGGCACGACCCCCTTCGGCGGGGACGACACCGGCTTCATACCGCCCGACCCCGTCACCCTCAAGTGCGAGGAGAAGGTGGGTGTCAACGTCGCGAAGCTCCTCAAGTGCCAGTCGAAGTGCCATTTGAATCGTGCCAAGGGCAAGTTCGCGAGCGACACCGACGAAGAACCCTGCGAGATGGGCTGCAAGACTAAGTACGATGCCGCCAACACGGCGCTCGCCGGCTGCCCGCTCTGTCTCAACGCCTCGACCCTCGGCGACAACATGCTCTCGCAGGGCGACAACAACAACGGCCAGGTGTACTGCGCGCAGTAGCGCCTGAGCGCCTCTTTCCTTCCCGCCCGCCAGCCGCTATGCGGGGCGGATGGTGCGGCAGATCTACAAGGGGCGGATCGTCGACCTGCGCGTCGAGCGGGTCACGCTCCCGAACGGCACGGCGGTCGACCTGGAGCTGATGCACCACCCGGGCGCGTCGGCCGTGGTCGCGGTCGACGACGGCGGGCGCGTCGTGCTCATTCGCCAGTACCGCCACGCCGCCGGCGGCTACATCTGGGAGCTGCCGGCGGGCATCCTCGACGCGCCCGACGAGCCGCCCGAGAGCTGCGCGGCGCGCGAGCTGGCCGAGGAGGCGGGCGTCGAGGCACGCGAGCTCACGCCCCTGGGGACGATCTTCACCACGCCCGGCTTCTGCGACGAGCGCATCCACCTCTTCCTGGCGCGCGGGCTCCGCCAGGCGGAGCACCGGCACGAGGCCGACGAGGTGATCGCCGAGATCGCCCGTCTGCCGCTCGCCGAGGCGCTCGCCATGGTCCGGCGCGGCGAGATCGTGGACGGGAAGACGATCGCGGGCCTCCACCTGGCCGCGGCTGCCCTCGCGGCCGCATGAAGGTCGGGCTCACCGGCTTCCGCGGCGCGGGCAAGACGACCGTCTTCAACGCGCTGACCGGGCTCCACGCCGCGAGCGCCGGGCCGGGCCTCAACCTGGGCGTCATCAAGGTGCCCGACGCGCGCGTCGACGCGCTCGCCGCCATCTACCGGCCGCGCAAGACGACCTACGCCGAGGTGAGCTTCGTCGACTTCCCGCCCGCCCGCAGCGCGCCCGAGCGGCGCACGGTGCTCGACGCCGCGACCGTGGCGCAGCTGCGCGACGCCGACGCGCTGGTCGAGGTGGTGCGCGGCTTCCCCGACGTGGCGGGCGCGCCGCCCACCCCGGCCGCGGACCTGGAGGGCTTCGCGGCCGAGCTGGTGCTCGCCGATCTGGCCGTCGTCGAGAAGCGCCTCGAGCGGCTCAAGAAGGAGAAGGGCCACGAGCGCGAGCGGGCGCTGCTCGAGCGCCTGGCGCCGTCGCTCGAGGCGGGCACGCCGCTCCGCACCCTCGGCCTCGCGCCCGAGGAGCGGGCGCTGCTCGCCGGGTTCGCGTTCCTCTCGCTCCGCCCCCTCCTCGTCGTGCTGAACGTGCCCGAGGCGGCGGCCGCGGTGCCGCTCCCGGGCGAGGTCGCCGCCCGCGCCCGCACCGAGGGCGCCGAGGCGATGGCGCTCTCCGCCCGGCTGGAGGCCGAGATCGCCGAGCTCGAGCCCGCCGACCGGGACGCGTTCCTGGCCGACCTGGGCCTCGCCGAGAGCGCGCGCGCCCGCTTCATCCGCGCCAGCTACGCGCTCCTCGACCTGGTGAGCTTCCTCACCACCGGGGAGGACGAGTGCCGCGCCTGGCCGATCCGCCGCGGCACGACGGCCCTCAAGGCGGCGGGCAAGGTCCACAGCGACATCGAGCGCGGCTTCATCCGCGCCGAGGTGATCGCCTACGACGAGTTCATGCGCCTGGGGAGCGAGGCCAGGTGCCGCGAGGCGGGGAAGCTCCGGCTCGAGGGCAAGGACTACGTCGTCCAGGACGGCGACATCGTCCACTTCCGGTTCG
>Ga0209056_10005714_pt1 | contig 12925 bp, 11 predicted proteins | sample GraSoiAngelo_114_FD_185876 | JGI IMG/M metagenome (GOLD analysis project Ga0209056, IMG submission 185876) | Grasslands soil microbial communities from the Angelo Coastal Reserve, California, USA - 14_0903_13_40cm (SPAdes) (version 2) | ecosystem: Environmental > Terrestrial > Soil > Grasslands... | reverse complement strand
GCGTTTGCGCTATACTTTCTCCGTTCATGGCGGATCGGCGGTCCCCGCGCGGCTGATCTGGACGAAGGAGTCCACCAGGTGCAGGGGAACGCCGTCATGGAACGCAAGGACGAACCACTCTCCGGAGACATCGAGGCAGAGGCCCGTCCGTACGGGGCCGACGCCCACTTCGTTCACTCCTCCCTCACGCTGACTCACGCCCAGGGACTCCGCGTGCGCTGCGGCTTGCTCGAGCCTCGCGAGCCGGCCCAGCCCGGCGAGCGGCGCCCCGGAATCCTGGTCATGTCCGGACGCGAGATGGGTGTCCGGGCGATCGAGCAGGTCACCGATCTCAAGAACGTCGTGGTCCTGGCCCTGGATTACAGCTACGAGGCTCGTCCCAGCTACACCGTTCGCACGTTTCTCAACGACGTGCCTCAGATCCGGCGCGCGGCGCTCGACGTCGTTCCCTCGGCCCGGCTCGCCCTCGAGTATTTGAGACAGCGGACCGACGTGGATCCGACCCGGATCATCCTCCTCGGGTACAGCTTCGGCGCCCCGCTCGTACCGCGGATCGCCGCCGAGGACCGAGGCCTCGCAATGGCGGGAATGATCTACGGGGGCGGCAACCTTCGCACCCTCATCTCGCACAACATGAGACGCTCGCGCGGATGGATCCCAAGCCAGCTGGCGGGAATCCTGGGCTCGCTGATGCTTCGAGCCCTGGATCCACTCCGGCATGCGGGGAAGGTCTCCCCCACGCGGCTCCTCATGGTGAACGGCCGGCTGGACGAGCTCATTCCAAGGAAGAACGCCGAGGCGCTCTACCGGAAGGCGCGGAGCCCGAAAAAGATCGTCTGGCTCGACTCGAACCACGTCACACCGAAGAACCGCGACCTGACGCGCCGGATCACGAGCGTGATCCGGGACGAGCTCGTCGCGACCCAGCTCCTGAGCTCGACCCACATGACGTGATCGCGAGGCCGGAACTCCTGACGTTCGACATCTTCGGCACGGTCCTCGACTGGCGCCGCGGCCTCCGGGAAGCGCTCCGGGAGCACGGAGCCGGGCTGAGCGATTCCGACTTCGATCGGGTGATCGATCTTCAGGCCGAGCTCGAAGCCGGCCGCTTCCGCTCCTACGCCTGGATCGTGAGCGTCAGCCTCGTACGCGCCCTGGGGCTCCCGCTCTCCTCCGCCCGGGCGATCGGCGAGCGGGTGGGCGCGTGGCCGCTCTTCCTCGATTCGCGCGAGGCCTTGAGACGCCTCCGCGCGCACGCGCCCTGCGTCGCGACCACGAACAGCGATCAGCGGCACGGACGTCAGGTCCAGACCGCCCTGGGATTCGACCTGGACGGCTGGATCTGCGCGGAAGAGACCCGCTGCTACAAGCCGGATCCCGGCTTCTGGCGGCGCGCGGCCGCCCGTCGGCGCCTTCCCTTCGGCCCCTCGTGGTGGCACGTGTCCGCGTACGGCGATTACGACCTCGCGACGGCGCGCCGGCTGGGCCTCACGTGCGTCTATGTGTCCCGGGACCACGCCCGCTTCGGTCCGGCGGATCTCTACGTGCGCGACCTCGAGGAGCTCGCCGGGAGGGTCGCGGCCTCCGCCCTCTCGTAGAGCCGCGTCGCTCCTGCACCGCGGTACGCCCAACCGGATGTTCCCACGAGGAGAAATCCAGTAAAGTCACCGCCCATGTCCACGACCGGAGCCCACGATTTCAGGATGCCGGACCTTCGCATCGTCCCCTCCTCGCGGCTCGTGCCGCACGAGCGGGAGGACGAGCGTCGCGTCGGGCGGCTGTCCGAGCGGCTTCGTGGCTCCGGAGTGCTCAAGAATCCGCCGATCGTCACGGAGGTCCGGACCGCCGACCGAGGCGACTACCTCGTCGTGCTGGACGGGGCCAACCGGGTCTCCGCCGCGCGCGCCTCGGGCCTGCCCCACTTCCTGGTTCAGGTGGTGCGCTACGAGGACCCGGGGGTAGAGCTCATGACCTGGCATCACGCGCTCTCGGGATTCCCCTACACGCGCCTCCGGGATTCGCTGGCCAGGATCCCGGGGCTCACCCTCGAGCAAGAGCCCTTGGGCCGCGCGCGGGCGCTTCTGGCGCGCCGTGAGGCGATCGCGTACGTGGTGTCCGAAGAGGATGGCGCGCTCACGTTGAGCGGGGATCGCGGGCTGAGGGAGCAGAACGCGCTGCTCAACGCGGTGGTGGATCTCTATCGGGACCAGGTTCCCTTCCATCGCGTCGCGCGCGACTCCCTGGACGAAGCGCGCGCTCGTTTCCGGGACGTGACGGCGCTCCTGGTATTTCCGCGCTTCCATCCCGACGAGATCCTCGACATCGCGACCAGCGGAGCCAGGCTCCCCGCCGGGATCACGCGGCACGTGATCCCGTGGAGGGCGCTCCGCCTCAACGTCCCCCTCGAGGTTCTCTCCGATCCAGCCCGATCGCTCGAGGAGAAGAACGAGTGGCTCGTGGCCTGGATCGAGGAGCGCGTCGCTCAAAAGAACGTCCGTTTCTACGAGGAGAGCACCGTCCTCTTCGACGAGTGAGGCCCGGGAGGCCGGAGATCGTAGCTACCGCCGCGCCGAGAGCGCCTCCGCTTCGCGCACGAAACTCTGGGGATCGATGGGCTTGCTGACGTAGCCGTCGAATCCCGCGCCCATGACCCGCTCCCTGTCTCCCGGCATCGCATACGCGGTCACCGCCACGACCGGAATGGATCGGGTTCCCGGGTCCGCCTTGAATCTCGACAGGAGCTCGAATCCGTCCATGCCGGGAAGCCTGAGATCGCAGAGGATCAGGTCGGGTGTCGCGGCAGCGACGACGCCCAGAGCGGTATCGCCCGAGGCGGCCCCCAGGGCCTCGTGCCCAAAGGCGCGGAACAGGTAGATCATCAGCTCGAGGCTGTCAGGATCGTCTTCGACGACGAGCACGCGAAGGTGCATCAGTCCGCGGGAAGCCTTAAGGTGAAGATGGTTCCCCTCCCCGGTTCGCTGGTGAAGTCGATCTTTCCCCCGAGACGGTAGGCCATCCTCTGGCTCAAGTGAAGGCCCAGGCCCGATCCCGGATCGGCCTCGGATCGCTTCGCATGGAACTGCTCGAACGGCTGGAACAGGCGTCCCTGGTCCTCCCGCCGGATCCCGATGCCGGTGTCCGTCACGCGAAACGCGACTTCGCGGCGCTTCCCCGGCACCGGGCTCAGCTCCTCCAGATCCACTCGAACCGTTCCCTGCTCGGTGAACTTGATCGCGTTTCCGGCGAGATTGAGAAGGATCTGCAAGAGCGTTCTGCGGTCCGAATGGATCTCCACTTCCCGGGACGGCAGGCCGACCTCGAATCGAAGCCCCTTGGCCCCGGCACCGGGTCGAAGCGTGGAGCCGATCTCCTGAACGATCGGCCGGCAGGCGACCCGCTCGAGCTGGAGCTCGGTCTTTCCGGATTGGACCTTCGCGAGATTCAGCAGATCGTTGATGAGAGAGAGGAGATGGCGGGCGCTGAACTGGATGAGCTGGAGCTGACGCTCCTGATCCTCGGTCAGCTCCCCGGGCAATTTCATCAGCATGGTCCCGGTGAAGCCGATGATCGAGTTGAGCGGGGTCCGGAGCTCGTGACTCATGGACGCCAGGAACGCATCCTTGGCGCGGCTGGCGATCTCGAGCTCGATGTTCTTCCTCCAGAGCTCCGCCTCGAAACGACGTCTCTCCGTGATGTCCCGCGAGCTCTTCGAGAGCCCGATGATCCGCCGGTGCTCGTCGAGGATCGGGGAGAGCGTGATCGAGACGTCGAGGCGGGATCCGTCTTTCCGAAGACAGACGGTCTCCAGGTGGTCTACGCGCTCGCCCCGCCTCACGCGCGCCATGTAATCTTTGAGCTCCTCCATCCGGTCCGCGGGCACCGTCATGCTGATCGGGCGGCCGATCGCCTCGTCCCGGGTCCAGCCGTGGAGCCGCTCCGCCGCCCGATTCCAGCTCGTGATGGTCCCGTCCAGCGTTTCGGAGATGATCGCGTCATCGGAGGATTCCACAACCGCCGCCAGCCGCGCCCGGGTCTCGCCCGCCGCTTGCAGGCCCGTGATGTCCCGGGAGCTCTTCGAGAGCCCGATGATGTTTCCTTCGTCGTCGCGAATCGGAGAGAGCGTGATGGACACGGCAATGCGCGTCCCGTCCTTCCGGACGCGGATCGTCTCGAGGTGATCCACGCGGTCGCCCTGGCGCGCGCGCGCCATGCATTCGTTGAGCTCGTCCATCCGGTCCGGAGGCACCGTGATGGTGATGGGCAGTCCCAGCACTTCTTCCGCCGCCCAGCCGTACACGCGCTCCGCGGCCAGATTCCAGCTGAGGATGGTTCCGTCGAGTCCCTCGGCAATGATGGCATCGTCGGAGGATTCGACGATGGCCGCGAGGCGCGCCCTGGTTTCGGAGGCCTGCTGCCGGTCGGTGATGTCCTGATAGGTCAGGATCACCGCATCGAAGCTGGAAGTATCCGGCCGGTTCACCGCGACCATTCCCAGAGCGCGGTAGCCGCCCCCTTGATTGCGGAAACGGAAGTCGCCGAGGATGGGGAAGCCGGGCCTGGCCAGAGCGTCCTGAAAGAATCCCTGGGCACGGCCGGAGTCCCTGGGATGGATGTTCTCGAAGATGCTTCGACCCGGGAGGGCGGTGATGGGATATCCAAGCAGATTCGCGGCCGCGGAGTTCGAATAGAGGACCCGCCCCTCTTTATCGACCAGCACGGTGGGCTCGGTGCTCTTTTCCGCAAGAGCGCGAAACGCTACCTCGCTCTCGCCGGGCGCGTGAAGGGGCGAGGAATTCGCCTCGGGTTCTTTCTGTCTCGAATTCTTACCGCGGGTGCGCAACGTCGAAGGTTTCTCTCGCATGACCAGGGCAGTCCCTGCCGGAGCAAACGCTCGAATCGAACATGAATGGACGCCTACAACGCTAGCACACCGGATCCTCCGTCAATCAATGGACAATTTCCTTGTCGGGGACAGGCTTACACGATGCTACGGACGGGGTTGCATGGCCCCCCGCGTCCGGGTGTGAGCCGTTTCTCACCCGATACGTTCAAAGATCCCAAGGACTTCAAAGCAGCCGCCGAGAAGGTGCAACGACGGCCGCGGCGTGCCGGAGGGGCCGGCTTCAGACCTCGGCGGTCGTGGGATCGATCACGGCCTTCACGGCGGAGATCCGGTTGGCCGGGAATCCTCCCAGGCGGGCGTGCTCGCGAATGAGTTTCTCGTCCGGGGCGAGATAGATGCAGTAGATCTTGTCGTCGGTGACGTAGCTATGAACCCACTGGATCTGCGTTCCGAGCTTCCCGAGGACGCCGCACGACTTCTGCGATACGGCCTGGAGCTCCTGCCTGGAGAGTTTGCCGGCCCCGGGAAGGTCGCGCTCGATGACGTACCTTGGCATAGACCCCTCCTCCTTCATGGCCGCGGATCGCCGCGGACGTGGCTGTGAGTGGGCGCGGAGTATAGCACGAGCCGGGCCCTCTCGGACCCGGCTCGCCGTGCATCACTTGAGCAGAATGGAATCGGGGTCGCCTGTCAGGGCGGTGCGACCTGCCATCAGTGATGTCCGAGCGGAAACGTGGCTCCGCCTGCGATCATCGCCTGCGACCGGTCGGTCGCGACGTATCTGCCTTCGACGAACAGACGAAGCGTGCTGGCCGGAATCAAGAGACCGCCGAGGAGATTCAAGCCGATGTCCGTGTTCGTCTCGTTCGGCCCCGGAAGGTCGAGGGAGTAGAAGTGAAGTCCCGCGCCACCCCCGACGTAGGGGCTGACCGTGCCGGCCCGCTGGAAGTGGTACATGACGTCGAAGTTGGGATTCACGTCGCTCAGGCTTCCGCTCGACCAGAACAGGACTCCCGGCTGCAGGTGAAGGCGGGTGCCGGACTGCTCGAATTCGAGATGACCGCCGACCGTGAACGCTCCGCCGGCTCCCTCGGGATCCATCTCGCCGGCGCGAACACCGATCGCGGAGAGATCGAACGCGGTGGCGGAAGAGGGCACGAGCGCAAAGGCCAGGAAGGCGAGAGCCAGGCTTGCCGCTACGGCGAATGATTTCATGACGCTCCTCCTTCGTTGAATACCGAGCGGGCGATCCCGATCGGTCTTGCGACTTGGGGAAGCCTTTCAAGGCTCATGCCACTTCTGGGGCGACGACGGGTCTCGAGGAGCGCAATTCGAGACGGCAATCGGGGTTCCATCCGGTTGAAATTTTCGATGGCCTCCGTGCCGTGGCTCGCTCGTGTCCCATTCCGGTCGATCTGCACCGCTATGTACAGGAGGAATGACGACGGCAAGCCTCAAATCGGGACACCGGCGTTGAATGCATCGCGAAACGCGTGCTACGTTCATTTCAGCATTTTCCCCCCGCGTAGTTTCGTACGACTTCCCGACCGAGGAGATCAGAATGCGCAAGGGTCTCATCTTCGCCATCCCTGCTGTTCTTGTGATGCTCGCGAGCGGCTGCGCTCGCGACCGCATCCTCGCGCCAGCACGGGAGCCTTCCTCGACCGACGCTTCGTATTCGCCCCAGTTCGTTCTTCACTCGCTGGATGATCCGGCTCTGCCCGCTCCTGGAAGAGAAGCCGAGGCCGCGACCACGCAGGACGGTGCGCTTCTGGATCGGCTCCAGATGACCCGGAGGCCTGGACCCGGAGGCGACACGCCGAGCGCGATCGTCTTCTGGAACCGGCTCACGACGGAGCTGGGTGTGGGCGCGAATCAGCCCCCTCCCCTCCTCGCGCGCTCCTACGCTCTGGTGCAGGTCGGGATCTTCGAGGCTCTGACGGTAGCGCACGACCGCCGCCGCCCCGGCATCTCACAACGCGCCGCCGCTGCAGGAGTGGCTTCGGGAGTTCTCGCGTACCTCTTCCCCGCCAGCACGGCCCGAATCGATGCCGCAGGCTCCGAGGAGTTGTCGCGAATCGGAGGGCAGGACGGTTCCGTGCCGCGGGGATGGTCGCTGGGACGCGCGATCGGGCGCACGATGGTGGCTCGCGGCATGCACGACCGCTCCGACGCGGTCTACACCGGGACTCCCCCCACGGGCGATGAAATCTGGACGGGAACGAATCCGGTGCTTCCCATGTGCGGCACCTGGAAGACCTGGGTATTGCGATCGGGGGACGAGATCGCGCCGGAGCCCCCCTACGCGTTCGGATCCGCGCTGGATCTGCACGATACGCAAGAAGTGCTCGACGTCTCTCTGGCCAGAACTCCGGAGCAGATCGCCATCGTGCACAAGTGGGCCGACCGATCCCCTCCCGCGATCTGGAACGAGATGCTGAACGCGCGCATCGAGTCCCGCGGGCTGAGCGCGGTCGAGGCGGCGCGCGCGCAGGCCTTCCTCAACGTGGCGATGGCGGACGCGTTCATCGAGTGCTGGGCGTGCAAATTCAAGTACTGGACCGCGCGCCCCTTCCAGCGCATCCCGGGCCTCGTGACCGTGATCCCCACCCCGAATTTCCCTACCTACACGTCGGGACACTCCACCATCTCCGCAGCGGCCGCCGCCGTTCTCGGAGAGATCTTTCCGGACGAGCGGGACTATTTCGTCCAGCAGTCCCTGGAGGCGGCGATGTCGAGGCTCTACGGGGGCATCCATTTCCGGCACGACAACGAGCAGGGCACCTTCTGCGGGACTCTGATCGGGCAGAAAGTCGTGAAGCGGATGCACGTGGGAGAGGAGCGGGGGGAGCTGGCGCGGAATTAGAGATCAGGGTTCGGCGAGAAGCTTGACGAGGGCGGCGCGCATGGAGGCGTAGTCGCGCCGCGCGGCGGGATCCTTCGATGCCTCCCCCCTGGGCCAGCGCCAGGGTCGCGAGAGCCAGGATCACCATGCCGCCAGTCCACATCCCCGCGGGCTGCGCTTTCATGTTGTCAGGAACCCGTTCCGGGATGAGACTGGGGGTCTGAGCTCTTGCACCCACTCCACAATTCAGGAGAGAGCGTAATGGCAGGAAGAGGCAATCCGTCGTTCCTCAAGAACCAGAAGGCGAAACGGCGGGCGGAGAAGGCGACCGAGAAGCGCGCCGCGCGCCAGGCGCGGAACGCGGAGAAAGCCGCGGCCAAGGCCGCGAAGGCAGCCGGAATCATTTCGCCGGAATCGGAGCCCTCGGACCTGGACGCTTCGGCCCCTCCTCCCGCGGAGGAGTAGGGCCGAAGTCCACGAATGCCCGACCCCCAGAGGCGGCTTCGGAAATCCGGGAACAGGATGATCGCCGGCGTGTGCGGCGGCATCGCCGAGTGGCTGGGCTGGGATCCCACGCTCGTCCGCGTGCTCTACGTCCTCGTGTCCATCTTCAGCGCTGCATTTCCGGGCATCCTGGTCTACATCATTCTGTGGATCGTGATGCCCAATCCGGATCCTGCGTAGATTTCCTTCCGCATCGCGTAAACTCGAGGACGTGCGCGTGGCGGAGGGATGCTTGGGGCCCTGGTTCAGCGCAGGAGGACGACGCGCCGCATGAGCGCGCCCCCGTCCGTCCGGAGCTTGATGAAGTAGACGCCCGAAGGCGCGTGCGTCCCGGACTCCAGTCTTCCATCCCACGAGTAGAGCCTTCTCCCGGCCGGCATGTCGCCGCGCTCCAAGGTTCGAACGCGGCGTCCGGCAGGATCGAAAATGTCCAGGGAGACGGGTCCCGAGCTCATGAGGTAGAGCTCGAGCCGGAGATTTCCTTCGAAGGGAACCCGGCTCAGGATCCTGAGCTCGCCCCGGGAAGGAAGGGGTCCGCCCACCGGCACGCCGGTCGGCGCGGACGCCGTGAGGCGCGTCACGACGGTGACGGTCTCGGGAACGGCCGGGGGCACGGACCCGAAATCGAATCCCAGCGCCATGCCCACGTCCGCGGGCCCCGCCGATCCATCCCCGCCGAACGGCTGATCCGCCGCGACGCGCGCCGTGAGCTCCGAGATCGTGTCCACGTCCGCGCTCGCCGCCACCCCCGCCGACCCCGATCCCGAATGCACGATCCACCGGTCGGGCGAGATCGAATTGGACTGGACGAGCACGGCGGTGTGGCCCGGGCTCCCCGGAGACGCGACAACCGAGCTGTTGGGCTCGTTCCGGAGACGCGGCGTGACCACATCGACGTAGGCGAGCGGTCGCGACGAGGCTGCGGTGTTCGTGAAGACGAATTGGCGCGTCAGCGTGGCGCCCGCGGAGTCCACGCATGCCCGAAGCTCGATGTCGAAGGGATCGAGCCGGGCGTGCGCCGTGAGGCAGCCGCCCGAGAGCCCGCTGCAGTCGCGCAGGACGGCGTTCCTGAGATATCCGACGCCGCGGATCCGGCTTCCCGGGTCCGCGAACGGCGTCACTCCCGTGACGAGCGCGTTGCCGGGGGAAGTCGAGCCCAGGGTGTCCCCGAGCGCGGTGCGCGCGCGAAGCGCGGGCATGTCCGATTCGAGAAGAGGCGCCACGGGCACGATCTTGAACACCTGGCCGTTCTGATCGCAGAAGTAGAGCTCCCCGCGCGCGTCCTCGCCGAAGCTCGTGATGTTCCCGATCGTCAGTCCGCCTCCGGGGGCCAGGTCGGCGGTGCGTTCCCGCAGTCCCGTGAACGAGCCGCTCTGGAAGCGCCCTGTGTAGATCTGCCGGCCGCAGTAGTCGGCGAAGAAGTACTGCCCGTTCAGGTCGGGGATCGCGCAACCGCGGTAGACGTAACCTCCCGTGATCGAGCACCGCCCGAGCGTGTGATCGTATTCGTACACGGGAAACACCGTGCACGCCGGAACCGTGCAGGAGCCGCACGGCGTGGTGGCGCTCGAGGCGTACGGGAGGGTCCCTTCGAAGCATCGCCATCCGTAGTTCGCGCCCGCGCCGGTCCCGGCGGGCGCGAAATCGATCTCCTCGCGGAGATTCTGGCCCACGTCCGCGATCACGAGATCCCCGGTCCCGCGATCGAAGCTCGGACGCCACGGATTCCGGAGCCCGAACGCCCAGATCTCGTCCCGCCCCGGCGTCGCTCCGGCGAAGGGATTCCCGGGCGGAATCGTGTAGGCGGGACCGCTCACGTCGAGGCGCAGCATCTTCCCGAGCAGGCTGTCCACGTTCTGGGCCCGGTCTCCCGGATCCCCCGCGCTCCCGCCGTCTCCCGTCGCGGCGTAGAGGTATCCATCCGGGCCGAATCCCAGCCATCCGCCGTTGTGATTCGTGAAGGGATGGTAGATGGAGAGGATCGCGGTTCCGGTGGGATTCGCGACGTCCGGATCCGCGGAAACGGTGTGACGCGCGATCTGCACCATGCCGTTCGAGTCCGTGTAGTAGATGTAGAAGCGCCCGCTCGTCGCGTAGTCCGGCGCGAACGCCAGCCCCAGGAGCCCCTGCTCGTTCCCGGACGAGAGCGGATCGGTGGTGAGGAACGGTGTGGCGAGCACCGCGCCGCCCTTCAAGATCTTGATCCGGCCGCGCTGATCCGCCCCGCGCTGCTCCACGATGAAGACCCGCGCCGTGTCGCCGGGCGGGGACGTGACGAAGAGTGGAAGGCTCAGACCCTGGGCGACCCGCACCGTGCCGAGCGGCGTCTCGGAGCGGGCTTCGGGCGCCGCGAGCGCGAGGAGGAACAGGGCCGCGAAGGTGCCCGCGGCGCGCGGGAGCGACGCCGGGAGCGCGGAGGATGCGGGACGAGGTGCCGGGATCATGTGGGCCTCCTGCTCACTTCCTGGATCGGGTCACGAACAGCACGGCAGCCGTCCAGGTGGGGAAGATGTCGACGAACGGAATCAGCTCCGTGGCGAACGTGGGGAGGAACGCGAGGTGCCAGCCGAGCAGCAGCACCAGCGTGACCCCCACCACGAGATCGAGCGCATCGTTCAGGGGCGAGGCCGCGCCGCTCAAGAACGCCGGCACGGCGACGATCTGGACTCCGTCCGCGGCAACCGCGAGGAGCCGGGCGATCCGGACCCGGGCGCTCGAGGAAACCACGGGGAGGCTCATGCCTCCATTGTGACCCGTTCCGGCGCCGCCCGCTACTTCCCCTCGCCCCGGAGGCTCTTCAATTTCTGGTCCGCGTCGCGATTCCTGGGATCGAGCTGAATCGCTTTCTCGTAGCTCTGGATCGCGAGGTCCTTCTGCCCCGCCGCTGCGTGGGCATCCCCGAGGCTGGAGTATGCGAAGGAAGAATTGGGATTCTGCTCGACGTTGAGCTGGAAGATGCGGATCGCGTCCTGGGGATGCCCCTGCTGGAGGAGGCTCGTTCCGAACTCATTCAGGCTGCGCTCCGTGAAATCGTAGGCTCCCGCTCCGTAGAACCGCTCCCGGAGCATCGTGTAGCGCGCCACGGTGCTGTCGATCCCGGCGCTTCCGTACACGAGCGCCAGCTCGTCTGCCAGCGTCATGGGCCGCGGGCGCCCGCGATGACACGTGATGCACGCGACCTCCACGTGCTTGGGCTCCGGGACGTTCATCTTCCGGATCTCGTCGTTGGTCTTCTTCACCAGCTTCATCATTCCGCGCGCGACCTGCTTCATGGGCTTCTGATCCGAGACGAAGTCGAACGTGGTGAGCGGCTGACCCTCTTGACCGACGTGGCAGAAAGGACAGCGGACGCCGAGCGATCGCGTGAAGCCGATCATCGTGCCCTGGAGTGTTTCCTTCGGCGTGTCCTTCGGCAGCACCTTGAGGTTCTTCGCCCGGTCGGGCCACTCGAATCGGGGCTGCGCCCGTCCCGTCCCGGCGACGGCGAGGATGAGAAACGTGAGGACGGTCCCGGCGATTCGAACACGAAGGCTCAACGTCATCGCGGCTCCTTTCCGGCACGGGAGCGAGGAGTATAACTCACGCCCGAGCGCACCGCGCCCGCTCCGGACCCTCGGGCAGCGGCGCCGAGCCCCGCCGCACGGCCGGTGGCCCAGGCCCAGGCGAAGTTGTATCCGCCGATGGGACCGAACGCGTCCAGGATCTCGCCGCAGAGAAAGAGGCCGGGCAAAAGACGGCTTTCCAGGGTGCGCGGGTCGATCTCCGCGAGCGCCACGCCGCCCCCGGTCACTTCCGCGCGCTTGTATCCCTCGTCTCCGGTCCAGTAGAGCGGGTGGCGGGTCAACGCGGAGACCAGACGATTCCGCTCCTCGCGCGTGAGGCGCGACCGGGTGGTGCTTCCTTCCACGCCCGAGTCTTGCAGCAGCGCCTCCGCGAGACGAGACGGAATTCGCTCCCGCAGCGTCCCGGACATGGTGCTCCCGGTCTCAAGCAGGAGCCGGTCCCAGGCCGCGGCGTCGAGGTCGGTCCAGCGGACGTAGAACTCTTGCGGCGGCTCCCCTCGGAGTCTCGAGAGGACCGCGAGGTGCGAGACGTCGAGCACGGCGGGACCGCTGTACCCCTTGTGCGTGAAGAGGAATCCTCCGCGCGTGACCCGCGCTCGCCCGGAACCGGGCGCCTCGATCGTCACGGGAAGGGAGACCCCCGTCAGGGCGGCGTAGCGGTGCGGACTCGCGGTGAGAGGAGTGAGCGCCGCATAGGTGTCGTGGATCGTGTGCCCCAGGCCGCGCATGATATCGATCCCCGTGCCGTCGCTTCCGGTGGCGGGAACCGAGAGTCCGCCCGTCGCGACGATGACGGAGGAAGCCCGGATCGTCGAGCCGCCCGCGAGCCCGACGCGCCAGGCGGATGCAGGGGGGGCACCGGCCATTGCACCGGACTTCACCTCGCCTTCCGTTTCCGGCGAGAGGCCCGTGACGAAGGACTCGAAGCGCATCTCCACGCCGCAGTGCTCGGCGAGCGCTCTCAATCCGTCCCGGACGTCGTGGGACCGGTTCGAAACCGGGAAGAGCTTCCCCGTCTCCTCCTCGAGCCGGAGCGGAATGCCCAGGGTCTCCTCGAAGAACCGCCGCTGCTCCCCAAGCGGCCAGCTGAGCAGGAGCTTCTTGAGCGTGTTCGGAGAGGAGGCCGTGACGAAGCGAGCGGGTGTGAGCTGGGAAGGCAGCACGTTGCAA
>Ga0209056_10005713_pt1 | contig 12928 bp, 11 predicted proteins | sample GraSoiAngelo_114_FD_185876 | JGI IMG/M metagenome (GOLD analysis project Ga0209056, IMG submission 185876) | Grasslands soil microbial communities from the Angelo Coastal Reserve, California, USA - 14_0903_13_40cm (SPAdes) (version 2) | ecosystem: Environmental > Terrestrial > Soil > Grasslands... | reverse complement strand
AACGCCTTCGGGTTGTGCAAGGAGAACAAGCTCCCCATCGTGGTGTTCAACATCAACCAGCCCGGCGCGACGGCCAGGGTCCTGGCCGGAGAGCGCGTCGGCACGATCGTCCAATGACTCCTGCGCCAGCGCCGAACCTCACGGACCACGTCAAGCACGCCAAGCAGCTCATGGATAAGGCGGTCGAAGCGGTGAAGCGCGAATTCTCGACCGTGCGGACCGGCAAGGCCACGACGGCGTTGCTCGACCTCGTGCGTGTCGAGGCGTATGGGAATGAAATGCCGCTGACCCAGGTGGCGAGCGTCGCCGCGCCAGAGCCGAAGCTCCTGACGGTGCAGCCGTGGGACAAGAGCCTGATGAAGGCGGTCGAGAAAGGGATTCTCGCCTCGGACCTGGGGCTCACGCCCTCCAACGACGGCAACGTCATCCGCATTCCGATTCCGCCGCTGACCGAAGAACGGCGCAAAGAGCTGGTCAAAGTCGTGCACAAGTTCGCCGAAGAAGGCCGCGTGGCCATCCGTCATGCGCGCACCGAGACGATGAACCGGATCAAGAAGACCGAGCACGTCTCCTCCGACGACCAGAAGCACGCCGAGAAGGAAGTGCAGAAGACGCACGACGAGCATCTTAAGGGGGTCGACGCGGCGGTGAAGGCCAAAGAAGCGGAGATCATGGAAGTCTGATGCGCTCCGGACCGATTCCCCGCCACGTGGCGATCATCATGGACGGCAACGGCCGCTGGGCGCGCGAGCGCCGGCTGCCCCGGCCGTTCGGCCATCGGGCGGGGATGAAAGCGGTGCGCGAAGCAGTCGAAGGCGCGATCGACGCGGGTGTCGAGGTGCTGACGCTGTTTGCCTTCTCCGAAGAGAACTGGAATCGTCCCGCCCCCGAAATCTCCGCACTCATGGATCTGCTCGAGGAATACATCGCGAAGGAAGTCGCGGAGCTGAAGGGGCAGGGTGTGCGCGTGCACGTACTGGGCGACCGTAGCCGGCTGACCTCGGGCGGCCGCGCCGCGGTCGAGCGGGTGGAGTGCGAGACGGCGACGGGGCAGAAGCTGTCGCTCAATCTGTGCATCTCGTATTCGTCACGCGGCGAGATCGCGCGGGCCGCGCGTCTGCTCGCCGAAGAGGTGCTCAAGGGGACGAAGAAGCTCGAAGACATCGACGAAGAGGCGATTCGCGCCAAACTGTACACCGCGCCCTGGGGCGACCCCGACCTGCTGATCCGGACCTCCGGCGAGCAGCGCCTGTCGAACTTCCTCCTGTGGCAGCTCGCGTACACGGAGCTGTACATCACGCCGGTGCTGTGGCCGGATTTCGACCGGCGCACCCTGCGGGATGCCATCCTCGATTATCAGCGCCGCGACCGGCGCTTCGGAAAAGTCACCGCGTCCTGATGCCATCCAAAAATCTGGTGCAGCGCATTGCCGTGGCCGCGGTCGCCATTCCGCTGGTCGTCGGCATCGTCTGGCTGGGCGGCTGGACACTCGCGGCGATGCTGGCCGTGCTCGGCGTGCTCGGCGCCGGGGAGATCTACGCCTTCGCCCGCCGCCAGGGGATCCAGCCGCTGGAGCGCACGGGATGGCTGGCGGCGGCGGCGATTCCGCTCCTCGCCTATTGGGCCAACGGACCGGCGATCTACCTGGGCGCCATCTGGTTGATGTTCGTGATGGCGCTCGCGATGGCGCGGCGCGGGCCCACCGGACGGCCGCTCGCGAGCGTCGCGATCACCCTGTTCGGCTGCGTGTACGCGTCCGGGATGCTCGCGTTCCTGATCGCGATCCGGCACGGCGTGACCGCCGCGCACCGGCCGGGTCGCTACATCCTGCTCACGTTGTTTCCGCTCGTGATCACCTGGGTGTGCGACACCGCCGCGATGGCGGTGGGCACGGCCGTCGGCGGTCCGCAGCTCGCGCCGATCCTGTCACCGAAGAAGACGCATGCAGGCGCGGTCGGCGGCACGTTGGGCGGCGTGATCACCGCGCTCGCGCTCGGGAAATTCGTCCTGAATCGGCAGGGCTGGAGCTTCACGCCTGGGCAGCTGTTGCTGTTTGGCCTCGGCGTCTCCATTGTCGGTCAGATCGGCGATATCGCCGAATCGCTGTTCAAGCGGGAAGCGGGCCTCAAGGATTCCTCGACGCTCATTCCAGGACACGGTGGCGTGCTCGATCGGCTCGATTCCCTGTACTTCGTGATTCCCACGGCGGCGGGACTCTATCGCATGTTCGGGATGATATGAGCGTCGGCGTCGCAATCCTGGGCTCGACGGGGTCGATCGGCCGTTCGACGCTCCAGGTGCTGGCGAGGCAGCGCGAGCGATTTCGCGTGGTCGCCCTCACGGGACACTCGAACAGCGATTTGCTCGCCGAGCAAGCGGCAGCGTGGAAACCGGCGTTCGTGGGCCTGGTGAACGGCATGGGGAACGGGGAAGAGGGACGGGGGAAGGGGACTGCCTGTCTCGTCGAGGCCGCCACGCACCCCGACGTTCGTATCGTCGTAAATGGGATCGTCGGCGCGGCGGGGCTCGAGGCGACGCTGGCCGCGTTGCGCGCCGGCAAGCGCGTGGCGCTCGCGAACAAAGAAACGCTCGTGATGGCGGGCGAGCTGGTGGCCCAGGCGGCGCGCGAGGGCGGCGGCGAAATCGTCCCGGTCGACTCCGAGCACAGCGCCGTGCTGCAGTGTGTCGCCGGCCGGCGCCCGACGGAGCTGGCGCGGCTGATTCTCACGGCATCCGGGGGCCCGTTCCGCACCTGGGCGCCGGAGCGCGTGTCCCGCGCGACGGTCGCCGAGGCACTCAAGCATCCGACGTGGACGATGGGGAAGAAGATCACGGTCGATTCGGCGACGCTCGTGAACAAGGCGCTCGAGGTGATCGAAGCGCATTTCCTGTTCGACGTCGCCTATGGGCAGGTCGACGTCGTCATCCACCCGCAGTCGGTGATTCATGGCTTTGCGGAGTTCGTGGACGGCTCCGTGCTGGCGCAGGTCGGATTTCCGACAATGGAGTTGCCGATCCTCTACGCACTCACGTACCCGGACCGGGTGCCCGACCAGGGTGTGCGGCGCTTCGATCCCGTCGCGGCAGGCACGCTCACCTTTGAAGCGCTGCAGCCAGAGCGCTTTCCCGCCTACGTCGTTGGCCGGGAAGCGGCGCGGCTCGGCGGGACGGCGCCGGCGCGCTTCAACGCGGCGAACGAGGTCGCCGTGCAGCTGTTTTTGGAGGAGCGCATCGCCTTCGGCCGCATCGCCGAAATCATCGAGCGCGTCGTCTCCGAAGACAGCCACCATCGCGGCGATGCGACCTCGCTCGAGGTCGTGCTGGACGCCGACGCCGCGGCGCGGCGGCTCGCGCAGGAGGCGGCATGCTCGTGACGATCCTTTCCCTCGTGGTCGTGCTCGGCGTGCTGATCTCGGTGCACGAGTTCGGGCATTTTATCGTCGCGAAGGCCGTGGGCATTCAGGTGCTGCGTTTCTCGCTGGGCTTCGGGCGCCCCGTGTTCGCCTGGCGGCGCGGGGAAACGGAGTACTGGGTCTCCTGGATCCCGCTGGGTGGCTACGTGAAGATGGCGGGACTGGAAGAGGAAGGGATGGTGGGCGAGCTGGAAGGTGGGAAGGCCGCCGTACCGATCGATCCGGCGCGGGCGTTCGACCACAAGCCGCTGTGGGCCCGGATGGCGGTCATCCTCGCCGGCGTGACGATGAATGTCGTCCTGGCCTTCCTTCTCTACACCGCGTTGTTCGCCGCCTCGGGTGTTCCGGTCCGGGCGACGACGCAGGTCGACACGGTCCTCGCGAGGATGCTGCCCCCAGGGGCGGAAGCCCTGACCACGCTGCGTCGTGGCGATCGCATTGTGCGAGTGAATGGGGACACCATGCGATCCTGGGGCGACGTCCAGGATCATCTGCTGACCAGTGGCCCGAAGACGAAGCTGGAAATTGCGGGACGCACCGAGCCTCTCGTCGTGCGTCTCCCGAATGACACGCCCGCGCGTCTCCGGCTCGTGCAGTGGGGTATCCTGCCGTTCGCTCCCGCGCGCATCGCGCTGGTCTATCCAGGAGAACCGGCCGCCCGCGGCGGGTTGAAGCCGGGTGACCTCGTGATCGGCGCAGACGGGGATTCGATCCGCTCCTGGAACGACGTGCTCTTCAAGTTGTGGGAGAGTCCCGGGAAGACCGTTGCCTTGACGGTGCGGCGTGCCAGCGCGCTCGTGCATCTCCGGGTCACACCCCGTGCCCAGGAAGAAGACGACAGCCTGTCGGCCAGGCCCAAGACGTTCGGACTCATTGGTGCGGAAGGAGATTTCCCCGCGATCAAGAAGCGCCTGCCCGTGACGACCGCGGTGCGAGCGGGTGCGGCACAAACCGTCGGGCAGCTGGGCCTGGTCCTGGCCGGCGTCAAACGTTTGATCCAGGGGCGTGGCTTCCGCGATCTGGGCGGCCCGATCACGATCGCGCAGGTTTCCGGCCAGGCGGCCCGGTTGGGGCTGGACCGCTTCTTGATCATCCTCGCGAACATCTCGATCGGCCTGGCCGTCTTGAACCTGCTGCCGATCCCCGTGCTGGACGGCGGCCACGCCATGTTCCTGATCGCCGAGGGAATACGGCGGAAGCCGCTTTCGCCGCAGCTCCGGATGCGCCTCACGCAGCTGGGCATGGTGATCGTGCTCGTCATCATGGTGATCGCGATCTCGAACGATGTCATTCGCAACGTCCGTTAACTCGGCGCTGGCAGACTACACCGCGGGTCGCATGACCGCGCAGCAGCTCATCGGGGTTGTGGCGGCGGCGTATTACGGGGCTCGGGACTCGGGGCTGGGGACGCGGTTAAAACCACTGATGGAGCTCATCGAGCGAGCGCATCCTGGTGTTGTGGAGCTATCGGGAAGCGCTGAGAAACCCGGGTTTGACGTTCGAGTGGCGGAGCGACCATTTCCGAAACGATATGAGGGAGAGCTGCGCGAGGCAGTTGCAAGCCTAGTAGGGGCGCAGCATGCTGCGCCCCTACATGATCCTCCTCCATCGGTCGTTCCGACCCGTGGCATCTTGTCCCGGCTTATTGGCGCGGTCCGCAGATTATTTACCGCATCAACCTGACCACCAACGCCACTAGCAGTACCAACCCAATCCCAACACCCGCAATGACGAGCCAGGGCCGGCGGCCGGTGCTCGTGTCCTTCAGTGCTTCGCGTTGCCACGTTCCCGTCGGCGCCGCTCCCATCGTCACCGTGGGGCGGCGCTTCTGCTCGACCTCCTCGAGATCGACGCGGAGCTCGGCGGCGTTGGCGTAGCGGTCGTCGGGATGCTTCGCTAGGCACTTCATCACCACCCGCTCGAACCGCTTCGACAACTCCGGGCGTTTGCCGCGCAGCGATGGCGGCGGGTCCTCCACATGCATGCGCGCCAGCTCGAACCAGTCATTGGAGCTGAACGGCACCTCGCCGGTGGCCGCCTTGTAGAGCGTGACGCCGAGCGCGTAGAAGTCGACCCGCTGATCGAGGGGCCGCCCCTGCGCCTGTTCGGGCGACAGATAGTGCGGCGTCCCGATCGTCATGTTCACGCCGGTGGACGCGACGTAGCCCGAGACGGCGCGTGCGATCCCGAAGTCGGTCAGCACGGCGGCGCCGTCGGAGCGGATGAGCACGTTGTCGGGCTTCAGGTCCCGATGTATGACGCCCTGCTGGTGGGCGAATTCGAGCGCCGCGGTGATGTCGCGCGCCAGGCGCAGGATGTCGTCCTCTGACAGCGGGCCTTCGCGCGCGATCCGGGCGCCGAGACTGTCGGCGCACAGGTCCATGGCGAAGTAGACGTGCTCGCCCGTTTTGGCGACGGAGCGGATGCGGATGATGTTGGGGTGCTCGAGCTTGGCGGCGGTCTCGCTCTCGTTGCGAAACCGGCTTTCGAACTGGGCATCGCCGGCGTAGCGGGGCTTGAGGACCTTGATGGCGACGGGCGTGCCGTTCGCCTCGCGGCCGACGAACGCCCAGGCGAAGCCCCCCTGACCGAGGAGCCGTTCCAGCGTGTAGGGGCCAAGGGTCTGGCCGACGAGGTCGGTAGCGGCGTGCGTCACTTTACAAAGGGATGCGAGCCGGTTAACCTACGGCGCTTCCAACGATTAGGGAACAGGGACGATGTACGACAAGACGACGCCGGTCAGGAAACACGGGCTGCACGACCGGGACACCGGCTCCAGCCGGGTTCAGGTGGCGCTGCTCACCGAGCGCATCAACAGCCTCACCGAGCACTTCCGGGTCCACGCCAAGGACTTCCACGGGCAACGCGGCCTGCTGCGTATGGTCAGCCGCCGGCGCCGCCTGCTGGAGTACTTGAAGCGCACCGATCTCGCGAAGTACCGGCAGCTCATCGACGAGCTCGGTCTCCGACATTAAGTCGCGTAAGGCGTCGTGCTGAGCCGCCCCGGGAAGAGCACCGGGGGGGCGCTTGGCACATTTCCAATGCTCTAGACAGGTAGCGCAGTGAAGCGTGTAGATACGAATTTCGCCGGCCGCACTCTGAGAATCGAGTCGGGGCGGCTGGCCAGGCAAGCGGCAGGGGCATGTCTCGTGCAGTTCGGGGAAACGGTCGTCCTGGCTGCCGTGACCGTCTCCGACAACCTGGCGAACCTGCCGTATTTTCCCCTGACCGTCGAATACCGCGAGAAGGCCTACGCCGCCGGCAAGATCCCCGGCGGCTTTTTGAAGCGCGAAGGCCGGCCTTCAGACGAGGAAATCACCTCGGCCCGCGTGATCGACCGGTCGGTGCGGCCGCTCTTCCCCGAGGGCTTCAAGAACGAAGTGCAGGTCTTCGTCTACGTGCTCTCGGCCGACCAGGAGAATGATGCCGATGTCCTCGGCGTCGTGGCGGCCTCGACGGCGCTCTCCCTCTCGAAGGTGCCCTGGAACGGTCCGATCGCGGCCGTCCGCGTCGGCCGCGTGGAGGGGGCCTGGATCCTCAATCCAACCTTCCAGCAGCTCGAGTTCTCCGATGTGGACCTCACGGTCTCGGGCTCGCGCGAATCGATCGTCATGGTCGAAGGCGGTGCGCTCGAGCTTACCGAGGCGGAGATCATCAAGGGGCTCGAAGTCGCGCATAAGGGCATCAAGGAGCTGCTCGAGGTCGCCGACCAGGTCGTCGAGGCGGTGGGCCAGCCCAAGATGGAATGGACCAAGGCCGAGCCTCCCGCGGACCTCGTCGCGCGGGTGAAAGAGCTGGCAGAGGACAAGGTCACGGAGGCGTTGACCCTCGCGGTCAAGGCCGAGCGCACCCAGGCCCTCAGCGCCATCAAGTCTACGATCGTCGAGCAGCTGGCGGAGGAATTCCCCGACAAGCTGCGCGAGATCGCCGAGGTGATCGAAGGCATCGAGTACAACACGATGCGCGAACGCGTCCTCACTGCGGGCGAGCGCGTCGATGGGCGCGATCTGGATACCGTGCGGCCGATTACCTGCGAGGTAGGCTGGCTGCCGCGGACGCACGGCTCGGCGCTGTTCACGCGCGGCCAGACGCAGGCGCTGGCTTCCGTGACCCTGGGCACGACCGACGACGAGCAGCGCATCGACTCGATCGACGTCGCGCAGGAGACGACGAAGTCGTTCATGCTCCATTACAACTTCCCGCCGTTCTCGACGGGCGAAGTGAAGCCGGTGCGCGGCGTGTCGCGCCGTGAGATCGGCCACGGTGCCCTTGCCGAGCGGGCGCTGCAGGCGGTGCTGCCGCCGTACGAGCAGTTCCCCTACACGATCCGGATCGTGTCCGAGATTCTCGAGTCCAACGGTTCGTCGTCGATGGCCTCGGTCTGCTCCGGCTCGCTCGCGCTCATGGATGCCGGCGTGCCGGTGAAGTCCGCGTGTGCCGGCGTCGCGATGGGCCTCATCACCGACGGGAAGCGCACCGCGATTCTCACCGACATTCTCGGCACCGAGGATCACCTGGGCGACATGGACTTCAAGGTCGCCGGGACGCGCGACGGCGTGACGTCGATTCAGATGGACATCAAGGTCGAGCGGCTGGACTGGAAAGTCATCAGCGAGGCATTGGACAAGGCGCGCAAGGCCCGCGTGCACATTCTCGACATCATGCAGCAGGCGATGCCCGAGCCGCGCTCGCAGCTCTCCAAGTACGCTCCCCGCATCATCACCATTCAGATCCGTCCCGACAAGATCGGCGACTTGATCGGTCCCAAGGGCAAGACGATTCGCGGCATCCAGGAGCAGACCGGCGCCCAGATCAACGTCGAGGACACGGGTGTGGTCACGATTTCGGGTGTAGGTGAAGCGGCAGAGCGTGCCCGCGACATCGTCGCCGGTCTCATGCAGGAGCCAGAAGTCGGCAAGGTGTACGAGGGCGTCGTGAAGAGCACCACGGCGTTCGGCGCGTTCGTCGAGATCATCCCGGGGGTCGAAGGCCTGCTCCACATCTCCGAGCTGCAGCATGGTCGCACCGAAAAGACAGAGGACGTCGTCAAGAAGGGCGATCATCTCAAGGTGAAGCTGCTCGAGGTGGACGAACGGGGCCGGATGCGCCTGTCCCGGAAGGCTCTGTTAGAACGCTAGACACAGTCCGGCTGGACCGAGAGATCCACCGGACGGCCGCTCCGAACGGGGTGACCGTGCTGAGCGAGCGTGAGCCGAGCGTCCGCTCGGTTGCGCTCGGCGTCTGGGTCCGCACGGCGAGCGCGAACGAGTTGCGCCCCAAAATGGGCGTGTCGCACCTGCTCGAGCACATGGTGTTCAAGGGCACCGAACGCCGGACCGCGCAGGAGATCGCGCTGGCGCTGGAAGCGCGCGGCGGCTCGCTGGACGCCTACACCTCTCGTGATTCCACCGCGTACCACGCCCGCGTGCTCGATGCCGATCTCCCGCGGGCGCTCGACGTGATCACCGACATCGTGCGCCGGCCGGCCCTGCGCGACAGCGATCTCTCGCTCGAGCGCCAGGTGGTGCTCGAGGAAATCAGCACGGTGGAGGACACTCCCGACGACGAGGTCTTCGATCTTACCTACGAAGCGATGTGGCCAACCCATCCCTACGGCTTTCAGATTCTGGGGACCAAAGAGACGGTCGGCGGGCTCTCGACGGACGACCTGAAGCATCTGCATTCAAGCGCCTATTTCCCGGGTAACTGCGTCATCGCCGCTGCGGGTAACCTGATGCACGATGCGCTGCTGAAGGAAGTGGAAGCACAGGGGTGGTTCGACGGGGTTGGGTCGGGTCACGCGCCGCCTCCCGTGCCCGCCGTGCCCGCCGCCGTGCGCGGGGCGACGCGCGCCTTCGACAAGGACACGGCCCAGACCCATGTCGTGTTCGCGACCGACACGGTGCCCTACGCCGACCGCCGCAAGTACGCGTTGCTCGTGTTGTCGAACATCTTCGGGGGCGGGATGTCCAGCCGCCTGTTTCAGCGCATCCGCGAGGAGCTGGGGCTCGCCTACGCGATCTACAGCTTTACCTCGTTCTACCGTGCCGTCGGCATGGCGGGTGTGTACGTCGGTACGCAGCCGGCGCGCGCCGAGAAGGCCGTCGAGGCGATCCGGGGCGAGTTTGCGAAGATGGCGCAAGACGGCCTGCGAGGTGAGGCGTTGGAGGACGCCAAACAGCAGACGCTCGGACAGCTGATGCTGTCGCTGGAGAGCCCCACGGCGCGGATGTATCGTTTGGCGAGTACGGCCGTGTACAGCGAGCCCTACCGCAGCCTGGACGACGTGCTGCGCACCGTCGAGGCGCTCACGGCGGACGACGTGTCGGCGGTGGCCGCGGAGTTCTTTGCCCCGGAGCGGCAGACGGTGGTCTCTTTGGGGCCTAACGGAGGCAAAGCGTGATCGTCGGCGTACCGAAAGAGATCAAGACCGCCGAGCACCGCGTCGCCCTCGTGCCGGCAGGAGCGGAATCTCTCGCCGGCGATGGCCACACCGTTTTGGTGGAGCAGGGCGCCGGCCTCGGTTCGGGCTTCAGCGACGACGCCTATCGGGCGGCGGGCGCGGAGATCGCGCCCGCCGCTGATACGGTGTGGTCGAAAGCCGAGATGATCATGAAGGTGAAGGAGCCAATCGAGCCCGAGTGGGCGTGCCTGCGCAAGGGCCAGGTCGTCTTCACCTATTTTCACTTCGCGGCATCCGAACCGCTGACCAAGGCGGTGATCAAATCCGGCTGCGTCGCGATCGCCTACGAGACGGTTGAGCTGCCGAGCAAAGAGCTGCCGCTGCTCACGCCGATGAGTGAAGTCGCGGGCCGGATGGCGGTCCAGGAAGGCGCTAAGTACCTCGAGAAGGTATTTGGGGGCTATGGCATTCTCCTCGGCGGTGTGCCCGGAGTGCTGCCGGCTGAGGTGCTGATTCTCGGCGGCGGCGTGGTCGGAACGAACGCCGCGAAAATGGCTGCGGGGCTGGGCGCCCACGTGACCTTGCTCGATATCTCCCTGGACCGCCTGCGCTACCTCTCCGATGTCCTTCCCGCGAACGTCGATCTGCTCTATTCCAATCGCCACAACATGCTCGAGCAGCTCGCGAAGGCCGACGTCGTGATCGGCGCCGTGCTGCTGACGGGCGCGAAGGCACCCCGCCTCGTCAAGCGCGCCGATCTGAAGTTGATGAAGCAGGGGTCGGTGATCGTGGATGTCGCGGTCGATCAGGGGGGCTGCATCGAGACCACGAAGCCGACAACGCATGACCAGCCCACCTACGTCGTCGACGGGATCATCCATTACGCCGTCGCCAACATGCCGGGCGGCGTGCCGCGCACCTCCACGCTGGCGCTCACCAACGCGACGTTCCCCTACGCCAAGAAGCTCGCGCGCCTCGGGTGGAAGGCGGCCTGTAAGCAGGATGCGAGCCTGTTTCTCGGGCTGAATGTGGTCGAGGGCAAGGTCGTGTACCCCGGCGTCGCCGAGGCGTTCGGGTTGCAGCTCGCCGATCCCCAGTCGCTCGTGTGACCGGCATTCTCCCTGTCGTCGCGCTCCTCCTGCAGGTCGCCAGCAACGCGGAGCTTGGCTACCGGTTTCCGTTGCCCCAGGGGTTCGAGGTATTCGCCGCCGGGCGGAGCCAGCCCGACGTAGTCGATTGCTGGACCGATAACGTTGGGCTGGTGCTGTGTGTGCAGCGCATGCACGGCGTGCTTGGCCAGCAGCATCTCAGAGCCGCGGATCTCCCCCACGGCACCCGGCTCTCCACGCTGAAGTGGAAGGGCTTCGACGTGGACGTCATCCGCACTGACACAGTCGAGTCGGGCTCGGCGATTGTCGTCTACGCGGCGCAGGTGCCCCTCCGTCCCGAGGCGATCCAGCTGGTGCTCGCGGGACCGAGTGCGCAGGCGAGCGGCGGAGAAGCGCTCCTCGCGACGGCACTGGCCGGGCTTGAAGGACAGACGAACTGGTTCTCCTCGAGCGAACGCGCCGGCCGGCTGGGCACCATCGTCGGATGGGTCGTCGGCATTGCGATCGGCGTGCTCATCGTACGACTTGTCCTCACGCGGCGGCGGGCGCGCGCGAACACCTGACGCCGGCGGCGGCGATCTTGCAGTCGTCCGCCCCTGGTGCATATTGCAACCCCTCAGATGCGTTGATCCCCGAGGCGTTCCTGTTTGGGTCGCCCATGCCTCGAGGGGAGCAAATCGCGAAACCGGCTGAGCGAGCTACTCGCTTGGCCGGTTTCTTTTTTCAGGGAGGAACCTGTGGGTCTCCGACGCACCGCATTCTTTCCGCCGCTGCTCTCGCTACTATCGTGGCTCGGCGCCTGTAGCCGGCCTGATCAGCCGCTCTCCCCACGACTTCCCGGACCCCAGTTCAGCCAGGTCGCCGGAAGCAGTTCAAGGGAGAAAATCACGTTCCAGAGTAACCGCAACGGCAACGTCGACGTCTTCGTCATGAACCCGGACGGCGGCGACGTCACACAGGTCACCAGTCATCCCTTCGATGAATACCTGCCGCTCTTCTCGCCCGACGGCAGTCGGATCATGTTCGGCAGGTGTGGTTTTGGGAGGTGCGACATCGTCGTCGTCAACGCCGATGGCAGCGGTGAGCGGACCGTCCTGTTCGACGGCTTCCCAGGCGCCTGGTCGCCCGACGGCAACCGGATCGCGCTCGGAAAGAACGATGGGATTTGGATTGTCAATGCGGACGGGACAGGCCTGGTCCGGGTCGCGGACCCCCAATTCGTGACCGACTGGTCGCCTGACGGACGGCAGCTGATGCTCGCAAACGACTTCGATGGCGACTTCGAGCTCTACGCGATGAACTTGGACGGCAGCGGCGTTACAAAGCTCACTGACAACAACGCGAACGACTATCCCGGCAGGGGCGCCGCTTGGTCGCGGCCCGATGGCACACGCATCCTGTTCACCAGCGACCGCGGTGGCACTGGTGAACAGAACATCTACGTGATGAACGCGGATGGGACCGGCGTCACGCAGCTCACCCCCAATGATGGGTTCAATGATGTGGGCCCCAGTTGGTCACCCGACGCCACCCACATCGTCTTCGAGAGTAACCGTGCCGGTGACGAACAAATCTTCGTGATGAACGCGGACGGGAGCGGCATCACGCAGCTCACCTCCGGTGCGGGGGTGATGAACTCTGGGGCGCACTGGATCCGGCAAGTCGCCCCAGCGAATGATGACTTTGCCAACGCGACCGGCGTTCCCGCTCTGCCGTTTAGTTCTGTCGCCCAGCTCGTGCTCGCCGGCACCGAGTCAGGCGAGCAGACGCCCTCGTGTGCCGTTTTCTACGGACCGGTGAACGAGACGGTTTGGTACAGCTTCACCCCGGCGCAAACCCAATCAATCACAGCACGGATCGGCAACGCGTCGATCTCGACGGTGGTCGCCGCCTACAGCGGGAGCTCGGTGAGCGGCTTGACCGAGCTCGGTTGTGTCGTCTTCGGGGGAAACGTGACGTTCCGCGCCCAGGCCGGCACGACGTATCACTTCCTGGTCGGGAAT
>Ga0209056_10005710_pt1 | contig 12930 bp, 13 predicted proteins | sample GraSoiAngelo_114_FD_185876 | JGI IMG/M metagenome (GOLD analysis project Ga0209056, IMG submission 185876) | Grasslands soil microbial communities from the Angelo Coastal Reserve, California, USA - 14_0903_13_40cm (SPAdes) (version 2) | ecosystem: Environmental > Terrestrial > Soil > Grasslands... | reverse complement strand
CTCAACTCTCAACTGTCACCTCTCAACTTAGATGGCCACGTGCATCTTCCCGGTTTTAAACAGTACGATGAGCTGCCGATTTACTACGCATTGGCCAACGCGTTCGTCCATGCGAGCACGACTGAGCAATGGGGCTTGGTTGTGAATGAAGCAATTGCATCAGGGCTACCAGTGATTGTGTCGGAGCGCTGCGGATGCGTGCCGGAGCTGGTGCAAGGCAACGGGTTTACCTTTGATCCATTCGATGAGCATGAGCTGGCCGCGCGCCTGCTAAGGATGGCTGCGTTATCGTATGAGGAACGAAAGAGCCTTGGAGATGCAAGCTACACGATCGCAGCGAACTTCGCGCCGGAGCGTTTTGGAGAAGGCTTGGAGAAAGCTGCGCAACTGGCAGTGAGCCACCCGCGAAAAGCATCGCTGCTCAGCGGCGCACTGGTAAAATTGCGGTAGGAACCACGCTCCACGCGCAGATCAACAAGCCGCGTGGCGACGGCAGGCGGCCTATGACTGAAATGAAAGTCGGTTTTCTAGTTAGCAGCATTTCGCGCGAAGCAGGCGGACTTTTTGAAAGCGTGCGCGGCCTTGCCAAAGCGGTGATGTCCACAAATGCAAACACGACCGTATTTGGTGTCAGGGATGCAAAGAGCGCCGTCGATCTGCCGGAGTGGCGGCCTATTTCTGTTCACGCGTTTCCGCCACAATTCCGTGCATGGGGCTACTCAGATCAACTCGTGCCTGCTTTGCTTGCCGCTGATCTCGATATTTTGTCCACACACGGTCTGTGGAACTACTGCCACGTTGCATCGCAACGGTGGCATCGGCGGACAGCTCGGCCCTACATCGTGCATCCGGAGGGAATGCTGGAGTCGTGGGCCTTGCGAAATGCGCGATGGAAAAAACGAATGGCCGCGCTGGTTTATGAGCATCGACATCTGCGCGGTGCGGCATGCCTGCGCGCGCTATGCGAAGCCGAAGCGCAATCGATCCGAGCTTACGGAATGCGCAACCCTATTTGCGTAATACCGAACGGCGTCGATTTGCCGGAGTTAACCGAACGCGCAACACCGGCGGCTGCGAGCCCGGCATTACGAACAATTGCTCAAGGTCGAAAGATTCTGTTTTTTCTCGGCAGACTGCACCCAAAGAAGAATGTGGCGAATCTGATCCGCGGATGGAAGGAAACGCTCGACTCGCATCCGTCAGTCGAGAAGAGCTGGATACTGGCTATCGCTGGCTGGGGCGAGAGCGCTTACGAACAGATGCTCAAAGCACTGGCGGCCATGCCTTCTGTGGTTTTCCTTGGCGCACAATTCGGCGGCGAGAAGAAGGCAGCATTTCACGCGTGCGACGCATTCATCCTGCCGTCGTTGAGTGAAGGTCTGCCGATGACGGTGCTGGAAGCGTGGGCGTACGCAAAACCGGTGTTGATTACACCCGAATGCAATCTGCCGGAAGGTTTCGCTGCGGGGGCCGCATTACAAATCGGAACGAGTCCAGAGAAAATTGCCGCCGGCCTAAAACAACTGACCGAAATGAGCGATGACGATCGGAGAGCAAGGGGCAACCGTGGACGCACTCTTGTCGCAACAAAATTTTCCTGGCCTCGAATTGGCGAACAGATGCGCGCGGTTTATGAGTGGGTCCTCGGTGGTGGGGCAGTACCGCAGAGCGTGAGGCTTGAATGAAAACGCCGGGGTGAAGGTCGGAGGTCGGAGGTCGGAGGTCAGAAGTCGGAGGTCGGAGGTCAGAGATCGGAAGTCAGACGAGGAAATCGAAGAATCGAATGATGAATAGCAAACCTAAGGATAAGCGTATTAACTCCGCCAAGGATTTGGACGTCTACAAACTCGCCTATGAGCTCGCTATGGAGACCTTTGAATTGAGCAAGCGTTTCCCGCCAGAAGAAAAGTTTGCGCTGACAACGCAGATTCGTCGTTCGTCGCGATCGGTATGTCTCAATCTGCGCGAGGCATGGGCGAAGCGGCGCTATGAGGCGCACTTCATTAGTAAATTGACAGATTCCGATGGAGAAAATAGCGAGACAGACTCCTCGCTCGATTTCGCTAGAGACTGTGGGTATCTCTCGGCCGACGGACATCGGGCCTTGACAGCCAAATGCGCAAAGGTCGGGCAGATGCTCGGTCAAATGATGAAGAAGTCGCACTTGTTCTTGATCGCAGAATGGTAATCTCTGACATCCGACTCCCGACCTCTGACTTCTGGTATTCCCATGTTGGACGTTGAACAAAATCGCCGGGCCAGGAAATACTCATCGAGCGAGATGATGCGCCGCGTGCTGTGGACGCTCGGGGAGCCACTTTTTAGGTTCAGTCCGAGGCCCTGCTTCGGATGGCGGCGATTTTTGCTTCGGTGTTTCGGAGCAAAGATTGGTCGTAGCGTGCACGTCTATCCTTCGGCAACGATTTATTTCCCGTGGAATCTCGAGGCGGGCGATGAGAGCGCGATCGGCGAGCAAGCGCTGATTTACAATCTCGGCCGCGTGAAACTGGGGCCGCGCGTAACCGTTTCGCATCGCGCTCATCTTTGCGCGGGAACGCATGATCATACGAAGGCGGATTTCCCATTGCTGCGTCCGCCGATTGTCATTGGCCCGGATGCGTGGATCTGTGCAGACGCATTCGTGGGGCCGGGGGTCACAATCGGGGATGGCGCGATCGTCGGCGCAAGAGCGGTGGCGATGAAGGACGTGAAGCCCTGGAGCATTGTTGTTGGAAATCCAGCGCGCGAAAGCAAACGACGCGAGATAACTCAATGAGCGAGCGATCCGACGTGCGGGCGCCCTTGTCGGTGCTTGTCCCGGTCAAGAATGAAGCGACAAACCTGCGTGATTGCCTTGCCAGCGTTGCGTTTGCGCGGGAAACAGTGGTCGTTGATTCGGGGAGCACGGACGGAACACAAGCGATTGCCAGGTCGGCTGGAGCCCAAGTCGTGCAATTCGCTTGGAACGGGAAATTTCCGCGGAAGAAAAATTGGGCCTTGGAAAACATTCCCTGGCACAATGAATGGGTGCTGATCGTCGATGCCGATGAACGCGTCACACCCGAACTAGAACGGGAAATCAGAGGGGCGATTCGACGAACTGACGTGGATGGATTTTATTTGAACCGCCGGTTCTGGTTTCTGGACGGCTGGATAAATCATTGTGGTTATTTTCCCAGTTGGAATCTGCGCCTGTTTCGGCATCGGCTGGGCCGATATGAACAGATCGACATCGACGACGTTCTTTCTGGCGACAACGAGGTGCACGAGCACGTATTACTCAATGGGCGCACCGAATACCTGTCGGCTCCGATGGAGCATTACGCCTTTCCAGATGCTGCGACTTTCGTCGAGAAGCATAACCGCTATTCCACTTGGGAAGCGGCCGCGTTCGTAAGACTACATCAGCGACCAAATGAAAAGACGTTGCGGGCGACCCCGTTTGGAACGGCGCTCGAACGCAAACGTTGGCTAAGGAAACTCGCCATGAGCACTCCATTCCGCCCGAGCTTGCGATTTCTTTATCATTACATTTGGAAGCAGGGTTTTCGTGACGGCTACCGTGGATGGGTGCTCTGCCGGCTGCTCGCCTGGTACGAGCGCTTGATCGTGCTCAAGCAGCGCGAGATGAAAGCCGGAGCGTCCGGCTAGCGTTACACACCTTCAACCAGAATCATGTTTGTCCTAGCTGTGCTGTGCCGCATTTTGCGCGGTTCGCGATATTCTTCGCATTTCAACCACTCCTTGGCGCGCTCGGTTGATTCGAATTCAAGCACAACAATGCGCTTCGGCTCCCAATCCCCTTCCAGCACTTCCGTTCTGCCGCCGCGCACGATGTATTTCCCCCCGTACTTTGCCACGGTCGGGCCGGCGAGTTTTTTGTACTCTTCGTATCCGACTGGATCGACAATGTCGATTTCAACGATGACGTAAGCGGGCATTGCGGCAGTTGAGCGTCATAGGTAAGAAGTCGGAGTCAGGGTTAGTGGCCGTTGTGGCTCCGGTCTTTTGCGGCCAACTCTGGAATTTTTCTTCGGCGCCGGAGTCGCAACCAGTTATTCCAAGTTTTGCGGAGGCTGTCGCGAGGAGTCAGATATTTTTGGTTTAGTTCGTTGCTCTTTACGATCTGCGCGAGAATTCCTCTCACGGAAAAATCGTCGGTATTGACGATGGTGTAAGCCGTCCCGACCGCAGCGGCATGATGCGCGTCGCTGGCGGCAGTCATGGGCAAACCACGAATCTGCGCGTACTTGAAAGCGTAGCGGTTGTAGCGGCGCAGTGTGGTCGCCGCGTTGAAAACCTCGATCGCATCGATGGGCAGCGTTTCCAAAGTGGAAAAACGGATGCCGGCGCGGAACAGATCGTATGGATGCGGAGGAATGGCGAGACCGCCGCGTTCGTGAATGATGTCGCAGACTTCGCGCGCCGGTTTTCCTTTCAGGTAAGGCAGTTCCGCGCCGATGCAGAGAAGATGGCCATCAGCAGTGGTCACCTCGACTCCCGGAAGAACCAGAAAATCATTGACTGGCAACCCGTCAAGTCGCATCAGGCCTTTCTCGAGCAGGTAATTAACCGCGTCGCATGTGTTGTGATCAGTGATGGCGATGCCATTCAAACCTTTGGCGCGCGCGGCCGCGATCAAGTCTTCCGGGCTGGAAATGCCGTCTCCGGAAAAAAACGAATGCGTGTGCAGGTCAATGTTAAGCGGCATTGTGAGAGGCTATGGCTTTGCTTTGCAAATCGCTACACGAGCTCTTCAACAAGAATGCCTGCTTCGACCGCGGGTTCCTTCTGGATGCGATTGAATTGGTGGTCGTACAGGCGGCGATAGTAGCCGGATTTTTCGAGCAGCTCGGCGTGCGTCCCGATCTCCTTAACCCGGCCGCAATCCATCACAATAATTTGATCGGCGGATAGAACGGTGGACAACCGGTGGGCGATGGCGATCACCGTGCGGCCGGCGGCCAGTTCAGCCAGCGCCTTTTGAATTTGCTGTTCCGATTCGGAATCAAGCGACGACGTGGCTTCATCGAGTAAAAGAATTGGCGCGTTTTTCAGAATTGCGCGGGCAATGGCAAGGCGTTGCTGTTGTCCGCCAGAGAGAAGGCATCCTTTGTCGCCAATGACTGTCTGGTAACCCTTCGGCTGGGCCATGATGAAGTCGTGAGCGTAGGCAGCTCTCGCAGCTTCGTAAATTTCTTCCGGCGTAGCGTCCAGCTGGCCAAACAGTATATTGTTGAAGATGGTATCGTGAAATAAGAACGTCTCTTGAGTGACAAGCCCTATCTGTTCGCGCAAGGATTTTTGCGTCACCGAGCGCAGATCCCGGCCGTCGATTTTTACAGCGCCAGCGGTTGGATCGTACAGGCGCAGGATCAATGACAGGATCGTGCTTTTGCCTGCGCCGCTGGCCCCCACCAAGGCGTGAGTCCTGCCCGGTTCGAAATGCAAGGTCAGATTGCTGAGGGCGTCTGTGGCGGCGTTTGCATAACGGAACGTGACGTTTTCAAATCCAATTCGACCGCGAGACGAGCTAAGGGCAAGCGCGTTTGGCACATCCTGCACCGTGGGCGGCGAATCCAAAATCGAAAAAATCGCGCTAGTCGCGGCGATCGAGCGCTGCATCACGATATGAATCTTGCTCAGCGTCTTTATTGGCTCGTAGAGAATGAAAATCCCCGAGATCAGTCCAAAAAATCGGCCGACACTCAGGTTCGCGGCGTAAACATACAGCAACGCCATCCCTACACCGATCGCGGCAATGGTCTCCACCAGCGGGCCGACTGCTTCCATCGAGCGGATCATGCGCATCATCTGTGAAAACTGCACTTCATTGCTGCGCGTGAACTGCTTTTCCTGATGCGCTTCGCGCGCAAACGACTTGATCACGCGAATTCCAGCGAATGTTTCCTGCATCGTCACCACCATCTCGCCCATGCCTTCCTGTTCACTTTGCACCGCTTTCCGGGCGCGGCGCCCATAAATGCGCAGCGGCAGCAAACAGGTTGGAAAAAGAATCAGAGTGACCACAGTGAATTTCCAATCCATCAGCAGAAGCATACTGATTGCGCCCACAATGGTGATCGGCTGCTTAAAAATGTCGCTGCCGACAGTCGTCAAAGCCATCTGCATGATCCGCGTATCATTGGTGATCCGCGACATTAAAAAGCCCGACCGCATCTTGTTGAAGAAATCCATGGAATGGCGAACCATCTTGCTGAATAGCTGGGCGCGGATGTCGGTGACGACCTTGTTGCTTACCCACTGCATGCAATAGGTGCTTCCGTAAGAGCAGAGGCTGCGCACTGTCATGATCGCCGGAATGGCGAGGCAGACCAAGACGATTGAATTGATCTTCGGGCCTGTATCCAGAACCTGCAGGTTTGAACGCAGAGCCATCGGATTGGGCGCGGCGCCGTGAAAAACCGTGCTGGTGACGCGAGCAATGGCTAACGGGAATAGCGAGGTGACCCCACCGTAGGCGAGACCCAGGCCCAAGCCGAGGAGGAAACGCATCCTATAAGGTTTGACGTAACCGTAGAGCCGCCGGTAAGAACCGGAAGCTGCCCGTAACGTTCCCCAGAAGGATTGCGTTTTCCTAGCCGCCTTTTCGCCGCTCATGAAGTTTGGGCCGCCGCGCGGAGCGACAGCAGCGAATCCATAGCATTAATCACCGCTTCCGTCGAGATTTGACTCATGGCAAAGCGTGGCTGAACCGGCGAAAACTCCGTCACTGGCGTGGCGGATTTTCCTTGCAAAATGAGTGCCGGACTTTCGCGGGGGCGCCAGTGAAACGGATTAGTCGGCCCAAACAGGACTACTTGCGGCGTACGGGTCGCCGCTGCCAAGTGCATGGGGGCGGAATCGACCGTCACGAGAAGCCGCGCCTGACCAATCAACGCGGCCAGCGTTAGCAAATCTGTCTTGCCAGAGAGATCAATGATTTGTTGCTGCACCTTGCTTTTGATTGCCGCGATATGCGCTCGCTCATCAGGGGATGGTCCGCTGGTCAGAACAAGGTCCAAACCATCGTTTCGGCCAAGCTGTTCAATCAGTTCCGCCCATCGTCCGGGCTTCCAAAGTTTTTCCCGCCGGGTCGAGCCGGAATGCAAAATGACATAGGGCCTGGTCATTTTCCATTCGCGCCGAAGCGCGCCGGCTTCTTCGTAGGCAGACGGTGGCAGGTCCAGATGCGGTGCGGAGGACGCGGCGCGGACGCCGAGTGGTTGGAGCAAAGCCAGATTGTAGTCGATTGTGTGCATATCTCGCACACGGACGCCCAAAAGATCGGTGTAAATGCGTGCGCGCATCTTCGACTGTTCGCGCACTCGATAGGACGTCACGCGTCCTCGCGCGCCGGATAAGAGCGCCAGAAAAGCCGAGCGATCATTCCGCGTGAAATCGGCGCAGTAGTCAACCCTGCTGGCTGCGACAGAAAGAAACAGAGCGAGGTCGCGCAGATTGCGCCGCGCAATCAAAATGCGATCGACATTTGAGATGGCCGGCAGCAGCTCCGCACATTCGCTGGAAACTATCATCGTGAGTTGTGCATCTGGAAAACTTTCGCGCAGGGCGGCAACGGCGGGAGTCGTCAAAATCAGGTCGCCGATTCGCTTGAGTTGCAGGAGGAGAATTTTCATGGGCTGGTATCTGTAGCGGCGCTCTATGAGCGCCGAAACGCTCACCGGTCACACACCGGCGCTACAGTGAAAAATCATCGCGCCATACGGATTGCGAGTTCGTACGCATCCAGTAATCGCGTTCGAAAATGGTCCCAGGTAAAATTTTCAACTACCCGACGTCTTGCCGCGCTACCCATCCGTTCAACCATTTGAGGATGTCGATACAAATGTTCCAGCGCCATTGCAATGGCGCTGACATCTCCCGGTTTTACGATGATTCCCTCGATGCCATCGCGCACCACGTCGCCTGCTTCGCGCGTAGTGATTTGGGGCAACGCGCACGCCGCCGCTTCATAGGTGACTTTGGCGCTGCCCTCCCATTGCGACGGAAATACATGCACGGTGGCTTGGCTGAGATACTTCTCCAGATCACGCACAAATCCGACGACGCGAATGTTATCGCGCCAGAATTGTCTAAGATAGGGCTTCGCCTCGTCGTGCATGAAACCAACCAACCACAGCTCGGCATCAGGCAGATTGAGACGATACCATGCTTCAAGCACATGGTGAATGCCCTTGCGCTTAATCAATGCGCCGGCAAAAACAGCACGAAATTTTGCCGGACGCAGGCCTGGCTTGAAGCGCTCCACGTCCACCCCGCGGGGCAGATAAAAGAGTTTTTCCTCCGGGAAACCGCGTGCGCGGAAGGTGTCAGCCGCCGTCTCAGACAAAACGAGCAAGAGATCAGCGAGTTCATACTCTTCAATGAAACGATTCCGCTCGAGCAAGAGTCCGGCTTTCCATTTCTGAAAACTCGACTTCTTGCCTGGGGATGCGGCCATTTTCGGACGCTCTATTTTGTCTTTGCCGCCATCGCGGTGCCACGTTGGGATCTCGACGACCGAAGGGATGCGGAGTCGTTTTGCTACTCGCAGCGAGCGGAAACAGTCGCCCGACCAGCTATGAAACAGATCGTAGCGTCCGGTCGCCAGGTGCTGGGACGCGATCCAGTCAAGATACTTTTTTTTCGCGCCGTAGTAATGAGGCCGATCGAGAAACGAGATGAGGCGCACCGGATGCCAGCGCAGAGAGTGAATCAATGAGGCGGGAATTTCCTGCTGCCGGTTACCGTAAGCGATTGCCTTACCAAGGAACCCCCCGCGATACGACGCACGCAAGGTTTCAAATGCATCCGTATCGAGTCCAGAACCTCCGATGCGAGCGAAAATCGAATAAAGCAGGTGCCTTGGCAAAGTGCGCGGCTCGGATGTGGCGGAGCGTATTGGTGCGCGAGCGTTCAGGATTTCACTTGGCATCGGGTTAGAAGTATTCTGGCGAACGTGGAGCGTGTAAAGTGACCTCTTGTGTCATGTTGAGCGGAACATAAGAGATTTCTCCACTACGCGTCGGTTCGATCGAAATGACAAAAGGCATGAAAGAAAACCTGAGGATCGCTTTTGTTCGGCGCGGCTATTCGGCGACCGGTGGCGCGGAAGCATCCTTAAAACGCCTGGCGCGTGGAGTGATCGAAGCCGGGCATGAGGCGCAACTTGTCGCTACGAAGGAATGGCCGGAGGATCAGGGGTCGTTTGGATCGATCACGCGATTGGGCGAAAGATCGGTTATTGGGTTTGCGGACGAGCTGCAACAAATTCGGGAGCAGCTCGATTGCGACGCCTTGTTTAGCCTTGAGCGTGTCTGGAGCTGCGATGTTTATCGCGCTGGCGACGGGGTGCATCGCGCCTGGCTGGCGCGCAGAAGAAAGTTCGAGTTGCCGCTGAAGCGGTTTGTCCGCGGCACAAGCCGGAAGCATCGCGATTTGTTGCAGCTGGAGGAGTCGCTTTTTGCGAGACGCAAGGCTGGGCGAGTTATCGCGGCTTCACAAATGGTCAAGAACGAAATCGTCAATCTCTACGGCTATCCTGCAGACATGATCGACGTTGTTCGCAACGGCGTTCCGCTCGATCAATTTCAGTTTGACCCACAGCTTCGCGAAAAATCGCGCGAGGATTTGAAACTGAAACCGGACCAAATTGCGCTGCTGTTTGCAGGCTCTGGCTGGGAGCGCAAAGGATTGCTATTCGCGATCGAGGCGATGGCGCTTTGCAAAAACCGAAAAATGCGCTTGCTCGTTGCCGGCCGGGGAAATGAAAGGCTGTACAAGACGAAACGCCTGCGCTTTTGGCGCGAGGAGCCGGTGCAGTTTCTTGGCGAGGTTGCAGACATGGCGCGTATTTACGCAGCTGCGGACGTCTTCATCTTGCCGACGATTTACGATCCGTTCTCCAACGCCTGCCTGGAAGCGCTGGCCTGCGGGTTGCCGGTCATTACGTCGGGTTCCAACGGCTTCAGCGAAATCATTGAGGACGGAATCCACGGATCAATTGTCAATCACGGCGGCAATCTGGTTGGTTTGCGCGACGCCATTCGGCTCTGGGTCGATCCATCGCGCCGCGCCGCAGCTCGGTCGGCGAACGTCGAGCGCGCATCGCAGTTCGATACTTCAAAAAATGTCGAGCAGACACTCGAGATTTTAACGCGCGTTGTGCTGTAGCGCCCGCTGAAGACAGCGGATTTGCCTAACATCAGCCCGCCAACGCAGCTTCAGCGTCCGTGAAAATCTGAAATACCTGATCGAGCCGCGAGATTTCGAAAATCGAGCGCACGGTTTCCTGCAATCCAGCCAGCAAGAATTTACCGCCGTATGCTTCCACCTTTTGCATCGCTTCAATCAACGCCGCCAAACCGGCGCTGTCGATGTAAGTCACGTCGGTGAGATCCACCACCAGGCGTTCCGGTTTTTTCTCGATCATCGCGTTGAGCGAAGCCGTTACAGAAGGCGAGACGTGCAGATCGATTTCGCCCTTGAGCGGCAGCACGTTGGAACGGTCCTGTCGCGGCATCGGACCAGATTGGGAAGCGTTTTTCATTAATTTTACCCTGCAATCGTCAATGGCTCACCATCCGAGCGTATCGATAATGCTTTCGACGTCTGAGAGATCATCAATCAGAAAATCGGGCTGGTATTTTGCAAGTTCATCCCGGCTCCATCGGCCGGTCGCCACCGCGATCGTGCGCGCGCCAAGCGCTTTGCCGCAGGCAATATCGCGCGGCGTGTCGCCAATGACGTCGATCTCGGATGCGGCGAATTCGCGGCAGTGCTTTTCCCTGGCGCGGGCACGAGCGAATCGCCCGAGCTGGTTGCGATCCCGATGATCATCGGCAAAGGCGCCAAATTCAAAAAAATGCCAGACGCCGTAGTGCTCAAGCTTCAGGCGTGCGCCGCGGGAAACATTTCCAGTAAGAAGCCCAAGCACGACGTGCGGGCGCGACTTGAGCCTTTCCAGCAACTCCAGCACACCGGGGAGCAGTTTGCCTTTCCGGCGCGGCAATTCCAGCGAAAGAAAATGCACGTAGCTGTCCAGAAATGCGCTGACATTTTCGTTCGTCGCGGGAATTTTGTGCTTGTTCAGGATGCTGACGACGATGCCCGAATCAGTCATACCTGCGATTTCGATGTCGTGTAGATCGTCATCGATCCCGAAGCGCTCTTTGAAGGCGGATTTGAGCGCTTGAACGCCAGCGCCCCCCGAATGGATCAACGTGCCGTCAATGTCGAAAAGTAACAGGCGCTTTGTTCTCGCTGGCGTGCCGAGCCCTGCGACTCCGCTCAAGGCAGGCTTCGTCGATGGATCCGGCCGCATTACCGTCGAGTTTGCCACGGGATTCGTCGGGCTCAAAGGCTTGGCGCGTGCATCATCAGCACCGCGAACATGCTTCCCAGAAAAACGAGCAGCACAATTGCCAGGCCTATAAAAATTCCGTTGCGAACCGGGTCACTCTCCTGGCTTTGACGTCGGAACGGCGACGCGTTGGTAAAATCGTCAGCTTCTGTGTTTGAGACCGCTGGCCCTCTCACGTTGATGGATTTTGGCATTCTAGTTATAATCTAACCGACAATTTAGCTTTTGGTCGAGTGATTCTCTGATTTGTTTAATCCAACCTCTAGCCGGCCTTTGCTTGGATACCGAACCTCTTGGCGTCGTAATTGACCTCACATGGGCGCGCCCGCATAGTGCCGCTCTCATGGCAATCGAGTTTACGCGTAACTTCTGCATCATCGCGCACATCGATCACGGCAAAACGACGTTGTCGGACCGGTTGCTCGAGCGCACGGGCACGATCCAGGAGCGGGAAAAGCAGGACCAGCTTCTTGATTCCATGGACTTGGAGCGGGAGCGGGGGATCACTATCAAAGCGCATCCGGTGATGATGCGTTACACGAGCAAGTCAGGCGCGACGTATCGGCTGAATCTGCTCGACACGCCGGGCCACGTCGATTTCGCCTATGAAGTTTCGCGCAGCCTCGCCGCGTGCGAGGGCGCGCTGCTGGTGGTGGACGCGGCGCAGGGCGTAGAAGCGCAAACGGTGGCGAATGTTCATCTCGCTCACAAACAAGGGCTGACGATTGTTCCGATCATCAACAAGATTGATTTGCAGAATGCTGATGTGGCGTCGGTGCAGCGGCAGTTGGAAGAAATCCTCGCCATTCCCGCGGAGGAGGCCATCCAGGCGAGCGCGAAGCTCGGGATTGGAATTGACGAAATTCTTGAGGCGATCGTGACGCGCATTCCCGCGCCGCGACCGCTGGGAGACGATACGTTGCGCGCGCTGGTTTTCGATTCGGTGTTTGATGTTTATCGCGGCGTAGTCGGCTACGTGCGCGTCGTTTCCGGAACGATGGAAGCAGGCCACGGAATCATGTTGATGAGCAACAACGCGCGCTACGAGATCAAGGAGGTGGGCGTGTTTACGCCCAAGATGCGTGTGCAGGAAAAGCTGAGCCCCGGCGACGTCGGTTATTTCATCGCGAACATCAAATCGACCGCGGACATGAAAATCGGCGACACCATCACCGACCAGCGACACCCCGCGCGCGAGCCGCTTCCCGGATTTCAGGAAATTCATCCGATGGTCTTCAGCGGGATTTATCCGATCAACACCGGCGACTTTGAACATTTGAAGACCGCGATCGGGAAGCTGCGCCTGAACGACGCCGCCTTTGTTTATCAGCCGGAAAGCTCTGTCGCGCTAGGCTTCGGTTTTCGCTGCGGATTTCTCGGGCTACTTCACATGGAAATCATCCAGGAGCGGCTTCGGCGCGAATACAACATGGACATCATCGCCACAAGTCCGAGCGTGGTTTATGAAGTGCTGACCACGGGTGGCGAGAGACTGTTGATCGATAACCCGGCGCATCTGCCCAACCCGAGCATGATCCGTGAAATTCGGGAGCCGATTGTAAAGG
>Ga0209056_10005709_pt1 | contig 12930 bp, 11 predicted proteins | sample GraSoiAngelo_114_FD_185876 | JGI IMG/M metagenome (GOLD analysis project Ga0209056, IMG submission 185876) | Grasslands soil microbial communities from the Angelo Coastal Reserve, California, USA - 14_0903_13_40cm (SPAdes) (version 2) | ecosystem: Environmental > Terrestrial > Soil > Grasslands... | reverse complement strand
CGACGCCCCCGAGCGTTCGCAGATACGGCGTGCCGGCGCGCCGCGCGAGGAGCAGCGCCAGCGCCGGAGCGGCGGCGGCCACGGGGAGGCGCGCCAGCGCCGCGAGCCCGATGCAGACACCGATGACCCACGCGCGCTCGCCGCGAGCGGCGAACAGGAGGGCGGCGCAGAGAAACGGCATCGCGACGGCGTGCGCCGCGAACCACGCACGTCCGTCGACGCTCGAGAAGAAGAGCGTGGTCCCGCACGTCGAGAGGAGCGCTCCGGTGATCGCCACGCGGCGCGGCGCTCCGAACGCGCGCAGCGCGAGATACAGGATCCCGGCGGAGACGCCGCCCGCGATGCGCGAAACGAGCACCTGCGCGAGCGCGGTCGGCAGCACCGCCGCAAGCGGCATCGCGAGGATCGCCGGTAGCGGTGGATACACGACGCACCACCGCGCATCGCCGCAGGGGACGAGCTCGTTGAGCCAGGGCGGCGCTTCAGTCACCCACCACTGTCCGTGCAGGAGCGCCTGCGCGAGACGTCCGTAGTAGTCGTAGTCGGTAAGAAGTCCCGACCCGGCGACGAGGTACGCCACGGCACCTGCGGCCGCGAGCAGGGTCGCGATCCTGCGGTCGCTCCAGGTCATCCCGACGCAACACGCTAACCTTGCGCTGCGTTGTCCGCACGACTCGGGAGCCTCTCGTTCTTCTTTCCGGCGCTCAACGAGGAAGATCACGTGGAGGCCGTGGTGCGCGACGCGCTGACGGTGTTGCCACGCTTCGCCGACGACATCGAGGTCACCGTGATCGACGACGGCAGCACCGACCGGACCGGAAAGATCGCCGACGATCTCGCGAAGGCGGACCCCCGCGTGCACGTCGTCCACCACGGCGCGCGTCGCGGTTATGGCGGCGCGGTGCGCTCCGGCCTGCTGTCGGGGACGAAAGAGTTCATCTTCTTCACCGACGGCGACCGGCAGTTCGACATCGCGGACCTCGGGCGCCTGACGGCCGTCATCGACGGGGTCGAGGTCGTGTTGGGCTATCGCCTGAAACGTCAGGATCCGCCGCGAACGCGCTTCGTCGCATGGGTCTACAACCGCGTGATCCGCGTCCTGTTCTTCGGCGGCTTCCGCGACGTGGACTGCGCGTTCAAGCTCTTCCGCCGCGAGGTGTTCGAGCGGGTGCCGCTTGCGAGCGTGCGCTCGAACGGCGCGTTCTTCTCAGCGGAGATGCTGATCACGCTGCGGCGCGCAGGCGTCCGTATGCGGGAGGTCGGCGTGCCCCATTACCCGCGCAGCGCCGGCAAGGCAAAGGGCCAGCAGCCGAAGGTGATCCTGCGCGCGATCCGCGACCTGTTGGCCTGCGCCTGCGGCTCTGGGGGCTGCGGGTCTAGCTCAATCTCTCGCCTTCGGCGAGGAGACACGCTCAGGGCTGGTGGGCTCGCTCCTCGCGGCACGCTCGCTTCGCTCGCTGAACAGGGGCCCCTCCTCCTGACCGCTCGTCGCTCGTCTTCGTTCTAGCTGGTACTCGGACCCGGCGGGTCGTCGGGGAGCGTCTGGATGAACTCTTTGAACACCGCGATGTTCTCGTCGTCCTCGCTCTCGGCTGAGATCGCGGAGCGATCGAGAACCGTGTCCGACACCAGGATGCGCGCGTCGCAGCGGACCGCGAGCGCGATCGCATCGGACGGCCGGCAGTCGATCTCGACCTCGCGCTCCCCGAACTGCAGGAACAGGCTGCCGTGGAACACTCCGCCCCCGCTGTCGTCGGCGACGAGATCCTTCACGACGATGCGGGTGATCTCGACGCCGAGCTTCGAGAGCACGTCCATCATCAGATCGTGCGTGAGCGGACGCTCGCTCGCGATGCCGGCGATGCGCGTCGCGATACTGTGCGCCTGGTCGGGTCCGATCCAGATCGGTAGGAGACGGTTGCTCTCCTTCGCCTGAAGGAGGACAACGTGCTGACCCGTGAGGACATGCACTCGGACCGACTCGACCGTACAGGGGACGAGCATCGCCCTAGGCTACCTCCACCCCGCCCGCGGTCGCCTGTTTGCGCGTCAACCGAAACGCACGCGGCGTGCCGTATCGGCGCGCCGGAAGAACACCAGAAGCACCAGCCCCGCCGCGAAGCCGAAGATGTGCGCGAAATACGCGATCTGCTGCGCGGCTGCGTGACCCGTGAGGCGGAGCTCGGCGACACCCTCGATGACCTGAAGCACGATGAACATCCCGATGACGATGAGCGCGGGCAGCTCGACGATCGTGATGAACAGCCCGAGGAACACCAGTGTCGACACGCGCGCGGTCGGGAACATGATCAGATACGCGGCGAGCACGCCCGCGATAGCGCCCGAGGCGCCGACCATCGGCGACGGCGAGACGAGACCCTGCCCGATCGCCGCGACGATGCCGCACAGCAGGTAGAAGACCAGGTACGGCGCGCTCCCGAACCGGTCTTCGACGTTATCGCCGAAGATCCAGAGATAGAGCATGTTCCCGAGCACGTGCAACCAGCCGCCGTGCAGGAACATGTGCGACACCAGAGGCACGAACGTCGAGGGTGTGAGGTCGCCGGAGGAGATACGCCGCGTGAACTCGGGCCAGTCGAACGAGTAGCGGTCGAAGAACGCCTCCATCGCTCCCGGCTGCCGAGTGAGGTACACGATGTAGATCCAGACGACGAGGTTCACCGCGAGGAGCAGGCGGTTGACGATCGGAGCGCTGCGTACGGGATTCGCATCCCGCAGCGGGATCAACGCACGGTGCTCGTCGCGACGATCTTCGTCCCGTGAAGCGTGTAGGCGACCCTCAGCGATTCGGAAACGTAGAAGCTCGCCGCGGGCGGCAGACCGGGCGGCAGCGCGAACCGCGCCAGCTCGCGGCCATCGCGCGTGAGCTGGACGATCAGCTTGCCGCCCGAGTCGAGCACGTAGATCGATCCCTGCGTGTCGATGGCCTGGACGGCGTTCGCGCGCGGCGCCGTCCCCTCCCAGCGCGGCACGAAGTCGATGCGCGAGGCGGTCGTGACGAGCGGGTTGCGGCGGAAGCGCTGCAGGTCCCCGGCGGAGGTCACGATCCAGACGTCGCCGTCGACCGCGAGCGCTCGAGCCGTGTTCGGCGCGAGCGGCGTCGCGAGATACCCGATGGCTGGGCCGAAGCGAACGCCGTCGTTCGATTCGTGCTTCCACAGCTGGCCGGTCTCGCTGTCGAGGACGTACAGATTGTTCGCGAACACCGCGAGGGCGGCGGGCGTCTTCCACTTGTCTCGTTCGGCGGGCGTCACGTCGACGACCTGATCGCCCTCGGCCCGCCACAGCTTGCCCGCGTCGTCGAGCGAGTAGACCGCGAAGTCCTCCAGCGCGAGCTGGACCGGCGAGCCAACGCCTTTGACACCGCGCTCGAGTACCGGCCCCTGTTGGACCGGGTCGCCGAAGACACGCCAGAGCCGTCCGGCGCCGGGGTCGGTGACATACAGACCGTTCACGTTCCCGATGACCTGCGCGAGCTTCGTTCCGGTCCCGAACCGCGCGAGATCGAGGATCACGCCGTCGAGGCGGTCGGTGAGGGCCGCGATGTCCGCACGTAGCGCGGCGATCTTCTCCGGGACAACGAAGGTCGAGCGGCTCGCTTCGTCCAGCTTCGCGGTCGCGCTGGCCATCCGCTCGCGCGCGCCGTCGGGGTCCGGCGGCTTGCGGTCGGCCAAACGGTGTGCCGACGCGATGAAGTCCTCCGCGTTCGCGACGGCGAGCTGGTATTCGCGACCCGCTCGGGTCGACTCGTAGTCGCGATAGGCGAGGGCGCCAACGCCGGTCGCGGCGACGAGCAGCAGCACGGCGAGCGTGGTCATGGCGCGCCGCTGTCGGCGGGACCGTGAGCGCGCGGTGTCGGCGTGACGCGGCAGGGCGGCGCCGCGCCGCGGCATGAGCTCCAGACCGACCGCCACGCTCTTCGTCGCCGCCGCGGTCACCGGCGTCGTCGCGCCGCGCAGCAGCCGCGCCACGCTCTGCACGACGCGATTCACCACATCCAGCCGCGATCGAATGCCGTCCGCCACGGCGACCTCGACCGGCCGCACGATCGGCGCCGGCTCCGGTGCGATGCGAAGGGCCGCGCTGCCGGACTGGGCGACCTCGATGAAGATCACCGCGTCGCTGCCAACCACGCCGTCCGCGACCGCGCGATTGTGGATGTGCTCCGCCGCCGACCGCGGATGCAGCGTGACCGCGGCGCTCTTCAGCGCCTCGGCACCGAGCCCGTCGATAAGCGCGGCGCTCGCGAGGATGACCGTGTCGCCCGCCTCTATCGACTGGCGCCACACCTTCGGGAGCACATCGGCGTCCGTACCGAGCGACGTGGCCTCGCGCTTGGTGGTCCGATGGACGAAATCGGCGAGCTCGCCGGGCTCGTCGCCGGGGAGAAAGAGCCGCGCGCGGCGGACGAGGAACACCTGCGCGCCGCCGACGTGTGAGGTGTACAGCTCGTTGTTCACGATCACGGCGCACGCACACTGGAGCGTTGTCGACCCGCGGTTCTCCCGAAGCCGCTGTGTCGCGCGCCGGTTCGCCTGTCGCAGCGCACGTCGCAGCGAGACCTCGATCCCCGCGGAAAGGTCGTAGTAGTACTCCTGGCGCGTCAGCTCCGCGACCTCGCGGGCGATCTTTTCGGCGGGTCCGGGCGGAGATGCCTCGAACAAGAGGTAGAGCCGGCCCTTGGTGCGAAGGGTCGCGCCGGTCTCAGGCTCGCTCACGACGATCACATCCGCGCGGCTTGCCCGCACGTCAGCCGTGCTGCCGACCGTCGTGACGAAGCTCAGTTGCGGCATCGCTCGCGAGTGTCCCAGACGCGCCGCCTCACGGCGAGGGCACACACCGAAGACGCGCGATGCGGCTCGCGGGCGCACGGTCCGCGAGGGCCACCAGCAGCTCGCGCTCGCGGAGTCTGATCTCTCCGGCCCACTGCGCGGTCGGCACCAGGACGACGAGGGTATCGCCGTCAGTGCGCACCGCACGCGTCGTCACGGCGTCGGCGCCAAGCACCGTCGTCGCGGCCGCGGGCCACGCGCGAACGGCGTCCGCGCGCGCCACATCCTGGTCGATCCCGAGCGTGCGCAGCGCGCTCGCGATCGCGCGCGCGATGGGTCTCATCCGACCTCGCCCCGCCGCACCGGCACCACCGCGGCGCGCTCGCGCAGCACGTCGGGAAGGGCCGTGACGATCGCGGCGGTGAGCAGGATCTGCGCGTCCTGCGGGATGGCGTTCGCGAGCGCCTCGCGCCGGGCGGGGTCGAGCTCCGAGAGCACGTCGTCCAGCAGGAAGACCGGTTGCTCTCCGACGCGGGATGCGAGCCACGCCGCCTCCGCGATCTTCAGCGAAAGCACCGCACTGCGATGCTCACCGCGCGACGCGAAGGCCGGCAACATGCGGCCGGCCGAGGTGACAACGAGATCGTCGCGCTGGGGCCCGACGAGTGACGTTCCCTGCCAGCGCTCGCGCTCGCGTTTCTCGCGCAGGACGCGCGCGTACGCGCTCGCGCGCTCGTCCAGCGTGGCGCCTTCCACCTGTCCCGCGTACGCGAGGGCCAGACCCTCGGCGCCGGTGAAGCGCTCGGTCGCGCTCACGAACGGCGCCGACAGCTCGGTGGCGAGCCGTGACCGACGGAGCGAGATCGCGGCCGAGAGTCGAATGAGCTCTCCGTCCCAGAACGCCATCTCTGCCTCGGGCAGCTCGAGCTCCTCGCGTGCGACGCGTAGGAGCGCGTTGCGCTGCTCGAGCACGTGCTGAAGCTCACGCATCTCACGACGATGCGCGCGATCGATCTGTCCGAGCATGGCGTCCATGAATCGGCGGCGCGCGCTTGGCGCCGCCCCGAGCAGCTCGACGTCCTCCGGAAAGAACGCAACGACGACGAGCTCGCCGGCCGCATCTTCCGACCGCTTGGCGGCACCGTCGAGCAGGTAGCGGCGCGGCCGCCGGCGTTCGCCCTCGGGGGGCGCGAAGAGGAGCGTTTCGATGCGGCGGTGGTCCTCGGCACGATTGACCTCGGTCCGGACGCGCGCCGTGGTCGCGCCCCAGCGGACCATCTCCGTGTCGTCGCGGGCGCGCGGTGAGTCGCCGCGCGCGATGAGGTGGATCGCCTCGAGGAGGTTCGTCTTGCCGGCCCCGTTCGGTCCCACGAAAGTGCTGGCGCCGCGCGCGAGCGGCAGCTCGACTTGTGCGTAGCTGCGGAAGTCCTCGAGCGCGAGGGCGGACACGCGCACGCGCTAGGCCGGGATGCGGAGCGGCATCACCACGTGGAGGTAGTCGGCGTCGCCGACGATCTTGATGACGCCCGGCGCGAGCGGCCCGCCGAGCTCGAGCGCGACCTCGGAGGCGGTCAGGCTGCCGAGCGCGTCGTAGATGAACCGCGAGTTGAACGCGATGGTGGTGTTCTGTCCCTCCACCGTCGCCTCCACCTTCGCCGTCTGGTCGCCGACCTCCGCGGCATTCGCGCTGATGACGAGTGGCGGATGGTCCGCGGGGTTCACCTGGAAGCGGAGCATGTTCGCCGAGTCGCGCGCGAAGAGCGAGGCGAGCCGGGTGGCCTGCAGCAATTCCTCTCGCTGGGCCACGAGCCGCGTGGCGGGCTTGCCCTGTGGGATGACCTGTCGGTAATTCGGGAACTGGCCTTCGATGACACGTGAGACGAGATCCACCTCCGGTGTGTGGAAGATCACCTGGCTACCGTTCGGGGTCACGAAGATGTCCACTGGATCATCGCTGTCGTCGAGGATCCGCTGCACCTCCTGGAGGCTGCGCGCTGGGATGATGACCTCGAGCTTTCCTTCCACCTTGTCCATCAGCTTCGCGTTTCGCACGGAGAGGCGATAGGGGTCGGCCGCGGCCATCGTGATCCTGTCGCCCTCGAGCGTGGTAAGCACACCGGTGAGCACGGGTCGGCTGTCGTCGGTCGTGGCCACGAACGCGACCTCGCCGATCATGCGACGAAGTGTGGACTTGCTAACGCGGGTCGTTGGCTTTTCCGGCGCGACGGGGATGATCGGGAACTCCTCCGCGTCCATGCCCTTGAAATTCGCTTCGTACGGATCGCGCCGCAGATGCACCGTCTTCGTGCGGACATTGAGCGAGAGCTCCGTCGGGCCGGGCGGAAGGGAGTTGACAAAATCGGTGAAGAGCTTCGCCGGCACGGTGATCGCGCCCTCGTCATCGACCTTCGCGGGAACCCAGCAGTTGATCCCGACTTCGAGATTCGTGGCGGTGAGCTTCAAGCGCCCACCCTCGGTCCGAAGCAGCACATTCCCGAGGATCAGCAGGCTGCCGCGCGTCGAGACGGCCCGTCCGGCGATCTGGAGTCCGCGCGCGAGGTTCTCTTGTAGACAAGTGACCTTCAACGCGGACCCTCCGTACCTTCCCCGAAAAGATGTCTAAAGACGCCGGTACCAGCAGTAGTGGTGTGGACTATGAACGTTCCGAGATGCTGTTGTCGTGGCGCGCTCAGCCGGGCGTGCCGATCGCGAGTGTGTGCTTGATCGGGCTGAGCTGTGGACTCGGGCGGGATGGACTGGGGACCGCGAACACAGCCCGAGAAGGCGATGTCACACTCCCCAACGGACGTTGCTCTATGAAACACGGTCTTGGTGCACATGTCCACAAATGGGTGCGCTTATCCACACATTGTGCGGCCTTATCCACACCTGGATGCCGCGCTGAAACCGGGCGGAATTCCACGGGTTTTGCGTCACACCGCTCAGTCCGAGTACAGCAGCTCGCGAAGCGCGCCAACATCCCGTCGGAAGTCGTCGTTCTCGGCCATCTCGCGCTCGATCTTTTCGCACCCGTGGAGGACCGTCGAGTGGTCGCGGCCCCCCAGGGCCTCTCCGATCCGCATCAGCGGTGCCTCGGTCTCCTCGCGCATGAGGTACATCGCAATCTGGCGCGGCAGGACGACCTGCTTATCGCGGGCCTTGCCCCGCAGCTGCTCGGACGGAACACCGTAGTAGCGCGCGACAGTCTCGACGATGCGGTCGGGCGACAGCGTCTTCTGGCGCGGGTTGTACAGGATGTTCTGGAGCATCTCCTGGGCGAGCTGGGTCGTGACGGGGACCGCACTGAGGGTCGCGAATGCGACGATCCGCGTGAGCGCGCCCTCGAGCTCACGGATATTCGACACGATCCGCTGCGCGAGGAAGTCGATGACCGGCGGCGGGACCGCGACCGACTGCGCCTCCGCCTTCGCACGGAGGATCGCGATGCGGGTCTCGAGATCGGGCGTCGAGATGTCGGCGATGAGGCCCCACTCAAAACGAGACCGCAGCCGATCCTCGAGCCGCTCGATCGCCTTCGGCGGGCGGTCGCTCGAAAGGACGATCTGCTTCCCCTCCTCGTGGATGGCATTGAAGGTGTGGAAGAACTCTTCCTGTGTGCCCTCTTTGCCCGTGAGGAACTGGATGTCGTCGATCAGGAGTACGTCGATGCGGCGATACCGCTCGCGGAACTCCTCGCTCTTCTGGCCGCGGATCGAGTTGATGAACTCGTTCGTGAACTTCTCGCTCGTCGCGTACGCAACGCGCTTCTTCGGGTGTCGGGAGATCACGGCGTGTCCGATCGCGTGCATCAGATGCGTCTTTCCAAGACCGGATCCGCCGTAGATGAAGAGCGGGTTGTAGCTGTGGCCCGGGCGTTCGGCGACGGAGAGCGCCGCCGCATGCGCCAAACGGTTGTTGGAACCGACGACGAACGTCGAGAACGTGTAACGGGCGTTGAGCAGCGCCGCCGCGGTCGCCTCGCGGCGGTCCTGCGCCGGCGCCATGGACGACACGGCGGTCGATCCACCGCTGGCGCTGCCGGCTGCCGCGACTGGACGATCGGAGCGCACCGACGCGGCCATCAGCGTCACGAAACGGACGTCCACGGTGCGGCCCACGAGGTGCCGCAGCGCGTCTCGCACCTGCTGTCGGTACTTGTTCTCGAGCCACTCGCGTGCGAACGCGTTCGGAACACCGACGCAATAGACATCGTCCTCTTCGGAGACGATCGCGGTGTCTTTGAACCAGGTGTCGTAGTTGGCTTTAGTGAGTCCGAGCTGCAGCTCGCCGAGGGCCGCGTGCCAGAGCTGCTTGAGGTTCAACGGCTCCCCTTCTCTGCGCTCGACCACAACGACGCTCCCCACAACACGATCACGCGAGATGCCGCCACACCGACGCGAAGACGAAGAAGATCCGCCCGCTGGAAGCCACGGAACAGTAGCACAGTCGCACTGATAGACTTTCTCGCACAGATAGACGATCCACTGCTTATTCATCGTCCATTTTTTTCGGGGAGAAGGGACAGTTCGTGAAGCGCACGTATCAGCCGAAGACGCGTCGCCGCGCGCGTGTGCATGGTTTTCGCGCGCGGATGAAGACGACGGGCGGCCGCAAGGTGTTGGCACAACGTCGCGCGCGTGGACGGAAGCGACTGACCGTCGCCTGAACGACCTCGCAGGCATGAACGCCGCGCGTTTGCGGCGATCCACTGATATCGCGGCCGTGCGAAAGATCGGGCGCGGCGTGCGCGATGTCGCTTTCACCGCCCGAATTCGACCCAACGACCTGAGCGTGATGCGCCTCGCGGTGTCGGCGCCGCGCACGGTCGGCATCTCGACGATCCGCAATCGCGCGCGGCGTCGCGTGCGCGAGGCTTTCCGCCAGGCGTGCGCCGCCATCGAGCCCACGCCCGCGCTGGACATCGTCGTGACGGTGCGCCGAGATGCCATCGCCGCCGATTTTTCGGCACTGCGGGCCGCGGCCGTGGCGGCCATCGGCGGCACTCGCCAGTCATCCCGATGAAGACCGTGGTGCTGGCCGCGCTGCGCTTCTACAAGACCCGCGTCAGCCCGTTCCTACCGCCCGCCTGCCGGTACACACCCACGTGTTCCGAGTACGCGATGGAGGCGATCGAGAAGCACGGCGTTCTGCGGGGCGGTTGGCTTGCCACGCGTCGAGTGGTCTCGTGTAATCCGTTCAGCCACGGGGGCTATGACCCGGTGCCGGAGCACTGATGGACATCCTGACGCTCTGGAACACGCTTCTGGTCCATCCGGTCATGAACGTGACCCTCTTCGCGTATTCGATCATCCACGACTTCGGCCTCGCGATCGTGCTGGTCACGATCACCATCCGGCTCGCGCTCTATCCGCTCTACGTCACGCAGATCCGCTCGCAGCGGGCGATGCAAGAGGTCGCGCCGGCGATGGAGGAGCTCAAGAAGAAGTACGGCAAAGATCGCCAGCGCTTCAGCCAGGAGCAGATGAAGCTCTACAGCGAGCGTGGCGTGAACCCGGCGGCCGGATGCTTGCCATTGGTCCTGCAGATGCCACTTCTTATCGCGCTCTACAACTCGTTGCTGCAGCTCGGTTGCGGGCTCGGCCCTCCCCCGGGCAATCTGTGTCCTGGCCTGACGCACGACATGGTCGAAAGCTTCCGTTACGCGTTCATCTCCAATCCGCTGCCGTGGATCACCGAGGGCCTGCAGCACCCCGATCCATTCTTCATCCTGCCGGTGCTGGCCGGCGCGGTGCAGCTGATCGCGTCGGTGATGGCGATGCCGGTCAAACAGGTCCAGAGCGGGGACACGGCGCAGCGCATGACCCAGTCGATGGCGTACACCTTCCCGCTCATCACCGTGGTCATCGGCGCGCGGTTCCCCGCCGGCCTGACGCTCTACTGGATCACCACGACGATGTTCCAGATCGTGCAGCAGTACTTCGTGAGCGGCTGGGGACAGCTGCCGAAGTACCTGCCATTCCTGCGTGGGATCCCGACGCCCGCGGACCGCGAGCTGCATCGCCGCGAGCAGGCCGCGATCGCCGAGGCGCGGAAGGATATGAAGGACAAAGACAAGGAAGACGCGGACGACCGCGAGCCGGCGCCGACGGCGTCCGGCGCCTCGAATGGCGGTCGCCGCCGCGGACGGAGGAGGGGGAAGCGATGAGCCCACTGCGTGGGGAGGAGTTCACTGGTCGTACGGTCGAAGAAGCGATCGAGCGCGGGCTGCGGTCACTCGGTCGCAAGCGCACCGAGGTCGACATCGAGATCCTGGAGAAGGGCAAGCCCGCGAACGTCTTGGGTATGGGTGGCGAGGACGCGCGCGTCCTCTTGTCGTTCCAAGAGGACGAGCGCCCGGCGGAGCCCGATGCCGTGATCGACGAGGCCGAGGTCCCGCGGCACGCCGACTCGGCGCGGGGCCTGCGCGAGGAAGACAGCGATGAAGCATCACCCGCATTCGCGGAGGAGCTCGCGCTGGGCGCGACCGTGCTGCGCGAACTGCTGGGCGCGATGGGCGTCGAGGCCGAGGTGACGCTCGAGGATCGCCCGGGGCTGGAAGGCGTCGACGTGCTGGGAACCGATCTCGGCGCGCTCATCGGGCGCGGCGGCGAGAACCTCGTCGCGCTGCAGCAGATCGTGAGCGCGATCACGTCGAAGCGAGTCGGCCGCTCCGTTCACGTCCCGATCGACATCGAAGGCTATCGACGTCGCCGGGAGGACCAGCTCCGCGAGATCGCGCAGCGCGTTGGATCGCGGGTGCGCGCGAGCGGGCAGGCCGTCACGCTCGAGCCGATGCTCGCCTATGAGCGGCGCATCGTGCACCTGTCGGTGCAAGGACAGCAGGGTCTGAAGACCGAGTCCGTCGGCATGGAGCCGAACCGCCGCGTCGTGATCAGCTCGACGGCGCCAGGCGCCCGCGGCCCGTTCCGCGAGAGCGGGCCGGGCGGGAGTGGCTTCCGGCCGAGGCCGACCGGCCCGGGCGGCGGGGGCTACGGTCCGCGACGCGGTTACGGACCGCGTCCGGGCGGCGGCTATCGACCTCGTCCCGAACGTGGCCCCTAGCCCCGTGGGGCGGTGACAGAGCGCAGCAGCGGCCGTTAGCTTCCGTGCCGTGACCGACCCGAACTGGCTACCCTCACGCGTCCGTCGCAATTTCCGGATCGATCTCTTCAGCGCCCTCGGCGCCGGCGCGTTCGTCTCGGTCCTCATCGCGTTCATGCCGGTGGTGGTCAGACGGATGGGCGGGTCGACCACCGATGTCGCGATCGTGGTCGCGGCACCGTTCATCGGGAACCTGCTCTCGCCGGTCTCGGCGTACCTGCTCGCTCATCTACCGCTCGTGCGTGTCGTCGCGGGCGCGGCCAGCCTGTCGCGCCTGGTGTTCCTGATCGCGGTTCTCCTGGCCGCGACGCCGTTCATGCTCGCGCTCACCAGCGTCGCGTTCTGGATCATCACCGTCTCGAACATCGCCGCGTACACGGCGCTGATGCAGGGGATCTATCCGGATCGCGAGCGCGCCTCCGCGATGGGTAACGTGCGCGTCGGGGCCTCGGTCGCCGGGATCGGTGCGGCGGCGCTTGCCGGCAGCTTCATCGGCGTCGTGCCGGCGCAGTGGGTTTTCGCCGCCGCGGCGCTCGTCGGGCTTCCCTGTGCTCTCGCGTTCTTCGCGATCCGCTATGACGGGCCCGCCGCGCCGCCCGCGCGCCGCCCGGCGCTCGACATCGCGCGCGGCATCTGGGCGGACCGGCGTTACCGCAAGCTGCTGCTGGCGTTCTCGATCTTCGGCACCGGGAACCTCATGAACTTCGCGGTCTTCCCGATCATGCTGGTGGACCACTTCGACGCGTCGAACGCCTTCGTTGCTACGCTCGCGATCGTGCAGTCCGCGACGCAGATCGTGGGGTATCCGGTCTTCGGCCGGCTCATCGATCGCGGCTCGACGCTGCGGCAGACGCTGATCGCGACGCTGCTCACGATCCTCGTCCCCATCGGCTACCTGGTGGCGCCCGGTACCTGGGCGCTGCTGCCGGTCGCCGTGCTCATCGGCGTCGGCGTGTCGAGCGGCGAGCTGACGGCGTTCACGAACATCGTGCACATGGCGCCGCGCGCGCGCATCGGCGAGTACGCGGCGGCGAAC
>Ga0209056_10005708_pt1 | contig 12931 bp, 11 predicted proteins | sample GraSoiAngelo_114_FD_185876 | JGI IMG/M metagenome (GOLD analysis project Ga0209056, IMG submission 185876) | Grasslands soil microbial communities from the Angelo Coastal Reserve, California, USA - 14_0903_13_40cm (SPAdes) (version 2) | ecosystem: Environmental > Terrestrial > Soil > Grasslands... | reverse complement strand
GAGCTCCGTCCGAAATTCGACCGCCTCGACGACTTCGAAGGAGACGTCGCACCGATTCCGGTGCACAACGTCGCGTATCCCGTGCGCCGTCTCGTCTCGACGTTCGACCTGTAGCGGCCCGCCCGCGAGGGGTTTATACGGATTCCCATCCTTGGCCACAGCGCCGATGCCCCGCGACCGCTCGCGAGACGATGAAGACGACGAAGAGGAAGAGAACTTCTGGAAGGGACTCGGGAAGGATCTCCTGGTCGCGGCGATCATCGTGGTCGTCTTCCTCGGGATAATCTACGCATATGCGGGCGTCTGGCCGCCCCTCGTCGTCGTCGAGAGCTCCTCGATGCAACACGCGGACCGCGAATCGTTCCTCGGGGTCATCGACACCGGAGACATGGTGTTTCAGCAAGCCGCGCCGACCCGTGCGGACGTCGTGACGTATCTAGAGGGGCGAGCGAGCGGCTACTCGACTTATGGAGACTACGGCGACGTGATCATCTTCCGGCGGGCTGGCAACCCGACGCCGGTCATCCATCGGGCGATCATGTACATCACGCTCTATACGAACGGCACCGCGGACGTGCCCGCCCTGTCGGCCATCTCGAACTGGACGGCGGTCGGCGACGCCGGTCCGACGACGAGCCCGTACTACCTGCACTCCGTGACGATCCACGGCATGGGATTCCAACACAACCTGGGCATCACGTTCGACTTCCTGAACTTCCGCAACTTCGCGCCGCGGTCCGGATACATCACGATGGGGGACAACAACGCATACGACTATTGCCTCACCCTGGATCCGTGCGGGGGCACCCCGTACGACCCGACCTGGGTGGTGCTTCAATCCGACGTCATTGGCCGGGCCCGCGGCGAGATCCCTTGGTTCGGTCTCCTGAAACTCACCCTCCAACCGACGGACTCCTGCTGCGCGGAGGGCTGGGGCGACACCCACGCGCCGAAGAACAGCTGGGACAGCCTGCTCGTGAGCCTCCTGTTTCTCCTCGCCCTACCGTTCATCCTGGAGTACGCGATGCGCGGCTGGATGAAGTACGTCTCCCCTAGACTCCCCGAGATCCGATGGCCTTGGAAGCGGAGGACCAAACCCGCGGCGCCGAACGAGGACCCCCTCGAGGAAGACGGGGACTCCTGGAAGGACGAACCGGACCAATGATGCAAGGCGCCGGCTAGAGAAGGGTCGTCTGCACTTTGAGGCGGTAGCCGCGGGCCTCCGCGAGGATCTCGTCCTTCTCGAGGACCTTCTTCACGTCGAGCAGCGGGACGGATGCCTGGATCTCTTTCGTCCGCCCGCCGCGGCCGAACGATCGGACGCGGGCGTGGACGAGGCCGAGCATGTCCAACTCCGAGATCAGGTCCGTCACCCGGCGCTGCGTCAACGGGGTCACGCCGGTCTTCCGGGACAGGTCGCGGTACGTCGTGTAGACCTCCCCGGTCGTGAGCTTCGTGTTCCCGATCTCCTCGTTGAGGAGGATGCCCAGGAGGATGAGTTTGGACTGGGTCGGAAGGCTCTTCACCGCCTCGATGACCGTGTCGAGCTCGATCTTGTTCTTCGCCCGCTGCACATGCTCCTCCGTGATGTGCTCCTCCCCTTGGCGTTCCGCGAGCTCCGCGCTCACCCGGAGCAGGTCTAGGGCGCGCCGCGCGTCGCCGTGTTCTTGGGCCGCGAGGGCGGCGATCAACTGGAGCACGCCGTCCGTGGCCGTGCCGTTCTCGAACGCGAGGCGCGACCGCTCCGCGAGGATGTCGTACAGTTCGTCCGCGTTGTACGGCGGGAAGACCATCTTCTCGTCGGCGAGGCGGGAGCGGACGCGAGGATCGAGGTACTCCGTGAAGGTCAGTTCGTTCGAGATGCCGATCAGGGAGACGCGGGCTTTCGACAGGTCGTCGTTGATCTTCAGGAGCTGGTACAGGATGTCGTCGCCGTTCTTCTGAACGAGCTTGTCGATCTCGTCCAAGGCGACGATCACCACGCGCTTCTCCTCGTCGAGCTTCTCCAGGAGAAGGCTGTACACGCGGTCCGTCGACAGCCCAGTGAAGGGGATCCGCTGATGGAAGTTCTCGATGAACTTGTTCCCGATCGACTGGAGGACGCCGTACGGGGTGTCGACGATCTCGCAGTTCAGGTAGAGGTACTGGACCATCCGCGCGCCGTCGGCTTTGCGGAACTCGTTCTCGATGTACTTGACGACGGCCGTCTTCCCCGTGCCGGTCTTTCCGAAGATGAGCACGTTGCTCGGACGCTCGCCCTTCAGCGCGGTCACCAGGATCTGCGCGAGCTGTCCGATGTGGCTCTCTCGATGCGGCAGGCGGTCTGGCAGGTATGACGGACGCAGGATTTCCCGGTCCATCTTGAATATCGTCCGCGTGCTAAGGTACGGTTGGAAGATGCTTTCTTCCATGTTATCCCCGCTCCCCCTGAAAGCGAGAAGGTTCGCCTCGCGCGTGTCTCCTCCTGGAGAAAATCGCGCGCGAGAGGGCCGGTATCAGGGGAACACCACAAAAAGGTTTGCGAGTTTTGGACGCGTCCATCGATGCGTGCCGATGGCCCGATTTTTATTCTCATCCGTCTATGATAGGACCGTTCGAGACCGGGTTGAAACTTCACGCTCCGAGCAACACCCCATGACTCGGCCGCCGCAGACGTAGTCACGACGGAATCCGACGGAGGATCCGCGCGGTTCAACGCCGGAATGGTCATCGAGTTCATTAATGCGCGTCACCGCCGTGAGCACTACGCTTATCCGAGGCAACACGAGTCCGGGACCATGGAGAAGCGACTCACGTTCGCATACGGTCGGACCCTCGTCACGAGCCGCATCTTCGTGTTCGCAAGCCTCGCCATCCTGGCCGCGATCTTGATCGTGTTCACGTCGAGTCCAGCCTCGGCGGTCATCGGGCTGGTCGCCCTCCTGGCGGCGTACCTCGTCCTGTTCGCGGTCTCTCCGCTGCTCACGCAGCATTGGATCACGCGGTCCCGCGTCATCCTTCGTCAAGGCTGGTACTTCCGGGCCGTACTCCCGTTCTCCGGCATCGAGGAGCTGGTTGCGGCGGACGACGCCCATACGTTCCGCACGCCGCTGGGAATCAGCCGGCCGTTCGGCCAGCCCGTCCTGTTCGTCACGGGAGGGCGCACGAACCTGGTGCGGGTGCGACTGCGGCGCCCGCGGCGATTCTGGCAGGCGTTCGGCCTGTCCGCCGCGGAGATCGTGTTCGACGTGACGGATCGAGACGGCTTCCTCGCAGCGTTCGAGGAGCGACGGCGTCTACTCCCGCCAGTCCAATCCGATCGTGCGCGCGCCGACTTTCGGGATTAGAGGCATCTTCCGCTTGTGGATGCTCGAAGCGACGAGCTTCTGGACGTAGGTCACATGGTCGAGCGGGACGCCTCCCTTTTGCGCAATCGCCTCCGGGTCCAGTTGAAGCTCAATCCCGAGGAGGATGCGATCCAGTTCGTCGTACGAGATCCCGAGTTCCCCTTCGTCGGTCTGACCGGGCCACAGCCCCGCGGTCGGCACCTTCTCGACGATCTCCGGCAGGAGGGCCAGGTAGCGTGCCATTTCTCGGACCTGCGTCTTGTACAGATCCCCGATTGGGAGGAAGTCCGCGGCACCGTCCCCGTGGAGCGTGAAGTATCCGGTGAGGAGCTCACTCTTGTTCCCCGTGCCCATGACGATGCGTCCCTCCGTGTTCGCGATGAAGTACAGGACGATCATCCGCGCGCGGGCCCGAAGGTTCCCGCGGGCGACTTGGTCCGCTTGGAATGCCAGGAGCCGTTTCTCCACGGAGGTGACGATCGGCGAAATCCCGATGATCCGGAGGTCGATTCCGAGCAACTTCGCGAACTTCTTCGCGTCCTTGAGGTCCTTCCCGCCTCGCCCGTCCGGCATCGCGACGGCGAGGACTCGCTGCGGCCCGAGGGCATCCGCACACAACTTGGCAACGAGGGCCGAGTCGACGCCGCCGCTGAGCCCGAGGACCACGCCCTTCCGACCGCTCTCGCGGAGACAGTGGACGAGGAACGCCTCGATGATGAAGACCTGCTCCTCCTTGAACCGCGGGACCAGCTCGCCCACGGGGAGCGCAACCTTCGACGCCATCATAAACCCTTGCGGCGCGAAGCCTTTATCGCGCGAGGCCTCTTGGCGGCGGGTCCGTGAACGCGAACGAGGCGACCCTCGTGTGGGTCGACGAGTACAGCCGCATGGCGGAGGCGTACGACCGGAACGTGACACCGCGATTCGAACCGATCGCCCAGGAGGTCGTCCGCCTCGCGGACCCGAAACCAAATGAGCTGTTCCTCGACGTGGGGACGGGGACCGGGCTCCTGGCATGCCTCATCGCGCCCCGGGTCCTGCCGCAAGGCGTCGTCGCTATCGACCTCGCCGATGGAGCGATCTCGGTCGCATCGTACCGGGCGGGCAACGCGGGCATCCGGAACATCCGATTCGAGATGCTCGACTCGCGGAACATCGTATACCATGGGAAACTCTTCGACGCCGCCGCCAGCAACCTCGGGATCCCGGCCCTCGGTTACGACCGCGTGTTCCAGGAGGTCCATCGCGTCCTGAAGCCTTCCGGGCGGTTCGTCTTCAGCGAGTGGCCGACCGACCCGAGCCCGTCGTTCGCCGCGTTGCGGGCTCTCCTGGAGAAGCACGGGACGCGCACCCCGTCGAAGGATCTCGCCCACGTGCGCGAGGCGGTGCGGCTCGTCCGCACGGATCCGGAGGCGATGGCCCTGGGAAATCCGCCGGCCGTCCTCAAGGCCCTCGGGGTCGCGGGCTTCGAGCGACGGGATGCGACGACGAAGACATTCCCGGTCCGGTTCGGGGATCCGGCAGAACTGGTTGCGTTCGGCGCATCGTACGGATGGTATGAGCGGGAGCTGCGCGAGATGTCGACCGAGAGCCGCAAGGCATTCGACGCGGACCTCGCAGCTCGCCTCGAGCCGCTGACGATGTCGGCCGGCATCGAGGACACATGGTCGCTGAATCTGTTCATCGCGCGGTGCGAGTAGAACAGTCCTAACGAAACCCTAAATAAGCCGCGGCTCATCGAAACGGCGCGCATGGCGGCCGAGCCGATCATCCGGGGAGTGGACGCGCACAAAGTGTACAACTCCGGGGTCGTCAAGGTCCACGCGCTCCGCGGGGTGAACCTCGCGATTCCTCGCGGCGAGATGGTCGCGATCATGGGACCGTCCGGCTGCGGCAAGACGACGCTGTTGAATTGCTTCTCCGGCCTCGACGATCTGACCTCTGGAGATGTCCTCATCGAAGGCGTCTCGCTCGCCTCGATGGACGACAACGCGAAGAGCCGCTACCGGTCGCGCCGCATGGGATTCGTGTTCCAGACGTACAACCTCCTACCCGTTCTGACCGCCGTGGAGAACGTCGAGCTGCCGTTGCTCGTCGCGAAGGCCCCGGCGAAGGAAGCCCGCCGGAAGGCGCTCGCCCTGATGACGGCCGTCGAACTCGACGGATGGGCGGACCACAAGCCGGCGCAACTGAGCGCGGGACAGCAACAGCGCGTCGCGATCGCCCGCGCCCTCGTGAACGACCCCGCGATCGTGTGGGCGGACGAGCCGACCGGCAACCTGGACTCGGAGACATCCGCGCAGATCATGGACCTCCTCGTTCAGTTGAACCGCGAACAGGAACAGACGCTCGTCCTCGTGACGCACGACGCTGTCGTCAGCTCGCGGGCCCACCGGATCCTGCGCATGCGGAACGGCGAGATCGTCGAGGAGACGCGGGGCGGGTAGGATGGCCCTCCCCGAGGCCTCCATGTGGGCGATCGTCATCGGGGTCGTCCTCGTCGCGGCGGTCGTCGCGTTCCGGCCTCTCCTCGCCCGCTTGGCGGCGCGGAACATCGGACGCCGGAAATCGCGCGTCCTGATCGTCGTCGCGGGGCTGCTCGTCGGCACGGCGATCATCTCCTCGAGCCTCGTCGTCGGCGACACCCTGAGCTATATCTTCCTGGAGGACGTCTATGCGCGCCTCGATGCGATCGACGAGCTCGTCTCGAACACGTTCAACGGCCAGCTCTTTTCCTTCTCTGAGTCGAACTTCACTCAGATCGCAACGGACCTGGCGGCATCGAACAGCCCGATCGACGGGATCGCGCCCGCCCTCCTGAAGGTCATGCCGGTCCGGAACGTCGCCGGCAACAAGGGGAACCAACAGATCACGGTGATGGGCCTCGGCGCGACCCTCGAGGGCGGCTTCGGATCGCTGACGACCCTCGACGGGCGGACCGTCGACACGGACGACCTCACGCCGACGGAGGTGTACGCGAACGAACGCGCAGCGGCGGACCTGAACGCGACGACGGGCCAGGATCTCACCCTGTTCTACGGCACCACGAACCAGACGATCGTCCACGCGGCTGTGGCGTCGATTGTCCGGGACACGGGCAAGGCCGCGTACGAAGGGATCCCAATCCTGTTCATGGACTTGGGCCACGCGCAGACCGCCTTCAACGAGAGCGGCGCGATCAACCTGATCCGCGTCTCGAATCTCGGAGGCGTCGCGGACGGCATCGCGTATTCCGATCGCGTGACGCAAGACCTGCGGCTCAGCATCGCGACCCGCCACCTCGCCCTCCGCGTCCAACCGGTCAAGGCGGACGAAATCGCCCAGGCCATGCAAGTCGGACGCGACGCGACCCAGCTGTTCCTCGTCATGGGAGCGTTCGGCATCCTCGCGGGCATCCTCCTCATCGTGAACATCTTCGTGATGCTCGCGGAGGAGCGGAAGCCGGAGCTCGGCGTCGCGCGCGCGGTCGGCTTCCTTCGGGCGGACCTCTTGACGACGTTCGCCCTCGAGGGGACGTTCTACGCCGTCGTCGCGGCGGCGCTCGGGGCCCTCGCGGGTCTCGGCCTCGGGTACGTCATGGTGTACTTCTTCGACAAACTCGTCCCCCACGGGGACGTCGTCGTGACGTTCCACTTCGATCCCTCCTCTGTGATCGCTGCTTTCGTCGCGGGGACTGCGCTCACCTGGATCACGATCCTCCTGGCGTCGTGGCGGGTGAGCCGCTTGAACATCGTGCGCGCGATCCGGGACCTGCCCGAGCCGGGGACACGGGAGCGGTCTCGCGATGTGCTCATCGCAGGGACCCTCGTGACCCTCGGCGGAATCGCGCTGACGACGTGGGGCTTTGCGGTCGACACGGGCATGGGGAAGATTCCGGGGCCGCCGGTCTTGGCCCTCGGACTCGGCGTCGCCGCGGCCTCCCGGGGATGGGCCCGGGCTGCGATGACCCTGGCGGCGGCCTTCAACCTCGCATGGATCCTGCTGCCTTTCACCTTGCTCAACCAGGCCACGGACAACGTGTCGGTCGCCTTCGTCATGGTGGGCGTGATCCTCGTCGGCTCCGGCATCCTGATCGCCGTGTTCAACGTGAGCGAGGCGCTGCGGGCCATCCTCCGGCGGGCGAACCGAGGCGTGGGCCGGCCCGTGTTGAAGACCGCGGTCTCGTACCCGATGGAGAAGCGGTTCCGCACGGGCATGACCGTCGCGATGTTCGCGCTCATCCTGTTCATGGTCACGTTGATCTCGATGCTCCAGGGGCTCCAGGCCGCGAGCCTCGACTCGTTCGTGCAACAGCAGTCCGGCGGGTACGACGTGATCGCCTACACGACGTCGTACGGGGAGATCCCGAACTTCCGACAACGGCTCCAGGCAAACTTCAGCGACTCATTGTTCCTCAACGGGTACAACGGGACCTCGACCGCGAGCGTGATGCCGGCGAAAGTCCAGGCCGTCGGAGGCAATCGGACCTACGACTACACGCTCTGGGGCGTGGACAACTTCCTGATCCAGTCGAACCAGTACGGATTCACGAGTTTCCTGCCGTCGTATGTGAACGAATCGAGCGGCCAGAGACAAGCCCTGACGAACCGCACGGATGTCTGGCTCTCCCTTCGATGGAATCACACGCTGGCGATCGTGGACCGCACGGCCACCGGCCCGAACCAGTTCGTGCCGGACGAGAGCCGCCTTCGCGTGGTGCCGGGAGACCGCATCCGCGCGTTCGACGCGGCCGGTCGCACCGTGAACCTGACGATCGTCGGGGTCCTCGAGCAGGCGCTCCAGTTCACGTCCGGGGTTTTCGTCGACCAGAGCGTCGTGCGCGGCGTCTTCCCCGCGGAGGAACGGTACACGGCGTACTTCTTCCAGATGGCGCCCGGCGTGGACGTCTCGGCGTTCCGGACGGACCTCGAGCGCACGTTCTTCGTGTACGGCCTTCAGACGATCGACATCCGCGAGCAAATCGGGCAGGCGTTCGACGCGTCGCAGGAGGTCCTGACCCTGATGCAGGCGTACCTGGGGATCGGACTCCTCGTGGGGATCGCGGGCTTGGCGGTGATCACGCTCCGCGCGGTCGTCGAGCGCCGGACGCAGATCGGGGCGCTGCGGGCAATCGGCTTCACACGCGGGATGGTCCTGTCGACGTTCCTCGTCGAGATCGCCTTGATCGCGGTCCTGGGGATCGGGATCGGCGTCGCCCTCGGGATCGTGTTGGCGTACAAGATCTACATCGTGTACTTCGCGGACATCGTGGTCTTCAGCGTGCCGTGGCCGAACCTCGCGTTGATCGTCGGGGTCGCGTCCGCCGCGGCCGTCGCGAGCGCGGCCCAGCCGGCGATCCGCGCATCCCGCATCCCACCCGCGGAGGCGCTCCGGTACATCGAGTGAGCCGTCGAGCGGGCCTCCAAGGCCCGGGAGAGTATACCTCTAAGTGGAGGTATGCTCCGAGGCGATGAGCTGCTCGATCCGAGCCCGCCTTCGGCCGAACTCATGTTCCGCCTTCCGGTGGTACGCGGCCATCCGCCGGAGGAGATCCGCCTTCGCCTTCTCCGAATCCACGCGCCCGACGTAGTCCTCCCGCCGCATCGAATGACCGTTCATGCGCTCGTAGTGCCAGAAGTAGAAGTACCGCCGACCATCGAAATCCCGGACCCTCGCGCCGCAGCCGATTTCCATCGTTTATACCTCTAAGTAGAGGTATATCGATCCGGGGCTTGAACCCTCCGGCGGGGTGTGTGAACCGCCTGCGGACGTCGCGCGGAACAATCCTTTTATGGGCTCCGCGACTCTCGACGGTCCGTCGATGGGTGAACCGAAACTCCGGGAGAAGACGTGGGAGCCGGCCTACGAGGAAGACGTCCTGAAGTCGTGGCGCGCCGAGCCCGACCTGTATCGCTTTGCCCCGGAGCGCGGGCAGCCGACCTACGTGATCGACACGCCCCCGCCGTATCCGAGCGGCTCATGGCACGTCGGCGCCGTGATGGCGTATGCGATGATCGACATGATCGCCCGGGCGCAGCGCATGCTCGGACGCGCCGTGCTCTTCCCGTTCGGCCTCGACCGGAACGGAATCAACATCGAGCGCACGGTCGAGCAGAAGACGGGCAAGGCGCTCCACCGTTGGGACCGCGAGGCGTTCATCCAGGAGTGCCGAAAGGAGATCGAGGCGATCGGCAACGGCCTGCTCGAGCTTGCGGTTCGCGTCGGCATGTCGGCGGACTTCGAGCACACGTACTACACGGATTCCGACGAATACCGAGCGTTCAGCCAGGCGATCTTCCTCGAGCTCTGGCCGAAAGGACTCTTCTACCGCGGCGAACGGCCGACGTTCTGGTGTCCCGTTTGCGAGACGCCGCTCGCGGAGGCCGACATCGACTACGAGGAGCGGCCGTCGAATCTCGTCTGGATGAAATTCCCGCTGACGTCGAAAGGGGAGATTCGGATTGCGACGACGCGGCCGGAGCTGCTCGTCGCCTGCCGCGCGGTGATCGTCCATCCCGACGATGCTCGGTTCGCGGACCTCCCCGGCAAGAAGGCGCGCGTTCCTCTATACGGACACGAGGTCCCAATCCTCGCGCACTCCGCCGCGAAGCCGGAGTTCGGGAGCGGGGCCGCGATGATCTGCTCGTACGGCGACATGGTGGACCTCCAATTGTTCCGCGAACTCCGACTCGAGCCGGTGAAGGCGATCGACGAGCACGGCAAGATGACGGAACTCACCGGGGCGCTCAAAGGACTGAAGGTCGGGCCCGCCCGCGAGAAGGCGATCGAAGCGCTCCGAGCCGGCGGCTTCCTCGAGAAGCTGGAGCCGATCCAGCACAAGACGCCGATCTGCTCGCGCACCCTGAACCCGATCGAATTCCTCTCCTCGGACGCGTGGTACCTGAAGCAGCTCGAATTCCGTGACGACCTCCGGCGGCTCGCGCAGGAGATGGAGTTCCGGCCGACACGGCACCGACAGCTCGTCCTCGACTGGATCGATAGCCTGACGATCGACTGGCCGATCTCCCGGTTGCGGTACTACCACACGGAGATCCCGCTGTGGTATTGCAAGAAATGCGGCGAGACGCTCGCGCCGCCTCCGGGGAAGTACTACCGGCCGTGGAAGGATCCGGCGCCGTTCGCGAAGTGCCCGCAGTGCAATTCCAAAGAGTTCGTCGGCGAGGAGCGCGTGTTCGACACCTGGATGGATTCGAGCGTCTCGAACCTCTTCCTCACTCGCTACCGCACCGACCCGGACTTCTTTGCGGCGAACTTTCCCCTGTCGCTTCGGCCGCAGGGCCGCGAGATCGTCCGGACGTGGCTCTATTACACGATGCTCAAGTCGTACCTCGTACGGAGGTCGAAGCCGTTCCACCGGGTGTTCATCCATGGCCTCGGCCTCGATGCCCGCGGACGCGCGATGCACCGCACGCTTGGCAACATCATCGACCCCTGGCCGCTGCTCAAGCAGCACGGCGCCGACGCGATCCGGCTCTTCGTGGCAGGCGAGACGAACCCGGGAGACGACTTCCGAATCAACGAGGCCAAGATCGGCGGCGCGGCGAAGTTCGTCACGAAGCTCTGGAACGTCGCACGCTTCATCTCGTCGTTCGATGAACCCGAGGCCGGCAAGCTCCAGCCGTCCGACGAATGGATCCTCGCGGAGATCAATCGGCTCGTCGAATCGTGCCGCGGGGCGTATGAGGACCTGAACCTGTTCCTCCCGGCGAACCGGTGTCGGGACTTCCTCTGGAACCTCTTCGCGCCGCACTACGTCGAGATGGTGAAGGGCCGCGCGTACGAGGGCGACACCGGCGCGCGATGGACGCTCCACGCGTGTCTCCGGGATCTCCTCCGCCTCCTCGCGCCCGTCACGCCCTTCTCGAGCGACAAGATTTGGCGGTCCGTGTACAACGGGAGCGTGCACGCGGAGCGTTTCCCCGTGCCGCGCGACGGCATCCCGGCCTCGCGAGCGGACTTCACGAACGACCTCCTCGCCTTCAACGCGGACGTCTGGAAGCGGAAACGGGACCAAGGACTGTCGCTCAACGTCGAACTCCCCGGCGTCGAGATCCCGCCAGGCCTGAGGCCGTTCGAAGGGGACCTGAAGAGGATGCACCGCCTCGCATGAGGTCGGGATCGTGACGGTCGATCCGGATCGACTCGCGGGGACGCTGATCTGCGCGGGGGCAATCCTCGGGATCGTCGGATCGATCGCAACCCTTTCCCTGCTACTCGGCGTGCCGTCGTTCGCGTTGGTCCTGTTACTCGGTGCCTACGCATTCGGGAGGCGAAAGGAGGGGCGACTCCTCGCAGGGGCGGTGGTCTGGTTCGCCGCCCTCGGTGCCCTCGGCTTCCCTCCGTTGTTCTTCTTCAGCGGCTACGGCCTCCTCGTGGCAGATTATTATTGGAAGGCCTCGATCACATTCTTCGGGACGGCGCTCGCCGTGACGGGCGCGGTCGTGAAGCTCCACACCTCGCGAGCCTGAAGAGCCGCTTCAGCGGCGTTGAAGGTCCTTGACAGGCAGAGGGGCGCCGCGGACCCGGTATATTTCGACGTACCAAGCCATTGTCTCGCGAAGTCGATCCTCCAACGGTCTCGGGCTCCACCCGAGCGCCGTTCGCGCCTTCGACGCGTCCACGACGATGTCCAGGGAGCCCATCGCGAGTGCCGCCCGGGAGAGGAGCGGCGTCCGCCCCGCGAAGCGCGCGCGCAGCTCGGAGAACCAGGCCACGAAACGGGCGAGGCCCATCGGCACGTTCACTTCGGGGGGATCGACGCCCGCGGCCTCCGCCGCCTTCGCATAGAAGTCAGCGACCGACAGGACGCGGTCTCCGAGGAGATAGAGTTCGCCCGCTCGCCCGCGGGTCGCCGCAAGTATGTGGCCTTGCGCGATGTCCGCCGCGTGAGTCCATGTGTTGGTCCCGAATCCGCGCGGGAGCCTCGGCAGCCGTCCCCGGGCAAGGAGGGCGAGGGTCCGGCCGAGCGCGCCCGTGTCTCCCGGTCCGAACACCGCCGCCGGCAGCACGATCGTGAGCGGGAGGCCCGCATTCATCTCGGCCACCGCGACCCCATGGGCTTCGACCTTCGAGGTCACGTACGGGTCATCGAAGGCCGTCTGCACGGCCGAGGATTCCGTCGCGGGCCGATTCCGTGGCGTCGGGGCGAAGACGCCCGCGGTACCTGTGAACACGATCCGCCCGACGTTTTCCCTCCGGGCCGCGGCGAAGATCATTCGCGGTCCCGGTGACGTTCACATCGTGGATTCGGCCCGGGTCGCGAAAGGCGATCTCGTACAAGCCGGCGACATGGAACACGACATCGGCGCGGGACATCGCCGTGTCGAGCGGAGGATGCGTCACATCTCCCGGGACGATGCGCGCCCCGCGCGCCTCGAGGTCCTTCGCCCGGGACGGATTCCGCGTGAGGACAGAGACCTCCCAGCCGTCCGCCAGGAGGAGGTCCGCGAGCGGGCGACCGATGAGTCCCGTGCCTCCGGTGACGACGGCCGGCACCCGTCACCCTTTCCGCAGCACGATCGTGAGGACGTCGGAATCCTTGAGCGGATGATCGAGCCCGACCTTCTGACCGGGGAACTGCGCGGACGGCCCCCACACGTTCGCGT
>Ga0209056_10005707_pt1 | contig 12932 bp, 14 predicted proteins | sample GraSoiAngelo_114_FD_185876 | JGI IMG/M metagenome (GOLD analysis project Ga0209056, IMG submission 185876) | Grasslands soil microbial communities from the Angelo Coastal Reserve, California, USA - 14_0903_13_40cm (SPAdes) (version 2) | ecosystem: Environmental > Terrestrial > Soil > Grasslands... | reverse complement strand
GCCCGCCAGCGCCTCGCACAGGACGCGCGTACCCTGCACGCGGCTGTCCCGGATCCGCCGCTTCTTGGCGGGCGACCAACGGCCGAACACGTTCTCCCCGGCCAGATGAATGACGGCGTCCGCGCCCTCGAGCCCCGCGCGATCGATGGTTCCCCGCTCAGGATCCCACGCGAGCGCGTGCTCCCCCGGCGACGGCCGCCGCCGCACGAGCGGCACGACCTCGTGCTCACGCGAGACGAGCGCTCTGCGCAGTGCGGAGCCGATGAGTCCCGTCGACCCGCTGACAACGATTTTCATTCGGGGAGAATCGCTTCAGCCTCGATTTCGACCAGCATGGTGGGATCCACGAGCCGCGTGACCGCCACGAGCGTCGCTGCGGGCCGAATGTCGCGGAACACTTCGCCGTGTGCCCGTCCGACCGCCTGCCAGTGCTCGATGTCCGTCACATACATGCGTGTCCGCACGACATCCGACAGACGAGCGCCGGCCTGTTCCAGCGCTCGGCCGATATTGCGCAGCGCCTGCACGGCCTGAGCATAGGGATCACCGGGCCCGACGATCTTGCCGGTTGCGTCGGTCGCCGTCGTTCCGGAAACGTGGATGACTCGACCGACGCGGACGGCGCGCGAATAGCCGACGATGGGCTCCCACGGCGCGCCGCTAGAGATCTGCTGCCGCGTCATCTCCCCTCGAAACCGGTGGCGGGTGCGGCGTTCCACGTGATGTGTGACAGCGCACCGGTCGACTTGGCTTCGGTGATGCGCTCATCGGTGGCGCGAATGATCTCGTCGACCGCGCGGGGGGGATTGAGGAACGTCACGCCCCCGATGGTTGGCACGGCGACGCGCCCGTCGCCGCTGCGCAGGTCGGCCAGTCCGACCCGCAGTTTATCGAGCACGATGCGGGCGGAGGCTGTCGTCGTCTCCGGGAGTAAGGCGATGAACTCATCCCGCCCCAGGCGCGCGACGACGTCTGTGGCCCGGAGCGCTCCACGCAGTACGGTGGCGGCCGCCCGCACCACATCATCTCCGACCCGGGTGCCGAGGTCCACCACGGCGACGCTGAAGGGGTGCTGGTAGCGGCGGGCGCGCTCGATCTCCGCCCCTGCGGCCTCGTGGAAGGCGCGGGCATTGCGGACCCCGGTGAGATCGTCCGTGCGGGCCAGCCGGCGCTCTCGCGCGAGGGAACTGCGGAGCGCCATGATGGCCCAGGTCAGCCCCCCGATGGCGGCCAGGGCCAAGACGATGATCGGCACGCATTCCCGCACATCCCAAAGCTATCGCGCGGGTGCGTTTTTGCCCAAGGGGATCACGGCGACCGCGTACCAGCAAGGATTCCAACGACATCCTTCCATCACGACCCGAAGGCCGTAGGGCGTGGTCGTCTCAGGGGTAAAATGCAGGGTCGGCAGACTTTCGCTGTTCCGTTCCTTGGCGATTTCGCTGCCGCTGGGTGTGAGCAGTGTCAACTGCAGCCGCGAACAATCGTCGTCGCACACCGCGACGATCGCGTACGAGGTGCGTTCCACGAGCGTAGTCTGGAACGATGCGGCCTCGTCGGTGTTGAGCATCCCCGATCGCTTGACCACCGGGAGCCGTGACGACGTCCCCACGGCGGTGATCGCGCGCTGCACGCGCTCCTGCACCTGCCGCTCCCAGCGCTGTTGCCCGATCGCTACCGATGGCGCGGCAGCGATCACGAGTAGAGCGACGAGGACCCTCATCGCACCTGCCGCCGCCACGCCGTGGCGGCCACCGCGGCCAAGGCAATGACCGCGATCGCCAACGCGATGACCATTGCTCCCAGCGGAGGCATCGGGCCCAGCCGGATCGGGCGGACAAAACCGCGTTCCCAGTCCGCGGTCCATTCACCCACTGGTCGCTTGAGCGCTAGCGCGAGCGCCGTGTCCACCGGCTGCCCTGAGGTCCAGAAATCCAGAAAGCGGTCCCGCCCGACTGTGCGCGCGACATCGCCGAGGTACCGTTCACCAGGCAAGAGGTGCTGCACGCGCCACCAGCGGCGCTCGACCAGAACGACGTTCGGAATGGGAATCGTCCGCTCTTCGGCGGCCCCCGCGAGAACCGCGGCTCTGCATCCGCTCGGCCGACCGGCGAGACACGCCACCGTTGCGGGCGGGAATGAGTAAACGCCGTCCCAGTACCAGGGGGAGCTGGGGTTGCCCATGAGGTCCAGGGAGGAGAAGCGCTCGCCCGCGATACCGTGCGAGCCGAGGTAGAGTCCTACGTCCCAATTGCGCGCCGCGAGCCAACTCCGCACGGGTCTGCCGGGAGTCCCGTAGGCAGCATAGAATGCGCAGGGGCCGAGGCCTGCCTCCAACCATTGCGCAAATCGACCGAAGCCTTCGTGCCGGGCGTCCCGCTTGCCCAAGATGACCAATGTCCAGTACGTGCCGGCAGGCAGGTACGCCAGGCAGGTCGTTCGGTGGGTAGAGTCGGGCGCGAGATATGCCACCCGATCCTGCAGAGGAGTTGGTGTGTCCCCCGAGCCGTACGGCCGCTGCAATTCAATCACCAGGGTGACTCGCACTTTGGTTTCGCCCAACCCCAGATCTCGCCACGCGCTATCCATCACTGCTTCGACGTTGTGAACGGAGTTCGGAGGCAGCGTCGCACCGCGGAAGACGATCGTGGGACTTGCCCGAAGCGAATCACGCCTCACTCGTTGGCGGTCCTCCAGCAAGCGCATAGTCGCGTCCACCTTGCGCCATTCATCCGCCAACTCCTGCGCGTGTTGCCGGGCCGGCGTTCCCCACAACGGCTGGCCAACGAAGGGCGATTTGCCCCTCGACTCGGCGCCACGCGGCGGCAGGTATGCAAGCGCGAGGACGAAGCATGCCGTCAGTCCGACCGCTACCCATCGCTTCAGAGACGCCACCGGCTGCTCCGTAGCGCGCAAAGACCAAAGAAGGCTGTCCAACCAATTGCGGCGAAACTGGCCCACCACGGCAGCGCGAGCGGCTTGGGACGCGCCGCCCGCACGTCGTTCCGCCACCGCACGACCAACGAGTCGATATCCATCCCTGCCGCACTCGCCAGTCTCTCGCCGATAGGCGCGCTCGGACGCGCGACGAGACGCCGGTACGCGTCGCGTCCTCCCAGGCGCAGCGCTTCGCGAACGAGCAGAATGCCGGCGGCCTGCGCGAGTGGGCGCGGCAAACTCCCCGGCGGTAGCGACTGCAACAGCGCGGTGCACGCATCATCATGATGTTGACGGCATCGCTGCAGCGATGGTGCAGTCGCGCCGCGCGCGAAGTAATGCGTGAACGCTTCGGTGACGAGCGCTTCGCGCTCCGCCGGCGTCACGTACCAGCGCGCCAGCAGTCCAGTCGAATCGCCGACCTGCAGCACGTCTTTGCAGCGGGCGATGTCGCCCAGGAAACAGCGGCGCACCGCCTCGGAGGGCGCGGTGACGAGCAGCACGAAGACAACGGCGCGCTCATCCTGCGGCCGGAGCGTCGGGCGCAACGCGGCGCCCAGCCAGGCCGCCAATGCGGGGTCGACATGCGGCGCCGTCACGGTCGTCAGAAGGACCGTGCTGGTTGCACGGAGGTCGAGGTCCCAGGGGACCTCGACGCCCACATGCAGCACCGCGCGGCGCACGCCGCTGTCGGGATCGACGGCGCGGAAGATATAGGGATGCTGCGGCAAGTCCTCGGCAGCGCTGCCGTAGAGACTGTCGATGACGGGCCAGGCAAGTTCGGCCGCTCGCCGCCACGGCAGAGGCGATGGATTCACGACGATTCGTAGGCCACCCACGGCGATCGTATCGGAGCCGGCCGTCGCGCGCACCTGCTCGAGACTATCGGCGACATTGGCCAGCTTCTCTGCTTCGCGCCAGCTGCCGAGCAGGCTGTCGGCCTGCCTGCGCAGCCGCACCATGAGGGAGTCCTGGCTGCGAAGCGGTGACGCCAGCAGCGAGGCCGCGACCACCAGCCCGAGGAGTCTAGACATCCACCAGCATCCATCGCCCCGTAAAGACGGCGAGTGGCCCCGGACCGAGTAACAGCACAGTCTGCGCGGCGCCGAAGAGGTTGAGGTCGATGTTGGCGATGCTGGCGACGACCTGCACCAGGATCACCGCGGCAATGACGCCGAGGATGATGCCCGCCGTGCGCGCCGTCCCCGCGGACACGGCAAAGAACACGGCATAGGCGACAAACACCGCGAACGCAAACCGCACCGCCAACGCGATCGGATACGCCTGCAATCCTGGCGGCAGGGTGGCGGTGAGTACCGCGAGCGAGGAGCCGATGAGGACGGCGGCGATTGGCGCCGCCAGGAGCACGAACCCGGCTCCGAACCGCAGCAGCACATATTGCCAGCGTGCGAGCGGCAGGGTGAGCGCGTGAATGTGCCGCCCACGGTGGTCGGCGGCCCATGCCGCCATCGCCATCAAGAGGCCGAGTGCGGTCGCGAGCAGTGGATACAACGTTCCCCACGACTGCACGGCCCGAAGCAGGTCCTGCGTCTGGAGGGCACCTCGATCGGCCCGCGCGGCTCCCTGGAGCGACAGGAGGGGAATCGCGAACGCGGCGACAGCTCCCAGCACGACGATGAGACGCGACCACTTCCATTGACTGTAGAGGACTGCGCGGAACATGGCGATCATCGGCGTGTCCCCCCTTTCCGGAAACTGCGTAACAGCTCGACGAATCCATCCTCCAGATCGAGATCGATCACATCCCGAACGGACGCGCCCACGCCTTCGAAGTACGACGTCATGCCCGGCTCCCAGTCACCGACGACCCAGTTCTCACCCGCCCCGCCACCGTTCGTCCGCTCGCGTGTCAGGACTCGGAACGGTGGGTTGACGATTTCAGCCGGCGCGCCCATCACGACCAGGCGCTTGGTGCCCTGTTTGAGCTTTTCCATCGGCGCCTCGGTGATCAGTCGACCGTCGTCCATCACGGCTACCCAGTCGCAGACCCGTTCCAGCTCGTGCACGAGATGGCTCGAGATGAAAATCGTGGCGCCGCGCTCCGACACATATGTGATGAGGGCGCTGAGGATGTCGCGGCGCACGACGGGATCGAGTCCATCGGTCGGCTCATCCAGCACCAACAGATCACCGCACTGCGCGAGCGCTAACAGAATCATCACTTTGGCCTTCTGACCCTTCGACAGGCGGCCGAAGAGCTGGTCGCCATCGAGCTCAAACCGCGCGACCAGCTCCTCGGCGCGCGCGCGATCCCAGCGCGGATAGAACGCCGCCTGGAAAGCGATCAGCTCTCGAACGGTCAGCGTCGCATCCAGATGCGGTTGCTCCGGCACGTAGCCGACGCGACCGAGGATGCGGGCGTGTTGCTCGGGCATCGGATCGCCCAGCACCGTGATCCTGCCGCTCAGCGGCCGCAACAAGCCGAGGATGAGTCGAATGGTGGTCGTCTTGCCCGAGCCGTTGGGACCGAGAAACCCGTAGATCGATCCCGTGGGCACGTGGAGATGGAGCTCTTTGATCTCGAACGCCTTCCCCACGCGATAATGCAGGCGCTCGATATGGATGGCGTCGCTCATGTGGCTTTCACCCCCAACTCGGCCTCGAGGGCTCGCTGCAGCTCGGCCAGCGACACCCCGGAGCGGCGCGCCTCGGCCAACAGCTTCCGCACCAGCCCGAGTGCTTGCAGCGTGCGTTCGCGGGCCCGGCGGCCCGGCGCGAGCTCCCGGACGAAGGTGCCGGCGCCGTGCCGAATCTCCACGAATCCCTGGTCCTCGAGATCCCGGTATGCCTGCGTGACCGTCGCGGGATTGATGCGCAGTTCGGCCGCGAGTTGCCGGACGGACGGCAGCGGCGCGGCGCTCCCCAGCGTGCCCGTGGCGATCGCGAGCCGCACGCGTTCAGCGATCTGGACGTACAGGGGAATGGGGCTCCGGGGATCAATGCCGTGAAACAGGGGACGGCTCCGAGTTCCAGTGTAACGGTACAGTATAACAGTTGCCTGGCCCTCGCAAGCGCCGTCCAGTGTGCGAGATTTCAGCATCGCCTCAACGAGGAGAGCACATGAGCGAGAAGAAAGCGTTTCTGGACGCCTGGGAGCGGGAAGCGGCGACGACGGTGAAGGTCCTGCGCGCCTATCCCGGCGGGAAGGAAGAGATGAAGCCGCACACCACCTGCCGCAGCGCCCAGGAGCTGGCGTGGACGTTTGCGTTCGAAGGCGTCGCGGCCACCCAGGCGCTCCAAGGGGAGTTCAAGTTTCCCCCGACCAACATGCCCGCGATGCCGACGACGTGGTCGGACACGGTCGGCGAAGTCGAGCGCGTGTTCAAGAAGATGGCCGATACGGTCCGGAAGGTGGACGACAAGCAACTGAGCTCGACGATCAAGTTCTATACGGCACCCAAGCAGATGGGCGATGTGCGCCGGCAGGATTTTCTCTGGCAGATGCTGAACGACATGATCCATCATCGGGGGCAGTTCTCCGTGTACCTGCGCATGGCGGGAGGCAAGGTCCCGTCGATCTACGGCCCCTCCAAGGATGAGCCGTGGCAATGAGGATTTGAGCGCCAAAACCGGATAGAACTCGAGTGGGTACTCGCAGTAAGTTCTTCGCCATGAGTCCCACTCAGCGTTGGCAGGCCGTGATGGCACGCGATCGGCGCTTCGACGGGGCGTTCGTGTACGCCGTCCGCTCGACCGGCATCTACTGCCGGCCGTCGTGCGCCAGCCGCCGCCCCCGGCACAGCCAGGTCACCTTCTATCCGATTCCCGAGGCGGCCGAGCGGGAGGGTTACCGCGCCTGCCGGCGCTGCCATCCTGCCGACGTGAACGGCGGCGATCCTGCCGTGACCATGGTCCGCGCGGCCTGCCAGGCGATCGCCGCCGGCCAACCGCTGGTGGGAGATCGGCGACGGCTCGCCCGCGCGTTCAAGCGGGTCCTCGGCATCACGCCCAAGCAGTACGCCGCCGCGCGCCGCATTTCACGATTCAAACAGGAATTGAAACGGAGGAAGCACGTGAGTCCCGCACTCTACGAAGCCGGATATAGCTCGACGAGCCGCGTTTACGAACGCGCGCATGAGCAGCTCGGCATGACGCCGGCGACGTACGCCCGCGGTGGCGCCGGGATCGGTATCGCCTACGTCACCGTTCCCACATCCCTCGGCCGACTCGTGGTCGCGGCCAGCGAGCGCGGGGTGTGCCGCGTCGCCCTCGGGGACAACGCCGCGGCCCTCAAGGCGGATTTGCTCGCCGAGTTTCCCGCGGCGCGGGTGGTGCAGGACAAGAGCGGCAAACTCCACGGCTGGGTCACAGCGATTCTCGCGTATCTCGATGGCCGCGAACCCGACCTCGACCTGCCGCTCGACATTCGGGCGACCGCATTCCAACGGCGCGTGTGGCAGGAATTGCAGAAGATTCCGTTTGGGCAGACGAGAACGTACACCGAGGTGGCGAGACGGATCGGGCAGCCCACGGCTGTGCGAGCCGTGGCGCGGGCGTGTGCAATGAATCCTGCTGCGCTGGTGATTCCGTGCCATCGAGTTGTCAGAGAGAATGGAGACTTGGGTGGATACCGCTGGGGCATCGAACGGAAGAGACGTTATTGACGAAGGAAAACGGGGACATGCAAAAACTAGGCAACAGACGCAGCAGCGGTTAACAGTCCTGAGTCAACGGGACCAACCTCGCGCGGACGGTCCCGTTGACCGATGACGAGTGACCGCGGTGCGTCTGCAGCCTAGACGTTGCTTGTCCGCGCTTATCAGTTCACTGGAATCCAGTAGCTCACCTTCACCGCAAAGAAGTTGTCGCCCCTCGCCCCGAACAAATCGGCTAGGATTTCTTGTCAAGCGAGGCGGTTGCGGACGTTCCGGGCTTGCCAGAGATGACGGCGGTCGTGGGCCAGAATGAAGTTGAAGTACGCGCCTAGCGGCAGGCGCAGCAAGCGGTTAACCGGTGAGATCGTTTTGACGTGCGCCAGATCCAGGCCGTCCGCCTGACGCACGCGCTCCGCCAAGCCATCGCGCACCACAGCGAATTCCGGGAGCACGACGGCGCCGCGATACGTGCCGCCCACCGAGACGCGAATGAGGCGCGGAGCTTTCATCCGGAACTTGGGAGGTGGCTCCATCGACGCCACCATCATTCGGGAGAACCATCCGTAGCGGAACGGTCCCGGCGCGAACTGTCGATTGGAGCGCCCTTCCGCGATGGCCCGATCGAATGCCGGCAGCGTCTTGGTCACACCGACATTCAAATGTTGCAGACACTCGGCGATGGACCAGCTGTCGCTTGCGGGACGCCAATTGAACCGGTCGTCGCTGAGTCCGGAGGCTATCGCTTCGCCGTCCCGCTTGATAGCATCGATCTGGTCGAGCATGACCTGGAGCTCAGCGGTCATGCCCCTAATATGGCATTTCCGGAGGCTTTATGATTGCGTTAGCCGTCCCGCTGATCTTGCTGTCGTCCCTCGCCCAAACGCCCGCCCCTGCCCCGCGCGACCTCGTCGCGCGCGCACTCGCGGCGATGGGCGGCGAGACCGCAGTGCGTGGGTTGCGTGGTTCGGCGGTCGCGTTTTACCAGGCGACGTTCGCGTTGGGGCAGGAAGAGACGCCGGCCTCACCGCCGCGAGCCAACTTGACGATCGGCCAGCAGGTGACGGACTACGCGGGCAACCGCGCCCTGATCACGACCGAGGGTCGCAACCCAACCGGTGCGGTCATCAAGTTTCGACGCGTGATCGCGGGCAGCATCGGGATGCTCGAGACCGACGGCGTGCCGGCACCCGACAGCCCGTCGCAGGTCGCCAACATCGAACGGTTCATCCGGCGTACGCCGGAGCGCTTGTTGATCACCGCGCTCGATAACCCCGCCGCCCTGCGTGCCCTCCCGGCGCGGCGTTGGCGCGACGAATCACTCGACGGCATTCGCTACGCCGCGGGCCTCGATACGCTCGATCTCTACTTCGATCGCCGCTCGGGACTGCCCGTCCTCACGGAAACATTGACCGACGATCCGGTCCTCGGCGATCGGGTGACGCGCACCGCGTTCACTCGTTGGCAGGATGCCGGCGGCGTGCTGTTTCCGCGACAGATCGATACCGAGGTGAATAACCGGCTGCAGACCCACACCGTCGCCACCGCCGTGAGCACGAATCCCGAACTGCCCGATACGATGTTCGCGATTCCCGACTCGATCGCCGCGCGCGCGCAACGGAGCAACACCACGCCCCCGGTCGTCGTCACGCTCGTCGAGCTCGCTCCGAATGTGTGGCGCGCCGAAGGCGGCTCGCATCATTCGCTGATCGTGGATCAGGGAACCCGGCTCCTCGTGGTCGAGGCGCCGCTCAGTGCGATGCGTATGGAGGCAATGCTCGACACACTGCGCTCCAGATTCCCCGGCAAGCCCGTGGGCCTGGTCATCAATACGCATCATCACTGGGATCATTCGGGTGGGTTGCGGGCCGTCCTTGCCGCCGGCGTGCCAGTCGTGACCCACGCGCGCAACGTGAGCTTCGTTCGGTCGATCGCCACGGCGCGGAAGACCATTCGTCCCGACGTGCTGTCACGGCGCCTCGGCCCCGCCCGCCCCCCGCTCCCAGCGATCAGCGCGGTGGAAGACAGCCTGGTCGTGGGCAGGGGTGACGGGCAGGTCGTTGCGTACCGCCTGCCCACCGCACACGCCGAAGGGATGCTCGCGGTCTACGTCCCCTCCGCCAGGATCCTGTTCCAAAGCGATGTCGTGAACGCCGCACCGACCCCGCCCGCGGCGGGCAGCGCCGAGCTGGTCAGGTTCGTGAAGGCGCGAGGGCTCGCGGTCGAGCGGGTGGCGGGTGGGCACGGTGTGGTCGTGCCGTGGGCGGACGTGGAGCGCGCCGCGACCCCGTAAAGGACGAGAGCGCGCATCCGAACGACCGGACGCTGCGACGCCCCTAGTGCTGGCGAGCCTCGTTCGCGCCGCTCGCGGCCGCCTCGCTCCCCAGCCGGTGCTGCTGATACCAGCTCAGCATGTAGAGCTGCGTTCGGAGGTAGTTCGACGGTTTGGAGCTGGTGCCATGATACTCGCCGTTGAAGCGCAGCATCACGACCGGCACCTTCAGTATCTTCAGCGCCGAGTAGTACTCCTCGGTCTGCGGGATGGGCGTCCGGAGATCGAGCTCGCCGGTCATCAGCAGCGTCGGCGTCTTCACGTTGCCGACATAGGCGAGTGACGACTGCTTGATCCACTGCTCCGGCTTTTCCCAGAAGGGCGCATCGAAGAAGCCGTAGGTGAACAGCGGGACGTCCGTTTGGCCGGCCATGCTCATCCAGTCGATCACCGGACACCGGACCGCCGCGGCGGCAAACCGCGTGGTGTGCCCGATCACCCAGCTCGACAACACGCCGCCGCCCGAGCAGCCGCCGACGTACATGCGCTGCGTGTCGATGTAGCCGCGTGCGACGACAGTATCGACGCCTGCCATCAAGTCGTCATAGTCGACGCTCGGATAGGCGCGCTCGATCGCGTTGCCGAACGTACTGCCGTAGCCGGTGCTGCCGCGCGGATTGGTGATGAGCACGACATAGCCGTTGGCGGCGAAGTTCTGCAGCTGGTAGCTGAAGGCCCCGTTGTACATCCCGTGCGGCCCGCCGTGGATCTCCATGATGAGCGGATACTTCTTGCTGCGGTCGAAGCCGGGCGGCTTGATGATCCACCCCTCGACGCGAGTGCCCCCCGTCGAGAGGTACGAGACTTCTTCCGTTGATCCCAGGTGGATGCGATCCAGGACGTCGGCGTTCACGCTCGTGAGCCGCGTGATCGCGGCGCGGCCGCCTTTCAGGCTGAACCGAGCGACGTCAGGCGGATCATTCGCGTCGGACCGGACACCGACCGCGCTGAAGTCGCGCGCGATAGACGTGAGCGACAACATCTGTGTGCCGTCGGTGACCTTGCGGTTGCCACCCCGCACGCCGGCGAAGTACACGTTGCTCGTGCCTTGCTCGGCGAGCGCGAAGAAGACGCCGCTCCCGTCGGGACTCCAGCGGAGCGATGCCGGGTCGCGATCATACGTCGTGAGCGCGTGCATGCCGGTGCCGTCGATACCGACGGCCCACACTTCGTCGGCGCGATAGGACTCCTTCCCGTAGTCGTGTCCCGTGAACGCGACGGTCCGTCCGTCGGGTGAGACCATGGGGCCGGTCCAGCCACCCTTCTTGCTGACGATCTGCTTGATCGCGCCACTCTGGACGTCGACCGTGTAGAGATAGGACTCGCGATAGCGATAGTCGGCGTCCGGCTCGCGCAACCCGTCGAACACGATCGTGCGGCCGTCAGGCGTCCAGTCGTAGTTCGGCGCGCCGAAGCCGCCGAGCTCACTCGTGGCGAAGTCGCCGGTGGTGAGCTGGCGTGGCGTCCCGCCATCGGCCGGCACCAGGAATATCTGGGTGGTGCCTTGCTCCACGAATCCGACGCGGTCGCGGCGATAATGCAGCCGATCCACGACCCGCGGGGCGGGCGTCCACTTCGCCCCTTCCGGCGCCATCGGCATGCTGATCTTCCACGGCGTCTCGCTCTTCACAAGCATCGTGAAGGCGAGGGCACGACCGTCTGGCGACCAGCTCAGATTGCTCGGCGTCTCGCTGACGCGCGTCACCTGCGACGTCGCACCCTCGGCATCCATCCAGCGCACGAACACCTGCGTGCCCTTCGGGTCGCCGTCGGCGAAATAGGCGATGCGCGTGCCATCAGGCGACCAGCGCGCGTTCGAACCCTTCACCAGGAAGCGGTTGCGCGAGCCGTCGGCATTCATGATCCACAGCCCGGAATCCCAGCGGTCCTCGAGCTTGTTCACCCAGCGGCGCGTGTAGACGATCTGCGCACCGTTGGGCGAGACCTGCGGATCGGCGACCTGTTCCCAGTCGAGATAGTGGTTTACGGTGAGCAGCGTATCGGATGCGGTTTCTTGACTCGAGACTACCGATGGAACGACGAGCAGTGCGGCCAGAATCACGGAACGCATAGTGCCTCCGCGGACGGGCGGATTGAAGGATGTCTCTAAGAAAGCTTGGGAACGCCGATCAAGTAACTCCCCCGCAGCGGTGACCACCGGCCCCGAAAATCCCCGATTTCCCAGTCGTATGTGTCGAGTCCGCGCACCAGTTCCGCTAGTTCGGCCTGAGAATAGGTGCGGAGGCAGGAGACGACGCCGTCAAATGTCCCCACGAGCGGCAAGACAGGCGGCAGGTAGGTCCACACCAGCCGCGACCAGCGCCAGGGGCGAATGAACGGCACGGATACGAGCGTGCCCAGCCAGGTGAGGGCCACGACCGCGATTTCGAGCGGAGCCCGGCGCGCGATCTCGAACACCCCGATGCCCTGCCCTCGATGCACGGCATCCGCGAGGATGGCTCGTGCCTCCGCAGGGCGGAAGTGATGGAACGCCGTGAAGATGGTGCGGAATCCGTCGAGCCCTTCCGGTACGGCCCGTGCGTCTGCAGGGATTACGTTTTCCCCGTGCGGGTATAGATCCGTGAACAGCACGGGCACGGGGACTTGAGCGCCGAGCCGCGCCCAGGGACCGCCGGCACCCGAGCAAAGGTCCACGATCCGGCGTGCTTTCGTGCGCTCGACCGCTTGACGCAGCAGCGGGCCGACCGGGTCATAGGCGCCCGCGACCTTCTCGGTAAACGCGAGAAAGTCGGTCAGCGCGTCGCGGAGCGACGGCGGACACGACGCCAGGTCGTGGATCTCGACGAGGTGCAGCCGCATCGCCCGAACAATTTGCACGAAACGCGCGGCGAAGTGAGATTTCGCGCCCGACCATGGAGAACTTCGAGCTCCCCCAGCTGTTCGCGGATCGTCCCGCCGGCCACAACTATTTCGAGCTAATCCGCGTGCCCGCGATGTCGGCCGGATTGTACGCGCTGCAGCCCGGCGAGTCGGATCCACAGGTCCCGCACCACGAGGACGAGCTGTACTACGTCGTGGGCGGCCGGGGG
>Ga0209056_10005706_pt1 | contig 12933 bp, 12 predicted proteins | sample GraSoiAngelo_114_FD_185876 | JGI IMG/M metagenome (GOLD analysis project Ga0209056, IMG submission 185876) | Grasslands soil microbial communities from the Angelo Coastal Reserve, California, USA - 14_0903_13_40cm (SPAdes) (version 2) | ecosystem: Environmental > Terrestrial > Soil > Grasslands... | reverse complement strand
CTCGGCCGGAGCCAGCTCGGTGTCGTGCTCCAGCTCGTGGATGGCGTGCGAGATGTCGGGCACCACGAACAGCGTGGGATCCTGCGGAGACATCGTCTCCACGCCCTTGTCGGTCAGGTGCACCGAGCGGCCGCGCTCATCCATGACGAAAAACAGATCATCTTCGATGTCGCGCATCTTCTGATCGCGCGCCGGCAGCTTGCGGTCGGCGAGCCGGTCGAGCTCGACCCGTTGCACCTGCTGCTTGACGCCCTGCTCGTTCAGCAGTTTGAGCAGCTTCTTGTTCTTCGGCATCCCGAGCTGCGCCTTGTACAGCAGCTTCGCCCCCTCGTAATTCGTATCCGGGTTCTCCAGCAGCGGCTCGGCCTTCGCAATCAGATCGTTGGCGATTGCGGTCTGCTTGCGTACCAGCTGCACGACCTGGGCATTGTACAGGGCGTACTTTTCATCCGACTCCGCGCCTACGACCCCGGAGATGATGAGAGGCGTGCGGGCTTCGTCGATCAGAATCGAGTCCACCTCATCGATGATTCCGTACACGTGCCCGCGCTGGACCCGCTGCTCCAGGTTGCCCACCATGTTGTCGCGCAGGTAGTCGAAGCCGAATTCGTTGTTGGTCCCGTAGGTGATGTCGCACTGATAGGCCGCGCGGCGCTCGGGGGTGGACGGTTGCGTGTCGTCGATGCACCCCACCGTCAGGCCGAGCCACTTGAAGAGATGGCCCATCCACTGCGAGTCACGTCGCGCCAGGTAGTTGTTCACCGTGACGAGATGCGCGCCGCGCCCGGCCAGCGCATTGAGATACAACGGCAGGGTTGCGACCAGCGTCTTGCCTTCGCCGGTGGCCATTTCGGCGATCTTGCCCTGATGCAACACGATGCCGCCGATGAGCTGCACGTCGTACGGCACCATGTCCCACTGCATCGTGTGCCCGGTGACGACGACCTCGCTGCCCAGCAGCCGGCGGGACGTCTCGCGCACCGTCGCGAACGCCTCCGGCAACAGATCGTCGAGCGTGCGCTGCAGCTCGGAGACGAACTCCTGCTCCGCTTTTCTCAGCTGGTCGGTGAGATTGGCACGCTCGGCAGGATCGGGGCAGTCGTGCTTCGCCTGTTTGAGCCGCTCGACCTCCGCGTGCAGCGCGCCGGTGCGCTGCGCGATCGCGTCGCGGAACTTCGCGGTCTGTGCCTGCAGCTCGCTGTCGCCGATCTCTTTGAGGCGCACTTCGTGCTCGTGAATCGCATCCACGATCGGCTGAATGCGTTTCAGCTCACGGTTGAACCGCGTCCCGAAGATTTTGGTGAACCAACGATTCGCCATTACGCTCCTAGCGATACAGCCCGTGCGTTCCGATGTATTGGCGCACCGGATCGGGCACTAAATATCGAATGGAAAGCCCCTGTTTGACGCGCTCCCGCACCTTGGTCGCCGAGAGGTCGATCATGGGCACCGGGATGACCCGCTTGATCAGGGGGTGACGCACCACGCTCGCGCCGGGCCGGGCGAAAACGACGATGTCGGCAAGTCCCGGAAGGGCTTCGACTTCCCACCACGCCGCGAGATCCGAGGCGGCGTCCGCCCCTAGCAATAACGTGAACCGGTTCCCCGGCTCTCGATCGCCCAACGCCCGCAGGGTCCGGACGGTGTAGGAGGGCGTCGGTAGGCCCAACTCGACGCGCTCCACGCGAAGGCGCGGATTATCTCCGACCGCCAGATCGAGCATCTCGGCCCGCTGCTCCGGCGTCGCCTGATGGGCCGCGCGTTTGAACGGCTGCTCACGCGCGGGCAAGAAGTGCACGTTGCACCCCAGCGCGTCTGCCGCCGTTTCTGCCACAATCAAATGTGCGACATGAACGGGGTCGAACGAGCCGCCGAACAGCGCCCCCCCGCTTCCGGCCACGCCGCTCAGGGTGTGGAGGGGGTCGACGGAGTCGCGCTGGAATCGGCCGCGGCGGGACACGTGCGGCCGAGCCCGGTCGCGTTGGGATAGAAGCGCCGCAGGTGCTCGCACGTCTCCTGCAGCTCCTGCTTGTAGCCGATCGCGCGATAGCTGTCCACCAATCGCAGCAGCGCGTCGGGCGCCCGCTGCGTGGTGGGATAGTTCGCGATCACGTCCTTGAAATAGATGATCGCCGAGTCCCAGGCTTTGCGGCGCTGATAGAATATGCCGGTCTTGTACGTCTTCTCCGCGAACTGGTTCTCCAGGCGACGCACATGCGCCCGCGCGCGCGCCGCTGCGTCGCTGTCGGGAAAACGGCCCGCCAACTCCTGATAAATCGCCAACGCCGTCTCACCGTACGCGGGGTCGAGCTCGGGGCGGTGCCAGAGACGGAGGTTCGCGTCTCCCGCTCGCAGCAGGGCCAGCGGCGCGTACTCCGTGGTGGAGAATTCGTCGGCAACCTTCCGGAACTCGCTTGCCGCCTGCACATAGTCGCCCACCTGGAACCAGGACTCTGCGATGTAATACCGTACCTGCGCCGACTCGGGACTACCAGGTGCGAGCTCGAAGCTGACGCGTTGCAGGATCATTTGCGCACGGCGAAAGTCGCCGTGCCGGAACAGGTCCATGGCACGGGCAAGATCGACGTCGGGCTGGACCACGGGGGCGGCACGCGGAGCACGGCCATGAGGGTGACAGGCCGCCATCCCACTCAGGGCGACCGCGAGCGCCAGCACCCCGATCTTCCGTTGCATCGTCATTCCGGCTCAGCCTTTCCTAACCTATTGAGCTTTTCCTGTGCCCGCTGCGAAATCGTGTCACCCGGCGTCCCCCCGACGAGCGCCTGTTGATAGCTGTCCATGGCGCCGGGGATGTCGCCCTGCGCCAGGCGCACGTCGCCGAGACCGAGGAAGGCACCCCGCACCACATCGGGCGAGGCGCCGGGCGCCGTCGCCCGTCGAAACCATCCTTCCGCGTCGGCGGGACGTCCCTGCTCGAGCGCGAGTTGCCCTGCGACGAGCGCGCACAGCCCCAGGCCTTCGCGCGCCGATTCAACCACCGCAGCCGCCCGCTGTCTCCGGACGACGCCCTCGAACACGCGCACCGCCGTACTACAATCCCGGACCCGGACCAGGGTCATGCCGTACACGAACAGTAGCGAGTCGGCACGCGCGGCGTCGACCGCCGATGCCGCTGCAACCGGCAACAGGGCCTTTGCCTCGGCCGTATCGCCCCGGCCGACCGCGTCGAGGGCGGCGAGCACGACATACCGTCCGAGGGGACGCCGCGGCGCGACTTCCCGCAGTCCGGTCAAGGCACTCGCCAGCGCCGTGCGGTCGTTGGCCGTGAGGGCAGCCCGCGCCACCCGATCCAGTCCGTCGGCGGCTTCGTCGGCGCGCGAGCGATCGCGCTGGGCGAGCGAGCGGTAGGAATCAGCCGCCAGCTGATAGTCCTCAGAATGCATGCCTGCGGCGGCCACCTTCGCGAGCAGCGCGGCGCTGCCGGCGTTTGCCTTGAGACCCAACTGGTATTCCGCCAGGGCGTCGGCATACAACCCTGCGGCATAGGCGCGATCGCCGAGCTCCTCGTGATTGGCGGCAGAACGGGTGCAGGCCAGCAACAGGACAAGCGGCACCGCCCAAGACCGTCTCACTTCTTTTTCTTCTTTCGCTCAGGTTTCGTGTCGGCGCCAACGGGCGCCACATCCGAGCGGGAGAGCAGCGCCAGATAGGCCTCTACCCTCGGGTCTTCCGGCCGCCGCGCACGCAGCTCTTCCCAGACCGCGCGCGCCGCCAACCCATCACCGGCGAGGTAGCAGGCTAGTCCCAACATCGCGGCGGCGTCGTGGAAGGACGGCCGCTCGCGCACGATGATCTGGAACTGCTCGTGGGCGTCCAACGCGCGACCGGCCTCGAGCAACAGCCGGCCTAGCTTGTACCGCAGGTCATGGAATGCCGGCCCCAGCGTCAGCGCCGCTTCATACTGCGCGATCGCTTCGCTGAGCCCGCCCGCCTCGACGTATGCCTGGCCCAATGTGGCGTGCTGGTTTGCCAGTTTCGCCGCGACGTGACCATGGAAGCCCGCGCGCCGCGCTGAGGTGACCTGACGGGCACGCCGCAGCACCGCGGTGGCCTCCTCTTCGCGACCCAGCTCGTTCAGCACCAGCGCGCGATGGATCAAGGCCTCGATGTAATTGGGATTGAGCGCCAGGGCACGATCGAGCTGTTCCAGCGCCTTGTCCGGCTGTCCGGCAAGCGAGTACGAGAGGCCGAGCAGATGATGCGCGTCCGCAAACGCGCGGCCGGTCGCGATGACCTCCTCGAGGAGGTGAATCGCGCCGTAGTAATCCTGCAGCTGAAACCGCTCGTTAGCCTGCTCGACCAGGCGCTCGGGACTGACGTCCATGAATCTCCTCGTACCAGTCAACGAACGTGCGGATACCTTCCTCGATCCCGACGCGCGGCTTGAAGCCCAGCACGCGTCCGGCATGCACCAGATCGGCATCCGTCAATCGCACGTCGCCCGGCTGATCGGGGTGACGCTCGACGCGCGCTTCCTGACCCAGAGCCTTGGCGATGAGCGTGATCAGGCGGTCGAGACGCACGCGTTCGCCGCCGCCCAGATTGACCGTCTCGACCGTGCCGGGCGTCGCGCGAGCGGTCCATTCGAGCGCGGCGAGAATGCCGTCCAGGCAGTCGGTAATATAGGTGTAGTCGCGCTCACTCGACCCATCCCCATGCATCCGGACCGGACGTCCGCGGGCGATCAGATCGGTGAACTTGTGGATCGCCAGATCGGGGCGCTGGCGTGGGCCGTACACCGTGAAGAACCGCAGGCAGATGATCTTGAGCGGATAGAGGTGCGCAAATGCATGCGCCAGCAACTCCCCTGCGCGCTTGCTGGCGGCGTATGGCGAGATCGGCAACACGGCGGGTTCAGCCTCGGCAAATGGCGCGGGCGTCGCATTTCCGTAGACGGACGACGACGAGCCGAACACGATCCGCGTCAATCCCACACGGCGGGCCGCATCGATCAACCGCGCCGTCGCGGTGACGTTCGCTTCCATGTACGCGCCGGGATCCTCGAGCGAGGGACGGACACCCGGCTTTGCCGCCAGATGGATGATCGCCTCGACGCCGTCCAACGGGACAGCATCGCGGGCGACATCGGCCTCCACGAACCGAAACCCCGGAAGTTTGCGGAGGCCCGACAGGTTGCGCTCTTTGACGTCCCGCGCGTAGAACGGATCGAAATTATCGACGCCGGTCACCTCATCGCCGCGCCGGACGAGCGCCTCGCTCAGGTGTGATCCGATGAACCCGGCCGCGCCGGTGACCAGAAAGCGCGTCACGACTCGCTTGCTCCTTCGCGCTTCACCAGATCACGGAAATACTCGATCGTGCGGCGCAGGCCTTCGTCGAGCGAAATCTTCGGCTCCCATTCCAGTGTCTCGCGGGCGTGCGAGATGTCCGGCTGGCGCACCTGTGGATCGTCCACCGGCAGCGGCCGCTCGACGATCTTGCTCTTGCTACCCGTCAACGTCAGCACGCGATCGGCGAGCTGCCGCACGGTGAACTCGTGCGGGTTGCCGATATTGGTGGGATCGGCGCTGCCGCGTTCGAACAGCCGCATGATGCCCTCGATCAGGTCGTCCACATAGCAGAACGAGCGCGTCTGCGAGCCGTCGCCGTAGACGGTGAGGGGATCGCCGCGCAGCGCCTGCACGATGAAGTTCGACACCACCCGCCCGTCGTGCGGGCGCATGCGCGGCCCATAGGTATTGAAGATCCGCACGATGCGCGTGTCGAGCCCGTGGTAGCGGTGATAGGCCATGGTCAGCGCCTCCGCGAACCGCTTGGCCTCGTCGTAGACGCCGCGCGGCCCTACAGGGTTGACGTTCCCCCAATAGGACTCCGGCTGTGGATGCACGAGCGGATCGCCGTAGACCTCGGAGGTGGAGGCCAGCAGGAAGCGCGCCTGTTTCGCCATGGCGAGTCCCAGCGCCTTGTGCGTGCCGAGGGCGCCGACCTTGAGGGTCTGGATCGGGAGCTTGAGGTAATCGACGGGACTCGCCGGGCTCGCGAAGTGCAGCACGCCGTCGAGGGCGCCGTCGACTTCCATGAAGGTTGTGACGTCCTGGCGCCGAAACTCGAAGTTGGGATGGTCGGCGACGTGGGCGAGATTGGCGGGACTACCGGTGAGATGATTGTCCATTCCCAGAACCCGGTGTCCTGCGGCGAGGAACCGGTCAACGAGATGCGATCCTAGGAACCCGGCCGCCCCCGTTACGAGGACGCGCATCCGAGCGGGCGGCCGATGCTGTCGTAGGTGAATCCCAGCCGGCCGAGCCTTTGCGGATCGTACAAGTTGCGTCCATCGACGATCAACGGCCGCTTCAAGAGCTGCTTCATCCTGGCGAAATCGGGATTGCGATACTCCAACCACTCGGTCACGATCGCGAGCGCATCCGCGCCGGCCAACGCGTCGAAGCCGTGGCCGGCGTACGCGACACGGTTGCCGACCTGACGGCGCGCGGTTTCCATCGCGGCGGGGTCGTGCGCTTGGACCTTCGCGCCGGCGCGGAGCAGCTCCTCGATGAGCACGAGCGCCGGGCTCTCGCGGACGTCATCGGTCTCGGCCTTGAAGGCAAGGCCCCAAACGGCAACGACTTTGCCGCTGAGCGATCCGAGATGGCGCTGCAGCTTTTCAAACAACAGTTTCTTCTGGCGGTGATTCGCAGCCTCCACCGCGGACAGAATATCGAGCGGCAGCTTGTTCTCGGAACCGGCGCGGATCAGTGCTTTGACGTCTTTGGGAAAGCAGGACCCGCCGTAGCCCGGGCCGGGAAACAGGAACGCCTGTCCAATGCGCCGGTCCGAGCCGATGCCGCGCCGGACCTGGGTCACGTCCGCCCCCACCGCCTCGCACAGCTGCGCGATCTGGTTCATGAAGGAGATGCGCGTGGCCAACATGGCGTTGGCGGCGTACTTCGTCATCTCGGCCGACGGAAGGTCCATCACGATCAGCGGATTGCCCGTGCGCACGAAGGGGGTGTACAGCTCCTCGATCACTTTGGCCGCGTCGGGGGAGTCGACCCCGACGACCACGCGGTCGGGCTTCATGAAATCCTCGACCGCGGCGCCTTCCTTGAGGAATTCCGGATTCGAGCAGACGTGAAACGGTGTCGTCGTCTCCCGCGCGATCTGCGCCCGCACCTTCTCCGCCGTGCCCACCGGGACGGTGCTCTTCGTCACGACGACCTTGGGCGCATTCATATGCTTGCCGATCGTCGTGGCGACCGCGAGCACGTGCTGGAGGTCGGCCGATCCGTCTTCGTCGGGCGGCGTGCCCACCGCGATGAACACGACTTCGGCGCGCTCGACCGCGGTGCCGACGTCGGTCGTGAAGGTGAGCCGGCCCTCGCGCTGATTACGGATGACAATCGGCTCGAGTCCGGGCTCGTAGATCGGGAGTTTATTCGCGTTGAGATTCGTGATCTTGGCGGCGTCGACGTCGGCGCACGCGACGTCGTTCCCCGTCTCGGCGAGACAGGCACCCACGACCAGACCTACATATCCGGTGCCGACGACGGCGACCTTCACGCGCGGTTACCCGCCCCGCCCGTTTTGGGCAATACATGCCGGGTATCCACGGTCGCGCGCGCGTGCCGCGCGATCAGTTTATAGTCGATCGCCGTGTGATCAGTCACAATGATGACGCAGTCGGCCTGCTTGAGCGTTTCTGCGGTGAGCGGCACGGAATTGAGCGCGATACCGTCTGCTTTCAGGACCGGCACGTGCGGATCGTGGTAGGACACATCGGCACCACGCTGATGCAGCAGCCGGATCACATCGAGCGCCGGACTCTCGCGAATGTCGTCGATGTTTTTCTTGTAGGCGACGCCCACCAGCAGGACCCGGCTGCCGCGGACCGCCTTCCCCTGCTCGTTGAGCGCGTCCACGACCTTCCCGACCCAGAACTCCGGCATCTCGGCGTTCAGCTCACCGGCCAGCTCGATGAACCGGGTTTTGTAGTTGAGCGTCCGCATCTTCCAGGCGAGATAGTGCGGATCGAGCGGAATGCAGTGCCCGCCGACGCCGGGGCCGGGCGTGAATTTCATGAACCCGAACGGCTTGGTCGCCGCGGCCTCGATCACCTCCCACACATCCACGCCGAGCTTGTCGCACACGATCGCCATCTCGTTGACGAGCCCGATGTTGACGCTGCGGAACGTGTTCTCGAGGATCTTCACCAGCTCGGCCGCTTCGGGCGACGAGACCGGCACCAGCGTATCGATGGCCCCCTGATACAACGCCATGGCGACTTTCAGGCAGGCGGGCGTGATGCCGCCGATCACCTTGGGCGTGTTGCGGGTGTTGAAGCGCTCGTTGCCGGGATCGACGCGCTCCGGAGAGAACGCGAGGAAGAAGTCTTCCCCGACCTTGAGCCCCGTGGACTCGAGCGCGGGGAGCATCAGCTCGCGCGTTGTGCCGGGGTAGGTCGTCGACTCCAGCACCACGAGCTGTCCCTTCCGCAGCGCGCGCTTCACCGACTCGGTGGCCGCCAGCACGTAGCTCACGTCCGGATCCTTGGTCTTGGAAAGCGGCGTGGGCACGCTGATGGAGATGACGTCGGGCTCGTTCAGGCGCGTCAGCTCGGCAGTGGCGGAGAATCGCTTGGCCTGTACCGCGTCGGCGACGGTGGAGGCCGGTACGTCCTGAATGTGTGAGCGACCCCCGTTCAGCGAATCGACGACTCGCGGGTTGATGTCCACACCGAGCACGCGGTAACCGGCGCGAACCAGCTCCATCGCGAGCGGGAGTCCGACGTAGCCGAGGCCGACGACGCCGAAGATGGCGGTGCGGTCCTTCGCTTTCGCGAGGAGCGTATCGACCATAGTGGGTGCGGCGACAGTCACGGTCATGGTGTCTCCGGAGCGCCGCCGCGCGCCAGTGAGCGGGAGGCGGCTTCGAGCACGCGGACGACGCGCACGCCGTCCTCGGCGCTCGCCCGCGGCGCTTCACGGCCCTGCGCGGCGCGGACGAAATGCGCCAACTCGGCCGCGAGGGGCTCCACGGCCGGAATGCGAGGAATGAATATGTCGCCCTCACGAATCGCCAGGCTCTCGCCGAACGATCGATACTCGGGCGGGCGGTCCACGCCCTTGTCGTAGATCCGCAGCTTTTCGCGCGGCTCCATATCGTCGAATACCACCATCTTCTTGGCGCCTACCACTGTGAGCTTCCGTTCTTTGTGGGGATCCAGCCACGACATCTGGACATGCGCAAGCACCCCGCTCGCGAACTCCATCGTGAGAAACACGACGTCCTCGATCGCGGGCTGCAGATAGCTCTTCCCGTGCGCCGCGACGCGTACGGGTTGCTCACCGAGCAAGTAGAGTGCCACTGACACATCATGCGGTCCAAAGCTCCACAGTGCGTTTTCGTCCTTCCGGACCTGCCCGAGGTTCACCCGGAGCCCATATAAATAGAATACTTTGCCCAGCTCGCCTTTCTGCACCATCTCGCGCAGCCGCTCGACGGCGGGATGGTACACCAGCAGGTGACCGGCGAGCACCGGGATCCCGCGCTGGGCACCCTTCTTCGCCACGTCCTCGGCATCCCGCACGCTGAGCGCAAACGGCTTCTCGACCAGGACCGGCTTACCTGCCTCGAGCACCTGGCGCGCGACGGCCGCATGAGTCGCCGCCGGGGAGGCGATGATCACGGCATCCACCGCCCCCAGCAGCGCCGCCATGTCTGCCGTGACCAGGGCGCCGGGGTACTGCCGCGACACCCGTTCGCGAACGCTGGCATCTGTGTCGCATACGGCTGCCAACTCCCCTTCGGCGAGCCCGGCCACCGTCCGGACGTGGTTGCGTCCCCACGCCCCGGCGCCGACTACGCCGATCTTGAGACGCTTCACCGATAAAATCCGCGGATCGCATCGACTACCCGATCGAGCTGCGCGCGGGTGAGCTCCGGGTAAATCGGCAAAGAAATCGCCTCGCGAGACGCCTGCTCCGCCTGCGGCAGGCTGCCATCCTTGTAACCGAGGTGCGCAAAACAGGGCTGGCGGTGCAGCGGGACCGGATAGTACACCGCGTGGCCGATCCCCTCCTTCTTTAAGTGCGCCTGCAGCGCGTCGCGCCGCTCAGCGCGCAGCGTGTACTGATGGAAGATGTGCTCGTTGGCCGGATCCACGACGGGCGGTTTGACCTGTGGGACCTCGGCCAGAGCCTTGGTATAGTAGGCGGCGTGCTCGCGCCGCTTGGCAGACCATTGCTCGAGGTGCGGCAGCTTGGCAAGCAGGACCGCGGCCTGGAGTGTATCGAGCCGGGAGTTGGTGCCGACTTCGTCGTGATGGTACTGCTTGGTACCGCCGTGCAGCCGCAACTTTTTGAGCCGGTCGGCGGCTGCGTCGTCCGATGTGACCATCATACCGCCGTCCCCCCAGGCGCCAAGATTCTTGCTGGGGAAAAACGAGTAGCCCGTCACCCATCCCAACTCGCCCGCCATGCGCCACTCGCCGTCGATCTTGCGACGGGCACCTATGGCCTGTGCCGCGTCCTCGATAACCTTCACCCCCAAGGGCCGCCCGATTGCCATCAGCTCGAGCATGTCGGCCATCTGCCCATAGAGGTGCACGGGCATGATCGCTCGGGTGCGCGGCGTCATCGCACGCTTCACGCCGGCGGGATCGATGTTGAATGTGTCGGGTTGAATGTCCACGAACACCGGGGTGGCGCCGGCATTGTGAATCGTGCCAGCCGTCGCGAAGAAGGTGAACGGCGTCGTGATGACTTCGTCGCCCGGCTTCAGATTCAACACCTTGAGGGGCAGCAGCAGCGCATCCGTGCCGCTCGCGCAACCGATGCCGTGCTTCGCGTGCGACAGCCGGGCGATTGCCGTCTCGAGGTCCGGCACGGACGGCCCCATGATGAACTGCTGCGACTCGACGACTTTCATCATCGCGGCGAGCACGTCGTCCTTGGTTGCGTTGTACTGCGCGACCAGGTCCAGCATCGGGACTTTCACGACGCGCCCGCCCGCGCGCGCGAGGCGACTATTTGACGGAGTATTCCCCCCGACTCCTCGTAGGCGGCCCCGCAGACGCCGCACGCCGCGCGCCCCGCGCTCGGATGGAGCCGCTCGCCGCACTGGCACATCCATCCCACGCGCCGGGCGGGCACGCCGACCATCAGTCCGTACGCCGGCACATCCGAGGTGACAACGGCGCCGGCGCCGATGAAGGCGTACTCGCCCAGCGTGACACCGCAGACGATCGTCGCATTCGCGCCGATCGAGCCGCCGCGCTTCACGAGCGTGCGCCGGTATTCGTTCTTGCGCGGCACGTGGCTGCGCGGGTTCATGACGTTGGTGAACACGCAGGAGGGCCCGCAGAAGACGTCGTCTTCCAGCTCGACGCCCTCGTAGATCGAGACGTTGTTTTGGATTTTGACGTTGTTGCCGATTTTCGTGCCGGGCATCACCACGACGTTCTGGCCGAGGTTGCACCGCTCGCCGATCACGGCGCCGGGCATCACGTGCGAAAAATGCCAGATCTTGGTGCCGTTTCCGATCACCGCTCCGTCATCGACATAGCTGGACTCGTGCGCAAAGTACTTCGACGCGGCCATCTAGACTCCGATGACCTTGCACTCGAGCTCCAACGTCACGCCCGTTTTCTTCGCGACGGTCTTGCGCACGTGATCGATCACTCTGAGGACGTCGTTTGCGGTCGCGGTGCCCTTGTTGATGATGTAGTTGGCGTGCAGCGTGGACACCTGCGCGCCGCCGATCGTGAAGCCCTTGAGACCGCACTCGTCGATGAGCATGCCTGCGGTCTTGGTGCCGCTGGGATTGATGAACGTCGAGCCGCAGCACGGCTGGTCGAACGGCGTGCCCGCCTTGCGCCAGCGCAGCAACTTGGACTGGAGCTCCTTCAGCTTGGCGGGCGACTCCTCGCCGAGGACGAGCTTCGCCTCGAGGACGATGCCGTCGATGTTGCTCGAGCGATACTTGAACGAGATCTGTTTGCGCGACAGCTGCTTGACCTTGCCCCGCGGATCCATCACGGACACCTCCGTGACGATCTCCGCGAACTCGGCGCCGTGGCAGCCGGCATTCATGTAAATGCCGCCGCCCACGGTGCCCGGAATTCCGATGAACCGCTCGACGCCAACAAACCCGGCTTCGGCGGTGCGCCGCGCCAGGATCGGCGTCGGCATGCCGGCGCCGACGATCGCCGTCGCGCCCTTCATCTCGAAGCGGTCGAGTCCCTTCCCCATCCGGATCACGACGCCGGGGAAGCCGCCATCCTTGACGAGCACGTTCGAGCCCAGGCCCAGCACGACCCACGGCAGGCCGCGTTCCTGCGCCAGCTCCAACGCGCGGACCACATCCTCGCTGTCGGCGGGCAGCGCCAAGTAGCGCGCCGGGCCGCCGAGGCGCCACGTGGTGTAACGCGCCAGCGGCTCGTTCTCGAGCAGCTTGCCACGGAATTTGACTTTGGGCGCAGGCGGCGGTGCCTCGGCCGCCTTCGCTTTCGGCTTGGCGACCGCTTTCGCTACGCGTTTGCCGCCGCGATCTGCCCGCCGGTCCGTGCCTTTTCGCCGTTCGCTCTTTCGTGCCATTCCTGTAAGCTCCTGACGCTCCCGGTCCGGCTGCGGAGCGCAATGATCGCGTCACACGCGGCACTCGCCGCGGACATGGTCGTCGTGTACGGCACCCGGTGCACCAGCGCGGCGCGCCGGATGGCGTAGTCATCCACCTGCGTGAACTTCCCGAGCGGCGTGTTGATCAACAGCTGCACCTCGCCGGACACGATGAGATCGATCGCGTTTGGGCGTCCTTCGTGCACCTTCAACACGCGCTCCGCCGGCACACCGCGGCCGCGGAGATACCGCTCCGTGCCCTCCGTCGCCAGGATGCGGAACCCGAGCTCGTGGAACCGGCGGGCAATCGGTAACACCGTCGGCTTGTCGTGGTCGT
>Ga0209056_10005705_pt1 | contig 12933 bp, 9 predicted proteins | sample GraSoiAngelo_114_FD_185876 | JGI IMG/M metagenome (GOLD analysis project Ga0209056, IMG submission 185876) | Grasslands soil microbial communities from the Angelo Coastal Reserve, California, USA - 14_0903_13_40cm (SPAdes) (version 2) | ecosystem: Environmental > Terrestrial > Soil > Grasslands ... | reverse complement strand
AGCACCAGAGCCGGTCTTTGCTTGCCGGGCAGCGACTGGAGATAGTGCGCCTGGCCGACGGTCAATTGAATGGCGTCCGGAGCGGCGGCAACGACCGTCTTGACGGCTTTCTCCAGATTTTCGATGCCCTGCAGGAACGCGCGTTCGTTGAAAAAGCCGTGGTCGATGGCGACGTCGAAGCAGCGACACGATTTGGCGTTGAACAGGCGGTTGGCGCGGTACGTTTTCATAAAATCGTTTCAGCAAGCGCTTCTTCCCGCTGTTCACGCGGAGATTGCAGCCGTCCGGCTATCGCGCCGCGCGACCGTCCCGCCGTTCGGCCACCCGGCGCAGCGTCTCTTGCAATTCGGTGATTCTGGGGGGCTTGTTCAAGACGCCATCCACGTGCAGGGGCAAGTCCTCCTCTCCTTTCATCAGCGTGGCCCAGCCGGTCATCATGATGATCGGCGTGGAGGGAGATTCCTTTTTGAGGATCTGGGCCAGTTGACGGCCATCGAGATGCGGCATGCCCAAATCAGTAATGACAGCGTCAAAGGGTTTGCCGTCTTTTTTGGCGGCCCGGAAGGCGTCCAGTCCGCTCTGGCCGCTATCGGCGACGTGGACCTGGTGGCCGTCGCATTCCAGAATTTCCTTGAGCAATTCGCGCAACAGCGGTTCGTCGTCGATGAACAGAATTCGCATCGACGGCACGGTCACAGCAGCGGTTGGGCCTTCGATGAAGGGGGTCTCGGTGGCTTCGCGCACCGGAAAGATCAGGCGCATGGTGGTGCCTTTACCGGGCGCGCTGTCGATTTCGATGGCGCCGTCGTGACGTTGCACGACGCCATAAACCATCGCCAGACCAAGGCCGGTACCGAGCTGGCCTTTGGTCGAGAAGAACGGTTCCAGGCAATGTTTGCGCGTCTCTTCGTCCATACCGACGCCGCTGTCAATGACTTCGAGGACAACGTGGCTGGGGGTTTTGGAGCCGCCGCGCGCATAAGCCCAGGCGCCGACCCGCGTGCGCAGGGTGATGATGCCGCCCCTGGGCATGGCGTCCACGGCATTGAAAATGAGGTTGGTCAGCCCCTCGCGCAGTTCGCTTTCGGTGCCGATGATTTCCGGCAGGTTCGGATCGAAATCATTTTTCACTTCCACCGAGATGCCGCGTTGCTGAGAGATGTCACGCCAGCGCGGGCGGGTGAGTTCGATGACCTGCAGGGTCAATTGATTGAGGTTGACCGGCAGCAGCGGCTGGTGCTCCTCGCGTTTCCGGTAGAAGTCGCGCATCCGCGTGACGATGTGGGCGACGTCGTCGCTGGCGGTTTTGATGTGGTTCAAATATCTGTGGGCGGTCTCACTGAGGTTCTTCTCGCTCCTGAGGAGCAGTTCAGCGAACCCCGACACGGGGGAGAGGGCGTTGTTGATGTCGTGGGCAATCCCGCTGGCCATTTGTCCCAGGGCACGAAGACGCTCGTGCTGCATGACGGCCTGCTGGGTCTGGCGGAGTTCGTCGTAAGCGCTTTGCAGTTGCGTGTGCAGTCGGGCCTGATGCGCGGCCAGCGCGACGTGTTCGCAGAGCGTGCGCAGAAATTCGCATTCGCCGATGCTGAAGCCGTTGGCCTTGGCGCGGGCGGCGATGAAGACCCCGAAAAGATTCTTCTCCACCATCATCGGCACCACGACGGCTGAACCCATTTGTGTCTGAACTAATTTCTTGAGAAGCGATGCCTCGGTTTTCACAACCTCCGGCTCGTAAAGGAGCTCACCCCTCAGGCACGCCTCCAAGCCTGTTTCCGCGATGGGCACCGCCAATTCGTCGAGCGAGATCATGTGGGCGGTGGGCGACTGGCTTTTGAGTCGCGAGGCGGCCTGGCCCAGCGTGCCCGCTTGCAGGTTGAAGAGATACACGGTTCCGTACTCGATGGGGAGATGGAGTTCCAGCTGGCCGAGCACAACGTTGAGCACGTTTTCCAGATCCATGCGCTCGGAAATGGCGTGCGTGATCTGGTTCAACAGGCTGATGCGCGTGAGTTGCTGGTGCAGATCGCGCTCGGCCCGTTTGCGCAAGATGGAGTGGCGAACGGAGCGCTCGAGCTGTTGGGAGTCGAACTGGCCCTTGACGAGATAATCGGCGGCGCCGGAGCGCATGGCTTCGCTGTCCACCTGGTGATCGCCCAGGCCGGTGAGCAGGATGATGGGGGCCTGACAACCATGGGCGATGGCCGCGCGCAGCAACTCGAGGCCGTTGCCTTTGCCGAGACGGTAATCAACCAGGTAAACGTCGTGCCGGTCCTGGTAAATGGCCTCCAGGCCCGTGTCGTAGTCTTCCACCCACTCCAGCTCGAAATTGTCGCCGCGGATTTCGGCGAGGAATTCCCGCGTGAGGACGTAATCGTCCTCGTCATCCTCGACCAGCAGCACTTTCAGACGTGGATCATCCATGGCGGTCGGCGTGCCGGGGGCCCGGCAGTTCAACGATTTCAAACCAGTATTTGCCGAGGGCCCTCATGACTTCGACCAGCGCCGAAAATTTGACCGGCTTGGTGATGTAGGAATTGACCCCCAGGTTGTAGGACCGGGCGATGTCTTCCTCGGCCTTGGAGGTGGTCAACACGACCACTGGAATGTCCCGCAATTTCGGATCGCTCTTGATTTCGCGGAGCGCCTCGCGGCCATCCTTGCGCGGCATGTTCAAATCGAGCAGGACCAGGCCGGGCCGCGGCGATTCCTTCGGGTCGGCGTATTTGCCGCGGCGGCGCAGATAATCGAGCAGCTCTTCGCCGTCTTCCACACACCGGAGGTCGTTGGCCAGCCGGCTTTTTTCCAGCGCCTGCCTGGCCAGCAGGCGGTCGTCCGGGTCATCGTCAGCGAGCAGGAGGGTGATGGGTTTGTTTTTCATGTGACGACGTCCTTCGCCTGTTTGCGCGGCAAAGTGACGACGAAAGTGGAGCCTTCGCCCGGCGTGCTTTTCGCGGTGATGCTGCCGCCATGACGATCGGCGATCTTGCGGCAGATGGCCAAGCCGATGCCGGTCCCTTCGTAGGCGCTGCGACCGTGCAAACGCTGGAAAAGAATGAAGATGCGGTCGAGATACTTTTCGTTGAATCCGATGCCGTTGTCCTCGACGGTGATCTGGCAGGCTTCTTCCACCTGTCCATTGGCTACGGACTCTCGCGAAGGCTGGTTCACAGTCTGGCCGTGGACTTTGACGACGGGCGGCCTGCCCTCCTGATGAAACTTGAGCGCGTTGCCGAGGAGGTTCTGAAACAACTGGCGCATTTGGAGCGGGTCGGCATCAATCGCCGGCAATTCGCCCAGCTCCACCTGTCCGCCGCTCTGCTGAATCCGCACCTCCAGGTCGGACAAAACCTCCTGCGCGATTCGGTTGAGGTCAACCGGCTCGAATGGATTGGCTTTGGTGGTCACGCGGGAAAAGGCCAACAGGTCGTCAATGAGGGTTTGCATGCGCTTGGCGGCGGCCTGCATTCGGTCAAGGTAATCGCTGCCTTCGGCACCGATAGCCTTCGAGCAGGCGGCCTTCAAGCGGTCACCGAAGGCCTGCACTTTGCGCAACGGCTCCTGCAAATCGTGAGACGCCACATAGGCAAAGTCCTGCAACTCACGGTTGCTGCGCTCCAACCGCAAGGCGGTGGCTTTTAATCTTTCTTCGGTCTGCTTGCGTTCGGCGATTTCCAGTTGCAGCTCTTTGGTGCGTTCCTGGACGCGGTGCTCCAGATATTGCCGGCCTTGCTCCAACTCGGCGTCGCGCGCCTGGATCTGCGCCAGCATCTCATTTAAGCCGTCGATGAGTTCGCCCAGTTCGTCATTGCCCTGCTTGACGGCCCGCAGCGAATAATTTTTTTCCACCGAAACCACCCGCGTTGTTTTGGCCAGGTGCAAAATCGGCTGCGAAACGACCCGTTGCAGGCGGAGGGAGAGCAGCCAGGCCACGCCCATGGAGACCACCAGAACGACGGCGACAATGTTGGCGTATTGCCTGAGGCGCGTGTTCAATTCCAGCAGGTCCGACTTCAAATAAACCGTGCCCAGGTCTTGACGGTTCTCAATGATCTCGCGGAAAAGTCCCACGTAAGCGCCGTGAAACGAATGCCCGTTATATTGCGGTTCCGGCGGTGAGAAATCCTCTTTCACATCCGGCCGCTGGTATTTCGCCAAGACTTTGCCGTCGTGGCCGTAGGTGCAGGCGGCGACGATATGCTTTGCCGTTTTGAGCTTGTCGAGGATTTCCGTGGCGGCCTTCGGTTCCTTGAACTTCAAGGCCGCGGTGCTTTGCGCGCCGATGAAGTCGGCCTTGATCGTCAGGTCGTCCACCATGTCCTTGCGGAACTCGGCCAGTTCGTAAAGGATAAACGCGGCGCAGGCCAGCAGCAAGGCGGCGCTGCTGGTGAGCATGATGATGACCATCAGCTTCTGTTTGAGAGAGACGTCTCGGAGGAAACGCATGTTATCTTTTCTCGTCCGGATGCTCGATCTTAATAACCTTCGCGAGGCTCAACAATTTCGAACTGATCTTCAACCGCGCCTGCTCAGCGGAGTCCAGGTTGATTTCAAGTTGCAAGCTGTTGCCATTGTCGAGGAAATTGATGATCCCGCCGGCGCCGACAAACGCTTCAGTCTCGCTCACCGTCAAGACACTCGCGCCTTTGAGTGGTTTGAGAATCAGTGGCAGATAATTCTTTTCTGACGAACTGATGAAAAGAATATGGCAGGATCTCAGTTCAGCAAGCTTTCTGGCTTGCTTCACGGCGAGGTTGTCCTGGCGCCGGCCGGGAGTTTCCTCGCCGCGGAATTCCAGGGCGCCTTTGAACCGTTTGATTTCCAGCTTGCGCCCGTTCACCGTCTTGCCTTGGAGCTTGTTCAGCTCCGCGCCGAACGGGTCTTTGCCCATAACACCGATCACGAGAGGTGACGTTGGGCCGGCAAAGGCTGCGGAAGGCCACTCGACGAACTCCACGAAGTTGAGCAGATAACCGGCCTTGGTTTCATAATCGCTGACCGGGGTCGCAGGAACGCGGCTCGAATGCGCGAGAAACGCCACCAGGACAACCCAGGCTGAGGATTTACGACTCATAATTGAATTGGCAATGCCAGATGAAGAACCGGAAAGAACGGTCGCGCTCGTTGCCTTCGGGCTGCGGCGCAGTCAATCGGCCTGGTGGGAATGACAGCAACGGACACGACATGAGAAGCTAAAGAAATGCGCCCCGGTCGAAGACATTGCGACGTTAGATGTTCCGCTTCACTGGTTTCATGCAGGCACCTTAGTGGATGGGCTTCTGCTCTGCAAGACGATTTGCCGGTTGGAATCGTTTTACTAAAGCAGCATTTATGGCGCGAAATTACCTGAGTGCTGGGGCAGATCAAATATTGTTCGATCCAGCACGAAAATTTCGGCGCGCCGATCAAACAGGTCATTCCGCAGAGCCCAGGCGGCAAGGCCGGCTTGCGATGCGGGCGATGGGGTAGTGGGGATCGACAGCCTGACGATATTGACTTTACAGGAGCTTCATGAACAAATTCAGACGAGACCCGCCGGGCAGGTGATGACACTCGAGGTCGTCCGCGAGGGCTCGCCGGTGCGCATTCAAGCTCAGGCCGGAGAAGGACCCCGCAATCAGAATAACCGCGTCACGCAACATTATGAACCTCCAAACTCTCAGGACCAAAATTAACGACGGAGGAATCGACACCGTCATCGTGGCGTTTCCGGACGTGTTCGGGCGGCTCGTCGGCAAACGGTTCACCGGGAAATTTTTCCTCGACCACGTGGTTAAACATGGCACGCATGCGTGCAATTATCTGCTCGCCGTGAACATCGAGATGGACCCGCAGGACGGCTTCAAGCTGGCCAACTGGGAGAAAGGTTTTGGCGACTTCGAAATGCGGCCCGATTTTTCGACTGTTCGTTTCGTGCCCTGGCAATCCGGCACGGCGTTGGTGCTTTGTGATTATCTGCATCACGATGGAAGGTTTGTGGTTGAAGCGCCGCGGTCGGTTTTGCGAAGGCAGGTCGATGCGCTGGCGAAAAAGAAATTGACCTGTCGTATCGCGAGCGAACTGGAATTCTTCCTCTTCAACGAGAGCTTTCACGACGCGTTTGCGGCGGAGTATCGCCAGCTCACGCCGTCGAGCGATTACCGGATCGATTATCACACGATGCAGCCGGCACGCGACGAGTTCACGCTGCGCGCGGTGCGCAACTGGATGACCGAGGCCCGCGTGCCGGTCGAATCCAGCAAAGGCGAGTGGGGCCGCGGCCAGCACGAGGTGAATTTCGTTTATGACGAACCGCTGCCAATGGCGGACAGGCACGTTTTCTTCAAACAGGGCATCAAAGAAATCGCGGCGCAGCATGTAAAGTCCATCACGTTCATGGCGAAACCACGGGCCAACGAGGTGGGCAGCAGTTGTCACATCCACATCAGCCTCTGGCGCGACGGCGCGAATCTTTTCCGGGACGCTGCCAAACGCGGAACGGCTCCGAAATCCGAAATCCGAAATCCGAAATCCGAAAGGGGGTCGAGGTTTTTCAGGCAGTTTCTCGGCGGCCTGATGAAGTATTCGCCGGAACTGTGCTACTTCTTCGCGCCGACAATCAATTCCTACAAACGCTATCAATCGGCGAGCTGGGCGCCGACGAAGATGGCCTGGTCGCACGACAATCGCACGGTCGGATTCCGCGTCGTGGGGCACGATGATTCGTTCCGTATCGAGAACCGAATGCCCGGCGCGGATGCAAATCCGTATCTGGCGTTCGCGGCGATGATTGCCGCCGGGATGGCGGGCGTGGAAGAAGGACTCGATTGCGGCAGCGCCTATCAGGGCAACGCCTACGTCGATCCCCAATTGCGCGCCTTGCCGAGCTCACTGCGCGAGGCGACGGATTTGCTCGATCAAAGCAAGCTCGCCCGCGAAACTTTTGGCGAGCAGGTCGTGGATTTTTACGCGCACACGGCCCGTTTGGAAGTCGAAGCGTTCGACCAGGCGGTCACGGACTGGGAACGGCAACGATACTTCGAGCGGATTTAATTCAGCGGCGAGGGCGTGCGTCCGCATCGCGCGAAGGACAAAGAAATTTCTAATCGTTCGTGAGACCGCTTTTGCTCGTGAACGCGCCCGGGCACGCATTTTGCCGGGTTGACTTCTAATAAGAGGCACCGCACTGTGCTTGCGAATCCGACTTGCTTCGACAAATGCCAGAATTGGACCGCATGAAAATGATCGCAGCTTTCCGAAGGGCTAACCCCCGCCCGGCCGAGCGGCGCAAGGCTTTCACGCTCATCGAACTTTTGGTGGTTATTGCGATTATCGCGATTCTCGCCGGCTTGCTGCTGCCCGCGCTTGCCAAAGCCAAGAGCCAGGCAGTGGAGATTCAATGTCTGAACAACATGAAGCAAATCGGCCTGGGAGTTTCGATGTATGGGAGCGATTACGGCGAGCGCTTCCCTCTTTGCCGAAGCTGGGGGAAAGCCTGGGGCGATGACCATCGCCTGGGCGCCGACTACCTGCCGCGGCTCCTCGAACCTCTGATCGGCAGGAACACGGGCACAAACCGCCTCGGCGGCAGTACGTCCAAACCGACGGCGCCGACGACGGGCATCTATGTTTGTCCCTCCGGCATCCGGGGAAAAGACCCCCAGGTCCCTGGATTCCAAACCATGCTCAAAGACAACGATTATGTCACTTACGTTTGGAATCACATCTATTTGAAAAAGGATAACGCCACGTATGAAGACAAACGACCGGTCAGCGGACGCAAGACCGGCGACGTCGTTAATCCGACGTCGGCGGTTCTGGTGTGGGAAATGCCTTATTGGACACCGTTAACCTCTCCGCATCACTTCGGTCTCAATCTTGTCTTCGCTGATACCCACGCCGGCTTTGAGAAACGCAACCCTAAAGAAATCGACTGGTGGCGGTACCACAGCCGTCGTGGCTGGGAGGACAACGATCCAACCGGCATCGGACGATGACTCTCAGACCAGCCGAGCCTCAGGCGAGAATTCGTTTGCGGTTCGGGTCGTAGGGCGCCTGGAGATATGCCGCGGCCGGAATCCTTTCGCCGTTGACATTGATCTCGTATCGACCCGAACGAACAAAATCGGCGTCCACCCCGGCCGGGTTGTTGACGTAACCCATCGCGATGGCGCCCCCGACAGTGTGACCGTAGGAACCGGAGGTGGTGTAGCCGACCGGTTCGCTGTCGCGATAGATCGGTTCACCTCCCCAGAGCATCGGTTCCGGATCCGCCAGGATGAAGATCGCAAGGCGCCGGTTCACGCCCGCTTTTTTCTGCTTCAGTAAAACCTCGCGGCCCATGAACGGCTTGCTCCAATCAATGGCGAACGCGAGTCCCGCTTCGAGGGGTGTGTCGTCCGGCGAAAGTTCCGCGCCCCAGGCGCGATAACCCTTTTCCAGTCGCAGTGAATTGATCGCGTAGTGACCGGCATCCGCGAGGCCGAGGTCCGCGCCGGCTTCCATCACCGTTTCGTAAACCAGCGCGAGCTGCTCCATCGGCACGTGCAGTTCCCAGCCAAGTTCGCCGACGTAAGTGATGCGCACGGCGCGCACGGTCGCAAAACCGATGCTGATCTGCTGCGCGGTGCCGAAGGGGAACGAGCGATTCGAGAGGCCGGCATCGGTCACGCGACTGAGGAGCGTGCGCGCGTTCGGGCCCATGACACCCAGCACGCCGAAGCTGGCGGTCACCTCGAGCAGGCCGGCGTGCTCGTCGCGGTGAATGTTACGCGCGATCCAATCAAAGTCGCGGACGGACTGCGCCGTGCCGGAGACGATGTAGAATTCATCGCGGGCCAGGCGAACGAGCGTCAGGTCGCTCTCAAAGCCGCCGCGTTCGTTGAACAGACCCGTGTAAACGGTCTTGCCAACAGCGACGTCAACCTGGTTGCCACAAAGCCGCTGCAAAACGTTTGTGGCATCGCGGCCTTTGAAGATGAATTTGGAGAAGCCGGTTTGATCGAAGATCGCGACCTTCTCCCGCGCGGCGCGATGTTCGGCGGCGTGGTTGGCAAACCAGTTTTGGCGGCCGAACGAGTATTCCGCCACGGGTTTTTCTGCGTGGCTGGAAATCTCAAAGCGGCTCCCCTCACCCTGCCCTCTCCCCTCATCGGATGAGGGGAGAGGGTGGCCGAAGGCCGGGTGAGGGGCGGGATCGTGTTGTCGTGCAAACCAGTTCGGGCGTTCCCATCCATTCTTGACGCCGAAGCACGCGCCGCGCGAGGCGAGCCGGTCGTGCAGCGGAGTTTTGCGCAGGCCGCGCCCGGTTTCAAATTCGCGGTTCGGCCAGGCCATTTGGTAATGCAGTCCGAGCACCTCCGTCACGCGCTCGCGCAGGAAGGCGCGGCTGTTCGCCCAGGGCCCGAAACGGCGAATGTCCACCGACCAAAGGTCCATCGTCGGCTGGCCTTCGACGATCCATTCGGCGAGATATTTCCCCGCGCCGCCGGCGCTGGCGATGCCGACGGAATTAAAGCCGGCGGCGACAAAGAGATTTCGCAGCTCCGGCGCTTCGCCCATGATGAAGTTGTTGTCGGGCGTGAAGCTTTCCGGCCCGTTGACGAATTTGGCGAACCGGCATGTTTCGAGCGCGGGAATGCGCCACTTCCCGTTCTTCAACGGCTCCGCGAATTTCTCCCAGTCGGGTTCGAGGAGCTGGAACGTGAAATCGTCCGGCACACGCTCGACCATCCACGGTTTGGAAAAGGCCTGGAACGCGCCCAGCATGACCGCGTCGCCTTCGCCGCGGAAATAAATGCACAAATCGGGGTCCCGGCCGACCGGCAGTTCGTCAAACGCTCCGTCGATCGGCTCGGTGACGACGTAATGGTGTTCCACGGGATAAAGCGGGATCATGACGCCGCAGCGGAGGCCAAGTTCGCGGGTCCACATGCCGCCGGCGAGGACCACGTAATCCGCTTTGATCTCTACTGTAGCAGCCGAGGTGACGAGGCTCTCATCTTCATTCCGCGTTCCGCGTTCCGCATTCGTCATTGCGTGGAGCTTCCTTACGTCGGCTGCTACCGAGTCATCGCGCCGAACACGCACGCCGGCCGCGCGGCCATCGCGTTGCAGCACGTCCAGCACGCGGACGTTCTCAATAATTCTCGCGCCGTGCGATTGCGCGCCTTTCGCCAACGCGACGGCGGCATCTTGGGGGATCACTTTACCGTCGTGCGGCAGCCACGCCGCGCCCAACACGTCGTCAATTCGAAGCAGCGGCCATTTTTCCCTGGCGGCTTCGGGGTTGATCAAGTGCACCTCGACGCCGAACCATTCCGACATGGCAGCGGTGCGGCGCAGTTGAGTCAAGCGCTCTTTCGACCGCGCGACGATGAGGCTGCCCACTGGTTTCCAGCCGACTGGATGGCCGGTTTCCTTTTCCAGACCGGCGTAAAGCTCGGCGCTGTATTTATTGATTTTGGTCATGCTATTGGTCGTGCGAAGACGGCCAATCAGACCGGCGGCGTGCCAGGTGGTACCGCCGGCCAGTTGGTTCTGCTCGAGCAGCACGACATCCTTCCAGCCCAGTTTGGCGAGGTGATACGCAATGCTGCAGCCAACAATGCCGCCCCCAACGATGACGACCTTGGCTTCTTTGGGAAGATTGGAATTCACTATGGGACGGGAGTTTACGTGCGAAACATTTTTTCACAATGCCCCGTTTCGGGGGCAACGGGTCCGGTCGAGAGATGTTCGGTATAGTTGGGCAGTCAATTTGTTGAGCCATTTATTCTTGAAGGCTCCACTGTCCGCTCAGAATATCGCTTGGATGGGCGGGAATTTGAATTTCGCCCCATCCCGTCGCCAGTATGAGCCGGAAGCGCGCACGCAATAAGAATAGAACCGAGAAGAGGCTCCGTCCTCCCGCGCGGCTTTCAATCGCTGAACAGCAGTCGAACGCGGGTCCGTCGAAAGCCAGCGGTCCGGCGGCGCGGCGCAAGATTGTCTGGGCGCCAGTTGCTGGAATCGTCCTGGGCCTGGCGCTCATCGCCGGCTTTGGCACCGTCCTTCCGGGGAAGAAAACGGAAAGCAGGCGTGAGGTTTCGACCAAGTCCGCGTCAACGCCTCGGGGCCCAGTTACCTTCAGCCGGGACGTCGCGCCCATCGTGTTTCAGAGATGCGCCGGATGTCACCGTCCGGGCCAGTCCGCGCCATTCGCCTTGTTGACCTACGAAGAGATCAAAAAGCACGCGAGGCAAATTGCCGAAGTCACTCAGCGCCGCTACATGCCGCCGTGGCTGCCCGAACCAGGCTACGGAGAGTTCGCACTTGATCGACGGCTTGGCTCCGACCAGATCGGGATCATCCAGCAATGGGTCGCCGAAGGCGCTGTCGAGGGGAATCAGGCTGATTTGCCGCCGCCGCCCCGATTTCCTGAGGGCTGGCAGCTTGGCGTGCCCGATCTTGTGGTGACCTTACCCCAAGTCTATACGCTGTCGGCCGAAGGCAAGGACGTCTATCGCAACTTCGTGTTTCCCATTTCCGTGCCAACTCTTCGTTACGTCAAAGGGGTCGAATTTTTGCCCGGCAACGCCAAAGTCGTGCATCACGCCTTTATCAACGTGGACGAAACGAGGCAGTCGCGGCGACTGGCGGAAAAACAAAATCCCCCCGGATTCGACGGCATGGAATTGCCCGAGAGCGCGGTGATGCCTGGGGGACAACTACTGGGCTGGCAACCGGGCAAAGTGCCGTCTCTGACGGTCGGCGGTTTGTCCTGGGTGTTGAAGACGAACATGGACCTTGTCCTGCAAATGCACCTGCATCCTTCGGGCAGACCGGAAACCGTCCAGCCTGCGATTGGGTTTTATTTTACTGACCAGGCGCCGACCAATGTACCTTTTCGAATCAAGCTGGCCCGCTTCGATTTCGAGATACCAGCCGGAGCAGCCGACTACGTCGTCGAGCAGTCCTATGTGCTCCCCGTAGATGTAAATTTGCTGCGGGTCCTTCCTCATGCTCATTATTTGGGCAAGGACTTGCAGGGTTATGCTTTGCTCTCCAGCGGGGAAAAGCGGTGGCTGATTTGGATCCGGAACTGGGACTTTAACTGGCAAGGCGATTACCAATACGCTCAGCCGGTCTTCTTGCCAAAAGGCACCCGCCTGGTCATGCATTATCAATACGACAATAGTACGAACAATTTGCGCAATCTAAACCAGCCACCCAAACCCGTGCGACACGGTTTGCAGACTACCGATGAAATGGCGGGCTTGGTGTTTCAGGCAGTCGCGCGCAACGCCGAAGACCGTTCCATCCTGGCAAAGGACTACTCCGAGTATTTCGTTCGCGTCAGTATGGACTATTACAGATTCTTGCTAAAGCTTAACGCTGAGGACGCGGAAGCCCACATCAAACTCGGTCGCGCGTTGGTGGCTCAAGGACAAACCGGTGAGGGCATCGCCCATCTGATGTCAGCAATCAGGATCATGCCCGACGACGACAAAGGCCACTACGAGCTCGGGTACGTTTACCTTTTGGAGAATCGCCTGAAGGAGGCGTATCAAGAATTCCAAACTGTGGTGCGACTCAATTCGAACGACTTTCAAGCCTTTGGCAACCTGGGATTGATCTGTCTCAAAGGGGGCCGACTGGCGGAGGCGCAGACTTATCTTGAAACCGCCCTTCGGCTCAACCCCGACGATCCGGTCGCGCAGCAAAACCTGGGTCTCCTGAAGGCCAGGAAATAGGTGGCGCCTGTTTGCCTGGAAGAGTCCATTTTGCGACAAAACGGCAACGGCGCGTTCGCAATCGCTGAAACGACGGACCGGGAGTTTCTGGTTGATTTTCTTTTTTACTTTTTGAAATTTCCGCTTGCCTTCCCATCCATTCGCGCGATAACAAACAAAGCTGACGGTGCTTTAACCTCCGTTGACACGTTGTACGTTGTACCTATGCGTACCAACCGAA
>Ga0209056_10005702_pt1 | contig 12938 bp, 15 predicted proteins | sample GraSoiAngelo_114_FD_185876 | JGI IMG/M metagenome (GOLD analysis project Ga0209056, IMG submission 185876) | Grasslands soil microbial communities from the Angelo Coastal Reserve, California, USA - 14_0903_13_40cm (SPAdes) (version 2) | ecosystem: Environmental > Terrestrial > Soil > Grasslands... | reverse complement strand
CCGTGGAACCTCGTCACGGTTCCAACGTTCCAGTCATTAACCGCGAGGACGTGATGGTATATCAAGGTCACGATCGGGCTAAAGTTACGGACTGGCTGCCGCTGCAAGGAGAGCACGCAGGACTTCAGCTCTTCATCCTGATCGATGACGCTGCCAACACCAGCCTCGGTTCGCAGTTGGAAGACATACGCCAATTCATCAATGCGCAACCTGCAACCACGGCGATCGGTGTGGCGTACATGCGAAACGGAACCCCGGACATCCTGCAGAATCTCACCAACGACCATGCGCAGGCGGGCAAAGCGCTGCGGCTTCCGTTGGGAGACGCGGGCGCGGCGGGAAGCCCCTATTTCTCCTTGGTTGACTTGATCAAGCGCTGGCCGGAAAGTCCGGTTCGCCGCGAGATCCTGATGCTTTCGGACGGCATCGATCGCTTTGGGGGCAGCGGACCCAGCAACCCTTATGTGGACTCCGCCATTGAAGACGCGCAGCGCGCGGGGGTGATCATTTTCTCGATCTATACGCCCGGCGTGGGCCACTTTGGCCACAGTTTCTGGCGCATGAATTGGGGACAGAATTATCTTTCCCAGATTTCCGACGAGACAGGAGGAGAATCCTACTACCTGGGTTTCGGCGCTCCGGTCTCGCTGGCCCCTTATCTGGATGATCTAACCCACCGGTTGACCCGCCAATACCTGCTGACGTTTCTCGCCAAGCCAGAAAAAAAGGCTGGGTTCCAACAGGTCAAGCTCCGTACCGAAGTACCCAATGCAGAGTTGGTCGCCGCCGACAGAGTCTACGTGCCAGCCGGATTGTAGGTGCGAAGTTGAGGCGTTTTGCGGGCGTGAGCGCAGCGGGAGCCCGCAGCCGAAATCCCGAGCCTTAGCGAGGGATCTGGAATTATGGCGCGCCCTGACAGATTCGGAGTTGAGGCGGTTACGCGGCCCGTTCGACAAGTTCGCGTTGCTCATTTGCTCAGGGCAGGCTAAAAGCTGAGCCGCGTACAGAAATCCTGAGCGCAGCGAAGGATCGATGTTTTGCGGGCATGAGCGTACCAGAAAAGCGCAGATCCAGCTGCGATGCCTCCCCAACCTCGTGCGACCTATGCATCGAGGGCAAAACTTGGCTTTGTTCTCCAAGCCCTGATGAAAATAAAGAACTTCTTGGCTTTGTTTCGCAAATAAATCTACCTATCCGCCACTGGGGCTGCTTCCTTCCTGCGCGTTTGGATCCTCTCCAACTCGGCGATCGCGTGGTTCAGCATTCTGTTTATCATGGCTTCGAACCGCATCTGGTTTTCGAGTCCTTCCGACGTCAGGAAGAGATGATCCGTCATGACATCCATTTCGGGGTTACTCGAAGCTACAGAGTCCGGTTCCGGATCGGCTTCTCTCGATTGCTGGAGATCGTCACTGTGCTCGGCGAGAGCTCGGGCAATCTGCCCGGTTTCATAACGTATCACTCGGCGCAGCCGCCAGGACCACACTGCGATCGTCTCCAACCAACGTTCCTCGAGCCAGCCTACCGGCTGATAGTGTTCCTGAATGGCGGCATTTAACTCGTCATATTCGGCCTGGCTTTCGTTTCCATCCCGGTGCTGGACCAGCAGCCATTTGGAGTAGAACCCGTGCCGGAGGGCATTTCTCGAAACTCTCTTCTTGCCGGTGGCTGTTCTTGGTCCCGTCGACTTCCGCGCATTCCGCCGGTTAGCTTCGATTTTTCTGGAAGAGACAGTTCGTTTTCCACTCGATTCCGCGGCGATTTCCTGCCGCGACTCAGCTGTCTCGTGTCCATTGTTGTTTGCCGGCAGTTCGCCCGTAGCGTCTAAGTTCTCAGTTTGCAATCTTCCTTGTCCTTGATTGCCGTCTTGCTGATCATTTTCCATGATGCCCCCCTTGCGGTTCTGGTAGATCTGGATCTGGAATCTTCATTTCCTTGTGACAACGGCTACAGCTGTTGTCACTGGGCACGCGAAACTCGGTTCTCGTTCGTGGCGGAGCAAGGGTCGTCTCCCGGAGGTGTCGCCGCTGCTTTAGAAGCGCGGACACCAAGCGCCGCAGTCCTTTGCTAAAGGCAGCAGGAAGGGGTTTGCGTTGAATACTCCCTGACCAGAGTCGCCAGACGGTCCCCTGGGCCAATTCTATTAAGTGATCAAGTTCACGGTAATGTCCAGGATCCGGCGCCGGCACCTCTTCGCCTAGGTGGTCCTCAAGTTCCTCAGGCGGAGCCGTGCAATCTTTACAAATATGACGGACTTCAAATATCACAAGCTCAACCGCCCCCTGGTCCCGGGCGGAAATTAATATCTCCTCACGAAATTGCAGCACGCCGATTATTTGGGCCGCCACCATCTCAAGGCGGATACCCGCCTCCTTGCTGGTCAAGTTCGATCTTCCAACCCGTCTTAGCTCGCGCAAAGCAGAACCATTCGACTGGCGCAAGCGGTCATTGGTGAGAATGAGCTGTTGAAATTGCCGGTCGGTAAAGAAAAATCGCCTCTCCTTCTTATCCAGCATTGGGGTGGCTCCTTTCGAACTGATTCTGGTCCCCCGGGCTTCGCCCGAGGCCAATACCGCGACGGCTGGGGAGATTTGGGGAATTGATACTGCGCGCTCCACCACAGTGGCATGAGGATCGCAACGCAGGGAGGGATGCTGCTAACAAGTCCAGGTCCGGACGAGTTTTTTTACCATGCCGAACGAAATGTGAGCGGCGTCGGCAGTTTTCGTGGCAGGTGAAGGTTAGCTGGTGCAGCTCGGCGGGAACAGAGTCTGACATAGAGATATCTCCAGCACCAGAAGGTGCTCGGTTGACCTCTGCATCGACTCAATCTCAGCGTAGGTAATTTTCGTCTGGCGCTTCAATCAGACTCCATCTGATCGAGAACGCTGCCGTGAACGCGGGATGCGGTCACTTGCCCAGCGCGGCTCAGCCTTGCAGGGCGCGATGGACTCAATCCATCATTTTCAAGGTTACTCCACGATTACACCGGGTGCAAGTAAAAATTGCGCTGTTTGCGTCGGTGGCGCCGGAAGCAAGTTAGTAGCGCGCGATGCTGACTTCCTGTTTCACCAAGTAGTGATCCAATTACCGTTTCTCAGCGCGTTCTCACCCTATTTTCACCGTGCGGTGAGCGGGGGCAAAGGGAACTAGTTACTTGTTATATCTCTGGGGTTTTCCCGGCAAATTTACTCAACTCGGATCGCAGAGATTTTCTGAGGACGCCTGTGCATCCATGATGCACCCCAGTAAATAATGGAATCTGGTTCACGGCCTGCGGTTCAAATTACCCAAAAAAGGGATCTTCGAAATTGCGCCATTCACGGCGGTCGCGGGGCGGATAAGAATGCTCGCAAAATGTAGCTTTGCAGCCCTCCTGATAATTAGTGTGGCTCCCGCGCCGAAGGGTTCATGGGTCGTGTGCATCGAGACATCAACATTGGTCAGCCGGGCGTCCGCTTTTTCTTTTTTGTCTTTGCCCATCTTGCGTGGATTGCCTTCTTCGCAATCTCGATGCGCCGTGCCGGAGTAAGTTTTTCAAGCCGCGCCTTGGCGCCCAGTTGCCCGAGCGCGACAGCATGGGGGTTCTTTTCTTTCTTATTCGCCATTTCGTGACTTCAAAACCTTAGCCCCAAAACGGTTAAAAAATCAAACTCAAGGGACTTGACATCCATACTAAGCGCTCAGTATATTAAAACTCGAAAGTAATACTTAGCGCTCAGTATAGGAAACATGCCATGAAGGTACACGCCCGGTTAGTTCGAGAAAATACCGATTTTGCCCAGCTGATGTGGGGATGCTTGCCCAGGTCCTCCGTAGCAGGACTTGAAGCACTGATTCAGTTATACCGATTCTCTGTTCCGTTAGGAGATGTCATCTATTTGGAAAACCGCTGGTACGTGACCCATGCAGGACTTCTACGGCTAGCAAGCCGGAAGCGCTGTGTTGGAATTCGGGTGTCGCCCGTTCGCGAGTTTTGCAATGCTGGCGCAGGGCGCTGGGCATTCAAGGCAACGGTCTACCGTTCTCGCGCATGCAAAGGTTTCACCGGCTACGGTGATGCTGATCCTTCCAACGTCTCTGCTTTGGTACGTGGAGCCGAGATGCGAATGGCGGAAACACGGGCTGTCAATCGCGCCTTGCGCAAGGCCTACGGCATCGCCGTCTGCTCGGTCGAGGAACTCGGGTCGATTGGCGAACCGACGGAATCTCAGCGGCAATCGAGCAAGCTCCCGCCGCAACCTGCCAATGGAAGCTATGGCGGCCCCAAAGTCCGTGATCGCCTTTGCCAAATCATTCGCCAACATCAACTCGACCCGAATCTGGTGAAGTCTTACGCCACGGATTTTTGCCGAGTCAAAACTCTGCGTGAAGCGGAGCGTGAACAGGTCGAAGCTTTTGTAGTTCATCTGGCCGACTGGGCTGAAAAAGACCGCAACGCCCTGCTCTGCCAGCTCAACAGCTATTTGCCAGCCAAAGGAAGTGCGGCATGAGGCGCTATTTCGAGAGTCTTCGTCCTGCGGATCGGTCGGCCATAGACTCCGTTCCCGACGGATTATTCCTCGTCCGGGTCGAGCGAGTGCAGTATCGCTGGCATGCGCAGAAACCCTATTACCAACTTGGCTTCGCGGTTCTCGAACCCAAGCATCTGGCCGGGTGTTTGATTACTGGCCGCCTCTACTGCACGGCTAGAGCAATGTGGAAGCTGACCTGGTTTTTGCGCGATTTCGGATACGACACCGAGCTGTTGGGAAAAGATGAAATCGATGACCAGGCTCTGGTCGGCCTGCAAGGTGTTTTGAAAATAAGTCATGCCATTGTGCATGGCATTTCCGTCCTCAACCTCGACGGATTTGCGCCGCTTAGCCGTTGGAAGGAACTCTCGCCCACAGCCGCTGACGATCCTCCCGGATCGGAGGTCGCTTGATGTTATATAGCTACACCCAGATCAGCCAGTACCTGACCTGCCCGCGCCGTTACCGCCATCGCTATTTGGATGGCTGGCAGGAGAAAGACACCCGGGCAGCCATGCTCTTCGGCCGCGCCTTTGAGCGCGCTCTAGGCGCCTACTTTCTGCGGCAAGATGCGGCGACTGCCCTGTTTGAGGAATGGAAACTCTATCAGGATCAGAGGCTCGAGTACTCGCATGGCGACACCTGGGACCGCATGCTCGAGCAAGGCATCCAGCTGCTCGACCGCTTCTGCCAGGACGATCGCGTCCGCATTCGCCAGCCCCGCCGCAACCTGCAGATCAAATTCGTGCGGTCGCTTTCGGCAGGAAATGAGTTTGTTGCCTATATCGATGCCATGGGAAAGCTGGATGGCACGGGCTGCCTGCTCGAATGGAAGACCACTTCGGCCCGTTATCCGGCAGAACCCGACGGATTGTTAGCCTTAGATCCACAGCTGGTTTGCTACTCCTGGATCACTGGCGTTTCCGAGGTCGCCCAGGTGGTGTTCGTGCGCAAGCGCCTGGTGGAGATTCAATACCTGCACACCACGATTACAGATGAACAACGGCAGGAATTCGGCCAGCTTGTCGAATCGACTATCCTTCAAATCGAGTCGGCCCAATTCTTACCCCACAGTGGCATCCGTTTCCCACAGAACCCATGCAGCAGCTGTCCTTATATCGGGCTGTGTTTGGGAAACCGAGAGTTAATCGAGGCTGCTCTCATCAGGCGGCCAGGAGCAGAAAGCCTTGATTGGCTTGACGAGCTTCATTACTAGAGATCCGCCTATGCTACCCAGGCTCAATCGCCGGCGCGCCCAGTTCGTGCTCACCAAAATCGACGAGATCCTCGCCTGGGAAGAGCGTAAGGAAGTGGAGAAAGATACCCGCTTCGTGGAACTGGGACGATATCTGTGCGAAGTGCGCGCGGGACAGTACTGGCGGCTGGAGAACTTGAAGTCGTTTGATGAATTCCTGGAGCGGCGCTTTCCGGAATCGAGAAGGAAGGCATACTACCTGATGTCGATTCACGAGCATCTGCCGGCACAAGTAAGACGCGAACTGAAGCAGGTGGGCTGGACGAAAGGACTGGAGCTGGCCAAGCTGGCGAGGAGGAGGGATTGGCAGGAGTTTGATTGTGCAACCTGGTTGCACAAAGCTCGCGTGCTGCCAAAAGAGCAGTTCCGGCGCGAGGTCGAGAAGGAGTTGACCGGGAAAGAAACCGAACCCTGGGAGATTATCTATTTCAAGCTCTACAAAAGCCAGATCCCGGTGATCGAGCAGGCCCTGGAAACGGCAGCTCTGATGCTGGGCAGCGACCGCTCCCGCGGCTACTGCCTGGAGATGATCTGTGCTGACTTTCTGGCGGGAGCCAATCTGGAAAATGGGAATCCAGACGCACTTTTACAGGCAATGTCACGGTCTTTGCGGTTTCTGCCGGCCGAACAACGGCAAACTTTTCTGCATTACGCAACTGCCGAGACCCCGTGAATCACTTGCCAAAAAGTGCCCGGTTGCGGCTGGAGCCGGATGCCTATGAGGCCCTGCGAAACGAAGTGCTGTGTCGGGACGGCTGGCGCTGTCAGCTATGCGGCCGGATGACGGATCTCGAGGTGCACCATCAGCAATTTCGCAGTCACTGGGGTGATGATCTGGAAGAAAACCTCATTACATTGTGCGATCTATGTCACTCGTCTGTACATCGAGCTTCCACACGTAAATTCCAGAGTAGATGAACCTGCCCACGTCGAGCCTCCCCTGCGCCACTCGCGTTACGCGATTGTGTAGCTAACCACGCTTATTCCTGAAAATCTCTCAGCGTGTACTTCCTAGACTGTACTTCCTAGACTGCCCTAGCGACACTGTCCTACCGTAACCTTGCCACTGTCCCACTTCGGGCACAGCATTGCCCTACGCCTCTCGAAACAGGAGAAGACCGCTGCAGCGAGGACGGACAAAAATTAATAGCCGACGCACGGAGCCCCCACCATGCTGAAGGAACCTGTAATCAAAGAAGTCCAACTCCGGTACATTATCAATAAGGCCGTTTTCATCGCCATCATTCTAGCCGTTGTTCTTGGAGCGGCTTCTGCACAAACCGCGTCCACACCCTCATTCAAAGCACAAACAGTTATGACGAGCGGCTCGCCAGGCAACATACGCGCTGGTCACATCCTTGTGCGATTCAAAGGCACGCCCGCCCAGGATGTTCTTAACCGACTTAATACCGCCTTCGGTGCGAAGCTTGTTGGAACTATAGCTGGTATTGGAGTCAGGCACCTCCAAGTGGCCGGATCAGGAGTTGCTCTGCTCGACCACCTGCGCCAACGGCCTGACGTTGAATTTGCAGAATTCGATTCTCACGTCCAGGCATTCGTGACGCCGAATGATCCTTACTTCAGTACAGCCTATCCCACCTTTAAATACGGAAGCATCGCACAGTGGGCGCCGCAAGCCGTTTCCGCCCCTTCGGCTTGGGCAGCAACTGACGGCAGTCAGAGCGTGGTCATTGCCATCGTAGATACGGGCGTCGATGATACACACCCGGATTTGGCCTCAAAGATTGTTGGTGAATACAACTTTGTCAAAGGCGAGAGTGTGCACGACGGATTCGGCCACGGAACGCACGTTGCCGGCATCGCCGCTGCCGCAACGGACAACAGTACGGGAGTAGCGGGAATATGCTGGAACTGTGGCATCTTGTCCGTCAAGGTCCTTGACTCTCAAGGATCCGGATATATCTCAGACGTAGCGTCGGGCATAACGTATGCGGCCTCCCATGGCGCCCGGGTAATCAGCATGTCGCTGGGTGGTTCCGGACACACACAAACGCTGGACAACGCACTCAATTACGCAGTGGCCAACAATGCGCTACCTGTATGCGCCATGGGGAACAGCGGCTCGGGCTCCAACACGCCGGAGCCGGCCTATTGGTATCCCTGCCTCACAGTCGTTGCAACCGACCAGAGCGGTGCCAGGGCGAGCTTCTCGAATTACGGAGCGAAGGCTGACGTGGCCGCGCCGGGGGTAGGCGTGTTGTCCACTATGCCTACGTACTCCGTGACCCTCAACAGCTACGGTTATAAGCAGAATTATGATGCGCTGAGCGGTACTTCCATGGCGACACCTGTGGTATCCGGAATCGCGGGCCTAGTGCTATCGGTAAATCCTAATCTTACTCCCGCGCAGGTCAAGGGCATCATTATGGCGTCAGCGGGCGACGGCAGTACGTGGACGCCCGATCTAGCTTTCGGCCTGGTCAACGCGGCGACTGCCGTATCGAAAGCCTCCAACTCACTTTCTGGTGTGCCCAGCCCGAACCTCATCTCACCTATGGAGGGGGCTACCGTATCCGGTCTGGTCACAGTACAGGCCGCGCCTACGGACAGCACAGCGGCGGTCCACCACATCGACCTCGTGCAGAATGACACCCGCTTTTTGCAGCCGTTGATCGGCGTGTCTGCCACGAACTGCACAAGCAAGAAGAGTTGTACAAGCGCGCCGGCATGGATGTTGTACTGGCCTTCTACGCTGCAGTTCAACAGCGGCTCGGTTAGTTTATCGGTAATAGCCAGCGACGTGTTTGGCAACAGTGGGCTTCAGACGCGCTCTTTCAGCTTACAGAACCGACTAGTATCGCAAAGTTGGACGCAATCGCTCTGTTTGTCAGCTACGAGCACCTGTCCTAGCAGTGTTTGGTTTCCGGTAACCACCGGGGTAGCTACACAGGCGGCAGTCCACCTGCAGGGAACCATAAGCTACAGTGCCCCAAAGAAGTCACCTTATCCTAACTTTGGGTTGAATGTGTTCGGCACTTCGTCATCGGGCAGTTTCCAGTTCTCTTGTAGAGTATTCAATGGCGCCACCGTTGATTGCTACCCCCCGGATCCTTTTGACCTGTATCCAGACACAAAAGGAGGCTATTCCAACTATAGCGGAGCGGAGTTAGAGCCTACGTCACCTACTACTGGCACAGTCCAGTGGACGCTGACATATCCGCAGTGACCTCTCAGGCCGGAGGCCACTCCACATTGCCGTTCGAAGGCGAGCCCAGGGCCCGGGCCACCCGTGACCCGAGCCCCAGATTCGCTTCCAGTTCGAACGACTGGCTACTACCGCCCATTCGCTCGATTCGAGGGTGCCATTACCGCGCAGGACTAAAATGAATTAATAGGGAACCCTGGGCACGTCGTGTCCGTTCCCGCGTCGCACGCCGCCGATGTCAGGAGCGATTTGCTTCCCTGCGTGAGGGTGAACATGGCGGTCGCGCCTGTATCTGTGGCCTTGACCCCCGTCCATTGGCTGTTATGGCTGTTCGGGCAGCCAGCGACCGTCCCGCTTACTGTGTCGGGCGGTGGCGTCACGGGTCCGACAGTCAAGTCGTAAACGCCACGACCGTTGTGGTTAGAGTTACCGAGATCTTGCGTCCCGGAGGACGTTGTCGTAACCTGACTTTGTCCCGGCGCCGTTTGGCCGCCGTTGTTCTGGCACGTGTACGTGGCTGTTTCGCTGATAACGATCGTGGCCACCGCCGGCTTGTTGCCGAGGCCGCTCAGCTCACCGGTCGCCGTAAACGACCCGTCGGCATTTGAGAAGAAGGTTAGCGGTGACTTAATGGTCAAGGCCGCTAGGGCGATCCCAACTAGCGACAGTACTGCCATGCAGATTCCGACTGTCTTTAAGCGTTGCATTTCATTTTCCTCCTGTTTTCCTTGTTCGAAGTGTCCGTGAGTTTTTCGCGAAGGAAAAACTCTCCGGCTGGTGCTGAGGCTCACTTTTGTTTCTTCAAACATTTCGGCAGGAGAGGCTGGTGGGAGCGGATGAGCAAGTATGTGCGCAGCGCACCCGGGGAACTCGAGGGCTGCCACCCCGGCCGACGAACACACAGCAGTCTGGCCTGGGAAAATACGGAACACAAGGCACTCGATGTGACTCGGTGTTACCCACACCTTCCCGGCTAAGTCCCACTGTCAGCGAGACTTAACGCAGCGTTTCCTTGACCCTCCCACCGCTAGCGCAGGAACTGTTGGACCTGCACGAGATTTGGTGCTACCATTCCGCCAATTTTGGGACTTTCCGATGTGGGGCCCGGTCGTCTCGGCTCCCATGTCCTCCCCTCCGGTAGCCCCATGAACGGAAGCGCGCGCCATGAAAAATCCAGCCCTGACCCCACGTGTCATTCGTTTCGGAGTCTTCGAGTTCAGTCCTCAAACCGGTGAGCTGCGGAAGCACGGACTCAAGGTCAAGTTGGAGCCGCAAGCTTCCAAAATCTTGTTGGTGTTGCTGGAATATCCGGGAAAGATCTGCACGCGACAAGAGCTCCAACAACACCTGTGGCAGGACAGTACTCTCGTTGACTTCGAGCGTAGCCTCTACAAGGGCATACATACTCTTCGTGGGACCTTGGGCGATTCTCCTATCGCTCCCCGCTACATCGAAACCGTAACAGGCCGGGGATACAGGTTTATTCCGATTCCGCAAGAGCCGAGCAACCATAGGGGAAGGCGCAGAAACGGGTGCAAAGTAGGATCAGTGGCAGTGTTGCCCTTTGCCAGCGAATCCGCCGACGCAGAGATGGAGCTTCTGAATAGGAGAATCATCGAGCGAGTCATCGACACCATCTCGCGAGCGCCTGGAGTACGGGTTTTGGCTTACAACACTGTTCAGCACCGGAAGGATCTGGATTCTCGGAGCCTAGGAGAAGACCTGCTTGTCAACGCCATTGCCGTAGGTGAAATGATTCGCCACAACGACGAGTTGCTCTTGCATGTGGAGCTGATTGATGTATGCGATGGAAGTCAGCTATGGGGTGAGCAGTTCAAAGAACATTATTCCGATGTTCTCCAAGATCCCGAGACACTGGCTGATAAGATTTGTGATCGGCTGCGGCCAATTTTGGCTCCTACCGCGAACAGCAGAAGAGAAAAACGATCTAGACGCGCAGCATGATTCAGGGCTGGTGGTGCGTTCAGATTCTGCGCTAGTCGCATCTGCGCTGCATCGACCATGAGCGGTTGGAAACTGCTGTGTTCTTCCCCGTCGGAGTCGATCACGGTGAACTGCGGCAACGTCTTTTCAATATTCGTCAGGGAAGCCGCCGAGCGCAAGGGAATTTTGTCATCAGGCTGATTGCTGATTGAAGTAGGAGGCCAGCGTGACACTAACAAATTGGGTTGAGATTGCCGTACTGGTAATAGTCGTCGTTTTGGCAGTTCGTTTTTTCCAGAAGCGGAGTTGATTTATGCGACTGATAGAGGCTTCTAAAGCCTCCGCAACCGATGAGGAGTGCCTAGCCTACCTCGGGGGGGAATCACGGCGCTGGCCCGATGGCGTGCGTTGCCCGGTTCGCCCCGCAGATTTCCACAACAACAAAAAATTCTTGGCCGATTGCATTCACTGGTAAACTTAACCGGTTCGATCTGCCAAGCAAGCGATGAAAAGGAAATTTGCCCAGTTGCTCGTTGTTGTTCTCGCCGCCTTTGCGCTGTTCGCATTCGTCTACCCTGACGATCTTTCGGAAAACGACTCTGCATCAAGCCAAAGCGAGATGTTGAAAGAGTCTTCAGTGAAAGTCCCCACTCACCGGGGCCAACACGCCGTTGCCGTGGATTCCACGAGGATCTTCGCATCGAAGAGAAGTTCGCGCTCTTCAGGTTCTTCGGAGAGAACGACCTCTCCAATGCTGTTATCTCTCGCCGCTTGTGTTCTCCGTTGCTGAGACTCAGCCGATCTCACATTTGAGTTGCGGCAGCCGCAGGGATTAGCTCGGCTGGCTCGCCTACGTTTGGCCGGAAAGTCTCAACCACAATACGGAGGTTTTTCGTGGAGCTATCACCAGCCAGCAATCAGTCCGCGTGGAAGCAGGTTTATCAAGACGCGCTGTTTGAGGTCGATGAGACACGTCTCAGACCCAAACTGGAAGCAGCATTGAAGGAGGTGGAGGATCGGTTGTTTGAGGTACGATCCGATCCCGCCAACCGCCACGAAATAATGGAACTCCAAGACGCGAAACGCACGATTGTGTTCCTCGGGAAACACGAGCTGCAAACCTGAGAAACGTCAGATGACGTTGGGCGTTGGCTGGCTTGTCAGCATCGACACCCGGCCAACGCCCTACCGCTCGTGTTGGGCAAAACAATTCTTCTATTTTGAAACGAATTTCCCGCGACTGCCTCGCCCTCAAACTCTGGATGGACGATACAGCCCAAGATATTGCGGAATACGCCTGTCGCCCGCATGATTCAGAGGTGAAAACAACTAACAGGTCTCAGTCGCAGGTAGAGTGAGACCTTTTTTACATTTCAATTCGGCAGTCCGTAGGGGGAATCGCGCGCCATGAGAAGTCCAGCCCTGATCGCACGTGTCATTCGCTTCGGAGTCTTCGAATTCAATCCTCAAACCAGTGAGCTGCGGAAGCACGGACTTAAGATCAAGTTGGAGCCGCAAGCTTCCAAAATCTTGTCGCTGCTGCTGGAACATCCGGGAAAGATCTGCGCGCGACAAGAATTCCAGCAACAGCTATGGCAGGACAATACTCTCGTTGACTTCGAGCGTAGCCTCTATAAGGGCATACATACTCTTCGCGGGACTTTGGGCGACTCTGCCATCGCTCCCCGCTACGTCGAAACAGTAACAGGCAGTGGATACAGGTTTATTCCTATCCCGCAAGAACTGAGCAAATCTAGAAGAAGGCGGAGGAACGGGTGCAAAGGAAAATCAGTGGCAGTTTTGCCCTTGGCCAGTGAATCCGCCGACACAGAGATGGAGCTTCTGAATAAGATAATCATCGAGCGGGTCATCGACACCATCTCGCGGGCGCCTGGAGTACGGGTTTTGGCTTACAACACTGTTCAGCACCAGCGGGGGAGGGATCTAGATTCTCAGAGCCTAGGAGAGCATCTGCTTGTCAACGCTATTGCCGTAGGTGAAATGATTCGGCACAATGACGAGTTGCTTTTGCATGTAGAGCTGATTGATGTATGCGATG
>Ga0209056_10005701_pt1 | contig 12941 bp, 9 predicted proteins | sample GraSoiAngelo_114_FD_185876 | JGI IMG/M metagenome (GOLD analysis project Ga0209056, IMG submission 185876) | Grasslands soil microbial communities from the Angelo Coastal Reserve, California, USA - 14_0903_13_40cm (SPAdes) (version 2) | ecosystem: Environmental > Terrestrial > Soil > Grasslands ... | reverse complement strand
GAGGGCGAAATATCGCGACGCGATGCCACTCGACTTTCGAGACCCATTCGTCTTCTGCGTTTTTCCAGGAGCGTTGTGTGGCGACGGAAAGAACGGTGAATTTCGAACCGTTGTTCCGCGCTTGACGCTGCTCCGGGTCGGCTCCAACGAAGCCCACGATCGTTACTGAGTTCAAGTAGGACATGAAAATGTCTCCTTTTTCCGCCCCATTTTCTGGGGCACTCAAAAGCGAGGGCTTCTGCTTCCAAAGCGAGCGGCTGCTTTATCGGAGGGAACCCAATGGTGTAAGGGCGGAACCGGGAAAGCAGAAGACGCGAAGCTGCCGGACGCAGGAATTAGCCTGAAGCAGTGACCAGGAAAATGAGAGGCGGAAAAAGGGACAGCGTGCTGAACTCAGGAAAAATCGGATGCTGAGGAGAGCACAGGAGGAGGCACAGCGAGACGCGTCTGGTGGACTCCGTTCTCGCTTTATTTTTGCGATCAGGAAGAATGCGCCGGTTAGTGTTTTCGGGTGGTCGCCGCGGGAAAAGCCTAAGCCGGAGGCGTGGGGCCCTTGGTAGAACCGAAATAGAGCGCGAAAGTCGACGCGGTGTTGTCGGCAGTCTCGGCGAAGCTCGAGGTGCCGTCGAAGTCTGTCGCGGTCATTTCAGTTACCCGTCTTGGGATGGTCGCCGGGACGGATCATCGACATAACTGTGTCGCGCACGAGACGGTCTTTTTGGGTTGAATGGAAGCACCCCGTAAGGCAACATTATGGCCAATGAAGAATCCGCGAGAAACCGGTATCGCGCCGGCGAGGGATTGGCAGCTCATTCAGCGGCTCGAATGCCCTCAGTGCCAAAAGCGCTATGTGGGTACCGTATGGCAGAGCCCTTCCAAGTGCCGTCAGTGTGGCGTGGAACTCCGCCCCACTAATCCACCCGCGCAATCTCCCAAAGAATCTTCGGATACCGAAGTTACGTGACCATTTGCTATAAGGCAGATCAGAGCTGAAGGATCCTTGGAGTTATCTCAGAATCGGTGCGATGGCAGATTCCCCGAGAGTGTAAAAGGCAAAGCAGTAGTAGTCACGAAGAGATGGGCCTATAGCGAACCACCTGTCTCGGTTTGTCGCGTGCGGATTACTTTGTCGGCTGTATCTGATCTTCGTTCGTGTGAGTCCGATCACACCTGGCGCATTTCCACAAACGAAAGCTCTGATTCTGCGGTTTGACCTCGGCGAGATACATAGGATTTCCATCGAGTACACAAGTGACATTCGGCAAGGCTTGGACCTCGCTCTGAATTGCACTAAGGCTAAAAAGATAACCTCTGGAAGTTGTGTAACTGATCGTGCAGCCGGGAATATCGCAGAAGAAAAGGCGTGACCGCCCGTCGAGGCCGAGCTTCATCTCAGCGTGATGTTCAAAACAGAGTGGCCGAAACTCTTCTCCCCTAGTGGCGACAGGCATTCGGACTTCCCGGCAGAACTATCAAGCAGGCAGGCGGCTCCACACCTGCCGCACAAGTTTGGTTCGGGCAAGCGTTTCCGTTTAGTTGATCTCCGGAAGTATAACACTCTGCCGCTGTGCGAGATGACTTTGCCTTGAAAAATTGATGCATTCTCGCAGTGTGACCTCATCTGTTTCCCGTCTCCCTTTCCGAGCGTTTTCGGTCTACAGTGGTCGAGGAAGTGACAGCGAAAATGAAGACTAAGGGTTGTAAGGGCGCTTGCGGTCGGCGGAGTCCGCCCACCTGCAAGGACACGCGGTGAATGCCACAATCGCTTAGGGCGTAAAGCCCTGCTCTAGAGCCATTTGTTCGTCCCGCCCTTTGTTAAGCTGAGCTAAGCCCCCAAAACGTTTCGTCCTCCAGTTTAAATTCGAGCACAGCCTCAAGGATATGCGGCTCCAGGGAGGGACGTATCCCCGCTGCGGTGGTGAAGATTGTCCTCTTGTTTTCGCAGTTTGTGAGTCTGACATCAGCCCCAACTGGCGGTGCCGTTCTTACTAGAACAGTTGCACCCCCTGGGCTTACCTGGAGTGTTCCAGTGTGTTCGCTAACATCGGTTCCTTCAGAGGTAAGCCAATTTAGCTTCACAGGAATCGAAAGATAAACCATCCTGGCGTTCGACACCGTGTGATACCTATTGAACATAGTTCCGTTTAGAGCTTTCGGACGTACTCAGTTCAACTGTTTTCTTACGTTTGCAGCCTGTGGGCCTTTCGGACCCTGGACAATCTCGAACTCAACCAAATCACCTTCATACAAGGTTCGATATCCGTCTTCTACGATCGCTTTGTAGTCGATAAATAGGTCCGGGCCGTCGGTGCGCCCGATAAATCCATAACCTTAAGTTGCATCGTACGCCTGCGCACGGCTGTCTATTCGGGCGCAAGACTTCGTATTTGAGGGTAATGGTGCGAAAGGACGGAGGCTATAGGACCAACGGACGGAAGTGATGGGACGAAGGTACCGACGGCGTACCGCGTTAGTGCCCATCGTCTGCTCAGACGTCTTTAATTTCGCGGAGAAGGCCGGTGGCGACGTCATATACAAAGCCGCGAATAGCGATAGTCTTCGGAATCCACGCGTGCGTACGGAGTTTCTGGAGTTGCTGACGGACATTTTCATCGATGTCTTTGAACGCGTAGAAATAGGCGGGAGCAACTGCGGCTGTACCTGTGCGACCCTGGATTCGGGCGCGTAACGCTTGTTCGTCCGTATTCATCAGCCCGCAGTCGGTGTGATTGATGACCATGAACTCCTCGGTGTCGAGCAGGTAGTGGGATACGAGCAGGGACCGCAGGGTATCCTCTGTAACGATGCCGCCAGCATTGCGGATGATGTGCGCGTCTCCCGTCTTTAGACCCAGCGTGCGAATCGAAAGCCGGGTGTCCATACACGTCAGGACAGCGAGCTTGCGCTCGGGACAGGGCGTTAGGTTTCGTAGTTCGTGCGTGCGGGAGTAGGCTTCGTTTGCTGCAAGAACCTCGTCGATGACGCTCATGGCCATCACATTTTAGCCCTTGCCAAGAAAGACTTCGAGTCGCGGCGGGTGTAAGGTTGATGCGACATCGCCCGCAATCCCGCGTCGGATTCACAAATCGACCTGTTCGGTCGCCCACACTACACCGGAACTCAAGCAAAGGGAGACGGTGTTTGGCCAAGCGTGAGTTTTGCCCAAGCCAAGATCGCCAACCAGTTCGACTGGCCGCTGCTTCCAAGGCGAGCGGCTGCTTTATGTGAGGGACCCATGATGTTTGGAGAGGAGCCGTGAAAGCAGAAGCCGCGAAGCTGCCGGACGCAGGAATTGGCGCGAAGCAGTGACCAGGAAAATGAGGGCAGAAAAAGGAACGGCCGACTGAACTCAGCAGGAGTCGTGCGAGGTAGAGAGCGGAAGACCGGCGGGAGGAGGAAGAACGGTTCGGGGTTGCCGCGCACCTTTAATGGAAGCGTCGCGCCGATGCGTTGGCGTCTGAGGAGGGTTGGCCGAGTGCCAATTTCGCTAAAGCCGGCTCGCTGAGAGTTGTGGGATCGCCGCAAGAAGCTGCCCGTTTACTTCATTTCCCGGCAGCGCGGCAGAAATGGACGGTCAACGGCAACAGCCCGCCAAGGATTCGTGCGGGCAAGAACTGTTACTAGACAATGCCACTCCATCGGGTCGATGCGCGAGGCTCGATAGGCGGGGATGTAACTGGCCACCAGCGAGGCGCCCAGAATAATCCCCACGGCTGGCGGTAACCGGAGCTTCGCGGACTCCGTCTTGGCTTTGCGCACAATGGGGACCTCGAGACCGGTTTCTTCCCCAACACGAGAAAACCTGATGTAGTGAGATTGCTGAGGGGTTATAACTTCAAAAGATCAGCTTCAGAGCAAATTGAACATTGAAAGGTTCACCAGGGCCGATGCCGGGAGCACCTACGAAGTCGCCGATGGTGGTGATCGACTGTCCGAATCCATTTTGCGCGTTGGGCCCCGCGAAATTAAACGTGTTCGGCGGCGCAAGATTCGCCCAATTGAACAGGTTGAAAATCTCCGTGCGGAATTGCAAGTTGAACCGCTCGCTAATCCGGAAGTTTTTCAATACGGAAAAATCCACATCTTTGAAACCAGGGCCGTAAAGTTGGTTGCGTCCCATGGTGCCGAACGTACCTAGGGTTGGCAGGGCGAAGGCAGCCGGATTTACCCACTGCACGAACTTCGTGCCGTTTGCGGTAACCATTTTGTGTGAGATGCCGGCGAATGGGTCGCCAGCCTGATTCACTCGCTGAACGAGCTCGTTCGTACCCGAGTTGTCGGTTTCAGTGAAAACGGTGAAAGGCTGTCCGGTATGAAAGGAGAGCAGGCCACTGACTTGCCATCCCTGCAGGAGCCATTGCGGGCCCGTTGAGCGGCCCGGCAAATTGTAGGAAAGAAGGGCGGTGAAGTTGTGGCGCGTATCAAAATCGCTATTTCCGTAATCGGCTTTCAGGTCGTAGCTGTTCTGTGGCAAGGCTCCCTGGTAGTTCGTCATATCGTCAAGCGAGTGCGCCCAAGCGTAGGCAAATTGCGAGGTCAGCCCGTGCCAATCCTTGATCTTTAGCGTGGTTTGCAGGGAATTGTAATTAGAGGTCCCCTTGCTCTCGATCTGGTTGACGATTCCAAAGTTCGGGAATTGCGAATACGGCCTCCGTTGCTGCGCCGTGTCTGGATCTCCCAGCGAAGGTTGATTAATCTCCGCCATCGTCAACAACCTGCGTCCCTGGCTCCCCACATACGCGAGCGTGAACAACATGACGTCGCTCAAGCTCTTTTCGATGTTCAGGCTGTAATTGTAATTGTAAGGCGTGCGGAAATTTTGGCTGATCGAGAAAATGTTGTAGACAACGTTTCCACAGCCACTACCTGTAGGGCAGGTAGGACCAGTCGCAGGAAAGATGTAGGCGTTCTGCGGAATCGTGTAATTGTCCACTTCAATTGCAGAGACAGGATTCGATCCTGCCGGATTGCTCTGCACGCCAGCGGGACCACTATTGACTGGGTTGTTGGCCAGAAACGGATTCAAATTCGGTTCATCGTAGTAAATTCCGAATCCGGCGCGTACCACAAGATTGCCGTTTTCCTTCGGGCGGTAGGCGAACCCAAGACGTGGGGCAAAGTTTTTCCAATCTGCGGGATACAAAGAAGAGATGCCGGCTCCCTGAAAAAGTAGTCCTCCCTGGGCGGGAACGAAAATGGAAAGATCTTTTTGGTGATTGTATAGCGGGCCAAAGTAATCATAGCGAACGCCGTAATTCACGCTCAGCTTGCGCGTCAACTGCCATGCATCCTGAAAGAAGAGACTAAACGCATTCACATAGACGAAGCGCTCTTGTTGACCGATGGTAATGAAGGAAAGATTTACGTCTCCCGCCATGAAGTCCGCAAGCGTCAGAATATTGGAGTCGTAATTCGCCGTATTGATATTCTGGAAGAAACCGGTGCCGTTCTGAAAATCCATGAACCAAGGCCCTTGCGACCCATCAAAGAGAAAGCCCCCCAGCGCCTGGCGATGGTAGAACTCGTTTATCTGCGCCTTCCGATATTCTCCTCCGAAGCGGTATTGGTGCTTGCTCACGACGAAGGAAAGCGTATCCGTCACGTGGCCGGTGATGTCGTTGCGCCCCGCAGGAGGTGTCAAACCGGTCTCGTCGAAACCACGGATAACGAGATGCGGCGCTCCTCGAAAAGTTGCGCTGGGACTGATGTAGAGACCAAGAGACTTTGTATCAAAGCTGTCGTTGGAATCATGGAAGACCTGGTTGAACGCATTCACTCCCAGTAGCAGTTGGTTGCTGAATGCAGGAGAAAAGGCCGAGTTATAAACAAGCGCGTAGTTCTGGACGTGTATCGGTGCCACCTCGTAGTAGTCCTTCAAATTGGAACCAACCGGCGCAGTCTGGTTGCCTTCTCCGGAAAACCAGCGGAAGGAGACGGTGTTTTTGTCGTTGATCTTGTGATCGAGTTTGACGATGCCGTTGTAGCTGTAGCCGTACTCCGGGTCCGTGCTGAAGAAATTGTTGGGTGCCGCAGCACCCTGCAAAGCACCGCTGGGCCAGAGGGTCTTGAGCATGGCTGAGGAGACCGGATTCTCCGGCACTCCGTAAAATTGCATGACACCAAGAGCTGCTTGCTGGTAGGCCAACGAAGGCTCAGTGGTCAAACCCTGAATGCCGATTGTAAAATTCTGTTTTTCGAACGCGCCAAAGAAAAACGTCCGGTTCCTGATGATCGGGAAGCTGAGTGAACCTCCCCACTGCACGTTTCTCATTTCGTTTTTTGGTGTCCCAGCGGGCAGAAAGAACGGTGCGGCGGCGAACGCCTCGTTCCGGTTGTAATAGTAGGCCGAGCCGTGGACGTCGTTGCCCCCGGATTTGATCACAAGGTTCGCTACACCGCCCGGATTTCGGCCCGCCTCGGGGCTGGACTGCGTCTGTAGAGAGAATTCATCAATGGCGTCAATCGGCAGCACGATGCCCGCAATGCCCGAAACGCCGCCTTGGTTCACAGCGGGGATGTTGTGCCACAAGTCGTTGTTGTCCACCCCATCGATTTGCCAATTTACCTGGTTTCCGCGCGTCCCGTTCACAGAACCGAATCCCCCTGCCGAGTAGCCTCCAAATCCCGGCTGTAATGCCATGAGCTGCGTGAAATCGCGCCCGTTCAGTGGAGCATCCTGAATGGACGCTCCCGCAACGTCGGTCGTCTGGGTTTCCGTCGTTGTATCCAGTGCCACAGCAGTTGCCGAAACTTGGATTGTCGTGGATGTTTGAACCAGAGTAAGCCTTACCGGCAGGGTATAAATCGCTCCCGCGGTAACCTTCACGTTGTCCGCTGTGAACACGGCAAATCCGCTGACGGTAACGGTGACGTCATACTTGCCCAGCGGAAGGTCTTGAAAAACAAATTCACCGTTGCTCGTTGTCAGCGTGGCGTGCTTTATTCCGGTGGCAACCGCCTCGGCAACTACGTGCGCCTTTGGCACGACGGCGTCGGAGGAATCTCTCACGATGCCGTTGATCGCCCCGCGAAACGTTTGCGCTGATCCCAACGCCCCGAAGTTAAGGAGGAGCACCAGAACTGAAATCTGGTATCGCAAGGGTGTACCCCCAATTACTCATCTCTAGAGAGCTCGCCGTCCCCATCATCCGCCCCAAATAATTGCCGCAAGCAATCGGCTTTACTTCAACTCCGTGTATTCAGCCTTTGCTTGAATAAGGATTGGAATGTCGGGATCGGCGTCTTTCCACAAGGTAAGAAAATCCTGATACGCGGCGCGGGCTTTGGCGGTGTCGCCCTGCATCGCATAGGCGCGCCCCAGTTGGAGATGGGCCAGCGCGCCGATAGGTTCATTCAGAACGATGCCGCGATGGTCGAGGATTTTCTGAAACTCTGCTGCCGCTTCGCTGCCCCGGTGCGCCCCGAGGTAGGCCTCTCCGCGCACATAGACGGGATACAAATTAGGCCAGTTGTAAAACCAAAGGGCGGGCAGACCAAGTTCGTACGGGGCAGCGACCTCCAGAGTATCAAGCGCCTGCTGAGGGTTTGCGTGGCTCAATGCCAGTTTTGCCCGTAAGGTAGGAAGGTAATTGAACTGTACGACCGTGTTTTCGGGGAAGCTCCCATTGAAATTATCCGCTAATCCCTGCGATCCGTCCCCTGTATAGGCTAGGGCAAGCGCTACTGCATAATACTTATCTGGTCCACCTGAACGTTCCTTTGCCAGCGCTGTCCGTTGTCCAGCTTGGATTGCATTGCCATACAGGCCTTCTCGCAAAGCGGCCACGGCGTCGTAAGTCGCGGAAGTTTCATTCTCCCCTGCCCGCTTGGCAGAACTTGAAGCCTGCCGTGATAGCTCACGCGCTCTTCCAAGATGTCCGAAGTAAGCAGCCGTGTCGGCCTCTAATGCCAACAGCAAGTTTTGCCCCGGTTTGCCAGCCCAAGCGGCTACTTGCCGGGACATTTCGGCGGTGTCATTCCGATAAAAGGAGAGCGAATAGAGTGTGGTCCCAAGACCAGAGTCCAGGCCCTTTCCATGCGCCTCTCTGGCCAAAGCTGCAGCGTCTTCGTCTCGGTTCAGCGACAAATGTGTGTATATAAGAAATCGATACGTAATGGAGGACGGAGCAAGACGAACGGCCTCTTGATGTTCTCTGAGACCCGCTTCATATTGCCCGAGAGCGTTATAGAGAACACCAAGGCTCTCTCGGAAGGTGCTCTCGCGTGGGTAGATTTGTTCGCCAAGGATATAGCTCTGCTGTGCCTTCATGAGGTCGCCAGTCACAAAATTGTAATAATCTCCTTCGATGATCAACTTCTCTCGCTCACTCACACGTGTACGCAGTTCGAAGGCCTTCCGGATGTTTTCCACGGCCAGTCCAGTACCTATCACCTCAGGCTCAGTGCCCATCGCGTCGTAAGCCGCGGCGAAATTCGGGTCTAATTGGATTGCACTCTGAAAAAAAGCAACCGGCGCAACATCGTCGCCCGCGAACTGTGCCTTAACACCCAGGCTGAAGGCCTGCAATGCTTCAAGAGATGGTGTTGTCGCTTGCTCGAGCGGTGTGTTGTATTTTTGCACGGTGCTCAAGGATTCCCCCAGTCTCCTTCGCATTTTCAGAGCGACTTTCCCAAGTGCATCGAGAACGCGGCTTTTGTCGCTCGCCTGCGCTTCCGTGCTCGCCAGCAACTCTCCATTAACACAGTTCACAGCCTTGAGAATCAGGTTGTAGCGAGTGCCAATCAAAGCAATCGAACCGTCTAGCGCTGCCGTGCTGTTGGTCCTTTGGCAAACTTGGCGCGTGATTTCAGGCGTGAGCCGCGTTTTTGCTGGTCGTTCCATCATCCGCAATGTTTGATGGATTCCTTCGTCTGACACGAAGCTCAGGAACGGTGACTGCTCCAGCTCGACGGAAAGACCTTCTCGCAACGTTTCGTCGAACACCGGATCGCCCGTAGAATTGGTGAAGTCTCCAAGTACGATGGTGTCCTTCTCCGAGAGATGCCGCGCTTGCCGCGCCCGCCAGAGCAGGCCCCCAGCGATTCCCGCTGCGACCACAACAACGGCCATCGATGCGACGATCTTCCGACTGCGTGGCGGCGCGGCCGCGCTCACACCGGCGACGGTCCCTCTCGTTGCTCCATCTGCCTCGGTTACCGGTGCGATGAGCCGATACCCGCGCCTCGGAAGCGTCTCAATAAATCGAGGGTTATCGGCGGAATCCCCCAACGCTTCCCGCAGCTTATTAATCGCCGTGTTCAGGCTGTTGTCGAAGTCAACGAAAGTATCGGCCGACCAGTTCTCGGAGCGAAGCTGTTCGCGAGTGACCACTTCACCGGGCCGCTGCAACAGGACCGCGAGTACGTGAAAGGGCTGCTCCTGCAGCTTGATCCGTACGCCCTGCTTGCGTAACTCCCCCGAGCGCACGTCCACCTCAAACACTCCGAAGCGGAGAATTGCGGAAGATCGGGCTTCAAGGGCCATGTGTCTCTACCCCAGATGTTAGCGCGAGTCTAACACCCCCCAACTGGATGACAAGGTTTAGATAAGTCGACCCCCTAAATTACTGAAACAACGGATTTTAATCGCTTAGAAGCAATCAAGCCTCAATCAATCCGCCGCCCATTGAGCTTCCTCCTAAGCAGCCCCAAGTTCGCCTCCAGCACGCCGCTGGAGGTGGCAAATGAGGCTCAGACTTTGGACAACCCTATTCTTGGTGACAATAGCGCAGGTCGCCTGGGGACAAACAAGCACGAACCCAAAGTTGGTCAATGCGGAACCGACCTCGCCTGAACCTTCCGTAAACAGCTATGTGGTCATCGGAGCGACGCCCGAACAGGAAACTTTGGTACGCGCTCAGATACAGGTCATGCAACCCGCGGTTTACCCACTACGAGTCCTCTTTGTGCCGCACTGGAAGTACATGGACACGGCCAGAATATTTCGCCTCCATGTACCCGCCGGATACACCAGCGCCATGTTCACGCACTTGCCCAGCCGAAGCGTGTTCATCGACAGCGACCGATATGTGAGCAATGACTCCCTCGGACACTGGGTGGCGCATGAACTCGGACACTTGGCCGCCAACAGCGCCAGCGAGAATGCCGCTGACAAAGCCGCCCGTGAATACCGAAAGCGCCTTAAGGATGCACGCAAACGAGCTATACATTGAGGTAGCACCGACCGAGCGCTCTGGGCGTACTTGTCACAAGGAAAAATCTCTATCTAGGGTTAGCATTAGGGAATAGAATGGCGCAAAGTTCCTCCCGAGCCAATGCAATGTCGTTTAGTCGGTGATTCCGCTCGCCGCGTTACCTTCTGGCGCCGTTCCTGGCGTCCGAAGGAACAAGGGGGTGCCTGATGGCGTCTAGTCTAGGTAGCTCCAAAATCGTCGGGACCGGCAGTTTTCTCCTGGTGTACCGACGCGTCGTCGTTCATTGGCGCGCGATCATTTTGCTGCTGATCCTTGCTGTTGCCACAGTCCCGATTGCGTATGGCGATTTTTTCGATTTGATCACCCTCGCCCTGTTCCTGCTCTTTATTGCCAGCCAGGTTTTCTGGATTGGCCGTATCCTCGACCTCGGGGAGCGGTTCATCCCCGGTAAGCCCCGCCGTGCCTGGCTCGCGATCATGGCGGGCCTGGTCTATTCGTTTATCTTCCTGTACAGCTTCCCCGAGTGGGGTCTTGGGCACATAATCCGTACCGCCGACTACCGGCCGCAGAGCATGCTCGTCTTCGCGGCATTCTCGTGGTGGTTCGTGGGATCGCTGTCGGCCTTTCTGCTAATGATTGCTTTCGGGGCGGCAGACCGGGCGGCCCGCGCCGCTGGGTGGGTTTACCGAAAAGTGCGCACGGCTATACACCAGTACTCCGCCGCTGCTGATGCCGAAGCCGCCCTGCTGTCGTCCAGCCGCCGTCGCTTTCTGGAGCGGACCGCGGTGCTAGTCAGCGCCACTCCCTTCGTCGCAGCCGGCTATGGGCTTCTCTACGAGCGGCAAGACGTAGAAATCGTTCGTCAGCGCGTGCGGCTGGCGCGCCTGCCCAAAGCCTTCGAGGGTTTTCACATGGCCCAGCTTTCCGACGTTCACATTGGTCCCTTCACTACTCCGGACTACATTCGCCACTGCGTCGCCATTACCAACGGATTAGAGCCAGATTTGATCGCGTTGACCGGGGACTACATTAGTTGGGACCCGGAAGCCCAGGGTGAGGTGGTGCGTGTGCTGGCGGGCCTGAGAGCGCCTCACGGCGTTTTCGGATGCATGGGAAACCACGAGGCGGACGTAGGGATTGAAGAGTCCATCACTCGTTTGTTCGCCGCCCAGGGTATCCACATGCTGCGCCAGGAGCGCGCACCTATCCGGCTGCGTGACGACACGCTTAATCTGATCGGGATAGACCACGGTGGCGATCTTGCCCCGGTGCATACGCAGGAGGTAGAGGGCTACCGGCGACTGCAACGGCTCAAAGCTTTGGTAATGCCGAATACGGTGAACATTTTGCTGACCCACTACCCGCATTTCTTCGATCATCATTCCGAGCTGGGTATCGATTTGACGCTGGCCGGCGACATTCACGGCGGCGGCCAGATGTCGCTCGATTTCGTGCACCGCGGGCTTAACCTCGGAAGCCTGATGGGGGTACCGTACATCCGGGGCTTGTACGAAAAAGGTGGCGCGCAAGTCTATATGAACCGCGGCATCGGGATTACTGGTTTTCCGATCCGGCTCGGCGCCCGACCAGAGATTACGGTATTTGAACTGTCCAGAACCTAAACCTGGTGGCAAACCACATTCCTCAGAGTGGGCGGCAAATTAGAGCGCGCACGCTCTATTGAAAGTTTCTAGAGCCGTTTCGAAGGCTTTAGTTGCGGCTATCGGCCCCGTCGCGGAGTTCACTTACCGTATCACGGGCAAACCGGAAGGAATGCAAACGGCGGAGGCGGCGGCATTCGCGAGGATGCCGTTTGGGACGAGATTCGCCTAAACTCCTTCGCTGGCCGTTCCCTCCACTGCGGCCTAAACGCGTCGCCTACGGCGTCGCAGGCCTCCGTTCCGAGAGTGGCCAGCGAAAACAAATCATGCTCTAATGACGGAACCGTCGGCGAGTGAACCGCACTCAGAGCTATTCCACTTAACATATAGGTAAGACATGAATTTTTCTCCTGTTTCTTGCCCCATTTTCCTGGCACCCAAAAGCGAGAGGCCGCTGCTCCCAAGGCGAGCGGGTGCTTTATGGGAGGGACCTGTGTTGTTCGGGAGGAACCGAGAAAGCAGAAGCCGCGAAGCTGCGGGGCGCAGGAATTGGCCCGAAGCCGTGCCCAGGAAAATGCGCGAAAGAAAAAGTCTACATACTAGACTCAGTGAGAGGCCGAAAGAGGACCAGACCCACGAAAGCGATGACAGCGGAGAAAACGTCGAGAGTACGAGCGCTTATTCAGTACAAGGCAAACATTTGTGGGATCGCACGGCATTGCATTCCACGGCAGCGTGTCGTGTGAGCTTTGTTGTCAACACAATTGTATTTTCGTGGTCCTGTGTGTCGGTTTTTGCCCATTTGGGTTATCAACGGCGAGCGCGCAAGAATCCGCGAATGGGAACTATCGTAGGCCAACGGAGCTGGAAGCCGTGGACCCCGAAATCCGTAGCCTGCTGGATAAGAATCCTTTTACGTGTGAACAATTCAATATAGATGACGCGATCGCGAGGGTTCAGAAAGCCCTGAATATTGCCGATAGTCGCGGGTTGATTGGCGACCGGGCACTAGCCGAAACAATCTTGGCGTCTGCCTACATAGGCCAGGCGGAGATGGAATTAGCTTTCACGACCTTCCAAAAAGCCTTGCAAGACGCCAGCGAGGCAAAAAATGTAGTTTTGGAGGCTGACATCCTGACATCCCTAGCTTCGGAAGCCCAGTTGAAAGGGAATGTCCCGCAAGCGA
>Ga0209056_10005700_pt1 | contig 12942 bp, 10 predicted proteins | sample GraSoiAngelo_114_FD_185876 | JGI IMG/M metagenome (GOLD analysis project Ga0209056, IMG submission 185876) | Grasslands soil microbial communities from the Angelo Coastal Reserve, California, USA - 14_0903_13_40cm (SPAdes) (version 2) | ecosystem: Environmental > Terrestrial > Soil > Grasslands... | reverse complement strand
CAGTACGGCGGTAAGGGCGGCGCCCCCCACAAGGCTGCGGTCGTAGGCGACACCGTGGGGGACCCGTTCAAGGACACCGCGGGCCCGTCGCTGCACGTGCTGATCAAACTGTTGAGCACAGTGACCCTGGTGCTGGCGCCGCTGTTCGTATGAACTGCGCCGTCGGCCATCAGCCATCAGCCATCAGCTTGTCCTGCCGACGGCCGAAGGCTGAGGGCCGATAGCGCCCTTCATGTCTCAGCTGTTTCGCCGCAAGCCGATCTCGGAGCTGCTCGTTGCAGGCGAGAGCCCGTACGCGCTGAAGCGGGCGCTGGGCGCCGGCGACCTCATCATGCTCGGCATCGGCGCCGTGATCGGCGCCGGGATCTTCGGGGCGATCGGGACGGCGGCGGCGGGGCAGTACGACGCCGCCGGGCATCTCGTCCGCAGCGGCGCGGGGCCCGCGCTCGTCCTGTCGTTTCTCCTGCTCGGCGTGTGCTGCGCGCTCGCCGGCCTGTGCTATGCCGAGCTGGCGGCGATGATCCCGCAGGCGGGCAGCGCGTATGCCTATTCGTATGCGACCCTCGGCGAGCTCGTCGCCTGGGTGATCGGATGGGATCTGATCCTTGAATACGCCGTCGGCAACGTCGCGGTGGCCATCTCCTGGGCGGACTACTTCACATCACTGCTCCGGAGCTTCGATGTCCACCTTCCCGTCTGGCTCACGACGGGATACCGGACGGCGCTCCTCGCCCCCGATCCCGCCGTCCACGGCCTGCTCCAGACCGCGCCGCACCTGGCCGGCATCCCGATCCTCGTCAATTTGCCGGCCTTCCTGATCGTCGTGGTCATCACCTGGCTTCTCCTGCTGGGGGTCCGCGAGAGCGCCACGGCGAACAACATCATGGTGACGATCAAGCTGCTGGTGCTCGGTCTGTTCATCATCGCCGGTCTCACCCACCTCAGTCGGGCGAACTACCACCCGTTCGCTCCCAACGGTTTCCGCGGCATCCATCAGGGCGCGGCGATCGTCTTCTTCGCCTACATCGGGTTCGACGCCATCTCGACCGCCGCGGAGGAAACGAAGAACCCGCAGCGCAACCTCCCGATTGGGATCCTGGGCGGGCTCGCGATCTGCACCATCATCTACATGATCGTGGGCGCCGTCCTCACCGGGATGGTGCCGTACAGTGAGCTCGGCGTCGCCGATCCGCTTGCCAAGGCCCTGAACAGCGCAGGCTTCACGACGGTAGGGTGGATCGTCGCGCTCGGCGCGATCGTCTCGATGTCGGCGGTACTGCTGGTGTTCCAGTACGGGCAGCCACGCATTTTCTTCGCGATGGGGCGCGACGGGCTCCTGCCGCCGTGGGCCGCCAGGGTGCACGCCAAGACCCGCGTGCCTCATATCACGACGCTGATTACGGGGGTCTTCGTGGGACTGTGGTCGCTCATCGGGGACGCGGGGGAGACCTATAACCTCACCAACATCGGCACCCTGTTCGCGTTCGTCCTCGTGTGCGTCGGCGTGCTGGTGCTCCGCCACACCGACCGCGACCGCCCCCGGCCCTTCCGCGTGCCGTTTGTGTGGTTTGTGTCACTCACCGGCGCCGCTTTGTGCCTGTTCGTGATGGTCGGACTGCCGCTCGAGACGTGGGTGCGGTTCGCCGTGTGGCTCGCCATTGGTCTGGTCCTGTACGGGTGGTACGGCTATCGCCACAGCCGGCTGCACCCCACGGCTCGCGAGATGGCGTGAAGCCCCACACCAAGATCGTCCTCGGCCTGGTCCTCGGTGCCGTGTGCGGCGTCACTGCGAACGCCCTCGCGCCGGATGCCGCGTGGGTGCGATGGATCGGGGACAACGTGGCGGGCCCCGTGGGGCAGGTGTTCCTGCGCCTGCTCTTGATGACCGTGATCCCGCTCGTGTTCACGTCGATCGCGCTGGGAGTCGCGGGCATCGGTGACATCCGCAAGGTGGGGCGGGTGGGGATCCGGACGCTGGTGTACTTCCTGCTCTCCACGGCGCTGTCGGCTGCGATCGGCCTCGGGCTCGTGAACCTGTTCCAACCGGGGGCCGGTCTCCCGGCGGACGTCCGCGAGCAGCTGATGACGACCTACCGCGCGCAGGCGCAGGGGCTGCAGGCGGCCGGCACGACGCATTTCGGCATCGACACCTTCGTGAACATGGTGCCCAGGAATCCCATCCAGGCAGCGGCGGGGATGGACCTGCTGGGGGTGATCTTCTTTTCGCTGGTATTCGGAGCGGCGCTCACCCTGATCCCCGAAGAACGGGCGCGCCCGCTCGTCCGGGTGCTCGACGCGGTCGGCGAGGCGATCGTCAAGATCATCGACCTCGCGATGAAGCTCGCTCCGTACGGCGTGTTCGGCCTGATCTTCTTCACCACATCGCGTTTCGGGTGGGGACTGCTGCGGCAGCTGGGGTTGTACGTGGCCATCGTGCTCGCGGGGCTGCTGGTGCACGGCGCGGTGAGTCTGTCGCTCCTGGTGCGGGTGTTCGGGGGACTCAGGCCGGCCGTGTTCTGGAGCCGCATCCGCGCGAGCGTCGTCACGGCGTTTTCGACCAGCTCGAGCAATGCCACGTTGCCGACCAACATCGCCGTCGCCGAGGAGGAGCTCGGCATCCCCCCCAAGATCGCAGGCTTCGTGCTGCCGCTCGGCTCGACCATGTGCATGAACGGCACCGCCCTGTACGAGGGCGTGACCGTGCTGTTCCTGGCCCAGGTGTTCGGCGTCTCGCTCAGCCTCGGGACGCAGGTCGTGGTGCTGGTGCTGAGCGTGATCACGGCCGTGGGCGCCGCCGGCGTGCCGGGCGGCTCGCTCCCGCTCCTCATGGTAGTGCTCGCAACGGTCGGGGTGCCGCCGGAGGGGATCGCGATCATCCTTGGCGTGGACCGGATCCTCGACATGTGCCGCACCACGATCAACGTGTGCGGCGACCTGACCGCCGCCGTCTACGTGGCGCGGGCGGAGGGCGAATGGGACCCGCGCGCCGTGGCCCGGGAACCGGCACGGCTGCAGGTGGCCTAGACCGGGAGCGGGGAGCAGGGAGCGGTACCCTCCGCCTCACCGCGACGTACCGCTCCCCGCTCCCGTCTATCCTAGCGCCGCGAGCTTCAGCGCCCCGAGTGCCGTGTCCACGGGCCCGGTCTGCAGCCGGGCCCGCGGCATTTCGGCCGCGAGCGTCTGCCGCAGCACCGCGGCGAGTGGCGAGGTCGCGAACAGGAGACCGCCCGCAAGGGCGACCGGTATCTCGTCCGCTCCCGGGAAGAAGCGCTCGAGGGCGCGCACCAGCGTCGCGAGCTCCGCGGCCGCGTCGCTCAGGATCCGCAGCGCCAACGCCTCCCCCTCGCGGGCCGCGTTCAGCACGTGGGGCGCGAGCGCGGCCACCTGGGGGGGCGTTGCCGTGGCGGTCCAGCGCACGAGGTCGTCGAAGCCCTCCAGCCCGAGCCCCGAGAGCAGCCGGGCGAGCAGAGTTGATCCTTCGCCGCGGCCGTCCCGGGCCCGCGCGGCCGCATCCAGCGCCCGCCGCCCCAGCCAGTACCCGCCACCCTCGTCCCCCAGTTGCCAGCCGTAGCCCCCGCAGCGGTGTAGCTGCCCGGCGGCATCGCGCGCATAGGCGATCGAGCCGGTGCCGGCGGTGATGATGATGCCCGGCGCGCTTCGGAACGCCGTGGCCAGCGCCACCTCGGCGTCGGCGAGCACGCGCGCCGCTCTGGCGATGCCCGCCGCGACGAGCGCGGCGGCGAGCTCCTGCTGCTCCTGCGCACGGCCCGCCCCCGCCGCCCCGACGACCGCACGGTCCACCGGCAGCGACACGGTCGCCTGGGTCGCCGCCCTGCGCGCTATGTCCGCGAGCACCAGGGCGGACGCCGCCGCGCCTCCTGGACGCATCGCCGCACCGGGGCCCTCGGCACGGCCCAGCACCGTCCCGTCTTCCCGCCCGATGGCCACCGCGGAGTGAGAGCCGCCCGCGTCGGCGCCCAGCAGGACGACGGTCAGGTTGTCGTGCGGACGGGCGGTCGGTGGCACGGTTACGACCCGACCGCCTGACTACCTGACCGCCCGACCGCCGAAGACAGCATCCCCACGGCCACCGTCACCGCCGTCCCCAACGGGACGTACCACGGCCACGCGAGCCCCGGGAGCCAGTGCCAGCGCTCTGGAAATTTCGGGATCACCGCCGGGAGCACAATCGGCGCCATGATCAACACGCCCGCCACCATGGCGATGATTACGTCACGCTGACGGGCGCGCCGCCACAAGCCGCCCAGCACGTACGTCCCGAGGAGACTCCCCCAGGTCACGGACGTGATGCTGAGCGCGAGTTGCACAACCGGCGTGTTCTGGTCCCGGAAAGCCATCGCCCCGACGACTAACACCATGGTCCAGAACAGCGTGAGCCAGCGACCCACCCACAAGAGGTGGGTCGGGTCCTGGCGCCCGGTCAGCGGTGCGTAAAAGTCGTGCGTGGATGCGGAGGCGAGCGAATTGACCGCTGACGCATGGCTGCTCATAGCGGCCGCGAGGATTCCGGCGACCACAAGTCCCGCGAGCCCCGCGGGGAGCTGGGTGATCACGAAGGTGGGATAGATCGCGTCGCTGCGCATCTTGCGGTCATCCGCGCCGGCAAGCCACAGGCTCGTGCCAACCAGCAGGAACAGCCCGATCTGGAAAATGATGAACACACCCGACCCGATGAGCGCCCGCTGCGCGTCCTTCAGGCCACGGGCTGCGAGCAATCGCTGCACGATCAGGTGATCGGTGCCGTGTGACGCGCCCGCGATCAGCGCCCCGCCTACGAGGCCGCCCCAGAACGTGTAGAGGATCGTGAACGAGGGGCGGAAGTCGAGCGCCAGGAGCTTCCCTTGGTCCCAGGCCCGCGCGAAGGCGCTGACGCCTCCCGCGACGTGCGTCGCGACCACGAGCGTCGCGATCCCGCCCAGGAGATACACCCCGAGCTGGATCACGTCCACCCATACGACCGCGCGCAGGCCGCCGACCCACGTATAAATCACCGTCACGATGCCGATCGCGAGGATGCCAACCGCGAGGCCGGCGGCGGTGGGCGTTCCGTAGAGAATGATGGCGAGCGGAATCGCGGTCGCGAAGATGCGCACGCAGTCGGCGAGGGCGCGGGTGAGAAGGAACAGCCCCGAGGCCGCGCGCCGCGCCCCCGGGCCGAAGCGGCGCTCGAGGCGCTGGTAGGCGGTGTCTTGAGTGCCCTCGAAATAGCCCGGGAGCAGGTAGGCGGCGACCCCGATCCGCCCGACCAGATAGCCGAACGTGACCTGCAGCCACACGAGGTTGGTGCGCGCCGCGATGCCGGGAAACGAGATCACCGTCAGGGCGGAGGTCTCGGTCGCGACGATGGACAGCATGATGGCCCACCATGGCAGCCCCCGGTGTCCCAGGAAATAGTCGCTCGCGTCCCGCTGGCGCCCGGAGAGCACCAGTCCGAACACGACGACCGCGGCGCAGTAGGCCGCGATGACGGCTATGTCCGGCGGGCGCAGTGCCACAGGAGGGCAGCAAAAAGCCCGCGCCGTGCGCGGGCTAGGATTGCCGAACGTGGGGCCAAACCGCTCAGACCGTGAAGGACGATCCGCAGCCGCAGCCGCCGGTGGCGTTCGGGTTCTCGAAGGCGAACCCCGACTCCTGGAAGTTGCTCCGGAAGTCGATCACCGTGCCGTTCAGGTGCTGGGCGCTGAAGGTGTCGACGAAGCACCGCACGCCGCCCGTTTCCACGACGATATCGTCGTCGAGCGGCTTCTCTTCGATGTTGAGGCTGTAGCGGAAGCCCGAGCACCCGCCCGGCAGCACCGCGACCCGGAGGCCGGCCGTCTCGGGAGCGGCGTGCTCCTCCGCCATGAACTTCCGCACTTCGACCGCCGCCCGCTCGGTGAGCGTCAGCGTAACGGTCGGTGTGGTGCGCTGCGTGGTGGCCATCTCGATCCTCCGTTCTCCCGCGAACTTAGACACTCGTGCCGGGACTGTCAACGGTTGCGGGGCGGAAGCTCGCGTCCCGTCGCAAGTTGCGCGCGATGAGGGCGAACGCGCCCGCGGCTACGGCAAGGAACGCGAGCGCCCCGGCGATCGTTCCCACGAGCAGCTGTCCGATCCCGAAAAGCGCGGCGTAGACGGCGACGCACCCTGCGACCCAGTTCACCCAGGCCAGTGAGCCGCCGGGAATCGGGTCGTCGCCATAGCCGAGCCGCCGCGCCACCGTGCGCCACCCGGCACCGCCCGGGCGCACGCGACGGTAGAAGTTGTCCAGCACCTCCGCCCGCTCGGGGGCGGTCAGGAACGTCACGGCGATCCAGGCGACCGTGGTGACGCCTACGGTCACGAGCATCACGGTCGCGTAGTCCCTGCCCGTGGGGTCGCCGCCCGCCAGGTGCGTCCATTTCCACAAGGCGAGGGACGTGACGAACGAAGCGGCCATCGCGGCAAGCTCGCTCCAGGCGTTGATCCGCCACCAGTACCAGCGCAGGATCAGCACCGAGCCGGTGCCAGCGCCGAGCGCCAGCAGGAAGCGCCAGCCCTGCTCGACGGAGGAGAGGACGAACATCACCGCGATGGCGAGCACCATCAGCAAGCCGGTCGCCGCGCGCGACACGAGCACCTGCTCCCGGCTGCTCGCGCCCCGGCGCACGAACCGCAGCCAGACGTCGTTCACGAGGTAGGACGCGCCCCAGTTGAGGTGGGTCGAGATCGTGCTCATGTAGGCCGCGGCGAAGGCGGCGAGCATCATCCCCCTCAGGGGCGAGGGCAGGAGGTCCACCATCGCCTTCACGTAGCCCTGCTCGGGATTGGCGAGGCCGGGGTAGCGCACGACCGTGAAGCAGCCGACGAGAATCCACGGCCAGGGCCGCACCGCGTAATGGGCGACGTTGAACCACAGGGTCGAGAGCAGGCCCTGGCGCTCGTCTCGCGTCGAGAAAATCCGCTGCGCCACGTAGCCGCCGCCTCCAGGTTCTGCGCCGGGGTACCACGCGGCCCACCACTGCACCGCCAGGAAAACGAGCAGCGAGGAGAGCGGCAGCCAGGGGCTGTCGAGTGGCGGCAGGATACCGAACGCGGCGCCATGGCTGCCGAAATGCGCCGTCGTCAGCTCGACGAGGCGGTCCAACCCGCCCGTCGCCCGCACCGCCACGACGGCCAGTACGATCGAGCCGCCCATCGCGAAGATGAACTGGAAGAGATCGGTCATGACGACGCCCCACAGCCCGGACAGCATGCTGTACCCTGCCGTGATGGCCAGCAGCACGATCGCCGCGCGCAGGCCGTTCAGCCCGAGCGTCGCGTCGAGGATCGTCACCATGGCGCGCGTCACCCAACCCATGATGATGAGGTTGATGGGAAGCCCGAGGTACAGCGCGCGCGCCCCACGCAGCAGCGCGGCCGGCTTGCCCCCGTAGCGCAGCTCGGTCAGCTCGACGTCGGTCATCACGCCGGCGCGGCGCCACAGGCGGGAGAAGAAGAACACGGTGAGCATCCCCGAGAGCGCGAGGTTCCACCACAGCCAGTTGCCCGCGACGCCGTATTTCGCCACGAGCCCGCTCACCGCCAGCGGCGTGTCGGCGGCGAAGGTCGTCGCGACCATCGAGGTGCCGGCAAGCCACCAGGGTAGGCTCCGCCCCGACACGAAGTACTCGGCCACCGAGCGGCCGGCGCGCCCGGTGTAGTAGATCCCGATCGCCGCCGAGGCCGCGAAGTAGACAAGGATGATCAGCCAGTCCGCGAAGTTCAGGCTCATAGCTCGGGATGCGTGAGCGCGTCGACCACCAGGTCGGCGACACGGGGACGGACGCGGAGGATCGCCGTGTTCGCGCGCGTGGGATGCACGCGGTTGGTCAGCAGGATGATGAACAGGTCCCGGTCCGGGTCCATCCACAGCGACGTGCCCGTGAACCCGGTGTGTCCGAACGCCCGGCGCGACAGCGTCGCGCCGGCGCTGGTGTAGCCCGACTCGGCCGGCGTGTCCCAGCCGAGCGCCCGGCTCGACCCCGGCGGCAGTTCCTGACGGCGCGTGAACTCGGCGACCGTCTCGGCGCGGATCAGCTGCAGCGAGTCCCACGCGCCGCCGGCGAGCAGCATGGCTGCGAACCGTGACAGGTCGGGCGCGTTGGCGAAGAGGCCCGCGTGTCCCGAGACGCCGCCCAGGCGCCCCGCGTTTTCGTCGTGCACCTCTCCCCGCAGCGAGCGGTGGCGGAACGCCGTGTCGGTCTCGGTGGGCGCGATCCGGTCCCGCCAGGACGTGGGCGGTCGGTACCGGGTCGCGGGCATGCCCAGCGGCCCGAACACGCGCCGCGCGAGCCAGCGGTCGAGCGGTTCGCCGGAAACCCGCTCCACTACCTGCGTGAGCACGATCGCGCCGAGATCCGAGTACACGAAGCGCTCGCCGGGCGCGGTGGCGAGCGGCGTCGTGTCCGCGAGGGCGAGGGCCGCGGCACGGGACCCCGCCTCCCGGTAGAGCGGCCGCCAGGCCGGGAGCCCGGAGGAATGCGTGAGCAGGTGCCGCACCGTGACACGCTCCTTGTCGCCCCCGCCCTGGAACTCCGGGAGGTAACGCCGGACGGGCGCGTCGAGCGCCAGCCGTCCCTCATCCACGAGCTGCATGCAGGCGGTCGTCAGCCCCACGACCTTGGTGAGCGACGCGAGGTCGTACAGCGTGCCGGGATCCACCGGGCGCGCGTCGTCGGTGCCGTAGCGACCCACCGCTGCGAGCAGCGCGACTCGCCCATGGCGGCCGACCGCGAGCACGGCTCCAGGAAACGCTCCGCTGTCCACCTGGCCACGCAGGTAGTCGACGACGCCGGCGAGGCGCGTGCTGTCGAACCCGAGCGCGGCGGGCGACGCCGCGGGAACGCCCGCGCTCGCCGGGAAGGGCGCACTCGCGCGGCAGGTGAGGAGGGCGCCCACGAGCGCAGCGAAACCGACCCTCACGGCCGGGCGTCCGGGATGACAACGCCCGCGCCGATGCGATATGCCGGCGGCAGGCTGATCGGCAGCCGCCCGGTGATCGGGACCTTCCCGAGGAGCGCCAGCGCGACGGCGCGCTCCGAGGCGCGCACGCCGCTCCAGGCGATCAGGTACGATTTGACCGTGGGCGCCTGGCTGAGGAGGTAAGGGCTGCCGAGTGACACGACCACGGTGGGGCGGCCTGTGTCCGTGGCCAGCATGAGCTGGGCGAGCGAGTCCGGCAGGGCGATCGTGCCCCGCCCGGAGATGGGCCGGACGTTGGCCGCGAACACCACGGCCGGCGCACGCGCGATCACGGCGCGCGCCGAGTCGTACGACGGCGTTCCGGACATCGGCCACAGGCGGAAGAAGTCGACGGTGTCCCCGCCCTGGCGGAGCAGCTCGAGGATCCGCTGGCCCACGAAGCTGTTGAGCTCGTCCCCGTACGCGACGAGGGCGAAGCGTGAGCGCTTCGCCCGAAGCGCGTGCAGCGGCCCGCCGATGTCCCGCACCAGGGTGAGGGAGCGCACTGCCATGTCGTTGGCCGCGTCCTGGAAGCGTTTGCTCCCCACCACCGGCATGATCGAGTCGAGCGGCGCGAGGCGCCGCTCGAACAGTCCGAGCCGCTGTTTGACCTGGAGCACGCGGCGCACGGAGGCGTCGAGTCGCGCCGCCGTGATCCGGCCGCTCGCGACGGCGGCGGTGAGGGCGCTGGCTGCCGAGTCGGCGTCCGCCGGGATCAAGAGCAGATCCGCGCCTGCGAGAAAGGCGCGCACGGCGGCTTCGCCCGCGCCGTACTTCGATACGATGGCACCCATGTCGAGCGCGTCGGTGACGACGAGGCCCCGAAAGCCGAGAGAGTCGCGCAACAGGCCGGTCAAGACCGCCGCCGAGAGGGTCGCCGGCTCCTCGGGGCCGGTGAGGTCGGGGAGCACGATGTGCGCGCTCATCACGACGTCCGCCCCGGCGGAAATACCGGCACGGAAGGGGGCGAGCTCGAGCGAATCCAGCCGCCCGTAACCCGCGGCGATGCGGGGGAGGCCGATGTGGGAGTCGATCTGGGTGTCGCCGTGACCGGGAAAATGCTTGAGGGTGGCGAGCATCCCATGATCGCGCAGCCCGCGCACGTACTCCGCGACGAGACGCGACACCGCGCGGGGATCTTCGCCGAAGGACCGGGTATTGATGATGGGGTTCGCCGGGTTGTTGTTGACGTCGGCGTCGGGCGCGAAATTGACGTGGATGCCCACGGCGCGCCCCTCGGTGGCCGCGGCCGCGCCGATCGTGTAGGCGTCGCCCGGATCCCCCGTGGCCCCGGCCGCCATGATCATCGGGAATGCCGTGGCGCCGACGAGCCGCATCCCGGCGCCCCACTCGAGGTCGGCCGACACGAGCAGTGGCACGCGGGCGCGGCGCTGCAGGGCGTTGAGCTTGGCGGCGACGTCGAAGGGGGAGCCCGCGAACACGACGAGGCCGCCGACCTCGAGCGAATCGACCCACCGCGCCGCCAGCTGGAACAGCGAGTCGTCGAGCGCGGCGTAGGCGCCGGAGAGCCGGGGGACCACGAGCTGGCCGACCTTCTGGCGCGGCGTGAGGGCGCGGAGCAGCGAATCGACCGGGGTAGCGGTCGGGGCCCGAGGGGCCGGCGGAGCTGCCGCCCTCCCGACCGCTTTGGCACCGGCACATCCGAGCACGGCCGAGAGTACCAGGAGCCTATGCGCCCGCATCTTCTCTCGCTATGGGGGTTGCTCGCCTGTGCCGCGCCCGCCGCGGGACAGGTGCGCCCGGGAATCGAGGTCTTGCTGTCCGACTCGGCACACCTCGTCGCCGGCCAGCGGCTGGCCCTGCTCACGAACCAGACCGGCGTCGACCGTGAGGGCCGCCGCGACGTCGACCGCCTGCTCGCCGGCGGTTATCGGCTGACGGTGCTGCTCAGCCCCGAGCACGGGTTCCGCGGCAGAGAGGACCGCCCGGGGCTCCCCGACGCCGTGGACACGGCCACCGGGCTTCCAATTTACAGCCTCTACACCACGCCGCGCCCACCCAATTTCGCGGTCCTGGACAGCGTCGACATCATCGTGATCGACCTGCAGGACGTCGGCGCCCGGTACTACACCTATCCCGCGAGCGCGGTGCTCGTGATGCGCGAAGCCGCGCGCCGCGGCAAGCGGATCGTCGTGGCGGACCGCCCTGACCCGATCGGCGGCGTGGTGCTGCAGGGCAACGTACAGGCCGCGGGCCCGCTCGACGCGGAACGGCTCGACTTCCTGCCGCTGCCGATGCGCCACGGCCTGACGCTCGGCGAGATCCTGCGCCTCGCGAACGAGCGGTACCAGCTCCACGCCGACCTCGTCGTCGTGCCCGCAGCGGGCTGGCGACGCGGTGCGTACTACGACGCCACGGGGCTGCCGTGGGTGAAACCGTCACCCAACATGCCAGACCTCGAAAGCGCGCTCCATTACCCCGGTACCTGTCTGTTCGAGGCGACCAATCTGTCGGTCGGGCGCGGCACCGGGTTCGCATTCCAGGTCGTGGGCGCTCCCTGGCTCGATGCCGACGCGGTGCTGCGCCGCGTCCGGGACGGGAGCCGGGGGACGGGTGAAGGGTTGGCGGGGGTCGAGCTCTTGGCCACGCGCTTCACGCCGCGCGCCCCGACCGACGGCAAATACGACGGGGTCGAAATGCCCGGCGTTCGGCTGCACGTGATCGACCGCGGTGGTTACGATCCCACGCGCGTCGCGGTGACGCTGCTCGCGGCGATTCGTGGCGTGCACCCCGACTCGCTGCGGTTTCGCGGCAACCGCTTCGATCGCCTGGCCGGCGGCGCGGAGCTGCGGCAAGCGCTGTTGGCGGGGCGCGCGCCCGCGGCCATCTGGCGCTCGTGGGAGCGGGCGCTCGAGCGGTTCCGGCGCGAGCGGGCCAAGTACTTGCTCTACTAGGAGTTTTGCCGCGACGCGCCCTTCCGCCCCCTGTGGGGCTCCATTACCTTCACCCCGCTATGAACGTGATCCCCCAGGTGGTCCGGGACGGGTTCGTGCGGTTGCTCGCCCCCCTTGTGCAGGTCCTCGTCCGGCTCCACGTCCACCCCAACGTGATCACGACGCTCGGCACCCTGGTCGTTCTGGGCTCCGCGACGGCGTTCGCGGCGGGCTGGGTGCAATGGGGCGGCGTCCTACTGCTGCTCAGTGGAGTGTTCGATCTCTTGGACGGCCGCGTGGCGCGGGAGGGCGGGCGGGAGACCGCGTTCGGGGCGTTCTACGACTCGACGCTCGACCGGGTCGGCGAAGCGGCGCTGTTTACGGGGATCGGCGTGTTCTTCCTGCGAGGCGGCGTGGCGCCCGGTCGGATGGCCGTGGGGGTCGCCCTCTGCTTCGTGGCGCTCACCGCCTCGCTGCTCGTGTCGTACGCCCGCGCGCGGGCCGAGGGGCTCGGCATCGAGTGCCGGGTGGGGATCGCCCAGCGGGCCGAGCGCGTGCTGCTGCTGGGGGCGCCCACCATGGCCCTCGGGGCCGGGAACCAGGGGGCGTTGTTGTTTTGGATCGTTGCCGTGCTCGCGCTCGCCACCACCGTGACGGTGGTGCAGCGCGTCATGCACGTCGCGCGCATGACGGGAGCACGGCCCGCCCTGCGGGCGCACCCCCGCGACACGCTGCCGGGCCACGCCGCCGCGCTGCAATCTCGGAAAGGGATCTGATCGTGCCAAAGCCGGCCGGCCGGGACATCGCCCCTCCGAAGGGGAAGCTGGGCGTCATGCTGGTGGGGCTGGGGGCCGTCTCGACGACCTTCATCGCCGGCGTGGAGAACGTGCGCCGGGGCGGGGGCCTGCCGATCGGGTCGCTGACCCAGATGGGGACGGTTCGGCTCGGGAAGCGCACCGACCGCCGCTCGCCCAAGATCAAGGATTTCGTGCCGCTCGCCGGCGTCGCGGACCTCGTGTTCGCCGCCTGGGACGCGATCCCCGACGACGCCTACACCGCGGCACGG
>Ga0209056_10005693_pt1 | contig 12948 bp, 8 predicted proteins | sample GraSoiAngelo_114_FD_185876 | JGI IMG/M metagenome (GOLD analysis project Ga0209056, IMG submission 185876) | Grasslands soil microbial communities from the Angelo Coastal Reserve, California, USA - 14_0903_13_40cm (SPAdes) (version 2) | ecosystem: Environmental > Terrestrial > Soil > Grasslands ... | reverse complement strand
GCAAGTAGTCGTTGTGGGCAGATTCCGCCCGCTTTGCGAACCGCGCGATTGACCCTTCGATGGGAAAGCGATACCGGAATGAGGTGTACTTGTAGATTCCCAGACCCACGCCCCATGGGTGATCGGCTATCCGCTGCAATGAATTCTTCCAGATGTCCAGCCGGGTAAAGGCGTAGGGGTCTTTCGTTCCGACCGCCAGAATCCTCTGCTGGAGAGGATTGGGAACAAGAGCGCCTAGGACGAAACCCAGCAAGAGGATGCCCAGAAAGGGCTTGCCGAACCGTGAGAGTCCAATGAATGCCCCAGACGCCACGAATGCCAGCAGGCCTCCTCGTGATTGGGCCAGCACAAACGCAAGTCCGACCACCAATGCCGTGAGCCACAACAGGGGTTTTGCCCATCTGCAGCCATCTTCTCGTCCCCGGAAGCACAGTAGCCCGAAGGTAACCGCAAAGGTGGCCACCTCGTAGGTCGCGAAAAAGTTAGGATTGAAGAACGTCCCGGTGGATCTGAGCTGGCGAAGCCACAGATATTGGTACATCCCGACCCAGGCTTCGAAGAGACCCATCCCCAGAATCACCATCACCAGACCCCGAACCTGCCAGGGCGAGTCAATAAGCAGCAGAACGAAAAACAGCATCAGTGCATAGCTGAAGAGGCTGAGGAGCCACTGGAGACTGATCGCGGTGTACGGAGACCAGACGATGGAGAGTGTAGCCCACCCCAGAAAAATCGCCATAGGGACGAAGAGCCGGCTCCACGGCACAGTGATCCGCCCGGATTTCAACGAGGCAATGGTCCAGACCGTCGCAGCCACCAGGAGGGTGAGTCGGATGATCAGGACCGGCAGATGCGTGGTCCCGCCGTCGATGAGCGGCGCGAAGATCGTGAGACCGCCCAGGACGACGAGCGGACTATAAATGCGACGGGATTCTTGTACTGGCATGGAGAGGCGTCACGAAGACACCCATGCCCTGTTTGCACTCTGCAACAAGAATCGAGGGCCCCCACTCGGGGGCCCTCTTTTCCTGTTCCTGTCAGACCCTAATGGTTAACTGGCCACATCGTTGGCCGTATTGACCAGGGCCCGAACGTCATTGATCGTCCACTCATCACAGGTGTTATCACCGTCAATATTGCCTCTGGCCCCGGACGTGAACGCTGAGGCGGTAGCAACAGGCGCAACAACCGTCGTCACGCCGTTGCAGATAGTGGCAGATCCGACGGTGTTGATTTGAGCCGAATTATAGGAGAACGTGTACTTCGGTGACCCGGCCGGAGCGTAGCCAAGGCCGGTGGGCAGGACACTGAACGTTCCATTCTCGGCGAAGTACGACGTCGCGGTGGTGAAGATACCCCCAAGCCCCACCTTAGCCTCCGACTGCCGGGACTTGGCCTGGTAGGTCATGAAGTTCGGGATGGCGATCGCCGCCAAAATCCCGATGATCGCGACCACGATCATCAATTCGATCAAGGTGAAGCCTTTGTTCCCTTTCATCCGATCCAACATCGCAAACCCTCCTTGTGGTTAAACGTTATCCTTCACGACCGTACCATCCGGTCTTCTTGAATCCTCTCACCCCTAGCCCACGGTCGCCTTATCTTCTTTGTAAAAAGCAATACCCGTGCCGTCACCGGGCAACCATCTTGGCCAGGAAAACGTCCAAAAGTCAGGAACCGTGACTCTGAAGCTTCCGAGAAGATGGCAATTTGTGTCTGAGAGGCCGTCACAAATTGTCGCCCCTTTAGCTGGTAACATCATTGCTGGTATTCGTGAGAATTTTGTTGTCATTGATGATCCAATCGTCACAGGTGTTATCACTGTCGATATTGCCCCTCGCTCCGGCCGTGAATCCTGCTCCTGAAGCTCCTACTCCGGCTGGAGCGCTGTTGACGTCGCACGGAGCCGTTGCGGTGCTCCCACCGACAATGCGTGTAGGTGTACCACTGACGTCAAACCAGTAGGAATACCTTGGTGTCCCGGTCGGAGCAAAGCCAAGCTGACCGATATCTGTGATCACATACGTTCCGTTTTGCGCGTACATCACCGTGGTGGCGGCCATGAAGGTACCCGCAAGCATGGACTTGACCTCTGCCTGCCGAGCCTTGGCCTGGTAGGTCATAAAGTTCGGGATGGCAATGGCCACCAGGATGCCGAGGATCGCCACCACGATCATCAACTCGATCAAGGTGAAGCCCTGGGATCCCTTTGGCACGCGATTGGGCATCGAGAATCCTTCTGCCAACACGAGAGAAAGAGCCCTTTCCCTGGCGGCTAGACAGTAGAACCCGTCACTGGTTAAGCAATTACTCTGCCAGCCACGGGCGGCTGTTCCTCAGAGATAAAACACAGGGTTATTAGGCCTGACCGCTCCCCAGTCATCGGGGAAGACGATTCGTGTCACCGTGTAGGCCCCAAATTGCTACCAGATGACAGCGCCTTATTGGAAAGCCCCTGCTGCGATTTCCGGATTCGCTCCTCCGTGGCCGGATCCCCGAATCCCTTCGCCTTGAACCGTTCCGCAAGCTTGTGATTCGCCGGATCGAGTTCCAGCGAGCGGAGCCAGGCCTCTCGAGCATCGCCCAGGAGACTCTGGCTGAGGTAGATCTCGCCCAGGTGCTCGAGAAAGACGGGGTCGTCGGGCACCACGGCGACGGCCCGTTTCATTTCTTCCAGGGCCTCCTGGAAGCGGCCCATCTTGTAATGGGCCCAGGCGAGACTGTCGAGATAGTAGCCGTTCTGGGGCTTGACCGCGAGCGCCCGTTGGATCAACACCACCGCTTCTTCCAATCGCATGTCGCGCTCGGCATAGGTATAACCCAGGTAGTTGAGCGCATCGGCGTGCGTGGGATCCAGCCGGATGGCCTCCTCCATCTCATGGACCAGCTCGTCGAACCGGCCCATCTTGTCGTACGCAGTCCCCAGGTTGAAATGGAGGTCGGCGCTTTCGGGATTGCGCAGCAGCCCCTCGCGAAAGACCGCCACTGCTTCCTCTTGGCGCGACGCCTGGAGCAGGGTCAGGCCCAGCAATAGATACGCCTCCGTCATCTTGGGGTTGAGGACGATGACCTGCTGGAAATGCGGGAGTGCCTCGTCATTCCGTTTCAGGCGATACAGCAGGTAGCCAAGATGGAGATGCGCGTCGGAGTACCGCGCGTCGGCCTGGATGATCGTCCGGTATTCGGCGATGGCTTTGTCGAACTCCTTCATCTCTTCATACAAGTAAGCCAGATGATCGCGGACTCGTAGCTCCTGCGGTCGCAAGACAAGTACGCGCTTGATCTGCTCGACCGCCTTGACATAGTCCTTCAGCTCCCCATAGATCAGCCCGATCCGGAGCTGAGCGTCCACGTCATCGGGAGATTCCTGGATGGCTTCGCGCAAGAGGGCGAGCGCGGGCTCGTAGGCCTTCTGCGTCAACAGCAAGCGGACCAGCCGCTGGCGTGCTTCCCGGTTGCCCTTGTTGACCTCCTGCAACACTTTGCGGAGGACTGCGATGGCCTGAGCCGTGTCACCCTTGGCTTCCAGTGTCGCAGCCAGTCCCAAGTGGGCCGGCTCGAAGCTAGGGTTGATGGCGAGCGCGTCGCGATAGGCCTGCACGGCCCGGTCCCAAGCCTTCTGCTCAACCAGAATGTGACCCAGGTAGAGGTAGCCGGTCGGCGCCGCGGTCTGCGAAACGGCAATCCCCCGGCGGATGGTTTGCTCCGCCTCGTCGTACCGTTTCAGGCCTGACAGCAACATCGCCATGGAAAAATAGGCCTGAGTTTCCTGGGGCCAGACCGCCACGATCCGCTCGTAGAGTTCGATGGCTTGCTCCGCTCGGCCCGCGGCCACGGCCACGCTCGCCAGCATGTGCAGGGCCTGGAGGTTCGTCGCGTCTCGGGCCAGCGCGGCTTCGGCGTGGGCCTGAGCCTTGTCATGCGCGCCCTGGGCATGATAGAGCGTCGCCAGCCGAAGGTGGATCGCCACCGAGTTGGGATCGCGAGCGAGGGCCTTGAGATACTCCGCCTCGGCCTCTCCCGCATCATTGTTCAATTCGCGCTGGTAGCCGAGCATGAAATGGTAGAACGCGACCGAATCCGGAGCTTGTTCTGACCCGGGCGGTTTCGCAGGCAGGGCCGGCCGCTCTGTGGCGAGTGCGTCCACCGACAGGAGCGCGAGGCAGGTCAGCACAGCGATCACCCATGCCTTCTTCCTCGTACTCAGTGTGCCGAACATCGCACCTTCGCGCTCGCCAGCATCAACGGCGGACTAGTCTTTGATCCTAGGAAAGATTATAGAGGTACTTGAAAGGAGAGTCAAATTGGTTCCTGGATGTAGTTTTCGAACTTGGCATACTCAGGGAGGAATGTGAGGTTCACCACGCCCGTCGGCCCATTCCGGTGCTTGGCAATGATAATCTCCGCCACCCGTTCCCGATCTGTCTTCTCCTCGGTTCGCTCCTCTTTCCAATCCTCCGTTTTGCCCTTCTCCGCAGCGTGCAGGTCTCGACGGTAGATCATCAGGACCAAATCGGCATCCTGTTCGATGGCGCCCGATTCCCGGAGATCGGCCAGGACCGGTCTCCTGTCCGGCCGACTCTCCACCGCTCGACTGAGCTGGGATAAGGCGATGACTGGGATGTTCAATTCTTTGGCGACGGACTTCAAGGATCGCGAAATGATCGAGATCTCTTGCTGACGATTTTCACTGTTATCGCTTCCGGACATCAACTGAAGGTAATCGACCACCACAAGATCGAGACCGGTTTCTGCCTTTTGGCGACGGATCTTGGCGCGCATTTCCAGGGCGGTGATGCCCGGCGTATCGTCAATGTATATTTTGCTTTCACTCAACTTGCTGGCGGCGCGGGTCAGGTTCGGCCAGTCTTCTCGCTGTAGTTGGCCCGTCCGGATACGGTGCATATCCACTCGTCCCTCGGCGCTCAGCAGACGCATGCACAACTGCTCCTTGGACATTTCCAGACTGAAGATCGCCACCTTAGACGGCCGAGAAGAATGCAGGGCGGCGTGCAAAGCCATCCCCAGCGCCAAGCTGGTCTTGCCTGTGCTGGGTCGCCCGGCCACGACGATCAGATCAGAAGGCTGGAGGCCGGCGGTCTTGTCGTTGAGGTCCGAAAACCCCGTCGGAATGCCGGTGATCTTTTCCTTCTGTTCATACAGTTTGTTGATGTGTTCCACCGTATCGGTCACGACGGCGCCCATCGGGCTGAAGGAGCGTTTCAGCCGGCGTTCCGCGATCCCGAAAATGTTCCTCTCCGCGTAGTCCAGTAATTCATCGACTCGCTTGGTTCCCTCATACCCGCGAGTGACGATCTCCGTGGAGACATTGATGAGAATGCGGTTGATCCCGGTTTCGTGGATGAGCTTCGCGTGGTAGGTCACGCTGGCCGCCGTCGCGACTGCTTGGGCAAGGTCGGTGAGGTACGCGCTGCCCCCGACCCCTTCCAAGGCCCCGGCGTGCTGGAGGTGGTCGGAGAGGGTCACCAGATCGACGACCTGGTTCTGCTCAGTCAGCAACGTGATCATGGCCTCGAAGATCCTACGGTGCTTCGGGAGATAAAACTCGTCAGAGCTGATGACCTCGAGAGCCTTGTAGAGCGCCTGGTTGTCGAGGAGGATGGCCCCAAGCACGGCTTTCTCAGCTTCGAGATTCTGCGGAGGCAGTCTGACCGCAGTGGGATCCGAGGGGTCTGGCAAGCCGCGGGGCTTCATCGCCGACCTCCGCGCTGCGCTCGCCGGGCACGAACCGCCGCGTCGCGGCTGCGTACGCCACTGGCAGGCTCCCGGCCGCCCTGCGCGGCGCGGAGCTGCAAGAGTCGGTCGAGGTCGAACGCAAACCCCGTGGAGGGGACCTCGTGCCCGAACCGGCCGATCAGGTGATCGTACCGCCCCCCGCCTCCGATCTCGGCGCCCACCCCGTCCACATAGATGTCGAAGACCAGGCCAGTGTAATACTCCATCCGGCGGATCTCTCCCATGTCCAGCAGGAGCGCGCCGCCCAGGCCGGCTGCCGCCATCCGATCCCACACTTCGCGCAACCGGGCGAGTGGTCGGCGGCAATCCTCGGTCGGAGGTGCCAGGCGCGTGGCTTCCTCCAGAATCTCGGCGCCCCCGTACAGTTCGGGTACCGCAAGGAGGGCGTTGGCAGCACGGCCACGCACGCCGGCCTGGTGCAACAGCGCCTCCATCCTGGGCACATCCTTCCGCGCCGCCGCTTCACGCAGGCTCCGCTGTACGGATTCCGCCACGCCGGTCCGGCGAAGCAGCGCATTGAAGAAGGCGCCCTGCCCGAGGGCGACCGTGAAGGCCGTGACCCCGAGGCGACGGAGGCACTCCGCCGCCACCATGATCGGCTCGACATCGGCCGCCGTGCCCCTGGGCCCGATCAGCTCGAGACCGATCTGGAAGATCTCGCGGTCGCGGCCGGCGTGCTCCGGCTCGTAGCGGAAGACATTGACGCTGTAACAGAGCCGCAGGGGAAGAGGCTGGTTTACCATCCCCATCGCCACCATCCGGGCGATCTGGGCGGTGACGTCCGGGCGCACGACCAGGATGCGACCCGTGGCCCGGTCCACCACCTTGTAGGACTTCTCGATCAGTTCGGCGTCGAGGCCGGGCGCCAAGATGTCCAGGTATTCGAAGGTAGGGGGGATGACTTCCCGGTACCCGTGCTCACGGAACACCGAGAAAACGACATCCTCGACGGCGCGCTTCTCGCCCGCCTCGACGGGCAGAAAGGTGGCGACGCCTTGCGGGATCGGAGAGCGGGCAGGTCGAGTCATCGTACAACGGACTTGAGATCTAGCCGCGTGCCGCGCGGACAACTAGAGACGAACGAGTTTGACCGAGATGATGTTCTTCGCGACCGTGACGGCCCGCAAGACTTCCGCGGGCAGCGGCGCGTCCACGCCCACGATAAGTAACGCGTGGCCCCCCTTCTCTTCCCGCGAACACTGCATGCGGGCGATGTTGATCTGGTGCTCGCCGAGGATCTGCCCCACCTGACCGATGACGCCGGGACGGTCGTGGTTCAGGATGAAAAGCATGTGCCCTTCCGGCACGATCTCCACCCGGAAGGAATCCATCTGCACGATCCTGGGGTCCCGCCGGCCGTACAGCGCCCCGGCGATCCGGCTGGTCTTCTTCTCAGCCTCCACCTGGAGCGTGACCAGGCTGGTGAAGTCGCCCGCATCGCTGCTTTTGACCTCCTTGACCTCGATCCCGCGCTCCCGCGCCACAACCGGCGCGTTCACGTAGTTGATCGTCTCCTCCAGGATCGGCGTGAGGAGGCCCTTCAGCGCGGCGATGGTCAGCGGCGCCACGTTGACTCCGGCGACCTCGCCCTTGTACTCGATCGTCACCCGTTCGATCCCGCCCTCGTACAGCTGGGAGTGCAGGAGCCCCAGCTTCTCGGCCAGCGTGATGTAAGGCTGGAGCCGCGGCAGCATCTCGGCCGGCACCGACGGGATGTTGACGGCGCCTCGCGCGATGCCGCGTGTCAAGTAGTCCACGATCTGCTCGGCGATCCCGACCGCCACGTTCTCCTGGGCTTCGGTGGTGGCCGCTCCGATGTGCGGGGTGCAGAGGAAGTTGTCCAGCGTCAGGAGGGGGTGGTTGGGCGCGACCGGCTCCTCTTCAAACACGTCGAACGCGGCGCCCGCGACCTTGCCGCTCTTCAGCGCCTCGTAGAGGTCCTTCTCATTGATGATCCCCCCGCGGGCGCAGTTGATGATGCGCACGCCATCCTTCATCGTCGCGATCGTCGCGGCGTTGATGATGTTCTGGGTCTCGGCCGTCAGCGGGGTGTGCACCGACAGGATGTCGGCGCGTCGGAAGAGCTCGTGCAGGCCCATCATCTCGACCCCCATCTTGCGAGCGCGCTCTTCGGCAAGGTACGGATCGTAGGCGATCACGTTCATCATCATGCCCTGGGCGAGCTTCGCGAGGTGGCTCCCGATCTGGCCCATCCCGACGATGCCGAGGGTTTTGTTGTAGAGCTCCACGCCCATGAACCGGTCCTTCTCCCACTTGCCGCCCTTCATCGAGGCGGTGGCCTGCGGGATCTTGCGGGCCAGCGCGAGGATCAGCGCCAGGGTGTGCTCGGCCGTGGTGACCGTGTTGCCGCCCGGGGTGTTCATCACGACGATTCCGCGCTTGGTCGCCGCCGCGGTGTCCACGTTGTCCAGGCCGGACCCTGCCCGGCCGATCACCCGCAGCTTGCCGGCGGCAGCGATCACCTCGGCCGTCACCTTGGTCGCGCTGCGGACGATCAGGCCATCGTAGTGCTTGAGCTCGCGGAGCAGATCTTCCTTGGACAGCTTGGTCTTGACATCGACGGTCAGACCCGCCTTCTCGAGAATCTCGATGCCCTGCTTGGAGAGGACGTCGCTGACCAGGATTTTCATTTGGCGAGCAACAGCTCCTCGGCTTTCCCCACGCCCGCCCCCAGCTTCACCGGATGGCCCAGCCCTTTCAGCACCATCTCGGTGGCGGCGATCGCCTGGATGACGTCGAAGGTATCCATGTACCCCATGTGCGAGATCCGGAAGATCTTCCCCTTGAGGTGGTCCTGCCCGCCGGCCGCTGTGATCCCGTACTGTTCGCGCAGGTTCTTGTACACCGCCTGGCCGTCCACGCCTGGCGGCGCCGATACCACCGTGAGTGCATCGCTGGGGCTCTGCTTGGGAAAGAGCGAAAGCCCGGCGGCCTTCATCCCCTCCCGCATCGCATGGGCCAGGCGCGCGTGGCGCGCGAAGACATTGCCCAGACCCTCCGCCTTGAGCAGCTTCAGCACTTCCTGGAGCCCCACCATCAACGAGACCCCGGCAGTGTACGCAGTCTGGTTCTTCTGCTGGGCCTCTTGTTCCTTCTTGAAGTTGAAGTAGAAGGCCGGGTTCTTGGCCTTACCGGCCAGTTGCCACGCCTTCTCGCTCACGCTCACGAAGGCTAGGCCGGGCGGCAGCATCAACGCCTTCTGCGACCCGGCGACGAGCACGTCGAGGCCCCATTCGTCGGTCCGCAAATCAAACACGCCCAAGGCGGTGATCGCGTCCACTACCAAAATCGTGTCCGCGCGGGCCCGCACGATCTCGGCCAACGCCCGGACGTCGTGAGCCACCCCAGTGGAGGTCTCGCTCGCCTGCACGTACACCGCCTTGATAGCCGGGTCCTTTTTCAGCGCATCGGCCACCACCCAGGGATCGACCGCCTCGCCCCACTCCACCTTGATCTCGATCGCGTTCACGCCGAAGGCCTTGCAGAGCTTGCCCCAGCGCTCCCCGAACTTCCCGCCGTTGACATAGAGCGCCTTGTCGCCGGGCGAGAGGAAGTTGGACACCGCCCCCTCCATGGCGCCCGTGCCCGTCGAAACGAGCGTCAGGACATCGTTCCTGGTCTGAAAGAGCCATTTCAGGTCTTCGCGCACCTGCGCGAACAACGTGGCGAACTCGGGCGCCCGGTGGTGCAGAATCGGCCGGGCCATGGCCAACAGCACTTCCGGGGGAACTTGGGTCGGCCCTGGCGCCAACAGGTACCGTTTCACCATGCCTTAAAGGTCTCCTTCTGCAGGGGAAGCTGGATGGATGAAGACGTGGGCACGCTATCACATGCTCAGGAACCTGTCAAGGCGCCAGAAGACCTATTCGGGAAAGAAATCAACTGATTATCAACGACTAACGGCATGAGCCGATCGGCCGCTTCTTGCTTTCAGGCGGCACTTCGTCTATACTAAGCGGTTCTCGGAGAAACCCATGCACATCCGTTTCTTTTTCGTGCTGTTGCTAAGCGGAATCTTGACCGCCGGGGTCATACCGACCAAGGCACTTGGGCTGTCTGGGACCGAACCGGAGGAGCCTGCGGCCGGTGACCCGCCGCTGGGGGCCACCGTGGATTCCAGCCCCCGCATCGAGACGGCACTCCCCTCTCCCCCTCCCGTGGCGGAAGGCGCGTCGGGCACTTCGTTGCGCGAAGTCACGACGACCGAACCGCTCGAGGCCGTGGAGGAAACGGTCGACTTCGACGTCCCGATCGTGCGGACGCCCAAGGTCGACAAGCACGTCCTGATTTTCACCTTCAACATCCGCGATCATTTCGAACTCTGGTTGCAGCGATTTGAGCGTCACCGGCCGATGATCAAGCAGGTCTTCGCGGAGTTCAACCTGCCAGCAGACCTGATCTTCCTTTCGCTGGTGGAGAGTGGCTTCAGCACGAACGCCGTCTCCCGCGCCAAGGCGGTCGGACCGTGGCAGTTTATCAAGCCCACCGCCAAGACGTACGGCCTGCGGGTCGACAACTGGATCGACGAGCGGCGAGACCCCGTGAAATCCACGCTGGCCGCCGCCCAGTATCTGCGCGATCTGTACCACCTCTTCGGCTCCTGGCCGCTGGCGATGGCTGCGTACAACGCCGGCGAGCGGAAGGTGGGCCGCGCGCTTGTCCGCGCCCGCGCCGACGACTTCTGGGACCTCACCGACACCAAGCTGCTCAAGCGCGAAACCCGGGAATACGTGCCCCGGTTTCTCGCCGCGACCCTCATCGCCAAAGACCCGAGCCGCTACGGGTTCATGCTCAGCCCGCAACCTCCGGTCGAGTACGAGGAAGCAGTCCTCACGCGGCCGATCCACTTGCGGATGGCAGCCAAGGCCGCCGGCGTGACATACCAGGAGTTGAAGGCCCTGAACCCCGAGCTTCGCAGGGACCTGACCCCGCCGGATCCCATCTACCGTTTGAAGGTTCCGGTGGGGAGCAAGGACCTGCTGTTGAGCAACCTGGCATCGTACCCGGACTGGAAGCGGGTCCAGGCAACGCGCTATCAGGTCCGCCGTGGTGAGACTCTGCACAACATCGCGATGCGTCACCACACCCCACTCTCGGCGATCCTCGAAGCCAACGCGTTGGACAAATCCTCCAAGCTAAAGCCTGGAGAGTGGCTGTTGATCCCCCAACCCGTCTTCAAAGCGAAGTCGTAACTGCACCCTCGATCACGGTCGAGGCACTTCAAAGACAAAGACCCCGTTCGCCGCGAACAGCAGCCGCAATGCGCGGGGGAGTTCCCTGAGGCGTCGGGTGTTCGCTTCCGCCTCATCACCGGAAAAAGCCAGCAGGCCGTAGTTGTCATGGAGGCGCTTGAGCTCGTAGATGTTAAGCACGACATGAGTGAATCCCTCGGTGGCCAGGCGCTTTGCCAGTGCCTCCGGGGATGGAGACTCCTGGACCCAACGGTGCAGGGGATGGACATCATAGGCGGACGGCGCCACGGCTTCTCGGTAAAAATAGTAGGGCCGGGTCTCGCCGATAAGGAGCAGCCGCGCGTCAGGCGGCAGTCTCTCCTGCACGAAGCGTGCGGCGGCGAAATGGTCGAGCTGCCGGGCCAGGTATGCATCGGCGCTCTCTCGTCCGAGGGCCACTTCAAGTGATGAGAAGACGGCCGCGTGCTGATCAAGAAACCGGGCCGTCCCCCACACCCCCCCGACTAGTATTACGATCAGCGCCACCACTCGGCTCGCTCGTCGGAGATACAGCAGGGTCCCGACCAGCCCCGCCAGGCCGACGACAAACGCCGGGGCGAAGAATCGTGTGGTCGGAGACGTGAGGACCCATCCGGCGCCTGACAGGGCCACGAAGATCGCGGCGGCATCGCCCAGACGCCGGCCGCGCTCGCTGAGCCCAACAACCCGGGAGATGACCGGCAAAGCCAAGACCAGGCAGGTCGCCGCGACGGCCAGCACACCCGCCTCCGAGGCTGATCCAAAGCGTTCCGGGTGTTGCACCATATCCAGCGGCAGGCTCAGCAGGCCTCCCAAGCCGAGGCTGCCCGGAGCACCGTAGGGCAGGTCCGCCATTACCCGCGCCTGGCTCTCTTCGCTCCATGGACGGCCCCCCAGCAATCCGTACGCCATCGGATAGATCGGATTACCCGTATGGACGAACGCCCGAACCCACCAAGGCGCAACACTCGCCAGCGCAACCGCGCCCGCCCGGAGGGTATCCCTTCCCGTCCATCCCGCGACAGCCGTCGCGGCCAGTCCTGCCACGACCCAATACAGCCCCGCGAGCTTGACCGAGGCGGCCAACCCCAGGACTAACCCGAGCGCCAACCAGGGGCGCCGTTCGGCCGGCGGAGCGACAAGCACGACGACCGCGGTAACGACCGCTGCGACCAAAGCGGTTTCTGTAAACGGGAGCGTTGCGAGAAACCAGAGCATGGGCGACGTCGCCAGCGCGCCGGCCACGAGAGGCGCCGCCCACAGAGAAGCCCCGGGCCCGGTAATCCCCTCGGCCAATCCCCAGGCTGCCAGCGAACACGCCACCCACAACGCGACGATGATAGCCCTGGCACCGAGATCCCCGGCGAACCCCATCCCCCATGCCAGCAACAGATCGTACGCATGGGGCATGAGGGTAAAGAACACCCAGGGAGTCGTCTGGATCGCTCCCGTCTCAAGGACCCGTTGCGGAATCACCAGATGATAGGCCAGTTCATCGTAGAAGGTGGGCGGGATCGTGGCCCAGAGCCACGCCACGAGCCAGACTCCGCCCACCACCACACCACTCGCCCCTGCATATAGCTCTTCCCGGGAGCAGCGGAGACGGAGACCGGCGCGAGTCAGTCGTAAGAGTCCAAAGGCCATGCACGGCAGGGCGACAATTCCGGAGACCCAGAAAACGCGACAGAACGCGCTCGCCACGGCAAGCAGAGACAAGCAGGCCACTCCAACGCCGATACGGACAGCCATGTTGAGCATCGGAGGAAGGCAAGGCCCTTGCAGCAGACCACCGACCGTCCGATCTACCCAGGCACCGGCCCCCCAGGCCGTGACCAGGAAAGACACTGGGACTAGCAAGAGCCAGAGCCGGGTCGGGTCCACCCACAGGGTCCCGAGGATCACCAGGCCTGTGGCAGTCAGTAGCACGAGCGCCGGGCGACACAAGATATGATCGGGGTGC
>Ga0209056_10005688_pt1 | contig 12952 bp, 6 predicted proteins | sample GraSoiAngelo_114_FD_185876 | JGI IMG/M metagenome (GOLD analysis project Ga0209056, IMG submission 185876) | Grasslands soil microbial communities from the Angelo Coastal Reserve, California, USA - 14_0903_13_40cm (SPAdes) (version 2) | ecosystem: Environmental > Terrestrial > Soil > Grasslands ... | reverse complement strand
CGAGAAAGTGTAGGAAAAGTAGGTCTGAATGTTATTGGAGAACCGTTCATTGACGCTCATCAGCATGGCGTTGTAGCGCGAAAGACTGCTGGGCTGCGTGAGCGATAACGTGCCGAAATTGGGATTAAGTCTGGGATTGCTGACACCCACGCCGTTCACGATTTTTCCGAAGTGCCGCACTCCGTTGGCGTCAAGTTCGACCCGCGGCGGATTGTAATCGCGGAAGGAAAGCAGGTTAACGCCGCGCGAGCCGACGTAACCCACAGTGAGTGTCGTATCGCGAAAGATTTCGCGCTGGACGTTTAGATTCCACTGCATCTGGTAAGGAGTCTTCTGGATGTCGTACACCGTGCCGAAGGTCAGCGACGGCAGTGGTTGTGCTCCGATAGTCCCCTGGAATGGAATCGGAAATGATGGGTTCTCCTGGTTCAGCGAGTTGAACGGCGGCGTTCCGACGTACCCGGAAAAATAGGCATAGGTCTGATAGGGGTCATGGAACAGCCCGAAGCCGCCCCGCATCGAGGTCTTGTGATCGCCGAAGACATCGTATGCGAATCCGAACCTGGGGTCCCAGTTCCACATGGAGGGATTGGTTTTGAATGCATGAGGAACGTTGGTGTACGCGGTATCCGCGAGGGGATTGACGACGTTGTGGAGATTCCCGTGCCTCTCGATCGGGTTGGTCTGAAACTCATAGCGAAGACCCATGTTGAGCGTGAGTTTGCGTGTCACCTTCCAATCGTCTTGAATGTAGGGCGCAAAGGCGATGTCGCGAAAGTCGCGATTGCCGTAGGCTTCGCCGTTCCGGGCGCCGGTAAAGATCCGAGGCGTTCCGGTTAAGAGCGCCGGAAGACCGGGGAAGGTGTAGTTTCCGTTCCAATAGGTGTAGCTGTAAGAATTGATCTGCTGCCGCCGGAGACGCCCCCCGAACCTGAGCGAATGCGAACCCCTGGTCCAGAGGACATCATCGGTGATGGTGAATTTATTTTGCAGAAAGCGAAACGGGTTTACGAAGTTCGCCCCCAGCGGAGCCAATCCGGTCACCGTAATCGTGACGTCCTGCCGTCCGGGAAAAGCCTGCTGCAACGGAGCGTAGGTGTTGGGCTGCGTCTCGGTCGTACTGGGCCTCGTGAAAGCGAATCCGAACGAGTTGAGCAGGTTTGGCGAGAAAACGTGGCGCTCCTGGATGGTGGAGTATTGATTTGCCGAGCGGTCGAGAGTCGGCCACAGCGGAATCGGCTGGTTGGTGATCCCAGCGCTCACGAGCGTCCCGACGTCGTTGACGTAGCGAGCAAATAGCGAGTCCGTTGAAGACAAGGTGTAGTCGAAACGCCCGAAATAGTAATTTTCTTCCGCTGTTTGGCCACCCACCGTGATGAGTGTCCCGATACCGCCGTCTAAATCCGTAGTAGGCGCCGGGTACAAGTCAATGATGGATTTAACGCTCGGCACGGCTTGAGAGCGAGCGGCTAGAGTCGGGACGAAGGCCTGGAAACTTTGATCCAGGTGTTGCCGAAGACCTTCATAGTTGAAGAAGAAAAACGCTTTGTCTGGTTTCACAGGGCCGCCAACGCTGGTGCCGAATTGATTCCGCCGAAATGGCGCCGGGCTCTTCTGCTCAAAAAAATTGCGCGCGTCGAGAGCGCTGTTGCGCAAAAACTCGTAAAGGGATCCATGGAAGGAGTTGGTTCCGGACCTGGTTGCAGAGTTGATCACGGCGCCGTTGCCGCCGAACTCGGCGCTGTACGTGTTGGTGAGCGTCTGAAACTCGGCAATCGCTTCTATTCCAAGTGAAGTGCCGGTGACGGCGGATCCGCTTCCTCTCTGCCACCAGTCCTGGATGTTTTCGCCGTCAAGCAGGATCGCATACCCCTCTGGGCGGGAGCCGGAGATGGCGTATGTCGCTGCACGTCCGACGAGCGCGCTGCTACCTCCCGCCGGATACGAAACCGCGGTAGGTGCCAGCAGGATCAGTTGCTCGAAGTTCCGGCCGTTTAAAGGCATCTCGCGCATTTGGGTCTGATTGACAAGCGAGGAAACGCTGGAGGACGTGGTCTCGACTGCCGAGACCTCCTCGGTCACATTGACCGTTTCCGCGGCTTGTCCGATGGGCAATTGCAGATCGACCACCGGACGGCTGCCCACTGTTAGAACGATCCCGCGTCGCACTACCGTTTGAAACCCAGCCAGCGATCCCTGAACCTCGTACTCGCCGATCGGCAACTCCGGAGCGACGTACCGGCCTTGATCATTGGACAAGACCGTTCGCGTAAAAGCGGTTCCTATATTTCTCACAGTGATCGATGCCCCAGCGATCGCGGCCCCGGACGGGTCGAGGACCGTACCGGAAATAGCTGCCGTGGCACCTTGCGCCTGCAACTGCCCGGCTCCGAACGCTATGAAAGTGGCGGCTATGATTGTCCGTGAGATAATGTTCATTGGATTCACCTGATCGTCAGAATTTTTTTCTACCGTCCAGCCGCACGAATCCTAACATCACGTTCGCGTGAGATGAAGAAATATTCAAGCTATCATTACACCCGTCAGCGAACCGAGCGAGGCTCCGAGTTGTCAAAACAATCTTTACTTTCCATCCTCCTGATGGCTGGCGTTTTTCACACGGGCTACGGCTTCGGCGCTGCACCACAAAAGGCTTTGTCGAAAAAACAGGATTTGCCGTGTCCCTCGATCGACAGGAAATTTCCCAATTTCGAGCTGAAGGACATTTCCGCCGAAGCACTGGCCCATCTCAGAAAGTACTCTCTGCCGATTGGGGATCGCGCTGCGTTCTGCCGCTACCTGGAACATATCCAACATGACCACGAGGTCAAGAGCGAGGAAGGTCTTTTGGATATGATGGGCGATTATTTCTTAGCAACTCAAAAGATCGAAACCGGCTATTACTTCAGCTACAAGATCGGTTTCCCCGAACGAGAGATACCGCAAGTCGTACTCGATCGCGCTTCCTCCGAGAGCGAACAAGCGGACCTATTTCTCAAGGCCATCGATTCCGATTCGGACCGGGCGAGGAAAGCGCTACTCGAAAGACAGATTAAAACTCTGTCGGCTTCGACCAGAAAAGAGGGTGCCCTCAAACTCATTCGATTGCTGTTGGAGAAGTCCTGGGTCTTCAATCCCGCGATTCAAAAATACCTGGAATCCGAAAGCTACCACGACGACAGTTACGTTTTCGTGGATCGAGGTTTGAGGACAACATCGTACGCCCACATGGGCGCAACGCTGGATTCGTATCTGAATAGACCAGGTGTTAACGCGTCGACAACGCGGTTTCCTGAGAAAGCAAAACGTGTTCTTGTCATTGGCCCTGGTCTTGACTTCAGCCATCCCGAACTGGGGGAGGAAATCCCGCAACAGTCCTACGAACCTTTTGCCGTCTTAGACATTCTCTTGAAATCCAAGAGGTCCGACTTTGAAGGTATTCGAGTCGACTTGTTCGATATCAGTCCCCGTGTCATCGAGCATTGGGAAGACCTTGTGAGGTCAGCAAACCAGGGCAAACCGGCGACGTTATTCCTGGTTAGCGGACCGGCGATGTTGAGAGGGGGAAATCCATCGTCAAACGACGTTATCACAAGCTACATAGCTCACTTTGGAAACTCTCTTCCAGGCGTGACCTCGGAAATCTCGATGAAAAGGAGCCGGCGGCCTATTCCTAGAACACTGGATTCAGACTCGGTCTCTCTACGCACGTTGACCATTCCCGCCGCCGTGGTGAACAAATTTCATCCGTTTCAGGGCGATCTGACCACGACTGATCTTGAAAAGCTGGGGGCCAAGAACGGCGGTAAGTACGACCTCATTTTTTGTTTCAATACGCTGGAGTATTTGAACGAGACCGAGCGGGCGTTAGCCGGAATTAATATCCGGAAGTCGCTCTCGGCGAATGGAATTTTTGTCACCGACAACCGTTTTGAAATAGATTTGGGAGAGCGTCCCCAACAACCCGGAAAGCCCGCCTCAGCCGCCAAACCGATTTTCGAAGCATCATTCTTCGAAATGGCTTCCGACGTCACCACCGTGACTGGCCGCCACATCGTCATTTACCGAAGAGGACACAAATAGCGAGGGCCAAATTCCCCTCCTCGCAGAGGAGGGGAATTTCAGCCACATCAGAAGACGAATTTCAAACCGAATTGGATCTCGCGGTTATGCGTACTCGTCGTTGTGATTCTACCTCCCGCGTCGTTGTAAGAACCGTCTTGAAGGATCGGCTGCATGTTGGGTTGTCCGAGATTCGTGTGATTCAAAACGTTGAAGAATTCCGCCCGGAACGTGAGATTTTTATCTTCCTTCAAGTTGAACCGTTTAAACAAGGCGAAATCGAAATTCACCAGATTCGGTCCGATGACGGTACCTCGCCCCATATTACCGAAGAAGCCGGGTACCGGGTTTCGCAACCCCAGCGGGTTTGGCAGCGCGAACGCATAGGGATCATACCAGTGGTCTGCGTTTCCCAGGAGTATCCCGTTTGCCCCAATGCCCTGCGTCGGGTTCAGATTTCGGCCTGGAACCAGATCGGGACGGTCTGCGGCGCCGGAGTTCCCTGTACGGGAATAATCAAACATCAATTGCGGCGTCAGCGGCTGGCCGGACATGACCAGGGAAGTGCCTGAGACTTCCCAACCGCCCAGCAGCATCGAGGTCGCGCGATTGTTAAAACGGAACGGGAACGGATAACTGGCACTCGACGAGAACACGTGCGTGGCGTCGTGGGCCGCGCGACCCCACTCGCGTGCGGAATCGTCCGGATCGAGGCTCGTCGAGGGATCCCTCTGGCCGTTGTCGCCGTTATTCAGGCCGCCCTGCTGATCCATGACCTTGGAGAAGGTATAGGCTGTGGTAAATGTCACACCGGCGCCGGCCTGGCGGATGAACTTCACTTGCAGGCCGTTGTAATGGGAGTTGCTGTCGTTGGTCTTCTCACGGACACGGTCCCAGTTCGGGTTCCGGCGCGTGATGCTTAGTGACCTGCACGACTGCTCAACGCTCGGGGGCGGATTCGGCGCGAAGCAAGCGGCGGCCGTAGTACCCCTTGCGGGGTACCACTTCTGGCCGTTCACAATCTCGTAGTTGGGGTAATTGAGCTGGATGTAGCGCGTGAGATGCCGGCCTTGCGAGCCGACATAGGAAACTTCCAGTAAGTTCCGCTGACCCAACTGCTGTTGGACCGCTAGAGTGAAGTTGTATTTGGTCCCGGCGGCCATCGTGGACGCTATTGGCTCCATCTGGATGGCAGCAACGTTTGAAAGATTGAGTAACGGAGCAGCATTGGGGAAGGTCGCGGCCAGGGTGTTTGGGTCACGTGCCCGCAGGCGATGGAAGAAAGGCGGATACTTCGACGTTTGCTGGTTGAATAAAAACGGAACAACTAGGTCGTGATAGATGCCAAAGCCCCCGCGCACAACGCGAGTGGCCTTGCTGTTGGTCTGCCAGGCAAAGCCAAAACGGGGTTGGAAATTCAAATCCTTCGTCTTGAAAAACGCATCAATCGCCGGATAGACCGTTTCCTTCGCATCGCGGATATCGAGCAGGTTCGAGATCTGGTGGTTGGATTCCCTCGGATCCGTCGTCGTTTCCCAGCGCAGGCCCATATTCAAAGTGAGCCGCGAGCTCATTTTGAAATCATCCTGCATGTACAAGGCGAGCATGGTCTGGCGGATACCTTTATAGCCTTCTTCACCGATCGGCACACCGCCGAAAAGCTGCGGTTTGGCCAGGATCAGGTCTTCGATGTTTTGAAATGTGTATTGGCCTCGCGATTCCGATTGGACTGTATTGTTATTTTGGATGCGGCGGACGACGCCGCCCCATTTGAAGTTGTGCCGGCTCTTCACGTACGTCAGGTCATCGCCAAATTCCCAGAGGTTATATACCCATAATCGGGGAAAGTTAGTGTCCGACCCCACCTCAGCAATCGTTGGAGTTCCACGCTCTTCACCGACCGTCAGGGTCCCTATAATCTTGCCTGGGACAAAAGTGAGCGTTCTCGCGAGATCGCTGGTTGCAAATGCGTCGGAGAATTGAGCGGACCGATTGAAGGCAAACCGGGCTGAATTGAGCAAGACGGGATTGAAGACCGTGTTGCCTTGCAGCGTCACATACTGCCGGCGGGACCAGTTTCGCTCATCGATGTTTCCTACTACCTGCGGTTGGGACTTGGTGTCATCGTCGAATTGGTATCGCCCAAAGACACTGGTGGAAGTCGTGAGCTGGTGATCCACCCGGCCCATGAAGAAATCTTGCCGAATGACGTTTTTCGGCGAGCCCACAAATTCCCCAATGTACAGGTCATCGCCTGTGGCGCGGTTCTTGAAGATCTGGCCGTTGGGGTCCGGATAGTACTGAAAGAAAGGAATGATCTTCGAGCTGGGCGTAACCCTATAGGTCCCATAGGACCCGCTACTGTTGATCGGGCTGCCGGGGCAAAGCCGTGCCGCTTCGCTTCCCGTTAGCCGGTTCGCCGGCGCCACACATGGCAGGATTCCCTGTTTGGCTGCTACCGTGGGGATCACAGCGAACGTGGTTTCGCTGCGCGACTGGCGGAAGCCTTCATACCCGCCGAAGAAGAAGGTCTTGTCTTTTTTAATCGGTCCACCCAGAACTCCGCCAAATTGGTTCCGATGGAATGGCGGCGGATCGGCCCTGCCGTCACCGTCGTAGTCTTCCCGGTCGAAGATGGTTCGGGCATCGAATGCGCTGTTCCGATGGAATTCGAACAACGTCCCGTGCAAGTCGTTCGTCCCACTTCGCGTGACAGCGGAGACCACTGCGCCGGAAGCCCGGCCGTATTCCGCGCTGAACGTCGTGGCGACAATCTTGAATTCTTTGATCGCATCCACGCCGAGGTTTGTGCCCGCCGCACCACCCGGCGTGGAATTGGACGAATCATTGACGTCAGTCCCGTCAAGCAAGAAGCTGTTGGAATAGCTGCGTGAGCCGGCCACGCTGAATTTGTTGTTACCCGACCCGCTATTAAAGCCACCATCGGCGGACGTGTATTTGACCACCCCCGGAACGGTATAAGCCAAAGTGTCCCAGCTTCTACTGTTGAGCGGCATTTCGCGGATCGTGCGGTCATCCACTAGGCCGCCCATGGTTGCATTGGTTAATTCAACCAGAGGCGCCTCTCCCTTCACCTCCACGGTTTGAGTCACTGCTCCCACGGCCAGGGTGAAATCGACGACCGCTTCCCGGCCCACCGTCAGGGCAATACCCGAGCGGACCTGACTCTGAAACCCGGGCAGCTGCACGCTGACCTGATAGTTACCCAAGCCAAGCGCCGGAGCGGTGTAACGGCCTGTCTCATTGGTCGTGAGGCTTCGGGAAATTCCCGTATCTTGATTCTGAACCGTCACTGCCGCGCCGGGCAGCACCGCACCGCTTTCATCGCGTAGCGTCCCGGAGATTGTTGCGGTGTTGACCTGCGCTGTAGCGACTTGGGCACCGAAAACGAAAACCAACAATGTCGAAAAGAAGTTTCGAAACGACATGAACCACCTCCCAAAAATTTCACTCCTCTGCGAAACGTGTCTTATTTCGCCGCTTCGGCGGCTTCTTGAGCACGCGCGCCACTGAGCGAGTTGAACATAGCGTAATTAGTCTCGTGGCAGCTGTACTCGAAAAGTTGATAGCCGGGTTCCTGCGTAATCGGAAAAGCGATCTTCCACGATCTGGTATAGATCTTCGGATCGTCAACCGTCATCTCGTACTGGATTGTATTGGTGTCCACGCGTGTGAAACGTTCCACCAACCGAAGGGCTTCGCTGGTGGGAATGCCATTGCCGTTCCGTCCGATACCGGTCTTCTTGTCGAGGAAATTCGTTGTCTCGACCACCAGCGTGTTGCCTTCCCAATGCCCTCGCGAGTCACCCAGATAATTCCGGATGTTCGGTCCGGCGTGCGGTTTGTTCAAGGGAATGACACGCGCTTCGTGGAGTTTCTCATGGACGAGTGTGACGTATCCCGGCGCTTGCAGAATCTGAGTCCCATTGTCGTAGGCCGATGAAAGCATCGTGCCCGCCACTCCTCGAGAGATACACCGGATGTAGAGGTCGTAATCCTCCCAGGACGCGGGCGGCCGCTGCGGCGTAAGGGCGGTTTGCCGGGATTCCGATGCGTCCAATCTTTTCTGACCTTCCGGCGTCAATGGCGGCATTCTTCCGTCAGGCGGATCCACAATAAGCGACGTCTGACGCGGCGGTCTTTTTGCCCGCTCGCCCCAGTTGGACGGAGGGCCTGTGGTCACGCCAGCGTTGGGATTCACGTACTGCTCGAGATCGGCCTTGGCCCGCCTTTCTAATTTGGCAGCGGCTTCTTGAAGCTCCTTTTCTGTAAAGTAGAGCCGGTTTCCAAACTCGACGGGCCGCTCGATGGGCGTATCCATCAAGTCATCGCTCGTGTAAATCCCCTGAAGATCCGGGTCACCCCAAGGCGTCTTTGGCGGAGCCCAATTCTTGCCTGCCGGCGCCTGACCAAATAGCGGCGCCACCACGACAAATAAAACAACCGCGGCCAGAATGACTGATGTTCGAAATCGGTGGCCCATGCGACCTCCCCTGTTATTGAATTCCTATTAACGGCCAGTAAAAAGAAACCAGCAACATCAGGATTATGGATTCGATCACCGTCAGTGCGAATCCGATGCGAAGCAAGTCTCTGGCTTCGAAATACCCGTAAGAGTAACCAACCGTCATTACGGCCGACTGATACACAAAAATTTTTCCGCCTGCTGCGAATGACCAGATCATTCCAAGCAGCAGCGGATTGAAATTGTGCGCTTTTGCGAAATTCATCAGCAGAGGCATGGACGTTCCGAGCATCGAGATTTCACTTGCCAGGAAGAAGTGATAGACAAAAGCGGTCCAATAGAGAACTATCGTCGTGACGAAGACATTCGAGAGGAGCGGCTCCATCCACGCAAACACGAAGTTGGTGAGGATGCTGAGCGCCTTGGTTTGATTCAGGACTTCCCCCATGCCGAGAGCCGATGCAACAAAGAACACAGGCAGCAAATTGACGCGCTTCAGGTCCTCGACGGTGAGCACTCCTATACCCGGCAGAAGGGCACAGAATGCAATGCCCAGACCGATAATTGAAGGCGAAACACCGTGAATAAAATCGGTGAGCCATAGGGCCATCGCGACCAGCGACAAAAGCGCCGCTCTCGATTGGAGAGGCGTCCACGAACCCATCTTCTCGATCTCGCCGCGGACATAATGCTCGCCGCCCGAGAGTACCGGTTTTTCCGGAGGAAAGAACCAAAGCATGAGGCGCCACGCGATAAAAATCGTGATCAGGCTGCAAGGCAGATACGCCAGGAACCAGCGGCTCCAGAGAACTTGGACGCCGCCGGCTCTCTCGATCAGCCCCCGGGCGGTAATTGAGGATGCTCCGGCTATGACCATTTTGTCGAAAAGTCCCGCACAGTACGTAATGGTCAGGAACATTCCCCGGGCGATGTTGCTGCGGGGCCCCACGCCAAAAGCCTCGATGAATCCCAGCGCTATCGACGCCATGATCACCACGCAAGCCACCCCCGATGGGACGATGAACGTCAAGAGCACAGCCGCAACTATCAGACCGAGGAGGATGCGCGAATAGGTGCTTCCCACCCGCTGCATCACAAGAAACGCCATTCGCCGGGCCAAACCGGTTTTTGTCGCCATCGTGCCGAACAAAATGGCGCCAAATAAGAACCACGGGGTGTCGGTGGCAAACCCTCGGAATGCGACGTCGAAGCCAACGACACCCAATGCCCAAAACAAATAACATCCGATCAAACCAGCCAGGGCGAATTCCATCGCTTCCGTGATCCACGCGACAATCATGAACGACGTGATGGCAAGGCCATGCTTGGCCGGGGCTGCCATATTCAGAGGGGCGAACCAAACGATCAGTGGAACGACGATGCACAGAACCCGGCCAATATTCACGCGCAGCGGAACATCGGCTGAATGTTCACGCGCAACCAGTTGTGTCGCAGCTTCAGTGCTCATGTTCTTCGAGAATTCGACTTGGCGGGTCTTATAACAGGCCGGTTGTCGGTATGTCAATCATGGGAATGCCGTAGAAAAAGAAGAAACACGATAATCACGGTAAACACTCGAAGGAAAGTTCGCGATTCTCCCTACAAAGTTCCGATAAAGTGTTCGTCGGTTACTTCGTGGTTTCCGTTGCGGGCGGCTCGGGCAGCATTTCCACAGCTTTCCTGATAAGGCTGGCGTGAATGACAGTGGCGAGCGACAGGCTCTCTTTCGAAGAACGGGTGTTGGCCGAAAGCTGTTGTGTGACGAGTCCAACGATGAAATGGACGGTCTCGCCGGTGTGCATGCGTCCGGCGTAGAACCGGTTATTCGAGGACAGATAAACGGGACCCCCGCTATTTCCCGGGAAGATCGCGAAATCGAACAGAAATTTTTGGGTCGATTCCGTCGGCAATAGAGGATACGAGGCGATTCTGCCGCTCCGGAGAATGGGGAAACCGGCGGCGTTCGATTCCGTTCCGAAAGGATAACCCAGGCAAGTGAGCTCTTCGCCGGGATTGACCTCGAATTCCGACAGCATGTCGTCGTCGGCAAGCAGATTTGTGGAAATGATCGGAATCTGGATCCCGGCCGGCAGCGTAATGTACATCACGCCCACGTCGACGTCGTCCGGGCCGGTCCACAATGGCTGCCCGGCGTCGCGAATTTTGATCGGATAGCGGACGCGCTGCCAGCCGGAGGCCGTTCGCCGGCGCAGATTCAGGATTGCCATGTCACCGGAAACACCCTCCAGCACGTGCTTCGCGGTGATCAACACGGTTTTGAATTTGGCGCTACCCGCGATTGGCTTGGACATCAAAAAAAACGTGCCCAATGTGACAGAGTTCGGCCCAGCCGGGCCCTCGATCTTGAATGTTGCTTGGAACAATACGGTATTGAATTCGGTCTCCTGCGCCCACGCCGCGAAGGAGCCACCGATGCAAAGGGCCGGCAACAGCAGTATCATCGGCACGAGTTTTCGGCGGATCGTGTCCATTCCCACGTCAATTATCTACAGATGACATATGGCAGAAAACCACAAAGCACGAACCCACAACAAAGCCGGCACCCCGTAGAGTTTCAACCGGCGGGCGGTTTCCCCACCATATGGCCACAACCCGCCCTCTTCGCCCAATACTGCCAAGCACGCCAGGTTTGCTTCGAATAAGGTTTGTAACGCGCCGCGCGCGCGGCAATTTCTCCATCAGAGAGCGGCTTGAATTTGCCGAGCTGGATCGCTGCCATTTGGACACGCGCATTGCGCGGCAGGTATACAGAAAGCCTGACGACATCGATCAGCGATTGTGCGGCCGCTGCGAATCCGTGACCTCGCATTAATACGACGTTGTTCGGGCCAAGCCAGCGCGCCAAATCGCGGCCGTGGGCTGCGTTCGACACGAGAAGATCGGTGTCCCCAAAATTAGCGGCAATGTCCCAGACCGGAACATAGCTTCCGATAAAACTACCGGAGTGGATGACCGGACGCAGCGGAACATCCGTGATTCCGAAGGGGAGAGTGTCCTCGGCATGGGCGTGCACGACCGCCACAACATCTGGCCGTGCTTCGTAGATGCCGCTGTGGATGAATCGTTCAACAGACGGCGTGCGCCCATCACTAACCGCTTCTCCATCCAAACCGAATTCCACGATATCGGAACGTTCGACTATTTCCGGAGTGGCCAGCATGTGGGCCATGAAGAACCGCTCCGGGTTGCGGGGATGCCGTACACTGACGTGGCCATAAGCATCCACGACGTTTTCGTTGGCGAGGATCCGATTAGCGATCACGAGTTCGTTGAGAGCATCATCCAGTTCGATCACCATGTTTCCTCCTCTGCGAGGAGGGGAATGTTACTATTATCGTCCGACGCCTTGTCAGTTTTCCCTTTTCTAGGAGGCATCCATGCGACACCGCACTTTCATGGCTGCTTGTACGCTCTCCCTCTTGCTGAGCGCAACTTCGCAAGCTCAGCGAGGAACGAGCGGCGGTCAGTGGCCGAACCACAGTGGAGACAAAGGAAGCACAAAATATGCTCCGCTCGATCAGATCAACAGGAGCAACGTCCGGAATCTGCACGTCGCATGGCGCCGGCCTGCGGTGGCGGACGAACTACGCGGACAACATCAGGAGCTGAAGTTCTCTAACTTGTTCCGATCGACACCGTTGATGATCAATGGCGTGCTTTACGCTTCCGACGGCATCGGTCTGGTCGAGGCATTCGATCCGGCCACTGGCAGGACGCTTTGGGTGCAAGAGTCGACGGACCTCGGACCAGAGGCGCTCGCCGGTACGTCCACGCGTGGGATTGCGTATTGGCGCAACGGAGCCGACGAACGGATACTGTCTGTTCGCCCGCCTTACCTGTACGCTATTAATCTGAAGACCGGCGAACTGATTCGCAGTTTTGGAGAAGCCGGCAAAGTCGATCTTCGGACCGGACTTGGTCCGCAACCTCAGCCGTTCAACTTTACGTCGGCGCCGCTCATCGTCAAGGACATCGCTGTCATCGGTTCTTCGATTGCCGACAATCCGAACCTCAAGGAAGGAACTCGCGGCGACGTACGCGGTTATGAAATCAAAACCGGGAAGCTGCGGTGGACGTTTAGAACCATTCCTAGAGAGCGCGAGTTCGGCGTTGAGACTTGGGAAGACCGGGCGTGGGAATATACCGGCGCTGTTAACGCCTGGTCCAATCTCAGTGCCGATGAAGAACTCGGTTATATCTACCTGCCGCTGACGTCTCCGACAAGCGACATGTATGGCGGGCACAGGCTCGGCAACAATCTCTTCAGCGACAGTCTGGTGTGCCTGAAGGCAGAAACCGGTGAACGTGTCTGGCATTTCCAGTTGGTCCATCACGATCTGTGGGATTATGATCTGCCCGCCGCTCCAATCCTGGCCGACATCC
>Ga0209056_10005687_pt1 | contig 12953 bp, 14 predicted proteins | sample GraSoiAngelo_114_FD_185876 | JGI IMG/M metagenome (GOLD analysis project Ga0209056, IMG submission 185876) | Grasslands soil microbial communities from the Angelo Coastal Reserve, California, USA - 14_0903_13_40cm (SPAdes) (version 2) | ecosystem: Environmental > Terrestrial > Soil > Grasslands... | reverse complement strand
GCTATTGTACTCGCGGAATCTGCGCCTAGGCAGCGGCGGGAAGAAATTCGTAGCGATCGATCTTGGCGGCGACGCCCATTCGGCCGCTTTGTTCCTCGACCCGGACAATGTGTCCGCTGCACCGAATGTGGACGTCGTCCGAACGGGTCACCCGCTGCGGCAGGGTAATCACGAAATCGATTTCGCTTCCGATGTCAAAAGTCCCGTCCGCGAGGAAATAAAGGCCGCGATAGCTGACGTCGCGGGTCTCTGCGCTGAGTTCGCGGCCGCTTCCATCCGGGATAAGGCGCAGCGGCAGCGCCATGTTGAATCGACGCGCTTCGCGGCGGTCGGAAATGTCTCCCATCACGCCCCCGGCCGGAGAGATTCAAGGAAAAACTAACACCAGAGCAGCGGTTCGCAAAGAGGAAAAAGGTAATAGTACGTTTTTTCCTCAGCAACTTGCCCCTCACGCAGTGCGGGGAGTACTATGCCATTAAGCCCCGCTTAGGCTTTGGCGAACTCTCGGGCAATGGAGCGCCGTGAACATTACCGAGTGCGCCTGCGCCTGCCGGCGCGCATCCGCTGGCGTACCCCCTTTGAGCAACGCATCGAAGTGCGTGAAACGCTGGACGTTTCTCGCGGCGGCCTGCTGATTCCTTCCGCTGCGGCGGTGGAGCCGGGCGCGCGCGTTTGGCTAACGTTCCCATACGATTCCACGATTCCAGATGGACAGCCGGAAGTTCCGGCACGCGTGGTCCGCTCCGAACGTGTGCCGGGAAGCGAAACGCGCTTCGGCCTGCGCTTTGAACCCGCGTCTTTGCACGCCCGGAATGGCCACGGCGCGAAGATCTCCGCGCAGGAGCGCCGCGTCAGCGTACGCCGCCCCTTCGCCGTGCCCGTAAGAGTCCGGTCGGAGTATTCTCCGTGGTTCGAGGAAGCCATGACACTCGACGTTTCGCCCGACGGCCTGCGTTTCCTCAGCACCCGCGAATACGAGCCCGGAGCGCGCCTGATTCTGTGGTTTAATCCAGGCGTCTCCTCTCCCTGGCGGAGCCGCGGCGAATTTCGCGCCGTGGTCGTTCGTTCTGACCCGGAGCCTGACGGCCGCGCTCTGATCGTCGCTGTGTGCCGCATCCGCGAATGATTCGCGTGTGTTCCAGCCGGCTTTTCCACAATTTCGATCCCCGCGCTACACTGTGCCTTTTCAAAATGGACGCCGATGATGGCCACGCACGAAGTGCGTTCCTTTTTTCTCGAAGGCCCGGCCGGGCGGCTGGAAGCAATCCTCTGGACGCCTGCTCGCAGCACTCCGCCGCCGCTCGCTGGCCTTGTTTGTCATCCGCATCCGCTTTTCGGCGGCACGATGCACAACAAGGTGGTCTATCAGGTGGCAAAAACGCTCGACCGGCTTGGCCTGCCCGCGCTGCGCTTCAACTTTCGCGGCGCCGGCCTCAGCGCGGGCGTGCACGACAAGGGGATTGGCGAGCAGGACGATGTTCGCGCAGCGCTCGGCTTCCTTTCTGCCGCATTTCCGGGCACGCCGCTGCTTCTTGCGGGTTTCAGCTTCGGTTGCTGGGTGGGACTCCGAGTTGCATGTGAAGACCCTCGAGTTGCCGAACTCGTCGGACTTGGTGCGCCCGTCAACGACTCGGACCTTTCCTACCTCGCGCGATGCGCCAAACCAAAACTCTTTCTTCAAGGCAGCGAGGACCAGTTCGGTGCTCGGGACAAGCTTGAGCGGCTCGTTGCCTCGTTACCCGGCGAGAATCGGCTGGAGGTCATCGAAGGCGCCGACCACTTTTTCGGCGGCAAGCTCGATTCATTGGACGAAGCTCTTTCGGTTTGGCTCACCACGCGCCGTCCCGAACTGCTCTAGTCCCAGCCGCTGATGTGCCGTCTTTCAGTTTCCGATATCCGGTGCGTTATGCCCCTTTGCCGCGCTCGAAGAGCTTGCGGAACTCCTCCATCGTCCCCGGCGGCACCTCTGTGAGTCGCGTATTCGCGCGCACATGTTCGATACGGGACATCCCTACGAGCGCCGTAGTAATCCCCGGCGCTGACCGGGCAAACTGCAATGCGCTTTCCGCATCATTTGCCAGGGCAAACGCCTCGCGCACAAACGGCGGCAAATTCCACGCGATCTGGCCCTGGAGCAGCGAACCGCTGGCTACGACGGTGATTCCCAGACTCTCTGCTGCCTCGATCAAAGTGACTCGCTGCCCATCCAGCATCTGATTGCCGAGCGTCAGCGCTTCCGTCATTGCCAGGTTGAACGGTAACTGTACGAATCGAAAGCGGTGCTTTTCTCCCGCGATGCCGCGCGCGATAGCTTCGATCTCGGGAAGCTGCAATGCGTCCCGAGTCTCGGCTGGCTGGCGGAAGCCGTTCCAGGTGGCCGCACCGTAATATTTGAGTTTTCCCGCCGCCGCGGCAGACTCGAGAAACGTGAACGCTGCGCGCACTCGAGCAGAAAACTCCTCGCCCGGGACCTCGCTGAGTTGCGTCTCCGGATTGTGAACGTAATACACGTCAACCGCCTCGACGCCCAGGTTATGCAAACTGCGTTCGAGCTGGTCTTCGAGATAGCTCGGCGACATGCAATGACATCCCGCGACGATGTCCTTCGCGCTCATGACGCCTTTCTGGATGTATTCGCGATAAAAGTATTCGTTCGCGTCAGCGGGAACTGACCCATCCGGTGTGAGGTACCCACCTTTTGTGCAGAGAACGACCTCGTCGCGTTGAAAGCCCTTCCGCGCAAGCTGGTCCAGAGCTGCGCGGATGCTCCGTTCGCTCCGTTGAAAACGATAGTTAATCGCGGTGTCGATCAGGTGGACGCCGCTCTCGGCCGCAGCGACCACGGCCGCGGTGTACGATTCATCCGTCTTTGCGTCGGGCTGGCCGAGATACGTGCCGATTCCGAGTGAAGGAAGCACGAGCCCTTGTGTTTCGCGGAAATGTCCGCTCGCCGCCCGCGTGCGAAATCTGTCCGCATAGCGCCGCGTTCCGTCCGCCGTCGCCGATTTCCTCATGACGCTCCTTTAGCTCGGTTTGTTCGTTTCTGAGTTCTGCGCGGATGCGACTGGCTCCGTTTTTGGCGCCAGCAGGCGGGAGCAAGCCCGAAGTATGCGGCGGTACGGCCACCCCCTTTCACGCATGACCGCGGAGCGGTCAACGCCTCGGAAGAAGATCTCCCCCTGGCGCGGGTTGCTGTAATACCAGCGCGCAATAAGCCACAAATGCTCGTTGAGATGTTCGCGTGGATCGGCGGCAACCGATTCCATTCGATCGCGCAGAATCTCTTCCGCCGAGCGCGGTTGGCTCGCTATCTCCGCAAAGCGCAGAAAGAACGGCTCGGCGAGCCGCCCACTGCAAACGGCGAATACGCCGATCGCCTGCTCCTCGGCGGTCCGCTGCAGGATGACGGCATCCAAGTCCTGAATTCGTCGAGCCAGTTCCGGCCGCAGGCGCAGGACGTCGTTGAGTTTTTCGAGGCGCTTGTGCAGGTTTGCAGCGAGCTCGAAATCAAGCTCCTCGCTCGCTCGGGTTCTCTCCTGTTCGAGCGAGGAAACGAGCGAGCCGCCGCTCGTCTCAAGGAAGTTCAGCAGCCGATTCACCTCCGCGTCGTACTCCTCCTTCGTACAGCCCGCGAAGCACGGTGCGAGGCACATCTTCATTTCGGAATAGAGGCAGCCGGGAAACGCCGGGTCACGCCGGATTTTGATCTGGCACCGGCGCACTTTGAAAAAATCAAGCGCGCGCTCGGCGAAGGCTTGGGCAGCGCGACGCGACGCAAACGGCCCATAGTACACGCCGGCGGTCGGCGCTCCGGTGTCATCCACGGCGATCCGGCGCGTAACATAGCAGCGCGGGTACGCGTTGCGCAGATTCACTTTCAAAACGGCTGGCGGCCGCAGCCGGATCAGATCGCGATACCGCTTCGGAAAATACTGCTTAGCATGCTGGTAATACGCGAGTGCCTGCTCGAACGCGGATCCCGTCGCTCGATACCTCACCGCGCGGGCGAATTCGCGCAGGTTCAGCCGCTTGCTCGCGGGATCCGGAGGACCCAGCAGCCGCTGCAACCTGTGTCGCAGATCCGCCGTGCGGATTAGAAATGGCTCCGCTTTTTCTTCTTTCGGTTCGATCAAGCAGACTGCCGCTCGTGCGGGCAGCGCCGAAAAAAACTCCTCCGTTCGCCCGGAGTCAAATTCGAGCCCATTGTTGAGTTCCAGCACTTGGTCAGGATACTACGATGTGACTAGGACTTCAGGACCCATGACGAGATCACCAGCCGCTGAATTTCGCTTGTACCCTCATAGATTTCCGTGATGCGCGCATCACGGTAGGCGCGTTCGACCGGATATTCACGGCTGTAGCCGTAGCCGCCGTGAATTTGAATGGCCTTGTGCGTTACCCGGGTTGCCATCTCGCTCGCAAAGAGTTTGGCAATCGCCGCCTCCATGCTGAACCGCGCGCCCGTGTCCTGCTTCCAGGCCGCCTTGCGCACAAGGAGCCGCGCCGCGTCGATCTCCGTGGTCATGTCGGCAAGCATGAACTGAATCGCCTGAAACTGCGAAATGGGATGGCCGAACGCCATGCGCTGTTGCGAATAGTCGAGTGCCGCTTCGAACGCGCCCTGCGCGATTCCCACTGCCTGCGCGCCGATCCCGATGCGCCCGCTGTCGAGCGTCGATAGCGCGATCTTGTAGCCTTCGCCTTCGTTCCCGATGCGATTCGCAACGGGCACTTCGCAATCCGTGAACGCCAGCTCGCAGCACGCCGTCGCGTGGATGCCGAGTTTTTTTTCCTCCTTGCCGACTCGGAAGCCGGGCGCGGCTTTCTCGATCACCAGTGCCGTGATGCCTTTTTCGCCTTTCGGCGGATCCGTGTTGACGTAAACAATCGCCGCGTCGGCCGCACCTCCGCTCGTAATCCACGCCTTCGTGCCGTTGATCACGTAGGTATCGCCCTTGCGCACGGCCTTCGTTTGCAACGCCGCAGCGTTCGAGCCGGCTTGCGGCTCGGTCAGCGCGTAGCAGCCGATCTTTTCCCCGCGCGCGAAGGGAAGCAGAAATTTCTTCTTTTGCTCTTCGGTGCCAAAGCGATGAACGGGGTCGCAGTAAAGGGAATTCTGTACGGAGAGAATCACGCCGGTCGAAGCGCAGCAGCGCGAAATCTCCTCGATCGCAATGGTGTAAGCGATATGGTCGAATCCCGCGCCGCCTTCGGCTTCGGGAAACGCGATCCCGGTCAGCCCCAGCTCCCCAGCCTTGCGGAACGTTTCCAGCGGAAAGTGTCCGGTTTCATCGAGCCCTTTCGCAAGTGGCTTTACTTCCGATTCCGCAAATTCGCGTACCGTGCGCTGCAGCAGCTTCTGCTCTTCGGTCAGCTCTAGATTCACGTTGACTCTCCGTCTTTGACTTGCGAGCCACTTGGAAATCGCGAATTCTAAAGTGGGTCTTTCAGACCTGTGCGAAGGCAGGCCGCGCACCCCTTAGCTGAGCGCTTTGCGCAGACGTTCGTAGGTTGTCTGCAAATCTTCAGGATGCACGCGCGTCTCTCCGACTGTGGTCATGAAGTTTGTGTCTCCGAACCAACGCGGCAGGATGTGCATGTGTAGATGGCCGTCAACGCCAGCGCCGGCCGCGCGGCCGAGGTTCAGGCCCAGATTCATCCCGTCCGGCTTGTACGATTTGCGGACTGCGGACTCGACACGCTTCGCCAGCGCCATCATTTCGTTCAACGTTTCCACGTCACACTTCGCAAGCTCCGCCACATGCTCATAAGGCACCACCATCACGTGGCCCGAGGTGTACGGATAGCGGTTCAAAATGATGAAGTTCTTTGCGGCGCGGTGCACGATGAGCGCTTCCACGTCATTTTTGGCAGCGAGCGCGGCGCAGAAAATGCACTCCGGTTCTTTACCGGCGGCCTCGGACAGGTACTTGTAGCGCCACGGCGTCCAGAGGTAGTCCATAGAGCTCCATCGGCCTTCCGAATTTGCCGGCGCAAGGATAGCGCAAAACCGCTTGCAGAATGGACGCCTTGTGAAGATTGGAATGAAACGGCGAAACTCTGAATCGGGAGTTGGCTCGCAGTCACCCCCGGCTCGGAGTGAGGCCCGCACTGCCGCTCTTGCCTCAGTTTTGTGTCGCGTTGCCGGGAGCCGGAGCGGAAGCGGGTGCGGCGGCGGAGGCCGCGGCCTCCGAGCTGTTCACAAAATCCTTCAGTTCTTTGCTCGGCTTGAAGTAAGGAATTTTCTTCGCCCGCACTTCGACTTTCGCGCCCGTCTTCGGATTGCGGCCCACCCGTCCGCGACGATCTCGCGTACGAAAGCTGCCGAATCCCCGAATCTCGATTTTCTCGCCCTTCTGCAGAGACTCAATAATGCTTTCGAAGATCGTCTCCACGATGGTCTCCGATTCCGTGCGCTTCAACTCCGTAACGCGCTCCACTTCAGCGATGAGGTCCGCCTTGGTCAGTGTCGGTTGTTTCATCATTTCGCTCATGCCTCATTCCAAAGGAGAAATGCCGCTTGCTGCGGTCCCCAGAAAAACGCGGCGGGGCAGGACGGCAGCCGCCCGGGTTGCTCCCTCAATATCACTAAATTGACCCGGAGGTAAAACGAAATTTCGGCGCGGGTCGACCCCGGTGCCCCGCCTCACCTCGACTGCTTGGACAGGATGGCGTCGCCGATAGTCGCCGTCGCGGACGACTTTGTCGAACGATACTCTTCGATCTCGCGACGCTCCACCTGGCGCACCGCCGCCCGGTAGCTCAACCCTATGCGGCGCTGCTCGTAGTTGATCTTGATGATCTTGAAGTCGTATTCCTTGCCCGGCTCGAGCGGCCCAGCGCTCTTCAACGGGCCAGTGATGCGATGCGCGGGCGAGCCACCTTCGTCCCGGCGCCGCCGCTCTTCGATCTCCGTGTTGTGGCAAAGTCCTTCGATGTTTTCGGCCAGCTCCACGAACGCGCCGAACGTGGCGATCCGGCACACTTTGCCTCTCACGAGCTGGCCAACTCTGTGCTCCTTGAACCAGATGCCCCAAATGTCGTTCACCTGCTTGATGCCGAGGGACACGCGCCGGTTCTCCGCATCGATCCTCAGCACCTTCGCGGTCACCTGCTCGCCCTTCCTGAACACTTCGTGCGGGTTCTTCACCCGGCCGGTCCAGCTCACATCGCCAACGTGTACGAGGCCGTCGAAGCCGTCCTCGATTTCGACGAACGCGCCGAACTCCGCGATGTTGCGCACTTTGCCGGTGACGATCGTCCCCACTGGGTACTTTTCCGCGAGCTGCAGCCATGGATCGGGCAGCGCTTGCTTTATCCCGAGCGAAATGCGCCGGTCGCTCGGCTTGAGGTCCAGCACAACCACGTCCACCTCGTCGCCGACCTTCACGAGTTTCGACGGGTGCTGCGTCTTCTTCGTCCAGCTCATTTCCGTGACGTGCACCAGACCTTCTACGCCGGTCTCGAGTTCGACGAACACGCCGTAGTCCACAATCCCCACAACCTTGCCATGCACCTTCATCCCGGCAGGATATTTTTCTTGTGCCCTTGCCCAGGGATCCGGCTGAAGCTGCTTCAGGCCCAGAGAAACACGCTGCTTTTCCTTGTCAAATTTCAGGATCTGAACATCCAGCTCCTGATCGGGCTTCACGGCTTCGGAGGGATGCTTCACCCGCCCCCAGCTCAAATCCGTGACGTGCAGCAGGCCGTCTAGTCCGCCCAGGTCCACGAAGACGCCGTAATCGGTGACGTTTTTCACGCGCCCGTGCACGATCTGTCCTTCGCTGAGCTGTTCGAGCAGCGCAGCGCGCTTCGTGTGCAGCTCTTCTTCGAGCAGCGCGCGCCGGCTCACGACCACGTTCCCGCGCCGGCGGTTGAGCTTGGTGATCCGGACAGGAATCTCGTCTCCGACCAGATGATCCAGGTCCTGGGTCGGCCGCAGGTCGTACTGCGAGCCCGGCAGGAACGCACGCACACCGATGTCCACCACGAGCCCGCCCTTGATCCGGTCCACTATCTTTCCCGTCAGCGTCTCCTTGGCCTTGTACGCCGCGTCGATCTTCTCCCACATCCGGCGGCGCAGCACCCTCTGGTATGCGAGCAGGATGTATCCATCCTTCTCTTCGCCCGACCGTTGGACTTCGATCGTCGAGCCGGGTTCGGGCCGGGGAATGTCTGTTTCCGTAAATTCCGCGGCGGGTACGAGGCCTTCGGACTTCAACCCCAAGTCCACGACAACGCCTTGTTCCGTGTACGCGACGACCTTGCCTTCGAGAATCTCACTCTGTGCCGGCGCCTCGTGCGGTTCACCGTACTGTTCGATAAGCTGGCTCATCTCCTCTGCGCCGGGCGCCTCTTCCGCCGCCGGAGCAGCTTCAGCGTCAGGGTGTGGCGTTTCGGAGTCCACCGCCGACTGTGCAGGTTCTTCGGTCGGAGCGGCTTCCATGGAAAGAGCTGCTTCCAGTGGAGTGGGCTTTGTCGTTTCGGTCGTCGAGTTCACGCTCGCTTCGGGAGCAGGCGCGGCCGCCGCCGACGTGGGGTTGTCGTGGTCCTGAGACATCTTTGTTGGCCTCCGGAAAATTCCGTGCGTCGCCGAAAAAATTCCTTGCTGTATCCCTGTTCGGGGGTGCTTGCAAGGAGGTCGACCACTCTGCGGTCGCCCAGGAATTAACCGCTCTGCGGTTGCCCGGAAAATAAACCGCTTTGCGATTTCACAAAGGAAAACAACGCTGCGGGCGTATAAAACGCTGCAACGTCAAAATGATACGCGCCGCCCTCCACAGTGTCAACGAAGCGGGTCGCAGCGCCGCGTCCGTGCGGGCGCCACCTCTTTACGCTTCGTCGAACGTCCACCGGGTCGCGGACTGCATCGCTGTCTTTTCGATCAGCCCGAAAACCACGGCCGGACGCACGACGTAAATCGGCTCCTCCCTCATCGTCCGCATGTCCCAATCGTATTTCGCCTGGTACGCGCTGCAGAAGGATTCGAAGCGCGCTGGGTCGGTCATCCTCGTGGCGGCACCCTCCAAAATAACGCCCTCTTCCGCATTCTCCGTGCAGATGACGCAGTGAGGACTCGCTGCCAGGTTTCTTGACTTGCGCGACTCGCGCCCGGTGCTGAACCAAAACTCGTCCTCGAACCACAGGCCCCAGACAATCATGACGTGCGGTCGGCCGTCTGGGCGCGTCGTGGCAATCCAGTAGTTGTGCGATTTCTTCAGGCGCTCGACGGCCCAGCCCCAGGACAACAGGCCCTTTCCGCCTTTTTCATCCGGAAGTCCGTAGCCTGGCATGAACGGGCGGCTGGCCTTCGGTTGGCTCACGGCATGCTCCTGTTCCGCGCCGCGTTGCGCTTCGCGCGATTTTAGCAGGATGATCTGTCTCGCACGGAGCTTCCTGCTGCCCCGGTTCTGTGTTGCCACTCCGTGGTGGCTGCTCAGCGAGCGCATCCGAACGTGATCAGAACACATCGGACCCGCTTTCCTCTTGTGGCAAGCCCATTCTTCGCGTAGTTTCGCGAGTATGCGCGTCCAGATCGTTGCGGAGCTCGCGAAGGAAGCGTGCGGTGCCCCTCCAGCCGAGAACCGCGCCGTTCAGTCGTTTCTTGCGGTCACGAATAGCGACGATTCTTTTTTTCAAGTCTCTGGGTGCGAAGCTTCGTTGCCTCCTTCAACGCCCCAGGCGGATCCCCACGGATTTGTGGGGAGTTTCATTGTCGGCTTCCGCGCCGATGAGCTCAATCGTAACCGCGGACTCTTTTTCTCGCTTCTCGAAAAACTTGCCGAGCTCCTCAGCGATGCCGGCTCGGCCGACGCGCTGGAAGCCCGCATCGGTCTCACTCGCGAAGCCGCCGACACTGGGCGGCTGCGTCTTGCGCTTCAGCTGACGGCAAACGGGAATTCTCTCGCGCAGGCGGAAATGCGCTGGGCGCTCGGCCTGGTTCATGTTCAGCAGGCGCTTCTCTTCACTTCGCGCTACTTCCGGCAACAATTCGCCGCACGAAATGACTGAGCTGCCTGAACGGGCCTTCGACCCGCTGAGATGCGGAGCGCGATTCGCATTCAAAACAGAGTAACTAGGAGACGAAGCAGCACCCAACGCGCGTGCTACCTTCGGATGTGTGGTGCGACCAGACCGTACGCAGGTTCACCCGTACCGGCGGCAAAATCGGCACATGGAGCACGGCCAGCGTGCTGGTTGGAAGTTCTTCCTCCGACTCGAACTCCAGCGCAACCCCGCCAAAGCCCAGATCGAGCACGCGCGCGCGGCGCTGGTCTCCTTCCCCTATTAGTGCATAAGCGTTCGTTCCCGCCATTGAGACGCGCTCAGCCTTCCGCTGTTGCGCGTACGGCGGCACAGGCGGCATCGTCTGTGCGGAGGCATCCGCCGTCGCCATCGGAGCCGCGACTGCTGGTTCGGCCGGTTCCGCGGGCTTCTTGAATTCGATCGGCGTGGGCCGCGGCGCGGCTGGCGTTTTTTCTGCGGGCGCTGCCGTTCGCAGCGGCTCGCGGGTCTCTGGCCGATCCGCTATCGCCGCCGCACCTGCACCCCGGTTGTGATTCGTGTGTTTCAACCGGTAGAGGCGCTCATCGGCGATACGCACAAGCGACTCAGTTTGCTCGCCGTCATGGGGGTAGGTTGCGACGCCGTGATCCATGCTTACGGCGACCGAGAGCTGCAACTGCTGGAGCGCATCGGCGAACACGCTCTCGACGCGTCGGCTTAATGCCAGCCCCTGCGCGGCGTCGGTCTGCGGCAAGATCAGAGCGAATTCGTCGCCGCCGATTCGAAAGGCTGAATCGTACGTGCGCAAGGATTTTTTCAGCGTGTCGGCGGCTGCGCGGAGCACTTCGTCGCCTCGCGGATGCCCGTGCTTGTCGTTCACTTCCTTAAAGCGGTGCAGATCGAGTATCACCAGCGAGAGCTGCTGGCCGTAGCGCCGCGCTCGTGTCAACTCTTTCTCGAGCGATTCGCTGAAGAGCCGGCGATTGTAAAGACCCGTGAGCGGATCGGTCACGGCGTTGAGTTGCAATCTTTTCAGCTCGTCGTATTCGAGCACGACGGGAACATGCAGCAAATTTCCGGAGGAGAGAACATCCATCAGGGAAGTCTTCAACGAGACGGGCCGGCCGAGTCGCTCGCTCATCTCCCGGCGCCGCTGCAGCATTTCCTCCCACAACTGCAGACACTGGCTCTCGCGCAGATCCAGCCGGGAGATCGTTCGAAAATACCGCTGCAGGAATTGACCCCGCGCTGGTAAATCGAGCGATTCCAGCGTGTCCGCAAGGAGCTCGAGATAGGAATCCTCGGTACTCAACCGAGGTGCCGGCGAGGCACCACTGCTGGGCATCTTAATGTGTCCACCTGACCTCTGCCTCTCCCCACGGGGTCAGGGGGAAGGCACATCGTGCTAAGGCCATTGGGAGCAAACCGAAGACCAATTTTACACGTTTTCGGAGATTTCTGCCGCTAAGCCGCCTCGGTCTGTCTGGATTCTATCTGGACGGGTTTTCAAGCACATGCAGCTTCCAAAACGCTCTCGATTGGCCTCCTGCGCGGGTCTCCCCTCTCCTGGGACAACGAATTTCCTTTTTTGTTCCCAGAATACCCGTCCCTGGTGCCGGCTATTCCAACGGACGAAGAAACTCGACCCCGATCAGGCGCAACTCTCCGGATGGCTCTTGGCGTTTGACCCGGGCAGGGATGGGCGGCGTTTCGGCAGGGATGGTGCTCGAGAAAACCGAAGAAGGGGCGGGAAAGGTCAATTGCACCACCTGATCCGGTCGCATTACATGGGTTGACGCGATGCACGCACCGGAGGCGCTGATATTCAACGTTTTCGTGAGTTCGACAAAGTCCGCACCGCCAACCTCGACGCCGCGCACGAACACCGGCACTTGAAGCCGGATTCGTTGCGACCGACGTGGTGTTTCTTGACTCAACCGAAGCCTTTCCTGTGTAGATTCCGTTTTCAAGAGAGTCCCCTCTGGTACTGGCGAGCTAGTACCGAAAGCAGCAGATCTGTGGCCAGTCTCCTCTCCAGAATACCCATTCTAAGAGCCGCGTTTTCTTACGCTTGACCATCCTCTCAACCTGGCATCCCGTCCCTCTGGGAAGAACGGATTCAGCTATGTCTATTCCCGTTCCGGAAATGTGCAAGTGGAACGTTTTTACCATTGACTCTCCATCGCCTTACTGCGAGGATGGGCACCCCTGAGGAAAATATTTTCCATAACCCGTAATTGGGGTGTGAGAGGTATGGCCACTAGAGCCCTCAAATCCGCGCTCTTAGAACCGCAAGGCACTCAATCTGTCTCTCTTGCACTGGTTTCCTCTCTGCTGGACACCCTCGACAAACCGCTCCTCCTCGCGGAGCGCACTGGCCGGCTAATACTCGCCACGGTACAGGCGCGGCAGTCTCTCAACGAACAGGGGCTCTTGGAGTTGGATCGTGTCAATCTCTTCAGCGACCTGTTGCGGCGCGATTCTAAGGACATCTTCGCACAAATCGAGATGGGTCAGCAGGAAGTGGAATTGGATCTCACGCGCGGAGACATCATCTTTGAAGCCCGAATTCAATGGCTCCCGGAGCCAGACTGGTTTGTCGTGCAGTTTCAACAGAAGACCGAGCAAACCGCGCCTGATGCGACACCCACGCAGCTCACCGTACAGGAGCTTCTGCAGGAACGGGAAATCACCTATCGCAATCTTCTCGCTGCGTATCTCCGCCTCCAGGAAGTGAATCGCCAGAAAACGGTTCTCCTCGGTTCGGCCGCACACGAGTTGAAGACCCCGCTCGCGGTTATCAAGGGATATTACGATCTATTGTTGACGGGCTCGATTGGCCGCTTGACGCAAAAACAGCGCGACATCCTCGAAGAGTCGAAAGAGAGCTGTGAGCGGGTCGTTCGGCTCGTCTCCATGTTCTTGAACTACTCCGCTCTGGAAAGCGG
>Ga0209056_10005685_pt1 | contig 12953 bp, 12 predicted proteins | sample GraSoiAngelo_114_FD_185876 | JGI IMG/M metagenome (GOLD analysis project Ga0209056, IMG submission 185876) | Grasslands soil microbial communities from the Angelo Coastal Reserve, California, USA - 14_0903_13_40cm (SPAdes) (version 2) | ecosystem: Environmental > Terrestrial > Soil > Grasslands... | reverse complement strand
GCGAAATTCAACGGCGCGCACGGAGTGACGCGCCCTACCCCTGATGCTTTGCGCGTCAATGCTGGTAGGGCGGGCAGTCCTCTGCACGCCGAGGCCCGCCACAACGTTCCCGCCCAAGTTGTCAGCGCCTGTGGCCTGAGATAATGTTCCAGCTTAAAGAGCTTCTACGCCCGAATGCTTTTTCACCAAGCGATCATTGCTCCATGACGACGGCTGACATTGTCTTCGCCCAGCCGGGCAATCCCGACAGGCTGCGGGATTACGAACAAGATGCGCGGACGGTTTTCTGGGCGCTGCTTGCGGCGATTCTAATTCATTTGCTTGTTGCCTTTTTGCTCGCTGCGTTCAGCGGCTTTTTTTCGCCCAGTCTTCCCGCGCCTGAGAAACCGGTTGAACTGACCTTCATGGATCTGTCGCCGGCATCAATGGCTTCGAAAAATTCCGCGTTTATTGAGACGGACGAATCAAAAAAAGCGCCCGAGCCAAAGGACAAGACATTTGAATCGAACGCCAATTCGATTGGAGCCAGCGAGCTGGCTGCTGCCGGCGAATTGCCGTTGCCGTCGCAGGCCGGGAAAGACCGCCCGTTGATGGACTTCGAAACAAATCCCCATTCACTCGAAACGAAGGGCGCACAGCCGCAGCAGAACGCGTCGTCGCAACAGAATGCCCCGCCTGCTGCGCAACCAGCCGCTCCCGTCACTGCCGCGGAGCAATTTGCGTTACTCACACAAAAATCAGCGGCAGCGCTCGATGCAGCGACTGCATCGTCGCAGGCACAATCGGCGTATCGTCGCCAAAAGGAGCGGAATCACATCGCTGGGAACATCTCGAATCGCGGAATTTCATCCGTGAATGCCTTAGGCACACCGCTTGGCCGTTATCAGAAGATCGTGGCAGATTCCATCGGCTCACGGTGGTATACGTACGTCGATCAGAAGCGTGATTTGATCAACATCGGGACGTTGCGCCTGCGATTCGTCATCGACCGAAGCGGACGAGTAAAGAATCTTAAAGTTACCGAAAACAGTTCGAACGAGGCGTTCGCCAGCGTCTGTGTGCAATCGGTGCTCGAAGCGCACCTCCCACCGATTCCTGAGGATGTGGCGCAGAATTTGCCGCCTGAAGGCTTGGAAGTGGAAGGACTCGGGTTCATTATTTTTCCTAACGGATGATCATCGCCTGGATCATTGCCGAAACGGCGGGAATCGTGGATGTCGTGCTCGGGTTTTTCGCGAGAGGCGGCCTTTTCATGTGGCCGCTGCTGGCGTGTTCGATTGTGTCGGTGACGATCATGATTTTGCGCGGCCTGGCCTTGCGACGGAAGGTTGTCATGCCGTCTGCGATCGAAGCGGAAATCGAGCGTCTGGCTCCGGGCGAAAGTCCTGAACGGCTATCACGGATTGTGTATCATGATCCGTCGTCGCTGGCGCGAATCACGCGTGTGGCGTTGCAGCATCTGCGTGGCCCGCGTTCAGAAAACGTTGAAGTGGTTCAAACACGCGCGCGGCACGAGATGGTGCGACTGGAGCGCGGCCTCATCATTCTCGAAGTCATCGTTGGCATTGCGCCGTTGCTCGGATTGATCGGCGCTGTTTCGGGGTTGGTGCATGTTTTTTCTCATCTCGGCTTGAGTTCCGGCGCATCGGATACGCGCCAGATCGCGCTCGGCATCGCCGAAGCGTTGAACGCAACTGTGTTTGGGCTTTCGATTGCCGTGCCGACGTTGATCGGGTTCACCTATTTTTCTCGAAAAGTGGAAGTGATGTCGGTCGAGATGGAAACGCTTGTCCTTGAATTGATCAACAATTGCTATTACGGCCGCAGCACGCGCGAACACAAGACAGCGCAGATTCCGACCTCAGTCGCGTGAAGCGGGCGACGCATTTGATCGCATGAAGTTTGCAGTCCGAAAGCGGCGAGCGCCCATCATTATCATCGTTTCGCTCGTCGATATTCTCATCATCCTCCTGATATTTTTTGTCGTCTCCACCACGTTCAAAAAAGATCAGCCGGAGGTCCAGATTAATTTGCCTGAATCCAAGACCGCGCAGAAACGGCCGTCTGAGCTCGATCACGCGATCGTGAGTATCGATCAAAATGACGAAATCAAGCTGGATGGACGAGCCATAAACGTGGATGAACTAGAAGCCGCGGTGCGCGATTTGCCGGAAGAGCGCAAATCAACGCTGGCGTTGCAGGCAGACAAGAAAGCGTCTTTCGGCACGATCATTAAGGTGATGGACGCATTGAAGCTGGCCGGCGTTAGAAATTTGCCGGCGTTCACGCGCGAGGAAGGACAATGATCCTGGCGATCTTGCAGTACGGCGACCCGATTCTGCGCGCCAAAGGTGAACGGATCGAGAAAATCGATGAGCTAGTTCGCGAGCTGGCGGCCAATATGATCGAGACGATGCACGAAGCGCACGGCGTCGGGCTGGCTGCGCAGCAGGTCGGTGAAGCGTTGCAACTCACGGTGCTGGATGTTTCAGCCGTGGAAGACCGGCCAAGCACGCTCAAGCTCAGTGGCAAAGACGTCGATCCGAAGAGTGCGATGCCGATCGTGTTGATCAATCCGGAAATCGAGCTGCGCGGCGAGACCGAAGTAGGCGTGGAAGGTTGCTTAAGCTTTCCCGAGATCACTGGCGACATTGAACGGGCGCAATCCGTGCTGGTGCGCGCGCAGACGTTGGAAGGGGAGATGTTTCAAATCGAGGCGAGCGGACTTTTGGCGCGCGCGATCCAACACGAGCACGATCATCTCCACGGAGTCTTGTTTATCGATCGGATGAGCTCCGCGGCAAAGGCAGCGTTGTCGAGTCGCCTGAAACGGTTGCAAAAGGAAACCAGACGCGGCATCCGGCATCGCGAACCGCTCGTGAGCGAGACGGTGCTGTAACAGCTCTAATAAAGACGCGTTTTCGAACGCTGTAGCGTCCGCTGTCCTCAGCGGAACTGGCCTTGCCGTGCGAAAAGGGATTTGCGCTGAGGACAGCGCACACTACAGCGCGTTTTGTCGGGAATTATTTCGTGAGAAATCCGGTTAACGGACTCGTGGCCGATGCTGCGTTGAGTTTTTCGGCTAATCCAATTTCGCGCGCTTCACGTCCTGCTTCGATGGCTTTTTTGAATGCTTTTGCCATTCGAACCGGATCGGACGCGATTGCGATAGCGGTATTCACGAGCACCGCGTCGGCGCCCATTTCCATTGCTTCAGCGGCGTGACTGGGCGCGCCAAGTCCTGCATCCACAACAACCGGCACGATGGCCTGTTCGATGATGATCTCGATTTGCGCGCGGGTCTGAATGCCGCGGTTGCTTCCGATCGGCGAGCCTAGCGGCATCACAGTGGCCGTGCCGATGTCCTGCAATCGCTTTGCCAGCACGGGATCGGCGTTGATGTACGGCAGAACAGTGAACCCTTCCTTCACCAAAATTTCCGCTGCCGCGAGTGTCTCAACAGGATCCGGCAGCAAATAACGCGGGTCTGGATGAATCTCGAGCTTGATCCACGTCGGCAAACCTGCGCTCGCCGCCAGGCGCGCAAGGCGCACGGCCTCCTCCGCATTTCGGGCGCCGCTGGTGTTTGGCAGAAGCAGAAAACGTTTGGGATCGATAAAGTCGAGAATGTTCGCAAACGGATCGTGTTTGCCTGAGAGATCGGCGCGACGGAGTGCGACGGTGACCAACTCGGTGCCGCTGGCGATGAGTGCGTCCCGCATCAACTCGTTCGACGCAAATTTGCCAGTGCCAACCAGCAGACGCGATGCGAACTCGCGATCGGCGATCTTCAGTTTCGAGGGCTTATCAGCCATGGGAAAGGATACGCGAATTCACCGGCACGCGCGAATATCCATCTCTGGGGAGCACAGGCCGCTGGCCTGTAGCATTCGGCTGCCAGCCGAATGTATCTAGCATACTCCACTTAACATCGCGCTAAGGTGTTCGCGGCAAGCTGCCGCGAACTGCAGGCCAGCGGCCTGCGCTCTCCGGAAATGAAATGCAAGCGCCACTTTTTGGTTGTACGTGGTACGTACGGACGCCATATTTCCTTCGATGACCAAATTTGATCTTCGCAGGCAGGATTGTATCACGGGAATGTCGCGGCTCGCGGAGGAAAACATTGATCTTGTGATGACGTCGCCGCCGTACAATCTCGGAATTAGCTACGGTCGATATTCTGACCGCCAGGACCGGGCATCGTATTTAGGTTGGTGCGGTGAATGGGCAGGACAAGTCCGGCGCGTGTTAAAACCGGACGGCTCGTTCTTTCTCAACATCGGCGCCGCGCCGTCGAACCCGATGCTGCCCCACGAAATTGTGATGACGTTGCGCGAGTTTTTCGTGCTGCAAAACACGATTCACTGGATCAAATCCATTGCCATCAACACTGTTGAGGAAAGAACCACCGCGCTCCACCCTCACCTTAATCCTCTCAGCGCTCCGCCAGGTCGCGATCCCAGCCCGGACGCGAAGCGCCAGGTGAGGGTCGAAGGCGGAGTCAAAACGTTTGGCCATTTCAAGCCGATCAATTCGCAGCGATTTCTGAACGATTGCCACGAATACGTTTTCCATTTCACAAGGTCGGGTCGCGTCGAACTGAATAGGCTTGCGCTTGGCGTGCCGTATCAAGATAAGAGCAACATCGCGCGCTGGCGTCATACTCAGGGAGACGATTTGCGTTGTCGCGGGAACACGTGGTTTGTGCCTTACCAAACAATTCAAAGTCGCGAGAAAGAGCGTCCGCATCCCGCGACCTTTCCAGTTCAACTCGCCGAATGGTGTATCAAATTGCATGGAGCGTCGCACGTCGAGACCATGCTTGATCCGTTTCTCGGCATCGGTAATTCCGCGGTCGCAGCGCAGCGCTGTGGCGTCGGAAGATTTCTCGGATTTGAAATCGACGAAGCTTATCTGGGGGAAGCGAAACGGCGAATTGCTAGCTGTCGCGGCGGTCGATCTCGAAAGTGAAATTCACCTGGCGAGCAACGACAGCACAGCACCCGCGACTTCGTCGACGCTGAGAGCTTTCATGCAGCGGAAATCGATCGGACATTCGCGAAGAAAACAGGGGCTGCATTCGACATGGTGCCGCAAAATAATGTGCCCGTTGCCGAGCGGCCCAGTCAGGCGCGGTTCGGTCGAGCCGAAAATGGCGACCACCGGCACGCCGAGTAACGCGGCCAGGTGCATCGTGCCCGTATCGTTGGTGAGTAGCAAACGGCACTGGCGCAATTCGTTGATAAGTTGATCAAGCGTGGTCTGGCCAATCAGGTTCACGCAATGATCGCCGATCGCAGCGGCGATCTGTTCGCCTATTGCGGCGTCGTTCTTCGTCCCAAGCAGAATCCATTGCGCCGATGATTGCGCGGTTATCTTTGCCGCAGCCTCAGCGAAGCGCTCGGGCAACCATCGCTTGGCCGGGCCGTATTCCGCGCCAGGACAAAGACCGATTTTGAGAGGTTGATAGTTGATAGTTGATAGTTGATCGGAATCCGACATTTGAGCGTTGAGCGTTAGACGTGGGACGTTGGGCGTTTTTTCTGTTTCTGCTCCGCATTCGTGCGCGATCCGAAGAAAACGGAGCGAATGATGTTCCGGCGGCCCGGGCTTTCTTGGCTCGCGAACGATTTGGTTGACGAGCCAACTACGCCGATGGCCGCGATAGCCGACTCGTCGCTGAATTCCGCTCAGCCAGGATTCAAGTGCGACGCGCAACGAATTCGGGAAGAGAATCGCGACATCAAAAGGCATTCGTTGCTTGAGCAGCCGGACAACTGGAAGAAATGAATCGTTTGGCAAAGGAATGATCGCGTCCACTTCCGGAATGAGCTTCCACATCGGCGCGATCTTGTCAGGCGCAGCGATTGTCACGTGAACGTCGGGACGCCCGCCCTTGATCGCTCGGACTGCCGGCACGCTTATGACGGCGTCTCCCAGCCAGTTACTTGAACGAATCAGAATTCGAAATGGCTTCAGGTCACGAGCGGAAATTCCCGGCGGCAAATAAACTCCGCGTTTATAGTGAGCGAGAAGAAAATTCGGTTCAGGCGTTTTCCAACGATTGTGCACCCAAAACCAGTCTTCGGGCGCGCGGCGAATTTGTTGCTCGATCACTTGACTTATTTTCGACGTCAGCACCGCAACAGAAGCGCCGGTCTGATCGAACCGCTCAGTAAACACCATGCGCCAGCGCGCGCGTCCGGTGGTGTAAACTCCAGCGGCAATCAGCGCCGCCCGTGTACGCTTGGCGAGGAGAGCTGGCAAGGGGGAGGTGGATGCAAGCCGCCCGAAAAATGGCGTCCACACGCCGTGATCGCCGGCGTGTTGGTCCGATAAAACGCCGACGCCGCCGCCGGAACGCAACAAGTCGATCACCGGCTCGAAGCCATCGTGGCGATCGAATACCTCCAATCCAGTTTGGGTCCGCGTCCGCCGCACGTGTTGGTCAATAAAACGGTTGCCCAACCCCTGGTACACACTCGCGTTTCGAACAAACCCGACGAACTTCGGCATTAATTGCGCGAACACTTCCCAAGTTCCGAGGTGACTTATAACGAGCACTACCGGAACGCCCGCGCGAAATTCGCGTGCCATCGACTCGATATTTTCGACCTCGACACGCTCGAGGATTTTCTCCGGCGGCATCTGCGTGAGTTTTGCACTGCAGAGCAGATTGGCACCGAGCCGCCGGAAGTGCTGGCGCACAAGGTCACGCAATTCGCGCGGCGACTTTTCATTCGCAAACGCAATTTCAAGGTTGCGCGTTGCCAGACGCCGATATTTCCCGGAAAAAGCCCACGCGCAAACTCCGAGGAATTGCCCGAAAGCAAAGAGAAACGGCAACGGCAGCGCGGCGACGACCGCTGAGCCGGCGCGATAAAGGAGGTAAACGACAAAATCGAACATTGCGGAGCGGGCGGTGTCCCGGATGGCGCGGCAGGGTAGATTTGCCTGCAGCGTGCTTCAACCAATATAATGTCGCGGTGTCGTCGCCGTCTTCTGATTCTTTCGATTCCGATACCGTGGCTGAACTCAACGCCAAGCTGCGCGGTTTGCAGCGTACCCTTCACATGCGCGGCGCGGAACTGGAAGAGGCCCACCGTCACATAGCTGGACTAGAAGAGAAGCTTTTGAAGCTCAAAGAATACCAGCGTGAACTGAAGCGGCTGAAAGAGGAGAGGCAACGCCTGCGCAAGTCAGCCGAGCGCAGAGTAGGCCAGATATTAGTCGCGCCTTATCGTCTTCCAACACGACTGGCGAAAACAGCCTGGAAAAGATTTAATCGCAAGCGGAAAAGGCTTGCGACAACCGAATACCAGAAGTGGTTCGAGCAGCATCGCGCGAAGGCGCAGGATTTGCAGCGGATGCGTGACGAGGCGCGGACTTTCGCGTCCCGCCCGCTGATTAGCATTATCACGCCAGTTTTCGATACGCCCGTGTCGCGCCTTGAGGAAGCCCTCGCATCAGCACTGGAGCAAGCGTACGAAGACTGGGAGCTCTTACTTATTGATGATGGATCGACGGACCTCGATTTGCTCCGGATGCTGCCTGATCTTGCCGGGCGCGACCGGCGAATCGTACTGGCAAGACTCGGAAAACATGAAGGCATTTCTGCTGCGTCGAATCGGGGACTCGATCTCGCGCGCGGGGAATGGGTCACTTTTCTTGACCACGACGACGTGCTTGAGCCGGATGCGCTTTTTCAAATTGTGAGGCTTTTGCAGACGCATCCCGATGCCGATCTGATCTATAGCGACGAAGACAAGCTCGCGGAAAATGGGTTCGAAGCGCCAGTGTTCAAACCGGATTGGTCGCCCGACTTTTTTCTCTCCTACAATTACATTGGCCATCTAACGGCAATCCGTCGCGAGCTGCTGGAGAAAGCCGGCGGGTTCCGTTCGGAATTCGATGGCGCACAGGACTACGACCTTTTTTGCCGCGTGACCGAACTAACCAGCCGAATTCGTCACATTCCGCGGGTCCTTTATCATTGGCGCCGAAGCGAAAGCTCCAGCGCCATCAGTGTCCGCCAAAAACCGGGACAGCTCGATGCTTCGCGGCGCGCCATTGAAGATCATCTGAAGCGTCGCGGCGAAACAGCGCACGTTGCCGTGGACTGGCGCACTCACGCGTTTCGCATCAGACGCGAACTGTCGGAACCGAAAAAGATTTCCATTGTCATTCCGAATTCTCACGGTGAAGAGGCGCTCGCGCGATGTGTTGAAAGTCTGACGACTAAAACAGACTACCCGGATTATGAAATTCTCATCGTCCAGAGTAACAACTCCCCAGGCGCGCCCCGTTGCTTGTCGGGTTTCCCGCATCGTCTGCTGCAATTCTCCGGTCCTCCGAACGAGTCAGCAGCCAAAAATTATGGAGCAAAGGAAAGTGATGCGCCCTGGCTTCTTTTCCTCGACGACACGGTCGAAATCGTCGATCCGGACTGGCTCACGATCATGGCCGAGCACGTCCAGCGACCAAAGGTCGGAGCAGTAGGCGCACGTTTGTTGAACGCAAGCGGCACGGTTGAGCACGCGGGAATTGTGGTGGGCGTGAACGGAACTGCACAGCCGGCCTTTCGCGATTTCCCGGCGGAACATCCCGGGGTGAATCGGCAGTCGCAAATAACTCGCAATTGCAGCGCAGTGTCGAGCGCGTGCATGCTAACGCGGCGTGAAGTTTTCGAGGAGGCTGGAGGATTTGACGAGGGCCTGTCAGACGCGCTCGCCGACGTCGATCTTTGCCTCAAAATCCGGCGCGCAGGTTACCTGATCGTTTACACTCCGTTTGCCAAGCTCTACTGGCATCAAGCGCAGTCTGACAAAATGGAGGCCGGCGGCGATGCGATCTTGCGACAGCGTTGGGCGAACGTTTTGGAGCGCGATCCTTATTATAATCCAAATCTTTCTCGCGAACGCGCCGATTTCTCGCTAGAACTCCGCCTGTAGATAGTCCTGTCATGTTGAGCGAAGCGAAACATCTCTGGCACCTTCTCGTCGGCGGACGAACTGGAAGTGATCCGAGATTGAAAGCCGGGCCTCGCGGACTTCGTCCACTGCGTTGCAGTTTCGCTCCGCTCAGAATGACACAGTCGCTGATTGAATGAAAACATGAACAAGCGCGAAGAAGATCTGTGGCAGGGCCTCGACCCCGGCGCTCGAAACGCACTCACCGCTCGTGATTATGGCACGGCCTCCTTCGCGCAGGAGCTGGCGCTACGAGGTGTGGACGCGGGCGAACTCGCGGCCGCCGACAAGAACCAGCGCGAGATCAAAGAAGCTTGGATACCGGGCGTGGAAATTTTCCCGCGAAAAATTCACCCACAGCGTCATCGTGGGTGCTTCGGGGAATTTGTACGGCGCGACGAAGGAATTCTAGCGCGGATAGGTCTTTGGCCGAAACAATGGTCGGCCGCGCGCATGTTTGCGAACACCGCGAAAGGTTTCCACGTACATCCACCGAGTGTTCCGGAAGGAAGCGCCGCGGCCGATTGGTTGCGCCGTTTGTTCGTCGATGAACCGGAAAATTATTCGTTGCGCCGCTACGATGACGAGCAATGGGATGTGATGTTTTTTTTGGAGGGACGCGTTGAGATGATTTTGTGCGACATCCGAACGGGGTTGCGGCGGCGAGTGATGCGATTCTTCGTCGACGGTGACAATCATCGTGGCAACCACAACGTCGGCGTTGTGATTCCGCCGGGCGTGGCGCACGCGATTCGCGCCGAAGGCGCGGAAGATGTCATCATGGTTTACGGAACCAGCACGATTTTCCATCCCGAATTCGAGGGACGTATCGCGAGCGAAATCGAAAGCGCCGAGTTGCCGGAATCCTGGCAGAAGTTCTTGGATCAATCAGGAAAGTAGGAAAACAGGAACTGATTATTGCCTTTCCTGCTCTCCTGTTTTCTTGATTCAATTTTTTCCTGAATGAAGCGAAGCTTCGATCCGGCCGTTCTGGAAATGATGGACCGACCGCAACCGGTTTCGCCCGAGTTGGAGCACGACCTTGAACGGCTTCGGCAACTTAATCGCTGGTTCGGCAGCCACCGTCTCATTTCGACTTTCATGCGGCGCTGGATAATGCCGGGCTCGCAAATGCGCGTTGTCGATCTTGCCACGGGTTCGGGCGACATTCCGCGGTTGCTCGTGGATCACGCGCGAAAGATTGGCGCGCAAATCGAGATCGATGCGGTCGATCAGCAAGCTGCGACGCTGGAAATAGCCCGGAGATTGAGCGCCGAGTACCCTGAAATTTCCTACCATGCAGCAAACATTCTGGAATGGGATTGCGCCGAACGCTACGACATCGCGCTTTGTTCATTAGTTCTTCATCATTTCAGCAATGATGACGCTGTAAGTGTGCTGCGGCGGTGCCGAGAATTGTCGAAGAGATTTGTGCTGGTGTCGGATTTGCGGCGCGGATTCCTGCTCCGGGCGGGCGTTTACATGCTGACCGCAGTTATATTTCGCGAACCGATGACGCGCTTTGACGCGCGTCTTTCCGCCCAACGCGCATTTTCATTTGTCGAAATGCGCGAGCTCGCGATCCAGGCGGACTGGAAAAATTTCGTGCACAAGAAATTTCGGTTCGCGAGGCAGGCAGTTTGGCTGGAGTGATTGCCCCGAATTGCTCTTGAAAGTTTTGTCAGGTCGGGAGTTTAATGGACTGAACCATTAAACACCGAAGCTTATGCCGTTACTGAAACCAGATCCCACGTTTTATCCCTCGCCACGCCTGGCAATGCAGGCTCCTCCGGAAAAACACGCGTTCGTCGCCGCGCTAAATCCTCCTGGCAGCAAACTGAACGATGCGCTGCTGGTTGTTGATGTCGATCCCGAGTCGTCCACGTACGGTCAGCGTGTCGGGGAGGTCAGGATGCCGAAGTTTGGTGATGAGCTGCATCATTTCGGATGGAACGCGTGCAGTTCGGCGCTGTGTCCGTACGCGCCGCATCCGCACGTCGAACGGCGGTACCTGGTTGTGCCGGGGATCCGGTCTTCGCGGATTCACATTATCGACACGAAACCCGACCCACGGAAACCACAGATCGTGAAAGTCATCGAGCCAGAAGAAGTTTTCGCGCGCGCGAATTATTCGCGCCCGCACACGATTCACTGCGGTCCGGAAGCTATTTACGTGAGCGCACTCGGCACGCCGAACGGCGACGGCCCCGGCGGCATCTTCATGCTCGATTGTGAAACATTCGAGGTTCTCGGTGAGTGGGAGGTTGACCGCGGCCCGCAATTTTTGCATTACGATTTTTGGTGGCACCTCGGGTTCGACACGTTGCTCAGCAGTGAATGGGGCACGCCGAACATGATCGAAAACGGCGTGCAACCCGACCTGTTGTTAGGCGGTAAATACGGGCATCAAATGCATGTGTGGGATCTGCGCCGGCGACGACATCTCCAGACGCTCGATTTAGGCAGCGAACAACAAATGGTGCTCGAGATGCGACCCGCGCATGACCCGAGGAAAGCTTACGGGTTCGTCGGGGTGGTGGTTTCACTGAAGGACTTATCGGCGTCAGTTTGGCTGTGGCATCGTGGTAACGGCGCGTGGGACCTGAAGAAAGTGGTCGAGATTCCCGCCGAACCGGCCGAGCCGGAAAAGTTGCCGGCGATGCTTAAAGATTTCAAAGCTGTGCCGCCACTCGTGACGGACATCAATTTGTCGCTGGACGACAAATTTCTTTACGTTTCGTGCTTTGGAACAGGCGAATTTTTGCAATACGACGTTTCTGATCCATTCAATCCGAAAAAGACCGGCTCGGTGCGCATCGGCGGCATCGCCAATCGCACGGCGCATCCGAAGACGCCGGATCAATCGCTCGCGGGCGGACCGCAAATGGTGGAGGTCAGCCGGGACGGGAAGCGAATCTATTTTACTAACTCCCTTTATGCGGCATGGGACGAGCAATTTTATCCCGACGACGTTGGCAGTTGGATGGTGAAACTTGATGCTGATCCCAACGGCGGCATCGCGTTCGACAAAAACTTTTTCGTTGAGAGCAACGACTATCGCGTTCATCAAGTTCGCCTCGAAGGAGGCGATTCCTCGAGCGATTCCTATTGTTTTCCGTGAGCGACCTCTGGCCGTGGCTGGCGGTCTTTGGGTTGGGTATTTTTCACGGAATCAATCCAGCCATGGGATGGCTGTTTGCCGTCGCGCTTGGCTTGCAGGAGCAAAAGCGCGTGGCGGTATTTCGCGCGCTGCCGCCCATGGTGCTGGGGCACGCGCTCTCGATTGGCATTATCATCGCAGCGGTTCTCATTGCCCGCGTCAGTCTGCCGCATCCCACTCTGAAAATTACCGCTGCCGGGATCCTCTTTGCATTCGGCTTTTATCGGCTTTTGCGTTCGCGTCATCCGAACTGGGTCGGGATGCGAGTCGGCTTTTTCGATTTGACCCTTTGGTCTTTCATAATGGCGTCAGCCCACGGCGCTGGCTTGATGCTCGTCCCGTTTTTTCTGCAATCGCCGACTGGGCAAACCGCAAATCACCATGAGGGTCACCAAATGCACGCATTGGCATTCGCGAATTTTAGCGCGCCTTCTCTGCTCATCGCGTCGGTCGTAGTCCACACATTGGGGTATCTTATAACGACGGCGCTGGTCGCGATTGTAGTTTACGAAAAACTTGGAGTCGCGATATTGCGCCGTGCGTGGTTCAACATCGATTTGGTCTGGATGCTCGCACTGATGATCACCGGCATCTTTATCCTGTTTTTTTGAGTTGCGAGCGTTATCATTTCCGTCGTTCGCACAGTACAACCCCTCCAGTAATGTCATTCTGAGCGAAGCGAAGAATCCCGGATTGGTTTTGGACCCATTCGCCCAATCGTAAATGAATCAGAGATGTTTGAAAGCCTGGCCTCATGCTTCGCATTTCGTTGCAGCGCTCCGCTCAACATGACAGAGCCATTCATTGAGATGAGTTCCAGAGGC
>Ga0209056_10005684_pt1 | contig 12954 bp, 5 predicted proteins | sample GraSoiAngelo_114_FD_185876 | JGI IMG/M metagenome (GOLD analysis project Ga0209056, IMG submission 185876) | Grasslands soil microbial communities from the Angelo Coastal Reserve, California, USA - 14_0903_13_40cm (SPAdes) (version 2) | ecosystem: Environmental > Terrestrial > Soil > Grasslands ... | reverse complement strand
GCGGCAGACCGCGGGGGACGCTCTACGGCGTTTACGCGATGTTGGAGGAGAAATTCGGTGTGCGCTGGTTCACGCCGGAGTTTGAGGTCGTGCCGAAACTGCCGCGCGTCCGTCTGCCGAATCTGAGCGAAACACAGATTCCCGCTCTCGAGTATCGCGAAGTGTACTGGACCGAGATGATGCGCGACGCCGACTTCGCCGCGCGGCACCGGTTGAACGGGAACCATTATCGGCTCGCCGACAAGCACGGCGGTCGCGCGGCGGTTTACTATCCGTTCGTGCACAGCTTCGATATGCTCCTCCCGCGTGAGCTCTACCAGGAGCATCCCGAATACTTCCCGCTCATCGACGGCAAACGCAAAGACGGCTACGTGCAGCGCTGCTTGTCCAACCCCGACGTTTTGAAGATCGCCATCGACCGCGTGCGCCAATGGCTGAAGGAGCATCCCGAAGCGACCATCATCAGCGTCTCACAAAACGACACGTTCAATTATTGCCAGTGCGCGAAGTGCAAGGCGTTGGACGACGCGGAGGGCAGTCCGGCGGCGTCCCTCCTGCGATTCACGAATGCAATTGCCGAGGACGTCGAGCGCGACTATCCGAACGTGCGCATTGATACGCTCGCCTATCAATACAGCCGCAAGCCGCCGAAGACGCTGCGCCCTCGCCACAACGTGATCGTGCGTCTGTGTTCGATTGAGTGTTGCTTTGCGCATCCGCTGGAGGCGTGTTCGTCGCCCGAGAACCAGCGCTTCCGCGACGACATCATCGCCTGGCAGCCGGTCGCGCCGCTGCTTTATGTCTGGGACTACACGCCGAACTTCTCGCATTATCAGCAGCCCTTTCCGAACTTCGACGCGCTCCAGCCCAACGTGCAGTTCTTTGTCAAACACGGCGTGAAAGGGCTGTTCGAGGAGGGCAACTATTCGGGCGGAGGCAATGGCGAGATGGGGCCGCTGCGCGCCTACGTCCTGGCAAAACTGCTGTGGAACCCGTACGCCGACGTGCAGCAGCACATCGCTGAATTTCTTGGGGCTTACTACGGCAAAGCCGCGAATAACATCCGCGCTTACCTCGAGCTGTTGCGCCGGCAGGTGCGCGAGAAGGGATATCACGCCCATATTTACGACCCGCCGACGGCGCCTTACTTGAGCGACGAAGTCATTAACGGCGCCGAAAAGCTGTTCGACCAGGCCGAGCAGGTGGCGGAGGACGATAGATTTCGCTTCCGTGTTCAGGTGGCTCGCCTCCCGATCTGGTATCTGAAACTGGCGACCAACCGGGTCACCGGAGACGCGAAGGCCGAACTGCTGCGCCGCTTTCTGTCAGTCGCGCGCAAGGCCGGCATCAGCAACATCAGCGAGAGCCGCAGCCTGGACGATTGGGCCAAGCGGATGGGGGCTGAGTGAAGCAGCTGAACTTTGATTGCGGCTTCGCCGCGCCGGGGGACTTTCGTCGTTTGGCCGCAGCGAGGACTTGCGTTGCCCAAGACTCCACTGGGATCACTCTTTCCTTGTCCTCGGCGGCTCCGGGACTACATTGAAAGGCGCACGAACGAGTATTCTTACGAGACGCGTTCACGACTCACGAAAAATTATGCATGCGGAACTTGAACAACTGCTGGACGACAGCGCGCAAAGCCTGCTCCAACATCATTGCAAGACCATTCCCAAAGAGAAGCTGCACTTGCCCGGACCGGATTTCGTTGATCGGGTGTATGCGCAAACTGATCGCCCTTCCGCGGTGCTGCGGAGCCTCGCGCAAATTTTCAATCAGGGCCGCCTCGCCGGCACAGGTTATTTGTCCATCCTGCCGGTGGACCAGGGCATCGAGCACTCCGCCGGCGCCAGCTTCGCGCCCAACCCGGATTACTTCGACCCGGAGAACATCGTGCGGCTTGCCATCGAAGGCGGCTGTAATGCCGTGGCCTCCACACTCGGTGTCCTCGGCGCGGTCTCCCGCAAATACGCCCACCGGATTCCATTTCTCCTCAAGCTCAATCATAACGAACTCCTGACGTATCCCAATTCTTTCGACCAGATCTATTTCGCGCAGGTGGAGCAGGCGCGGGACATGGGCGCGGTCGCGGTTGGCGCGACGATTTACTACGGCTCGCCCGAATCGCACCATCAGATCATCGAGACCACCAAAGCGTTTCAGCGCGCGCACGAACTCGGCCTGGCGACGGTGCTCTGGTGCTATTTGCGCAATCCCGCGTTCAAGAAAGACAAAGATTACCACACCAGCGCCGATCTCACCGGCCAGGCCAATCACCTCGGCGTCACCATCGAGGCGGATATTATCAAACAAAAGCAGCCCACCAACAACGGTGGTTACCTCGTGCTCGAAAAATTCGGCAAGACACACGACCTGGTTTACAAACAGTTGACGAGCGACCATCCGATCGATCTGACGCGCTACCAGGTTGCAAACTGTTATATGGGCCGCGCCGGTCTCATCAATTCGGGCGGTGAAGCGGGCAAGGACGATTTTGCCGACGCCGTGAAAATCGCCGTCATCAACAAGCGCGCCGGAGGCACGGGGTTGATTTCCGGCCGCAAAGCGTTTCAGCGTCCGATGAAGGAAGGCGTCCGGTTGCTCAACCTCATTCAAGACGTCTATCTCGACCGGGAAATCACCGTAGCCTGAAGGTCCTGATCATTGGTGGTGTCAAGAAGACGCGCCCGGATACGCAGCCGTCGCTACCAGAAGCTTGACGCTGCGGCAAAAGCTCTCTAGCGTGTCGCGCTCGGTTGGTGGTCGTAGCTCAGCCTGGTTAGAGCCCCAGATTGTGGATCTGGTTGTCGCGGGTTCAAATCCCGTCGGCCACCCCACCTTTTTCTGAGCTTAAACACTGAACATTGAACATTGAAAGTCGAAAGTTCAGTTGGTCACGTGTCCCCGCCTTCGATGTTGGATGTTCGATGTTCGTTTACTCATAACGCAGCGCCTCGATCGGATCGACCCGCGCCGCGCGACGGGCTGGAATCCAGCAAGCGAGCAAAGCCACTCCGGCGAGCAACGCGGTCACCGTCAGGAAGGTCACTGGATCGAACGGTTTGATCTCGAAAAGCAAGCTTTTGAGCACGCGCGTGAGCGCCAGCGCGCCGGCCAGACCGAGGATAACTCCGATCCCCGTGAGTCGCATCCCGTGTCCGACGACCAATCCCAGCACATCGCGGCGCTGAGCGCCCAGCGCCATCCGGACCCCAATCTCGCGTTGACGCTGCGCCACCGCGTACGCGAGCACGCCGTAGAGACCGATCACGGCCAGAGCCAGCGCCACTCCTGCGAAGACAGCCAGCAGCGTGAGATTGAGGCGCTGCGGCGCGATGGAGTTGTCACGCATCTCGGCCAGCGTGCGGACATCATAGATCGGCTGCTCCGGGTCAAGCGCCTGCACTTGTTGTCGCGCCGCCGTTATCAATGCCTCCGGGGCCTGAGTGGTTTTTATCACCACCGCCATGCCGCCGCTCGGCCCCTGAAGGAACGGCAGGTAAGCCTGGACGAAGCCGCCTTGTTCGTTGAGCTGGTTCAGTTTCACTCGCCCGACCACGCCCACGACGGTCAGCACCGGCCCTTTCTCACCCCAAGGCAGCCGGACGCGTTTGCCGATGGCGTCTTCGTTTGGCCAATGCCTCCGGGCAAATTCCTCGTCCACGATGATCGCGTTCAGGCCGGACATCCACCGCTCGCCGTCGGTGAAGCTGCTCAGGTCGCGTTCGCGCAAATGCGCGCGGTCGTCCCGGTCCGTGAAGGCCCGGCCGTGAAGCAGCGGAATGCCCATGGCGCGGAAGTATTCAGGGCTCACCAGATGGACTTCCATCGACGGTCGTTCGTGGGGTGGCGGCTCAGGTTGACCCTCGATGACAAAAGACGTCTGCCAGTCATTGCCGCCGAGCGGCAGACGCGACGTAACGCTCACCGCCTGCGCACCGGGCAAGGCGCGGAGTCGCTCCAGCAAATTCCGGTAAAAACTGATCTGTGACTCTTCCTTTCCATATTTCTTTTCCGGCAGATCGAGGCGAAAACTCAACACTCGTTCGCGCGAGAAACCGGGATTGACCTGCTGCAATCGATGAAAACTCCGGAGCAACAGCCCGGCCCCCACCAGCATCACGAGCGTCAACGCGACCTCCGCGATAACCAGCCCCTGGCGCAGTCTGGCCCGTCCGCCGGTCGTGCCGCGGGCCGTGTCCTTGAGCGTATCGTGCAAATCGGGCCGGCTGGCCTGCCACGCGGGGGCCAGTCCGAAAAGAATACCCGTCAGCACCGCGACCACCGCCGTAAATCCCAGCACGCTCGTATCAAGCCCGATCTCTGCCGCGCGCGGAATGCCGTCGCGGCTCATGGCCAGAATCAGCCGCACCCCGCCGTAAGCGAACAACAAACCGAGCGCGCCGCCGGCGAGCGCCAGCAGCACGCTTTCGGTGAGCAACTGACGGACGATCCGCCACCGGCCTGCGCCCAGCGCCGCGCGCACGGCCATTTCTTTCTGTCGCCCCGCCGCGCGCGCGAGCAGCAGGTTCGCCACGTTCGCGCAGGCGATCAACAGCACCAGCCCCACCGCGCCCAGCAGAGTCCATAACGCGGGCCGCACGTTGTCGACGTAATTGTCGATCAGCCGCTCGATTCGGACGCGGTTGTTCTTGTTCGAGTCGGGATACTGCTGTTCCAGCCGCGCTGCGATGCTCTCCATCGCCGCTCGCGCTTGTTCCAGCCTCACTCCGGGTTTGAGACGCGCCACGCCGAGGAGGCCCGGATGGTTGCCGCGACTTTTCCAACTCTCCTCGTTCGAGAGCGGCCCGACCGGCAACCAGAGGTCCGTGCGGCTCGGAAAAGCAAAGCCCGCTGGCAGAACGCCAATCACGGTGTAGGGACGCCCGTCGAGTGTGATGGATTGATTTATGGCGCCGGCGTCGCCTCCAAACCGGTCCGCCCACAGCGCGTGGCTCAAAACCACCACGGACGCCGCGCCGGGCTTGTCTTCATCATTGTCGAACAGGCGGCCGATGGCCGGTTGAGCTCGCAGTGCGGCGAAGCCGTCAGCCGATATGCGCACACCGGTCAAACGATGCGGCTGGCCCTTGCCGGTGAGGTTGTAACTTCCCCAGTTGTAAACGCCGATGTTCTCGAAGACCGTTTGCTGCGCCCGCCAATCGCTGAAGTTCGGGTAGGAGATCGACATGGTGGGGAAGTTCGGGCCGCGTTCGCTCAACCAGACGAGCCGCTCGGATTCCGGGTAGGGCAACGGACGGAGCAGCACGGCATTCACGACGCTGAAGATCGCCGTGTTCGCTCCGATGCCCAGTGCGATCGTGAGCACGGCCACCGCGGTGAAGCCGGGATTGTTCAGCAACTGGCGGAAGGCGAATTTGAGATCATTCATGGTTCGTTAAATCGGTTAAAAACGTTAAAAAAGTTGAATCGTAAATCAGTCGGAGTGGCGCGCGATGTTGGAAGAGTCAGTTTCACGTTTTAACGATTTAACGTTTTAACGGTTTAACGATTCAATGGATATCATTCATAACGCAGCGCCACCATCGGATCGATGCTCGCGGCGCGCCGCGCCGGCCAGACGCAGGCCAGGAGGCCGGCAGCGAGAAGGACCAGTGAAACGACGCTGAATGATATCGGATCGAAAGGAGACACGTTCCAAATCTGGCGCGAGAGCAAACGGGCTGTCAGGAAACCGCCGGCCAGCCCCAGGGCGATGCCTCCCAACAAGAGCCGCGAACCGTTCTTCACAATCATCCCGGCGATGTGACCTGGAGTCGCGCCGATGGCCATGCGAACGCCGATGTCGTGAGTTTGCTGCGCGACGGAGTTGGACATGACGCCATAGATTCCGATAACCGCGAGGGTCAGTCCAAGGCCCGCAAACACGGAGAAGAGCGTGAGGTTGAAGCGAGGGCCGGCGTAAATCTCGTCGTTCAGCACGGCTTCGATTGTCCTGACATCAGTGACCGGCTGATTTCGGTCCATGGCGTAAACCTGGCCCAACACCGCTCGAATCACGCTGGTTGGATCGCCTTGCGTGAGCGCCACAACGCGGTCCGCAAAACCCAACAACGTGAATGGCACGTAAATTTCAGGCATTACCTGGTCCCTGAGGCCGCGGTTCAACGTGTCCTTCACCACACCGACGATCTGAAAGGAATCGTCCTCGATGGCGAAGGGAGCCTGCTTCAGTCGCGGAATGCGAACGGTTCGACCCAGAGGTTCCCGACCGTCCAGCCGGGTGCGCGTGAAGGTTTGGTTGACGATGGCCAGATGCTGCTTGTTGTTCACCTCGCTCCCGGCAAAGAGGCGGCCTTCGACGAGCGCTATGCCGAGCGCGCGAGTGTAGTCAGGGCTGATCTGATGGATCACGACCGGTCGCGTGTCCTCCTGCGTGCTGCCGGGCACTTCCACGGGCAGACCCCAGTTCCAGAGCGGGTGCACGCTGGTGTTCAAACCGACGGCCTTCACGCCGGGAATGGCGCTTACGCGGTCGAGCAACTCCTGGAAGAAAACAGTCCGACGCTGGGGATCGGGGTAGCGTTGCTCCGACAGCGGGACGCGCATCGTCAGCAACCGGTCAGCGCGGAAGCCGAGTTGCACGTCCTGCATCGCCAGAAAGGTTCGAATCATCAGACCGGCTCCCACCAGCAGCATGAGGGACAGCGCGACTTCGGCGACCACCAGGCCCTGGCGCAGGAGTGCCTGTCGAATACTTCCCGCCACACCGCGGCCAGTCTCGCGCAGCGAGTTCGCCAGATCACGTGTGCAAATGTGAAGCGCCGGGGCGAGTCCGAAGAGGATGCTCGTCAATGCCGACACGACCAGCGTGAAGAACAGGACCGGAGTGTTGAGCGCAATCTCCGACTCGTCCGGAACGGTGTCGGGTGGGACGAGCGTCAGGATGGCCTGCAAACCTCCGAAAGCGAGGACTACACCCAGGACAGCCCCGGCCACGGCAAGAATCAAACTCTCGGTGAGCAACTGACGGAGCAGGCGCGACCGGCTCGCCCCCAAGGCAGCTCGCACCGCCATCTCCTTCTGCCGAGCGCTGGCTTTTGACAGCAGAAGATTGGAGACATTGGCGCAGGCGATCAAGAGCAGCAGCCCGACCGCGCCGAAGAGAATCCACAGATTCTCACGGATACTGCTGGGAAAGGTCTCTTTGAACGAGAGCAAACCCACTCGCCACTTCTCGGGGAACTGCGCCGGTTCATGTTTCCTCAAATCCTCGATGATCGGGCGGAGGTCCGCTTCTGCCTGCGCCCCGGTGACACCCGACTTCAGACGTCCGAGCAAATGGACGCCGCGGACGCCTTCAACCACCCGTCCGCGCTCGAAGACAATCGGCAGGTAAACGTCCGCGCCGCGCCACATGAATCGTTTCGGCATGATCCCGACCACGGTGCGGGCCTTGTCATTCAAACGAAGTTGCCGGCCCACTACGTTCGGGTCGCCGCCGAACTGGCGCTGCCAAAAACGGTAACCAAGAACACAGACTGGCTCCGCGGCGGGTTCACCGTCGCTGGGCATGATCGTCCGCCCCAACAAGGGCGGCACGCCCATGACCTGAAACGTATTCGGCGTGCCGTAGTTTCCTCGCAGCCGCTGCGGATCGCCTTCACCTGTCCACACGACGTCGCTGATCGTCGAGGCAATCACCCCTTCAAAAATGGAACTGCGCTCGGCGATCTCGAGGAACTGGTCGGTGGAGTAGTATGTCCGGTATCCCTGCTCGCCGGGATTCCAGACCTTGACACTCATCAAGTGGTCCACGTCTTTGTAAGGGAACGGGTCCAGTACGACAGCGTAGATCACGCTGTACATCGCCGTCGTCGCCATGATCCCCAGCGCAAGAGTGAGCACGGCCACAGCGGTGAACCCGGGGTTTTTTAGCAGTTGGCGGCAGGCGAATTTGAGGTCGTTCATGGTACGTTAAAAAGGTTAAAGCGTTGAAGCGTTAAATCGGTTGAAGCGGTGAGCGAGGATTGGCAAATCGGTTTCACGTTTTAACGATTCAACGATTCAACGTCATTCATACCTCAGCGCCTCCATCGGATCCACGCGTGCCGCGCGAAAGGCAGGCAGCAGGCAGGCAAGCGACCCGACGGCGGCGAAGAGCAGCGCCGCGCCTCCCAGCGTGATCGGGTCGGCCGGTTTCGCCTCAAAAAGGAACGTCTCAAGGGCCCGCCCCGCCGAAACCGCGATGATCGCTCCCAGGAACACGCCCAGGGCGATCAGTCGGAAGCCCTCACCGAGGACCATTCGAAGGACCTCGTGCCACTGGGCCCCGATCGCCATGCGAACCGCGATCTCTTTTGTGCGCGCACCGACGGAAAGCGACAGCACTCCGTAAATCCCCACCAGGGCCAGCGCGCTCGCCACCAGGGCAAAGCCGACCAGGAGGCGCATGGCGAACGCTCGTGGCGCGACGGATTCGCGGCGGATGTCCTCCATCGTTTTTACGTGCTCGACTGCCGCCGTGGGATCGACGGAATGCAGTTCCCGCCTCACCATCGCGGCGAGCCGGCGCGGGTCCGACGACGTGCGAACAATCAGATGTTTGGAAAAGGCGCCGCTCTGCCAGAACGGAAAATAGATCTCAGGCTCCGCCTGCTGACTCAGGGCTTCCGTCCGAGTGCTCGAAACGACGCCGACGACCTCGATAGTTCGATTGGTGTCGCCGACAAAGCGCAACTTCACACCAATCGGATGTGTCTTGGGAAAATAGCGTTCCGCCAGCGCTTCGTTGACGACAGCGACGGCGGGAGCTTCGGAATTGTCCGAAGGCCGAAAGCCGCGTCCGTCCACGAACTTGATTCCCAGTGCGTCAAAATAGTCCGGCGTCACGGAACGCAACGGCAGATTCATTTGATCTCTGAGTTTCGAGGAACCGGGATGTCCGATAATTTCCATGTCGCTGCTCCATTTGTTGCCCGTCAGGGGCAGACCCCAAACGAACGCGGCCTGTCTCACACCGGGAAGCGCGGAGACGCGCTCCAAGGCGCGCGTGTGAAAATCCTTCCACTGGTCGCGCTGAACGCACGTCACTGTCAAAGCCAGGATGTTTTCCGTGTCATAGCCTGGGCGCAGCCTGGCCAGATTGCTTACCGTTCGGATCAACAATGCCGCGCCCACCAGCAGCGCCAGGGTCAGGGCGATCTGGAACGTGGCCACTCCTCCAAGAAGTCGCCGCTCGGTGCGGCCCGCACTGCTGCGCGTTCCTTTGAGCGCTGGATACGGCTCAAGGAATGATGCGCGCACCGCCGGCAGCAACCCCGCGAACGCGGCCGCGATCAGTGCCGCCACCAACCCGAAAGCCAATACATGCCACCCCACTGTCACGGCGTCGGAACGCGGAATCGCGTGGCCGCCGATTGCCTTGAACAGTTTGACCGCTCCCGCCGCCAGGCCCGCGCCGAATACCGAACCCACCAGAGCCAGCGCCATACTTTCAATCAGGACCTGGCGAAACAGGCGCCACCGCCCGGCGCCCATCGCGGAACGAATCGCGTACTCTGGTTGTCGTTGGAGCCCGCGGGCGAGCAGCAGACCGGCGACATTGCCGCAGGCGATCAGGAACACGAGCGCTACCGCGCCCAGCAACGGTATCAGCAGTCGGCTACCTTCGTGATTCAACTCGTCCTGCACCAGCAGGACCTTGGCCGTGATTCCTTCCAGGTCAGGATCTGTCTGTGCGTGCCTGCCGGACAGCGCCGCTACCTCCGCCTGGGCTTGCTCCAGCACGGCTCCATCCCGCAGCCGGGCTACCGCATTCCAACCCCGGTTCTTGGGCCTCGTCTCGTCAGGAGCCACGGGCAACCAGAAATCCACGAGGGCGTTGACGTCGTAGTTGGGTTCGCTCGCGGTGGAAGGATCCGGCAGAAAACGCACGCCGGGCGGCATCACACCCACCACCGTGAGCGGTGCAGGATGGCGGCTGATGTGAACCGGTTTGCCAATAATGTTCGGATCGCCGTTGAACCTCCTTTGCCAAAGTTCGTGTCCGAGAATGATCGTCGTGGGCGGCGCATTCGGGGCCGCGATTTCCGATTCCGTGAATTCGTGACCGAGCATCGCCTTGATCCCGAGCACCTGGAAAAAGTCTTTGGTCACAACCATTCCGCCGAGCGATTCGCTCCCGTCAGGCAGCACCAGAAAGTTAAAAGTCCAACTGTACAACGCCGGCGCCTGGAGGGCTTGGCTTGCTTTCCGCCATTCCAGCCACTGCCCGATAGTGCATCCCTGCTGGTAAGCGCGACCGTCGATTCTGGCCGGCGACACGAGAACGAGCCGGCCCGGTTTGGCATAAGGCGGCGGCGACAGCAGAACCCCCTGAATCAGGCCGAACATGGCCGTCGCCGCTCCAATCCCAAGCCCAAGGGTGAGCACAGCCACGGCCGTGAAGCCGGGGTTCTTGAGCAGTTGGCGGAAGGCGTATTTCAAATCGGTCATGGTTCGTTAAAAGCGTTAAAAGGGTTGAATCGTTAAATCGGTCGGAGTGGCGTGCGATGTCGGAAAATTCGGTTTTACGTTTTAACGATTCAACGATTCAACGATTCAACGGATATCACTCATAACGCAGCGCCTCCATCGGATCGACACACGTCGCGCGACGGGCAGGAAGCCAGCAGGCAAAAAACGCCACAACGGTCAACAGCAACGACACTCCCGTGAAGGTTGCGGGGTCAAAAGGCTTCACGTCGTAGAGCAGACTCGACATCAGCCGCGTCACCGCGAGCGCGCCTGCCAACCCGGCCAGGATGCCGATGGCCGTCAATGTCATTCCCTGGCCCAACACCAGCTTGAGAACGTCGACGTGCTGTGCGCCCAGCGCCATGCGGATGCCGATCTCCTGTGTCCTTTGCGTGACGCTGTAAGCCAGCACACCGTAAAGGCCAATCGCCGCCAGGAGCATCGCCACACCCGCGAAGCCGCCAAGCAGTTGCACGGAGAGGCGCCGCTGCGCGACCGACGAACCGACCAGTTGCGTCATGGTGCGGACGTTTTCGAGCGGCTGGTCTTTGTCAATAGCGTCCAACTCGACGCGGATCGCGCGAGTGACCTCTGCCGGGTCGCGCTGTGTGCGCACAGCCAGGCTTTTATAGCCCCAGTCCATTTGCCGGTAGGTCCGGTACATCTCACCGCGCGGGGCCTCCGCCATACTGGCCCGCTTGGTGTCCTTCACTAATCCGATGACCTCAACGTTGTCCGTGCCGTCGCCGATGTAGATGCGCCGGCCCAGAACGTTCGTGCCTAGTTTGAAATTCTTCACAAAGGTTTCATCCACGATTACGACCGGCACGGTATTGGTCCGATCCTGCTCGGTGAAGTCCCGTCCCTGTAGAAGCGGAATGTTCATGGTGTGGAAGTAGCCCGGGCTGACTTGCGCGTAGCCGGCGGACACCGCCTCTCCTGGCGCGGGCGGCGGCGCTCCAATAATGCGAACGTAGAGCGAACTGTTCCAGCCACTCAAGGGAAGCCCTGCGGCCAGGCCCGCTGACTGAACGCCAGGCAGCGCCCGCACTCTGGCAAGGAATTGGTCGAAGAATCGCTCGCGGTCGCCCTGTCCGGGATATTTTTTGTCGGGCAGGCCCACGCCCATGCTGATGACGTGCTCCGGATTATATCCGAGTTTCTGAGACACAAGATGGCTGAAACTGCGAATCATCAACCCGGCGCCAATCAACAGCATCAGCGATAGCGCCACCTCGCTCACGACCAGCATTCCGCGGACCCGCTGCCGATGCCGGCCTGCGCTGCTACCGCGCGCGCTTTCGTTCAGTTCCCGGGCCAATGCCGGATTGGCGGACTGCAAGGCCGGAGCAAGGCCGAACACCAGCCCCGTCGCCAGTGTGACCACCGCAGTGAACGCGAAGGTCCAGCCATCGAGATGAATGCCCTCCCAGATCCGCGGCAGGTCGGGCGGGCTGAAACGGACGAGCACTCGCAGGCCGAGCCAGGCGAGGAGCGTTCCCGCCATGCCCCCGCAAACCGCGAGGAGCAAACTTTCGGTGAGGAGTTGGCGAAGCATTTGACCGCGTCCCGCTCCCAGCGCGGCGCGGATGGCAAACTCACGGGTTCGCGCCGCCGACCGCGCCAACAGCAGATTGGCAATATTCGCGCAGCCAATCAACAGGACCAGACCCACGGAACCCAGCAACACGAGCAGGACAGCGCGGGAATCACCCACCATGATTTCGTGAAGCGCGTGGACCTCGGCGCCCCAGCCTTTGTTTTGTTCGTCGGCTTCCGCCATGCGCCGGGCAATCAACTCCATTTCGGCCCGCGCTCGCGCAAGGGTGAAGCCGGGCTTCAGCCGGCCGTAAACCAGGTAGTTGTGCGCATGGCGCTGGCGGAGTTGGTCCGGACTGAAGGCGAGCGGCGTCCAAAGCTGCGTGTCGCGTTCCGGAAAAAACGTCCGGGGCGGCATCACACCAATGACCGCGTGCGGTTCGGCGTTCAAAGTGATGCTTTGACCGATGATGTTCGTGTCGCCGCCAAAACCTCCTCCGGCAGGAAGTCGCGGCCCAGAACCGGTTTGATACCGAGCAACGAGAAGATATTCGCCGACAAGAATGAACCCGGAAGGTTCTCCGGCTGGCCTTTGCCGGTGAGAATAAAGCCGCCCCAGCCGCGCGCAGCCAGGCCATCGAACACAGTGCTCTGTTTGCGCCACTCGCCCAACACCGGCGCCCCGACCGAGTTTTTGTACCACCCGTTCACCACGTGATTCTCGAATACCATCACCAATCGCTCCGGGTCCTTATAGGGGAGCGGACGGAGCAGGATGGCATTAACGAAGCTGAAGATCGCAGTGTTCGCGCCGATGCCCAGGGCCAGCGTCAGCGCCCCAATCGCCGTGAAGGCCGGATTTTTCAGCAACATTCGGACGGCGTATTTCAAGTCATTCATGCGCGCGATTTACTATTCAAGATTGGGGCGCGGGCAAAC
>Ga0209056_10005682_pt1 | contig 12955 bp, 10 predicted proteins | sample GraSoiAngelo_114_FD_185876 | JGI IMG/M metagenome (GOLD analysis project Ga0209056, IMG submission 185876) | Grasslands soil microbial communities from the Angelo Coastal Reserve, California, USA - 14_0903_13_40cm (SPAdes) (version 2) | ecosystem: Environmental > Terrestrial > Soil > Grasslands... | reverse complement strand
ACCGCACCACCGTCGACCGCCATAGCAACGCCAATATTTATTTCCGGATTGAGACGTATGCTCCCATCGCTCCAGCTTGAGTTAAGCCGCGGATGCTTCGCGAGTACACGTGCTACCAGCGCAATCAGCAAGTCGGTGTGATTGAGTTTTACGCCATTTATTGTTTCAATCGCGGGTCCCAGTTGCTGGCGTGCCGCCAGGATCGCGCTGGCGTCGATCTCCCGGACCAGGAAGAAATGGGGCACGGTCGTCCAACTTTGGCTGGTTCGTTCGGCCATCAGCCGTCCGACGGAAGTTAACAGTTCGACATCCACTCCAGGTGACGTGTTTTGAACTGCATCTGAGAGAACATCGGCAGCTACAATCTCGCCGGCAGGACCCGATCCTCGCAGATTCCTAATATCCACCCCGCGCTCTCTGGCAAGGCGACGAGCTTTGGGAGAAATCTTTGCGACCGACGCCACCGGCTGATGGGTGGTGTTCGGCACACCCACTGCCGCCTGTACCGGGGCAGTGGCCGTTGGAGTAGTGGTGGTGGACGGCACTGCCTCTGCGGGAATGGCTTCTCCAGGAGCAACGATCCAAGCGATGGTTTGGCCTACCGGGACGACGGCGCCTTCATGTACTTTTACCCCGACGAGAACACCGTCTCCAGGAGCTTCGATCTCCATCACCGCTTTATCGGTCTCGATTTCAAGTAGTGTTTCACCCCTAACTACTTGCTGGCCCTCCTTTTTCCGCCAAGCTACGAGGGTGCCAGTTTCCTGAGCGATTTCCAGAGCGGGCATCACGACACTGAGTGCCATAGGCGGTTTGGGAGGAGCTAAGCGGACCTCACTCTGCGACTCCGACTCGCTCGGTCTTGGCGCTGGCTTCGATCATTTCCACAATGCGCTCGCTCGGTGGAGCTTCGTGCTCACGGGTGGTCGGCAGCGGACCTTTGACCGTGAAATAGTGGGCGCCTGCGACCAGCAATTCTTCCGCCGGGAAACGGGTAATGATTTCGTGGCCCGTTTTAGTTACCACAATCTCTTCCTCGATGCGAGCGGCACTCCAGCCGTCTGTAGAAGGCCAGAACGTCTCCAGCGCGAACACCATACCCGGTTTGATCTCGTGGGGATGGTCGAACGAGACGAGCCGGCTGATCACCGGCTTTTCCCAGATTGCCAGCCCAACCCCGTGGCCATATTGCAGCGCGAAGCAAGCTTCCTCATTGGGAAATCCAAACTCCTCCGCTTTGGGCCAGACCGCAGCGATTTCCGCCGTAGTCCGTCCAGGACGAACGAGTTCGATAGCAGCATCCAAATACTCGCGGCAGCGCTTGTAGGCGTCAACCATCGCGTGTGAAGCGTAGCCGATAGTGAAGCAGCGGTAGTAGCAGGTGCGGTATCCCATGTAGGAGTGAAGAATGTCGTAGTAGACAGGATCCCCTGGGCGCAGCACGCGATCAGAGAAGAGATGCGGGTGCGGATTGCAGCGTTCTCCAGAAATGGCGTTCACGGCTTCGACGTACTCGGAACCGAGATCGTAGAGCACTTTGCTCACCAGCCCGACCGCCTCGTTCTCACGCAACCCTGGTTTCATCGTGCGGTACAGTTCATCATAGGCGGCGTCTACCATCATCGCTGACATGTTGAGCAGTGTGATCTCGTCCTGTGTCTTGATGACGCGGGCATCCGACATCAGTTGTTGTCCATCGACGACAGTGATTCCTTCACGCTGCAAAGCAAACAAGACGGGGGGCTCGATGATGTCGATACCGAGCGGCTCTTTTCGCAGGCCGCGTATCTCGAGCTCGATGCGGATTTTTCGCGCGACATCTTCGGCCCGGCCCATCTCAGGAGACATGGCTCCGCGTAGCATAGAGATTCCCGGCCGCGAGCGTTCTCCCAACCACGGGCAATGGAGCTGATGATGCCTTGCGGCCGACCCAAAATCCCAGAGGATCGGCTCATCGTTCTGTGGGAGTAGTGTGAAACGATTGGCCTTGTCCTGCGCCCAGGTGCCGATGTGCGTGGCCGTCAGGTAGCGGACATTATTCATGTCGAAGCAGAGGAGGGCACCCATCTCGGACTCGGCAAGCAAATCTTTCGCGCGCGCCAAGCGCTGCTGGCGCAAACGATCGAAGTCCACCCGCTGTTCCCAATCAACTGCCATCGTTCCTGAGTCGGAAGTGCCATGACGCGGCTCCTGTTCGCGAATATTTAGGATCGGCCACAGAGTGTTTGCGCTGCTTCGAACACCGACTGCTCGGTGGGTACCGTTGCATCTTCAAGCGGAGGAGAGAAGGGAATTGGCACGTGCATCGCGCCCATCCGCTTTACCGGCGCATCGAGATCATAAAAAGCGCCTTCCGCGATCACCGCGGCGATCTCCGCTGTTACACCATACCGCCCGTAACCCTCATCCATGACGATCACTCGTGATGTCTTCCTGGCTGACTCGATAAGTGACGTTTCATCCAGCGGCCAGGTCGTGCGTGGGTCGATGACTTCGGCGCTGATTCCTGCTTCTTCGAGCAAAGTCGCTGCTCCCAGCGCCACTTGCACCATGCTGCTGGTTGCAACGATGGTAATGTCGCTACCTGCCCGCTTAACATCCGCTACGCCGAAAGGGATCGTATATTCCTCCGACGGTACCGGCCCTTTTAGCTTGTGATGCATCATCTTGTCTTCGAAAAAAACCACCGGATTCTCGTCGCGGATGGCCGTCTTCAGCAAGCCTTTCGCATCGTAGGGCGTAGACGGTAGAACGACTTTCAGTCCGGGCACATGACTGAACCAGGCGTGCAAAGATTGTGAATGTTGCGCAGCGGAACGGCGCGTCGCCCCCAGGGTCGTGCGCATCACCATCGGAACCTTCCACTTGCCTCCTGACATGTAGTGGACTTTAGCCGCCTGGTTGACCATCTGGTCCATCGTCAGAGTGATGAAATCGCCGAACATAATGTCTACGATCGGACGAAGCCCCGTCATCGCGGCGCCAACGGCAACACCTGTGAAGCCAGCTTCTGAGATGGGTGTATCTATCACGCGCTCAGTGCCGAATTCCTCTACCAGCCCAGACAACACCTTGAAAGGCGTGCCCGCTTCGGCTACATCCTCGCCGAGGATGCACACCCGCGAATCGCGGCGCATTTCTTCAGCCAGCGCTTCGCGCACCGCCTGCGCGAAGCTCAACTCGCGTGCTGCGGCCTCAGGCATAGACATCCTGCTCCACTTCGGCGGGATCTGGATAAGGTGCGGAGAGGGCAAATTGGACGGCGTTCTCCATCTCGGCTCTTACCTCTGTTTCTGTTTGCGCAAAGAATGCGGAATCCGCGAAACCTTGCTCACGTAGCCATGCTCGCAGAATGTTGATTGGATCGCGCTCGCTCTTCCACTGCTGCTCTTCCTGCTTCGAGCGGTAGTACTCACGGTTGATATCGCCGACATGATGGCCCGCATAGCGGTAGGTGTTGCACAACAGGAAACACGGGCCTTCCCCAGCCCGCGAGTAGTTCACAAAATCCTTGGCGGTCGCATACACGGCGCGCATATCTTGTCCATCCACACTTGCGACATGAAAAATACCGAAAGCCGTGGCGCGGGCCAGGATGTCACCAGCCGTAGTCTCCAGATAATGCGTGTATTCGTTGTAGAGATTGTTTTCACAGACGTAGGTCACAGGCAATTTCCAGAGCTGAGCGAGGTTCATAACCTCATAGAGGACGCCCTGGCCGAGGGCCCCCTCGCCAAAAAAACAGACTGCGACCCGGTCCGTGCCCTGACGTTTTGCGGAAAGCGCAGCACCCGTGGCGATACCGACACTCCCGGCCACGATGGCGTTGGCGCCGAGATTTCCGGTGGCGGGGTCGGCAATATGCATCGAACCACCCTTGCCTCGGCAATAGCCGGCTTCTTTGCCAAGCAATTCAGCGAACATCCGATCAGGAGAAGCGCCCTTGGCCAAGCAATGGCCATGCCCGCGATGCGTACTGGTGATGTAATCGTCCGGTCGTAAAGCCTCACATACTCCGACGGCGACACCTTCTTCTCCTACATATAAATGAGCCAAGCCCGGCATCAGTGCGCGTGTGTAAAGATCGTTCACGTGCTCCTCAAAAATTCTGATTCGAACCATATTGCGATAGGCGCGCGTCCACTGGTCAAGGGCAACTGCAGAAGCGGTTTTAGATTCGGCCGTGGAGCTCATTTCGCAACTCCTGACATTCGAGCCAGCACATCGAACATTACTGCGAAGTCCTGCTTGGCATAGCCCATACCCCGCGCGGCAGTCAGAAATTCGTTGCTCACTGCCGCCGTCGGCAACGGGACATCAAGCTGGCGGCCCATCTCGAGCGCAAGTAGCATGTCTTTCTGCATCATGTTCACGTCAAACCAGGTTTGTTCCGGCTGCTGCAGCACAAATGGCCCGCGATATTGAATCATGGGGGAAGCAACCGCACTGTTCGTCAAGACCTCCACTGCGGTCTCGCGCGCAATGCCGCTTTTTTCCGCAAGCAGCACGCCCTCGGAAAAGGCCAGCATCTGCACCGCAAGGTTCAGGTTGGTAGCAATCTTCATGGCCAGCGCAAGGCCGTTGTCGCCAACATAAATGACCTTGGGGCCAATGTCCTCCAGCAAGAGCTTCACGCGATCGAAAGTTTCCCGCCGTCCACCGACCATCACTGATAATTTGCCTTGCTGTAATGTAATCACGCTGCCGGAGACCGGCGAATCAATCATGTCCGCGCCGCGTTCACGAATCCGTTCCGCCAGCGATCGGCTGTTCGCAGGACTGACGGTGCTCATATCAACAAAGATTTTCCCTTTGCTGATCCCCGCCAGCACACCGCAGGGACCATCCGCAATCGATTGCAGGGCGGCAGCGTTCGTGACCATGGCGAAAATAACATCCACGGTGGAAGCGACCTCGCGCGGCGAGTCCGCCCACCTCATGCCCTTTTCAGTCAGCCACTGCGCTTTTCCGCGAGTGCGGTTGTAGCCGGTAACCGCGTGACCCTTGCTGAGCAGCCGGTTCACCATCTGGCTGCCCATCACGCCGAGGCCGATAAATCCCAGATTCGCCATGCCCTTAAGCTTTCTCCTCAGGAGACCGACCCAGTAAGCTCGCGTTTCTCCAAATACGCCTGAGAATCCTCCCGGACCTGCCGCAAGTGGGCACGCATGGCTTCGCGTGCCTTTTCCGGATCACGTCTCTCGACGGTCTCCAGAATGCGCTTATGATGGACCTGCCCGCGCTGCGGCCCTCCTTCCACTTGGAAGATGCGCATGCGCTGTTCGCGCAGCAGCACCACAATTGAGTCAATCAATGACAAAATAATTGGATTGGCAACGGCTTCTGCCAGCGTGAGATGGAAATCGAGATCCGCTTCGATATATTCATCCGGGTCTTGCAGGGATCGCTCCATCGTTGCTATCGAATCGCGCATGGCAGCCAAGTGCGCTTCCTCTATTTTCGTCGCGGCGCGAAAGGCAATCTCCGGCTCCAGAATTTCGCGTACCTCAGCTAAATGGATGGAGCCTTCAGCCTGGCCGATCTTGAGCATCAGATCGAGAGATTGGCGAATGGCCTGCGACCTTCCATCAGTGATGAAGGTTCCGCGTCCGGAATACGCTTCCGCCAGTCCCTTCTCGCGCAGCGCCTTGATAGCCTCCCGCACTGCTGTTCGGCTGACACCGAATTGCTGCGCCAGCTCTCTTTCGGCAGGCAACTGATCTCCTGGCTTCAACACACCTTTGAGGATCGAGCCCTCGATCTGTTGCACAATCTGCTCGTAGAGTCGCGATGATCGAACCACTTTGTACACCGCTCAGCCTCTTTCACCGTGCGATATCGAGTAGCGCACGTCTTAAGCCGCCTGAACCCACACTGTCTTGATATTGGTAAATTCCCGGATTCCATACGGTCCGAGCTCGCGTCCGTGGCCAGACTTCTTCACTCCGCCGAACGGAAGCCTCGGGTCGGACGCCACCATGCGGTTAATGAATACCATTCCCGCTTCAAGGTCGTGGATGAACCGCTCGCGCTCAGCCGGGTCATTGGTCCATGCGCTCGCTCCCAGCCCAAATTTGCTGTCGTTTGCGATGCGAATCGCATCTTCCAGATTTTTTGCCGGGAACAGGCAAGCCACAGGTCCGAACAGTTCTTCCCGATATGCGGGCGAATTCAAGGGAATGTCTGTGAGAACAGTGGGGGAGTAATAGTTACCCGGACGGTTATCCAGCGGCTTACCGCCAGTCAGTACCCGCGCTCCTGCGGCCACAGTCTTTTTGACATCGGCATCGAGTGAGGTCACACCATCCGCAGTGGCCAGTGGTCCGAGTTCTGTGCTCTCGTCCAAAGGATCCCCAATTTTTAATGCTTCCATTTGGCTCACGAATTTTCCCTGGAACTCTTCCATGATCGGCTCAGCCACAATAAAGCGCTTCGCCGCGATACAGGACTGTCCGTTGTTCACAATTCGCGCCTTCACGGCAGTAGTAACGGCTTGCTCCAGATTTGCGCTCGGCATCACGATAAAAGGATCGCTGCCCCCGAGTTCCAGCACCACTTTCTTGATTCGCCTTGCCGCTCCCGTTCCCACCTGTACCCCGGCTTCCTCGCTGCCGGTAAGGGTTGCAGCTCTAATTCGTGAATCATCCAGGACGCGGTCCACGTGCTTGGAGCCGATCAGAAGGGTTTGGAAGGCGCCTTCGGGAAATCCCGCACGCGAAAGAATTTCCTCGATCTTGAGCGCGCATTGGGGAACATTCGATGCATGTTTGAGCAGCCCGACATTGCCCGCCATCAGCGCGGGCGCGACAAAACGGAAGACCTGCCAGAAGGGAAAATTCCAAGGCATGACCGCGAGAATCGGACCAAGCGGCTGATAATGGATGTAGCTCTTCGTGGCCGCAGTCTCAACTGCTTCATCGGCCAGAAAGCGCTCTGCGTTCTCTGCATAGTAGCGGCAGGCCCATGCGCATTTAACCGCCTCCTCAATTGCAGAACGCAGCGGCTTCCCCATTTCCATCGTCATCAACCGCCCAAGCTCTTCTTTCTCGCTCTCCAGAATTTCAGCCGCGTTCATCATCCAGCGTCCACGCTGGGTGAAGGGGAGCCTTTGAAAACTTGGGAAAACCCCAGCGGCACGGCCAATCTTCGCATCCACTTGGGAATCCGATAGAGCCTCGAAGGTCTTCAAGACTTTTCCATTTGCCGGATTCACGCTAGCAATCGCCATAAGATGTATTCCTAAACTTAAGACCGTTCCGTATACAGAAGCCGGGATAACGGTATGACAGCTATACCACACACAGAACCTCTATTGTCAATGGATAAAATGTCTTGACAGTGATAATTACCAGGTGGTAGAGCTGTCGGACCAGTGCTCCTCTGGAGGCAAATCCCATGTCTAGTCTGCGCAGAATGGCGCGCGTTCTCGCCGCTATCTCTATCCTGTTCCTGCTTTTCCGCGGCGCCCCCGCTCAAACCACAGCAGGCCGCATTCTGGGGAGCATTAGCGATCAGACAGGAGCGGCTGTGGTCGGCGCCCAAGTCACGATTACGGATGTCCAGCATGGAACTAGCCGCAGCCTGGTAACGACTCAGACCGGAGATTATGTTGCTCCGGACTTGCCCGCAGGTTCTTATAAAGTTCGCGCCGAAGCCAAAGGGTTCAAAACGATTGAGCGTGTGAACATCGAATTAGAAGTCGGCAAGGACGCACGAATTGACCTTGTGCTCTCGCCTGGCCTGGTTTCTGAGACCTTGGTGATCGAAGAAGACGCTCCACTGGTTGACGCTACTTCGGCCACTTTGGGCGGAACGCTCAGCAACAAAGAAATCAACGACCTGCCCTTGAACGGACGCAACTATGAAAACCTGCTCCAACTGCGTCCTGGGGTGATGCGCTATCCCGGCGGCGGTTTTTCGACTACGAGCGCCAACGGACTTCGCGCTGAAGACAATGCATATCTGGTAGAGGGTCTATTCAATAGTGAACCGTACTCTGGACAGGCCATCATCAATGGAGCAGGTATCGCTGGAGATTCCGCTACCATCCTGCCGATTGACTCGATTCAGGAGTTCAACCTGCAGCAGAATCCCCCGGCAGAATACGGGTGGAAGCCAGGAGCAGTGGTCAATGTTGGGCTGAAGTCCGGCACCAACAAGCTGCATGGCACCGCGTTCGCTTTTGGCCGTGACGGAGCGATGGATGCTCGCAATTTCTTCAATACCGCACCGAATCCGAAACTGCCACGCACGTTAGAGCAGTTCGGCGGAAGTTTGGGCGGCCCAATTATTAAGGACAAGGCCTTTTTCTTCGGCGCCTACGAAGGACAACTCTACGACGTAGGCAATTCGTTCGGCGGCGTGACCAGCCCCTCGATGGTGTCGCTGCCGACTCCGAGCACGCCGAACTGTCTCTTTGGCACTCAAACCGGAGATTGCGCGAACAGTATCCCGGATGTGATTGCGGATTTGCAGGCTGGCGGAATCACGGTCAGTCCTGCCAGCTTACAAGTTGCAGGCTGTGCGTTTTCCGGCGCAGCGGTAACGTGCAATGGCAAAGGTTTTCCCACAAATAACAGTCAAAGTATCAGCATCACGAATGGATTTAATAACGACGTGCGTGTTCAGAACTTTGTCGGGAAAGTTGATTACAGGTTCAATGACCGCCACAGTATCAGCGGCATGTATTTTTTTGGAAATAATCGAGGCACCGTCGAAGACTTCCCAGAGCTGCAGTCTTTCTGGCGATCCCGGATTCATACGCGTGCGCAGGTAGCAGGAGGCAGTTGGGTTTGGGTCCCGAGCGCTCGTTGGGTAAACGAAGCGCGATTTGGCTACAACCGGCTTTATCAACCGACGCTGCCGGGCGATCTCAATACACCTGCTTCAGCCTACGGTCTGGACACCGGCGTGAGTGGTCCGTTTACGGGAGGACTGCCGCGGATTGGCTTCGGAGGTTACTTCTTCCCGGGCCTCGGCGGTTTCAAGTGGCCGAAATTCCAGGGACCAGATACGATCACGCAGTTCCTGGACCACATCTCCTACACTGCGGGCAAGCACGCCCTGAAGTTCGGTGGGGAGATCCACCGCGACGGCGTCAGGAATGCTGCTTACGGGAATTCGAGGGGCAGCATTACGTTTCTTGGCGGTATCTTGAATCCCGCTTCAACCCAGTTGGAGGATTTTTTTGCAGGTTTCCCGTTTAAGGCCTCCGTGGAAGTAGGTGATCCGACTCTCCACTTGCACAACTGGGCTTACGCCGCATTTCTGCAGGACGACTGGCGGATTGCGCGCAACCTGACGCTGAACCTCGGCCTTCGTTACGAGTACAGCTCGGTTGTGCAGGAAGATCACAATTTACTTGGCAATTTCGATCCAAACGTGGGCCTGATACAGGTCGGAAAACAGATCAGCCACCTGTATAACCCGGACCACAAGAACTTCGGCCCTCGTATGGGTTTCGCGTGGGACATCGGCGGAAATGGGAGGACGGTGCTGCGCGGTGGGGGCGGACTCACCTACGAAACCGTGAACTGGCAGTCGTTCATCGCTTTCAACAACGCATTCGGCCCTGGCAGCGTTCCGACGGGAGCTCCCATTGACGCATCGAACAACACGTCCGGCGGCACGATCACAACCGGAAATACGACGCTGAAATACTTCCTCAGCCCCACTCCGGTTTCATGGGACCCTTCGGCAGGCCCACTCTACGGCGCTCCGACAATCAATTGTTTCAATAGTCCATGCCCAATCATGACTGTAGCTCGCAATCTCACAACTCCGTATGTCTGGACTTGGACTTTGAACCTGCAGCACGCCCTCACGTCAAATATGTCTGTGGAAGTCGCGTATGTAGGCAATCACGGCACAAGCTTGACCGGGATTCGCGATATCAATCAGCCGCCGGTCGGATCGGGCTGGCCTGCAGCGAATATTGCCGCCTGCAATCTGCCGGCTAACCTCGTCAATGGACAGTACGATACCGCAAATAACCCGGCCTGCCAGGTCGCGCCTGAAGTCGGGCCCTTTGCCGCTAAGTTCCCCTACTTAGCTAACATCTTCCAGATGGCGAACGTTTACCGGTCCAATTACAACGGGCTACAAGTCACACTGAACTCGCGCAACTTTCATGGTCTGAGCATGGTTGCCGGGTACACGTATTCACACTCGCTGGATGATGTGGGCGCGAACTGGGACTTCGGTTATGGCTCTGGACTGCCACAGGACTCCTACCACCTCGGCCGTGAGTACGCCAACAGCGACTTCGATATTCGTCATCGATTCACACTGTCACTTACTTACGCTGTGCCCGGACGTAAGGGTCACGCCCAAGCGCTGGAAGGCTGGGAGATCAACACGATTGCGACCCTGGAAAGTCCACAATATTGGGGGCCGATTGACCTAGGCACCGATGCCGCAGGTACGGGGCCGCTTCCAGTAAGTCCGCCTGCTAACAGCCCGATTCGTTGGAGCTTCCACGGCAAGCCCTCGGATTTCAAACCTACTACGACGGGGATTCCGTTCTTTCCAGGAAACAATAGCCCTTCTGCGCCAACTGATAATGCCGCGTGCAACGCGCAAGCTCTCGCGGTCGACGGAGGCAGCCCTGGTGCATCTACCGAGTCCCTAGCATTCTTTGGCTGCTACGCCCAAGGCAACTCCATCATGATTCCGCCGCCGCTGGGGCAGTTCGGAAATATGGGCCGGAATATATTTCCAGATAGGGGTTTCAGAAATCTCGATTTCTCTATCGCGAAGAACTGGCATTTTGGCGAACGCTTGCGAGCACAATTCCGCGCCGAGTTCTTCAACATCTTCAACCATCCAAACTTCGCGAACCCATACGGAGGCCAGAATGGGTTCGGTTTGAACGATCCTTCAGTGCAGCCGTTCGGATGCGGATGCGCCACGCCAGATGTGGCAGCTGCCAATCCCGTGATCGGTTCCGGCGGGAGCCGCGCCGTGCAACTAGGATTGAAGTTTATATTCTAGCCTCAACTTGCATGGTCATCTTGGTGGCAGGACTGAACGGGTCTCTATCGGCCCTTCACTTTTTGTGAGATAGCCACCTCGCAAGCAAACCAGATAACCGCAGAGTTACATTGGACCACAGAGGAGACGAACCATGCAGCAGAGAGCGCCTAGGGTCACGAGCGCAGTCATCGCGTATCTTTTGATTTTTCTCAGCACAGTCGCCTTCTCTCAAGGTGCTTCCGAGCGCACACTCGACGAAATAAAGACCGAGGCGGTGGCACGCGCGGAGCAGGGGCGATATCCGCTGATCGGTCTTGATCCTGCTGATGTGCGAGAAGCTTTTGCCTCGATTAAAACGCGCGACCCAGATGAATGGGCTGCTTCGTTCATGAAAGTAGCCGATCGCTACATGAACGAAGGCAAGTCGATCGAAGCAACCAACCGCGCCAAAGCAAACGCCGATTACATTCGCGCCTGGCGGCTCTATTCTTTCGGGCGCTGGCCCGTTCCGTCATCTCCCGGCAAGCAGCGCTCTTATGCCAAGGCCATCGAAGCATTCCTGGCGCACGCCCGCTTTTTCGATCCGCCGCTCGAAGTGGTGCGCATTCCGTTTGAAGGCTCACAGATCATTGGCTACATGCGGCTGCCAAAAAATGCCAAGACCCCGGTGCCTCTGGTTATCGCAGTCAACGGTTTGGATAGCCGGAAAGAAGACTTGTCCGAAAGCTTCGCTGCAATCCTGCCGAATGGCATCGGTTTCCTGGCCGTGGATGGGCCAGGCACTGGTCAGGCACCCATGAAGGCCAGCGAGAGTGCGGATCGCATGCTGTCTCGTGTGATTGATTACGTTCAGTCGCGTCCGGAAATCGATAAGAGCCGGATTGCCATTCACGGAGTCAGTTGGGGAGCTTATTGGGCGACAAAAATGTCTATTGTGGAACGATCCCGCTTGAAAGCTGCTAGCGCGCAGTCGCCTCCCATACACGATTTTTTTCAAAAGGATTTCCTGATGAATTCGCTGCTCGGCAACCGGGAATATTTGTTCGACCAAGTCCCGGCTCTGATGGCAATTTTCGATGGAGTCAACAATGTTGACCAGTTGGCAGCAGCGTTGGCCAAGATGTCCCTTGTAACCCAGCATATTCTCGGCAGACCAACCACTCCCATGCTTGTGCTTGCAGGGGTCTTGGATACGCAGGTCCCAATCTCAGACATTTACTTGTTGTTGAATAAAGGCGATGTGCCGAAAGATGCGTGGATTAACCCGCAGGGAGGCCATTTGGGGCGGCAAGTAAAAGTATGGCCTGATCCTGTGATCTTCGGCCAGGTCATTATTCCCTGGCTGGTTAGGGCGTTGAGTGTGACGAGGCCGGAGTCGCCACAATGACAGCGTTCCCTGCCGGAGAGGAACAGCGCGAATTCCAATACAAGAGCGACTGCGAAATATACACAGGCACGCTTCATGCGGATGCTGGCTTCGCGTCCAATAATCCTACCAGTTCCTCTATGTTCCAAACGTGATCGCTCAATCTAGCGTTGTCATCGAACCTCAGCTCCAAACAAGGGATCAATCTTCCGCATAATCCTCTCAGCCCACTGAATGCTTGCCTCGATGAGCCGATCCGTGCGCGGGCTGCCGTCTGCATGTGTGCCTGCGACTATGAATAGCGAGACCCGAAAGGGGGACGTCCAACCTGAAACTGTTCCTGCCTTTTCTGAAGTTGGTCTAGAGCCGCGCTGAAATCCTCCAAGATATGCCCAATCCTGGCGCATCAGGTCTTCGGCACGGTTGAGGAGTTCTTTCGTGGTTGCGGAAGTAATTCCGAGAGACTTGGTCGCGCTGTTACGTTGGATCACCATGATCCTTGGATATCCTACATCGCGCAGCAGGGCTCAAGATTAAAAAGGAGAGCACGAGGTACTTCCGCTCTCCTTTCTTTTTGGCTCTGGCTACCCGGACTATGCGGCCTTTTTCTACTGC
>Ga0209056_10005681_pt1 | contig 12956 bp, 13 predicted proteins | sample GraSoiAngelo_114_FD_185876 | JGI IMG/M metagenome (GOLD analysis project Ga0209056, IMG submission 185876) | Grasslands soil microbial communities from the Angelo Coastal Reserve, California, USA - 14_0903_13_40cm (SPAdes) (version 2) | ecosystem: Environmental > Terrestrial > Soil > Grasslands... | reverse complement strand
TTCGCTCGAGTGGACCAGGTGCTGCGACAAACCTTCCGAGAGCCAGAGGGGGATTTCCGCCGAGCGCAAGCCCGCGCCGCGGTTGGCAATTTCCATCAACAGAAGCTGGATCAAACCGCGCACGAGCTTCGGCTTTTCAATCCACCGCGGCAGTTCCATCTGATATTGCCAACCGTCGAGAAACGGCTTGGCAACAATGATCGGCGCCTGGTTGGTGGACAAGGCCGGGCTGATCTCGAGGTAGATACGCCCGCGCCAGAAGTCAACCAACCCCAACTCGCGCAACAACGCCTGTTTGAGCCGCTCGCAACTGACCGCCAGGATACTTGGGTCCAGCTCGATCAAAGCGGATTCACTGGACGGAGAATTGGTTCGAACCTGCGCAATGGTCGGACCGCGGACGACGAATTGGTCGGTGCTGCTGCGAACGGTACGCACCGGCCCGTCCAGCGCCGCGCCGATAGCGGAGAACGCGATCAGCGAACCGAGCATGATCGCGATGGTTTTCATGGCTTTGTAGCGGTGGTCTATGACCGCCGGCCGAGACTCATGGAAGCGCCAGCGATGCTCACCATGCGCCGTTACAGCACATCACTTGCCGTCCGACTTGGGTTTAGCAGCCTTTGACTCGGATTGGGGCGCCGGTTTCGTCTCTGCCTTTGCAGACGGCTTGCCATCCCCGCTGGTGGACGGCGCGGTCGGCGGGGATTCCTTTTTGGCTGCTTCCTTGTATCCTTCGCTGCGGTAATCCGTGACGTAAAAGCCACTCCCCTTGAAAATGATCCCGGCCCCGGTGCCAATGGCGCGTTTCACTTTTCCTTTGCCCCAGCGTTTCAGGCTGCATTTCTCCTTCGGGCAGACCGTCAGCGGCTTCTCGGTTATCGCCTGAAAAATATCAAACCGATGCTCGCACTTGGAACATACGTATTCGTAGGTCGGCATAGTGGCGGATAAATACGTGGATACCTAGCGCACCGTCAAGTTCGTTGCTGGCGACTCTGGTTTCCGCAGACGATAGAACTGGCTGCCGCCGCCGGTTTCATTAGTAAGCATATTCTGATCGCCAACGTTGACGGGTGAGTTAGCCCTCATACGACAACACGGAGATTTCGTTACATCCCAAGGCTCGCGCCCGTCGCAAGGCCGGCAGGGTAGGGCGCGTCACTCCGTGCGCGCCGCAGGCTCCAATCTGTTCGCCGAACGGCGCGCACGTAGTCACGCGCCCTACCTAAAGTATCTCGAAATTTCTTTATCACAGTCCTAGGGCGCTCATGCTTCAGGAAAAGCCTCTTTCGCCTACGTCGCCAAATCGCGGCTATCCTCCGATACAACTCATCGTCCGCTCCGGCTGGACGAAATCCGGTTCGCCGATGTGATGGCGCTCCTCTTTTTGCCGGACGATTTCCTGAAGGCGTTCGTTGATGACGCCGTCGGACGCGCCGCCGCGCAGCAGCGGTTTCAAATCATGCTCCGTGAGGCTGAACAGGCAGGTGCGAAGCTTGCCGTCGGCGGTCAGGCGGAGCCGATTGCAATGGCCGCAGAACGGTTCGCTCACCGGCGCGATGATGCCGATCTCGCTGCGGCCATCCGCGAACGACCAGCGCTTCGCGGTTTCCGAGATGTTGGACGACTTGACCGGCTGCAAATCGAAGCGCGCCTGAAGCCGTTGCAAAATTTCGCGACCCGGCACGACGAGTTCCTTTTGCCACGCCCGGCCGGAATCGAGCGGCATGAATTCGATGAAACGGAAGCTAAGATTTTTCTGGCGCGCGAAGTCGGTGAGCGATTCAATTTCGTGGTCGTTGAGTCCTCGGATGATGACGGCATTGGCTTTGACCGGGCGAAAACCGAGTTCCTGCGCCAAATCAATGCTGGCGAGCACGGAACGCAAGCCGTCGCGTCCGGCGATTCTCTTGAAGTTGGCCGGGTCGAGGGAATCGAGGCTGAAGCTGACGCGTTGCAGTCCGGCCTCGCGCAGCGTGCGGCCCTTTTGCGGAAATAGAAATCCGTTGGTCGTCATCGCCAGGTCGGTCACGCCGGGGATTTGCGCGAGTCTAGCGACGAGCGATTCCAAACCGTGTCGCAACAGCGGCTCGCCGCCGGTCACGCGGACTTTTTCGATGCCGAGTTGAGCCGCCAGCCGGACCACGCGCTCGATTTCCTCAAAGGTAAGGATTTGCGATCGCGGTTTCCACTCGCGCGTGATCGGCGTTGGTGGCGACGGGTTTTTCAGCGCGTCGAATTTGACGCGGTAAAAATCGGCGGCTTCCTCCGTTTCGGGCAGGCAGTAAAGACAGCGAAAGTTGCAGCGGTCGGTCACACTGACCCGCAGGTCGCGCATGACACGGCCGAACGAGTCAGACAGATCCGACCGCATCATTTGGGGGGCGGAGGCGCGTTCGTGGAGGGCGAAACGATTTTGGCGCCGCCGGACTGTTTAATTTCCACGTTGAGGTCGTAATTCGTCTGCGATCCGGCTGCGGCCAATCCTTTCTGCAATTTTTCCGCGCCTTTTTCCGAACCATAAAGACCGCGCCGAATCCATTCGAGGCGGCGGGCGATGGAAAGCTCGTCGCGCAACTTGCGGACCTGGTCACGCAAGACGGCGAGGTCGTTGAATTTCCGCTCCAGCTCCGCCTTCTCGGTCTGCAGGCGCTTCAACTCGTTGAGCAGGAAATCACGGTCGCCTTCGGAAGCGGCGAGTTTCTTTTTGGTGTTATCAATCTGCGATTCCAGGCTGGTGATCGAAGTATTGAGGTCGGCCATTTTCTTGGACAGATCGTCATTCTGGCCCTCCAGGTCGGCGATCTTGGCGTCGCGCTTGGCGATTTCGCCCTTGGCCTGGTCCGCCGCAGCTTTGGCCTCCTGCTCGGTCCTGGTCAGCGTGGTAGTCACGGTTTCCAGTTTGTTCGACAGGCCCTGCGCTTCCGTCGTCCTGGTCTCCAGGTTCTTCTCGAGTGTGTCGTTGACCTTTTTCTGCTCGTTGAGCTGGTCCTGGGTGTGCACGACGTCATTGGAAAGCTGCATAATTCTCGCCTCGGCGGTCTGTTTTTCCTGAACCGCCTTGGCATGGCGGATTAACAGACCGACGCCGAGTATGATACACAGGACCACCAATACAACAATTCCAGTTTTACCTTTCATAAAGTTCAACCATGCGCGGAGCGGGAAAATTTGGCAAGCCCGCATCTCCGCTTGAATTACCGACGCTCTCGACTAGATTCTATTCATGGAATTGCCGCACGAGGTTCCGGTCATGACGCTTCCCAATGCCATCCTCTTTCCCCAGGCGATGCTGCCGCTCTACATTTTCGAGCCGCGCTATCAACGGATGCTCATCGACGCGCTCGGCACGCACCGGATGTTTTCGGTGGCGATGCAGAAACCGGGGCGCACGCGCGAAACACCTTGCAACGTGGCGGGCCTCGGTTTGATCCGCGCTTCGGTGGCGCGCAAAGACGGCACGTCGAACCTGATCCTGCAAGGCATCGCGCGCGTGGAATTGACCGAGACGATGCGCTACAAACCGTATCGGGTGAACCGCATCCGCGCGCTGGATTCAACCAAAACCGACAGCGTGGCCGTGGACGCGCTCACGGTCAAACTCCTGGAACTGGTCTCTGAACGAGTCAAACAAGGCTTCGAGCTTCCGGTTCCCGTGCTGAAGGAACTCGGACAATTGGAAGATCTCGGCGAAAACGACCTGCCCCCGGACTTTCTGGTCAAGCACGGGGTCGAGATTCTGGCCCAACGCAACAACCCGGAAGAGATCACTGACCTGATTTCCTGGACGCTGCTCCCCTCGCCGCTGGAACGCCAACTTCTGTTGGAGACGGTTGACCTGGAATCGCGTCTGAGGCATCTGATTCATTTTTTGATGGCGGAAATCCGCCGCCAGGAAAAGAACAAGAACCGATGAACGGCACGCGATTTTCCAAAGATGCCCTGGCCAACGCGAGCGGTGAAGAAATGATGTCCTCGCTGTTCGTCGGCCTGGTGGTCCAACAGACGAATATGGCGCTGATGCTGCTCGGCAGGATGCCGCATCCGGAAACGGGCCAGACCATGCAGGACATCGAAAGCGCGAAGCTGTTCATTGATTAATTGGAGATGCTCGAGGGTAAGACCAGAGGCAACCTCGACAAACAGGAGGACAAGCTCCTGAAGCAGAGTTTGACAGCGCTGCGCCTGGCGTTCGTGGAAGCCGTTGAAAGCCAGGCCCGCCAGCCTCAAGCAATCCCATCGATGCCAGCGAGCGAGCCCGCGAAATCTGCCGGACCAGCGAAATCTTCAGAAGCGGCAGGCCAACCTTCCATACCTCCCTCCGACGAGGGCTCCCGGAAGAAATTCTCCAAAAAGTATTGATTCGCGGAGGAGTCGGATATTTGAGCCATGGAGCGACGCACCGGCCGTCCGCTGACTCGCCCTTTTTTCCACCTCCCCCGTCTGTCCCGAAACTATTTCCTGTCCGGCGCAGCAGGTTTGCCGGCGGTTTTCTCCACAGGCTTTTCTGGCGGAGGTTCGGAGGACATTTCCGTCGGCGCTTTGGCGCCGTTGAGGTATTCCAGATTCGCCTCCTTCTTCATTTTTTTCAGATAATTCGGCAGCAGTTTGTCCTGGACCTCGAACCGCGCGAGTTGTTCCTTGAGGTCGTCCTTCACCTTGGCCAGCTCGAGCCTCCGGGCCGGCGTTCTCTCATACAACTTGATGATATGGTAGCCCCATGCTGTGGTGACGATGCCGCTAACCTCGTTGGTCCTCAGCGCGAAGGCTGCGTTTTCAAACTCAGGATTTCGGAATTGCCCCCGCGCGAAAGTGTATTCGCCACCTTTGTTCTTTGAGCCCGGGTCCTCCGAGAATTCTTTGGCCAGTGCGGCGAAGTCCTCGCCTTTTTTGGCACGCTCCAGAATCTTCGCCACCTGCTGTTTCTTCTCTTCTTTTTTTTCCTCGCCCAACTCCTGGCCGGTGACTGCGTCTCGCGTGGAAAGCAGGATATGCGCGGCGCGGACCGTTTCCGGCCGATCAAATTGCTGCGGGTTCTCGGCATAGAACTGTTTGATCTGCTCCTCGGTGACGTTGACTTTGCTCTTCAGCTCCCGATCCACGACTTCCTCACAAATCGCTTGCTCCATCACCTGCGCGTCAAACTGCGCCGGCGTGAAATTCATCGCGCCGAGCTGACGGTTGAAGGATTCCTCCGAGCCAGCCTGTTCCTTCGTGGCAACCACGAATTTGTCAGCGGAGGTCCGGGCTTTCTTTTTGTCCTCTTCGGTCGCTTGAAGCAGGAGCAACTTCGTGATGACGAGCCGGTCGAGCAACTGCGACTCGACCTGCTCTCGCTTGTCCTCCGGCAGGGTTTGTCCGCGCGCGTTCAGGTTGGCCTTGAACTGCAGGAAGGCTTCATCCAACTGACTGCGCTTGATTTCGACCCCTCTGCCTTTGCAAAGAACATCGTCCGCAAAAAGCGGCTTGGGATTCGCGGTCGGGTCGGGCGTGTTTTCTTTGGTGGCCTCACCCGCGGTAACGCCGACGGCAGTGACAGCCAATGCGCCCAACAGGGCCTTTATCGTCCTGGTCTTCATTTTATCTTTCTGTTTCCAGCGGACTTCAACCGCCGAATGCTTCGAGCCTCGCACAACTCGAAGGCGATTACAACTTCACCACCCGCACATTGCTGATGTCCGGGTCAGTGCGGATTTCCTGGAGCAATTCCGCCGGCGGCACGCTGTCGAGATTCAGCACCGTCAGCGCGTGGCCCCCTTTGTTGTCGCGGCTCAAACTCATGTTGGCGATGTTGATTTTGTATTTGCCCATCAGAGTGCCGATGTAACCGACGATGCCTGGCCGGTCCTTGTTCGTCATCAGAAACAGCACGCCGGACGGCACGACTTCCACCGGCAAACTGTTTATCCGCACGATCCGCGGATGGCTCTGTTTGCCAAAGAACGTGCCGCCCGCGGACACTTCTTGTCCCTCGGAATAGACAGCCACATGCAACCAGTCGTTGAAATCTGTTTCTTCGTTCGATTTCACTTCTTTAACCAGCAAACCGAGCGAGCTCGCCAGGGCGCGCACGTTGACCTGATTCACCTCTTTGCCGCCGGCCAATTCCAGAAAACCCTTGAGCACCGAACGGCTGATGGGATCGCCGGGCATTTCGGTAGCCCTGCCCCCATAGGTGATGACCAGGCGCTCGTTGCGTTTCGGCGCCAATTGCGCGAGCAGGCGTCCAAGCTTTTCGCCGAGGTTCAAATAAGGTTTGACCAATGCGTAGGTCTTGGCGTCGAGATTTGGCAGATTGACCGCGTTGCGCACAGCGCCGTGCACCAGATAGTCGGTGATCGCCTCGGCTACTTCAATGCCGACGTTTTCCTGCGCCTCCTCCGTGCTCGCGCCGAGATGCGGCGTCATGATCACCTGCGGCAGATCGCGCAAGGGAAATTCTTTTGGCAGCGGCTCCGTTTCATAAACGTCCAGCGCCGCGCCGGCCACGTGCCCGCTCTTGATCGCGTCGTAAAGGTCTTGCTCATGGATGATGCCGCCTCGGGCGCAGTTGAGCACGCGCACCCCTTTCTTCATCTTCGCGAACGCCGCGGCGTTGATCATCCCACGCGTCTCGTCGCTCATCGGCATATGGATGGTGATGAAATCAGCGCGGGCGTAAATTTCGTCTAACTCGACCAGTTCCACCTGCAGCGCCTTCGCCCGCGACAGCGATAAATACGGGTCGTAGGCCAGCACCCTCATGCCGAAGGCGATGGCGCGCCGGGCGACTTCGCTTCCGATTCGACCCATGCCGAGGACGCCGAGCGTTTTGTTGTAAAGTTCGACACCTTGAAATTCCTTGCGGTTCCACTCACCCGCTTTCATGGAACCGTGCGCCTGTGGAATTTTCCGCGCCAGCGCCATCAACATCGAGAATGTCAGTTCGGCGGTCGAGATCGTGTTGCCGCCGGGCGTGTTCATCACCACGATGCCGCGCTGCGTCGCCGTCTCCACATCCACGTTGTCAACCCCCACGCCCGCGCGGCCCACCACGCGAAGCTCCGGGGCCGCCTCAATGACTCGTTTCGTCACTTTGGTTTCGGATCGCACGACCATCGCGGCAACTTCGCCCACCAGCGGCAGCAGTTCGGCTTCGGCCAACCGCTTTTCCAGGACCGTCACTTTGAACTCGGGCTGCTGTTGCAACAGGGCGATTCCCTTCGGCGAAATGGGGTCGCAAATCATCACGTTCATAAAGCAGGGCGGGCACTGTAGGGGAAGGCGTCCAGCAGGTCAAATGTTCAAAGGCGCGGCTCGCCGATGCGGTCCCTGGCGCTTACGGTCGCGGGCGGCTGGGGGGCAGCAAGGGTCGAGACGGCGGCTGATTCGTGGTCTTACCTTTGAATGCCGAACGCAACAACCAGTGTCGCTTGAGGCCTTGCACCAGGTCATCGGTGTGAGTGACGGCCGCGGAAATTGCACTGAGAATGTTGGTGTTGGTCTGTACCTGCGCGTTCAGATTGCTCGTGATGTTGGCGAGGTTGTCCAACGAGAGCGAAAGCTTTTCCGCAACGGCGACCAGGTTGGTATCGACACTGGCGAGAGTGGCGTTGGCATTGTTCGCCGCCAGTTCGAGTTGTTGATTGAGATTTGTGGAAAAGAGCCAGCGGCCGAGCGAGCCGTTAAACTCGCGCAGTTGAGCGGTGATTTCGGCCAGATTCGTCGCACCGGGGCGCGCGCTCAGAGCGAGCGCGTTCAGATTCGACGTCGCTTGCGCGCTGTTGGTCAGCACCGCGGTCAATTGATTCGTCAGGTTGAGAATATTGGGTAGCGCCTGTTCCAATTCCTTGGCGATCTTCTCCAGCCGCTCGGTTACCGGAGGGGCTTCGTCGGCCACTAACCAGTATTTGGAACTTTTGGTGTAAGGCGCGTAGGTGCCTTCCTTGTCCTGCCAGACGCCCGTGACGACCTTTTTGCCGTTGACCACCTCTTCCCGGTAGGTCGCGTGATACTCGACATTGGTCGAACCCGAACTACCGCCTTTGGTCACCTCCAAAAAGCGACTCCCAAGAAAGCCCGTCGCGATTACTCTGACCCGCGAGTCAGGAAACCAGATGTAACCATAATTCGGTTCTTTGATTTTGAACTCGATATAAACGTCATACTCCGACTCAGGATTCTCAGGCAGTATTTTGGTGATCTCTCCAGCGTCGAAACCCATCAACTTCACCGGATCTCCCACCTTCAGTCCAGCCGCGCTGTCCACATAAGCGTAGTAGGTCACCTTGGTCAGGAACCAGCCCTTCCGCACCGCCGTGTGATAGAGGTAGTAGAAGAAGCCCGACAACAACAGCACCGCCGCCAATCCGACGAAAACCCCGACTGCCCGCTCCATTCGGCTGAGCCGCGTGCGCAGTTGAGGTGTCAGATCCTGCAGTGCCATGGGCTAGAGCGACGGCATACTGAAGGGCTGGAGTTGCGGAGCAAAGGACGAATCAGGACTCCAGCTCTCCGGGACTCCGTTTTCCTCGTTTCGCATATTGGCGGGTAAGCCCGTTTGGCGCGTCGCTAACCGACGGGTTGCCCGCCGCTGAGACCCGACGCCAGCAGCTCACGCAACAATGGATCCTTGCTGCAAGTCAATTCTGCGCGTCCGCCGATCGGCGCCCATCGTTTTTGTTTTAACAATGCGAATTGTCTTCCCTGGTCCGTCCACGGACGCAGGTCATGGCAGGCGACCACCAGCGTGGTGGGCCGTCCTTCCATCACCTCGTGGCCGCTGGAAAGCTGCGCCAGGAATTCTCCCCACCAGCGCGATTCCTGCGGGCCAAGTCCGGCCAGCGGGTTGTCGAGCAACACAACTTCGGGGCAGGTGGCCAGGGCCCGGGCCAGGCCGACCCTTTGGCGCCAGGCGTGGTTGAGTTGTCCGGGAATGGCATTCGCAAACGGCGCGAGGCCGATCGCCTCCAGAATTTTTTTCACGCGTTTGCCCGTCTCGACCGTTTGCGCGTTGTGATGGTAACGAAGCGGCAACGCCGCATTTTCGGCGACCGTCAAGTGGTTGAAGGAGCGGCCGCCATTTTCAAAAACCAGACCGATGCGCAACCGAGCCGCCAGAAAATCGTCCTCTCCCAACTCCGCGACAGCGTTTCCAAAAAGCCGCAGTGTCCCCCTCAGCGGACGAAACAACCCGGCCATGGTTGCCAGCAGATCACTTTTTCCAGAACCGGGGGGACCGCCAACCACCCAGTAGTCGCCCGCCACGATACTCCAGTCGATCCCATCGACCGCGACGTTTTCGACGACACTGGTCGTGCCGATGGTCACGTCGATCATTTCAATAGTCGCTGCAGTCCCGGCGACGGCCATTTCTCCGGCAGGCGAAGCGGCATTCACATCACGAGGTAAATGATGATGAAGAGGACATCCAGCAATACGCAGGCCACGACGCTCTGGACGACGGCCCGCGTCGTCGCGCCCGAGACCTGCTCGAGCCGGAGCGGTTGCGCCAGACCCTGGTAGCAGGTCACCACGGTGATTATGACGCCGAAGCCGCAGGTTTTCAGCGCCAGCAACGCGAAGTCCTCCCACGTCAGCGCCACCGCCAGTTGTTTGAAGTAATCGCCCGGCAACAGCGGCACGTCCTGCACGAACGCGAATAAATAGCCGCTGACGAGGGTGACGATGATGAAATAAACCGTGAGCGAAAAGATCGCCAGAGCCAGACCCACCATGCGAGGAATGACGAGGTAATGAATCGGGTCGATGCAGAGCGCTTCCAACGCTTCCACTTCGCCGAGCGCGCGGGCAGTGCCCAGTTCGATGACGTACGCGGCGCCGGCCCGCGCCAGCACGAGCAGCGCCGCGGCGAGCGGGCCGAGTTCGCGCACCACCACCGTGACCATCACGGTGCCGGCCAGATTCTGCGCGCCCACCCGTGTCAGCAGCGCCACCGTTTGTCCGATAATCATCAATCCGAGCGCGCACGCCAGAAAACTGATCATCGGCAGCAGATGCAAGCCGGCCCGGTAAATTTGCGAGCTGATCAGCGGATGAATGAGGCGGGAGGATGCGTTGAATTTTGTGACCGCCACGCCGAGCGTAATCAACGTGAACGCAATCAACCCTTGCGCGGTCTGGAGGAAGCGAATGATGCTGCGACCGATGGCATCAAGTTGACGAAACGGCAACGGCACAGGCGGAGCGTGCTCCACGTCCGACAGATTGGCGCTGCTGCTTTCCACGGCGGGAAGGTAGATTTTTTGGTGCGCCGGGTCAAAAACTGATTTTATCGAAGCCCGCGAAGCCGAGCAGCGAACTCCCTTTCAATGCGGAGACGAGACAGTGCTTTGCTTCCCTTTGCGCCGAAGCGGAGTTCGGCGCTCCCAATCACCACGTCGCCAGTTCCGCTTTCAGCCGCTCCATCGGCAAACCGACAACGTTGGAATAGGAACCTGCGACTTCCTGGACGATCAGGTCGCCCTTCTCCTGAATCGCGTAGGCGCCGGCTTTGTCGAGCGGATCGACGGCGCTGAGGTAATAGCGGATTTGCTTCGCGTCCAGCGGACGAAACGTCACCTGTGTGGTCTCCGCGAGAATTTTCTGGCGAATGCGGCGCAAGTGAATCAGACACACGCCCGTGACGACCTGATGCGTGCGGCCCTGCAGTTGTTCGAGCATTTGCTCCGCCTGCGCCCGACTGGCCGGTTTGCCAAACAATTGTGTGCCCGCGTAAACGAGTGTGTCCGCGCCAAGCACGAGGGCATCCGGAATCCGTTTCGCAACCGCGCGCGCCTTGCGATAGGCGTTGAGCTGACAAAGCTCGCGCGCGGTCAGTTGTTCGCGATGCACCTCCGGGACATCGCTCGGCACAACGCGAAACTTCAGTCCCATCTCACGCAGTATTTCCGCGCGGCGAGGAGAACCCGAAGCAAGGATCAGTCGTGGCAGGTTCATTCAACCATCGACCGGGCGCGCGTCTCCGTGAACCGTTGACCTGCGGTTGGAGTATTGGATTCTTGAGACCGGCATTGGCAACGTCAATTTCCATGGCTCCCTGAGCCCGCTGCTCCAACACTCCGTTTCTGCATTCGCGCGGGTTGCACGAGGCCCAGAGCCTCTCCAAACGCGTTCAATTTGTGCGCGAATTGTTCGTCCAACAACACCGGCGCGGCGCCGCTCGTGTCGATGTCTTTCTCCAATTCAATCCACGATTTGCAGCCACCGTAGCTTTCGAGCACAGCCAACTCGGCCACGCGCGGCAGACGAAACACGCGCACAGCCAGCGCATGAATGTTTCTTTCCCTTCCCCAATCGAAGCGTTGAGCGATTACTTCGTCGCGCCAGATATGCCGGCCGCGCAACCGCTCGGCCGCCGCCAGTGAATCGAGCCGTTGCCAGGCGGCGACTTCGCAGTAGAATTCGCAGAGCACCCTGTCCTTGCCCGGAAATTTCGGGGCGATTTTATCGAACCGCGCCTGGGCGGACGGGACGACACTCTCCCGCTGCTGATGATAGAGCGTTGGAAAAAGCAGAAACTGCGGATGCTCGACCTGGAAGCCGCCGGGCCCTTCGTTGATGCCGCCCTTGCGCAGGATGACGATTTGCTCGCCGCGCCCCAGCGCATCCACCACGATGGCCCATTCTTTGAAAGCAATCCGCATGGCCAGAGATTAAACGCGCAAAATTCGCTTGGCAATCTCCCGAGTGGGTGTGGTCAGTGGTCAGTTGCAGGTGGTCAGTGGTCAGTGGTGAGACGTTGAGATGGTGCTGGACGCCTCACACGCTCGAAAACAATGGACCACGGACAGCCAACAACGCGCAACGCGCTCTTTGCTTGCCACCGACGTGTCCTTCCCTTAACCTCCGCCTGAAATCACGCCTATGAACAAAGCGACCCGCTTCAAACTATTCCTCATGATGGTCCTCGAACTGTTGGTCTGGGGCGCGTGGCTGCCGCTGATCAACAGCTATATGCAGTTTCTCCATTTTGACGACTGGCAGAGAACGTGGGTGAACAATGCGTTCGCTATTGCATCGATCACCGCGATGTTTTTCAGCAATCAGTTCGCGGATCGCAATTTCGCTGCGGAGAAATTTATGGCCGTAAGTCATCTACTTGGAGGCGTGGCGGTCCTGGCGATGTTCTGGGTCCAAAATTTTTGGCCTTTCTTCACGCTGATGCTCTTGCACTCGCTGTTCTATGTACCGACGATTTCCATCGCAAACTCAATTGCTTTCGCGCACATCAAGGACCCGCAGAAGGAATTTGGCATCATCCGCATGGGCGGAACTATCGGATGGATTGCCGCCGCGTGGCCATTGTTCTTCCTGTTGGGAAGCAAACAGGGTGTCGAAGCCCAGGAGGCCAAGGCGTGGATCTTTATCCTGGCTGGTATAGTGTCGTTTGTGTTGGCTGCTTTCAGTCTGACGCTCCCACATACGCCGCCAAAGCGCGCCACCGAAGGGGTGCAAAAGCTTGCTTGGCTGGAAGCATTGTCCATGCTCAAGAAGCCTTTTATTCTGGTCCTGTTCATTGTCACGTTCATTGATGCGACGATCCACATGGGCTACTTCATCATGACCGGTGGCTTCCTTGAAAACGGCGTCAAGCTCGAACCAAAATGGATCATGCCGGCCATGAGTATCGGTCAGGTTGCCGAAATCGGCACCATGGCGATTCTGGGGGTTGTCCTCAAACGGCTGGGTTGGAAAAAGACGATGATCCTAGGCATCCTCGGGCATGCGGCGCGGTTCGCCGTTTATGCATTCTTTCCACAATTCCCGGGACTCATCATCTTCGTGCAGATTCTTCACGGTATCTGCTACGCGTTTTTCTTCGCTACAGTTTATATCTTCGTGGATGAGTTTTTCCCCAAGGACGCGCGTTCCAGCGCACAGGGTTTGTTCAACTTTTTGATTCTGGGCGCGGGACCATTCGTTGCCGGTATCATCTGTCCGCAGCTCGAAGG